>Ga0182792_1000570_pt1 | contig 33791 bp, 29 predicted proteins | sample Passage237B_FD_130497 | JGI IMG/M metagenome (GOLD analysis project Ga0182792, IMG submission 130497) | Cellulose adapted compost microbial communities from Newby Island Compost Facility, Milpitas, CA, USA - Passage2 37B (version 2) (version 2) ...
GGCACCTCTTCCGATGACGATCTCAGACATACGCGCAAGGATTTGACGCGGGGTGGAGCAGCCCGGTAGCTCGTCAGGCTCATAACCTGAAGGTCGTAGGTTCAAATCCTGCCCCCGCAACCAGCTTTACTTGCTTTGCAAGTTCAGCAGCATAGGCCGTCCCCGTAAGGGGGCGGCCTTTGTTTTTTGGCAAATTGAATCGGCTGCGCTTCTCGAGAACGGAGGAGCCTTGCAGACTGTCTTCTTTCTCGGCTCGTGAAGCGTTTTCGTGTGCGATCGCGAGGATGCCGGCTAGATCACCGTGTACGTCGATCGCTAGTTTGCCGTCGACTGGCGTCAGGACGATTTTGTCGACGAGGGTTCGGAGCCGTTCGGCCGCTGCGGCGCGGCCCTCACCGTCCTCGTCGCCCAGGGCTACGTGCAGTGCCGCTACCTGCTCACGGTAGAAGGTCGCCATCTCGGGATGAAGCAGCGGCGGAGGCTCCTCCGCGTCGGCGAGTGCGCGCTCCAGCTCGGCCTTACGAGCCTCGAGCTGAACCATCTTCGCGTTGATCCGCTCGGCATGCCCACCTTTCAGGATCAGGTTCAACAGCGTGTCGAGTTCGCGATCGATGCGTTTCACCTCGGCCCGGGCAGCGGTCAGCGTGGCGCCTCCTTCCATCCGCAAGTGGTTCATCTCGCGCGTGAACTCGTCGCAGAATTCCCGGAACAGCGCCGGATCCATGAGCTTGCTTTTGAGAGAGCTAAGAACCCGCTCTTCAAGGTCAGTCCTCTTGATCGCCATACGATTTCCGCAGGTACCCTTGTTGCGGGATGTCGAGCATCCGAGGTGAGTGGCAGAGATCGTCGAATAGCCACCGCCACAAACGCCGCAACGTGTCAGACCAGAGAGCAGATAACGTGCCCTGCGACGCTCCCAGATTCCGTTCTCTTCGCCAGTCTCTGCGTTCTGCTTGACCGCCTGCTGTCGCGTCTTCACAGCATCCCAAAGATCCTGGTCGATGATGCGCAACTCGGGAACGTCCTGGATTACCCACTCCTCGCGAGGATTGAGGCGGGAGACCCGCTTACCGGTATCCGGATCCTTTACGAAGCGTTGCCGGTTCCAGACGATCCGGCCGACATACATCTCGTTGTTCAGGATGCCATTGCCGCGCTTCGGACTGCCATAGATTGTTGTGAAGCCCCATTCGCTACCGGACGGTCCGGAAATACCCTCTCGATTGAGCCTGATCGCGATGCGCTTTGGCGATGCTCCCGCGGCATACTCGCGAAACACGCGGCGTACGACGTCGGCCTCCATCTTGTTGACGGTGCGGCGCCCTCGATCGGGTTCACCCTTCTCATCAAAGCTCTTCACCACGTCGTAGCCGTACGAGTTACCGCCGCCAGACTTGCCGTCCTCCACTCTTCCCCGCAAACCACGACGGACCTTGTCAGCGAGATCCTTGAGAAAGAGGGCATTCATGGTGCCCTTTAGACCAACATGCAGGTGCGTCACATCGCCTTCGGACAGGGTGACCATCTTCACGTTGGCGAAGACGAAGCGTTTGAAGAGGCCGGCAATGTCCTCTTGATCGCGCGACAGACGATCCATCGCTTCGGCCAACACGATATCGAAGCGACTTCGCAGCGCATCGGCGATCAACGATTGAATGCCCGGGCGCAGAAGGGAGGCGCCAGAAATCGCCTGGTCCGAATACTCCGCGACGATGTTCCAGCCTTGCTTTTCAGCATAGGCGCGACAGATGCGGAACTGATCAGCGATCGAGGCCTCACGCTGATTGTCGGAGGAGTAGCGGGCGTAGAGCGCGACCTTCATGTAATCGCCTCCTCTGTACTCAGGACGGAGGCGGGTCGGCCTCCTTTGCTTCCCTCTGCGCCTCGCGCTGCCGCGCGAACAATTGCCGCGCCGCCCGTCTCGCCAGGATGCGCACCAGCTCCACGAGACGCGGATCTGGCTCGTCGCTGGACCGCGGGGTCAACCCCGTCTCGTGAAACCGAGAGAGTTCCTCTGCCTGGCGTCCAACCGGCTTTCGCATGATACCATCGCATGTAGCCAAGACTAGCAGTCAGGGCCTCACCTTCAGCTTTGCGCTTGTTCCGAGCAATTCGATTCGGGGGCGTACCATTTTCGCTGGTTGAGCCATCCGAGCGAGCAATGGCGCATGCTGGCGCGTCGACGAGCGTTCTAGCGTCGCATGAAGACTTGCCTTCTTCGGTATCGATTACGAACAAAAGGGATCGCATGGCTCCTATCCTCGCGCCTGCTCGACATGAGGCATGAGAAACGCGGCGAGATCGCGAACAACTTCCTCCAGAGATGCGGCTTCGCCGGATATGTCGCGCAGAAGAGCCTCCCATTGCTGCCGCTTCAGCGCGTCTTGAGCAAACGTGCTGGTCAGTGCGTCTGGGAGCGCTGTGGGAAGGGATGTCTTCCGACGCTCAAACGTTGCCGCTATTGCGCGGGCGAGCCGGTCACCGGCGAAGTCGTGGGTTCTCGAGAGGACCCAGATATCATAGAAATCCTTCAAGCGGCTGTTGGCACGGCCGAGTATCACCATCGCTTGAAACTTCTCAGCAATGACGGTTTCGCGGGCATACGCCTGGAGACGCGGCGCGGGCTGATCGAGGAGCACCGGTAGTTCCACTTCCTGGAGACCGGGTTCGATGGCATCACCGAACCCGATGTCGATGACGACGTTCACACGGGCGCCGGCGACGGTCGCCACTGTCCGCAGACGCAGGCCGCCGTACTCCAACTCCTCTCGGATTTGGTCCACGCGTAGCTCAGCAATATCGAATTCGACGCCATCGTCGGCGGCAACGCTGCAGACCTCTCGAAAGATCGTGAGCATCGCTTCCGGATCGGGATCGCCGAAGCCCAGGAAGTCCATGTCGCGGGTGGGTCGATGCGGGTTGTCGAACCAGATCGTCACCAGCATCGCGCCCTTCAGGGCAAACCGTTTGTGATGCGGCGTCTGTACGAGCCGATGGAGCAGGCGCTCCAGGACATATCGGGTGAGAAGGAGCTGAAACGGCTGGTCCCGTTCCTTGGCGATTGTGAGGAGGCGCGCCCGAACTGAAGCGCCCATGTTGCGTATGGGCCTAGCCATCGACCGTCAGCGCCTCGAGATAGGGGCGGACCGTCTCCCAGATGCCTGCTTGGCTGGCGTATTGTCCGATCTTGGCCGGCGTGGCCTTACGCTGCCGAAGCGCCTCCTTGAGACTCTCGATCGCGATATTGGGGCCGACCCGACGGCGATAGCGGAACAGGTCAATGACGGTCTTCGCAGGGTCATAGATCCGGACTGGCACTCCCTCAATGACATGTTCTTCGACGCCCGCGGTGAGTGCCTTTGCGCCGAACCGGACAAAGTGGATACGCGGCGTGTCGAGCCGCGGCTGCCAGTCCTTTTGTCCGATTGCCATCCAGACCTCTGATGGAATCCTGTCGGTCAGATCGTGAAAGGCGGCGGCCGAGACGAGACAGATTACGCCTTTGGGGACGCGCTTCGTGACCTCGGCAAGTGCGTGATTGGCTTCGAGAGGCGCATCTGGGAGCTGATAAAGGCCGCGGCCGAGACGTACGACTGCGCCTTCTCGCTCCAGGCGAGACACAGTCGCTGCCGTGATCCCACTGCGCGTGAGCTCTGAAAGACGAGCCATGCCGCGCTGTGAGAGGGTAGCGATGAGGCGCTCCCGTTGGCTTGGTGACTTCGATTTCATCGGATGTTATGATAGGAATGCTAGTAAGTTGTCGTGTCGAATACAAGGAAACATATCACCTCTTTCCATCCCGATACAATCCCTCGTACATATCTGTAAGAATACAGAGGAATTATATCATTTGAAGTCTTTGTTGGCCTTCATGCGGACCCCACCGAGTACTCCCGATCGGCACCTGCCTCATCGTTGTGCTGCAATGCGGGGTTGCCCAACCGCGGCTTAGCGGCCAGTCCATCATGACAAACGAGCTTAGCCAGGCGTTCCTGCGTCTCGGCCTCACACACCAGGTGGCAATCTCTTGGTGGAGCTTCGCCGCGACGTTCGTCGGGATGTCGGGCGCATTCATGATTGCCAGCCAGCTGTCGCTTCGAATGGAATGCCGCACTCGATGAAGGCCGGCACGTCGGGCAATGCCCGGCGCGTATCATTCGTATACGTGATTGGCGTCCCTCGAAGAAGTCTCGGCTCCGCGCATCTGGCGCTGCATGCGAGCCCACTCCCGAAGGCGCCCACGCGAATAGATGGTCCGATGCGATTGATGTAGCATGCCTGCAACCGAGAGATGCCGGGGGCGGGCGTGACTGGGGGTACAGCTTTTTGGCTGATGCGCCGATTGAGGTGGTGGCCCGTGTTGTGGTGCGCCACGGCGCTGCTCCATGTGGCGCTGAACTCCGCTGTATTGACGGCTGCCAAGGCACAAGATTCGCAGGAGGAGCTTCGGACGGTACAACGTGCCTTGCGGGTGAAAGGCTACGACGTCGGTTTCATTGACGGCATCATGGGGCCTCGAACCAAGGCAGCACTCGAAGAGTTTCAGCGGAAGAGCGGGTTGGCAGTAACGGGAATCGCCGACGCACCCACTTTGCGGGCGCTAACGGTCACCGAAGCACCGCCAGTTCCTCACCCCGAAACGCCCGCCGCCCGACCCCAGGCTCAGCCAACTCCGCCCTATCAGTACCCAACAGCGCCGAATTCGCAGACTCCACCCTCGACCACGCAGCGAGTCCCGGCTACGCCGCCGCCAGCTAGAGACACCGGCAACAATAGCAGCGCGTGGATTGTCCTGCTGGCGCTCCTCGTCGCTGGCGTGGTGCTTTGGCGTCGGCGTAGTAAAGCGCCGCAGCAAGCTGTCAGTCAGCCGCGTAGCCAGGCCGACGCACCGAATGGCGGCTTCAGAATAGTTGTCACGAGCGACCCTGTGTCGCCACGTCGACCACCACCCAGCTTTTCTCGTCCCTCAGCAGGTACCCTGAGAGAGCAGAGCGAGCGATGCTGGATTAGAGGTGATAGGTCACTAACGATCGCTGGCTACGAACTTCGAGGCGGCCTGCTCTACGTTGGCAAGGAACTTGATCGCCAGGATGGCGGCGGTGTCGACAATTGCCTGATAAACCCCGCCCTTTCGGTTAGCGATCCAAGAGGGCTGGCACCTAATGTTCCCTACTACCCATCCTACAGCGCGCTAGAACCTCTTGCCCGTGGTGGGTACTTGCAATGGCTGGCGTCAGGGCGAAGCAGTCCTGATGCGAACATCGGCCATGTGTTCTTGTACTTCTATGGGCTGGAGCGGCGCCTATTGCTCGATCAGGCCGCCGACGAACACGGTTTGCTTGTTGTCGAAGTCGAGCGACTGCGTCACGTCTATCAAAAGAATTACTCTGTTAACCGCTATACACGGTTGCTCCTCGATTCCGCCCGACTGCTACGGCCATCGCGGCCGTTTTACGAAGACGATGTGCCTGCGGGGCACCACGACTACGAGTTGCCGCTCTCTATCAGACTTGCGGTTGGTCAACTTCTGGCAGATGGCAAGCCGATCCCATGGAATTGGATGTACGCATGGGTCCTGAACGACCCGCAGACCAATCTTCGAACAGTGCATACTCGGGCAGAGAAGGAGATGGCAGAGCTTTTCCGTCTGCGCTTTGAAACGAAGTACCCAGACGGATTCAAGCTTAGCGCGCCGAAGGCTCGTCTTAGATGGACCTATCGGGCGGCGTCGGGGAGCTTCCAGGTTGACCTTCAGCCTCAACTCGGTGACTTGCCAGACGTCGCGGCTTTGACTGGGCCGACCAACAAGATGCGTGAGATTCTTGATGGCTGCTCCGAAGAGCTCGAGGCCTATAGCCGCTTCCTGGGCCGTCGGCCAAACGGCCGGGACAGTCTGCAGGCATTGTCGATGATGCCGGCAGAGCTGGTGCAGAAAGCAAACAGCAGTGAGGTGAAGAAGCTGCGGGAGTGGTTGGATACCCTGCTCGCAAATGGCCCTGCATTGGTCGAAAGCGGCGAGTTGGTGGCGCGCCTTGCAATCGACGCCAACTACGGCAAAGCAGCTGTTCGGTCATGTGCGGACACACTTCAGAGTTTTCGCGTCGCGTTGATGCCGAATCCAAGGGTTTCGCTGCAGCTGCCAAAGATCGGTCAGCCCTTCGTCTTGTATCGGTGTGACCGCGAGCAGATATCCGATGGCGAGATCGCGCCATTCAGACTGGCCAGTCTGGCGATGACCTTTGCGGCCTTCGTTGCCCACGCCGATTCGGTTCTTTCGCCAGAAGAGAGCAAGCGCCTCGTCGACATGGTTCAGGCCGCGCCAGGGTTGAGCGATCGAGGACGCTTGGATCTCGGAGCACATCTTAGGTGGTTGCAGGCGGTGCCGGCAGAACCTGCCGCCTTGCGCTCACGATTGAGCGCATTCTCTGCTGAAGATCGCCATCAGCTTGGATTGGTCGCGTTGTCTGCGGCGTCGGCGGACGTGTCGGTTCATCCCGCCGAGATCAAGGCGCTGCAGCGCATCTACAAGATCCTGGGCCTGAATGAAGACGGTGTGCTTTCGGATCTGCATTCGGCCATGGCTGCCCCAACTGTACTGACAGCCATTCAGATTGCCCCTACGACCGCACCTGGCTTTGCGATCCCCAAGAGCCCCGACGCGCCTACCAAGCCCGATAAACCAGGCGAGATCCATCTTGACGCCGACCGCCTGAAGCAAATCGGAGAGAGCACACAGCGTGTCAACGAGATCCTCTCCAAGGTTTTTACCGAGGAGGAAGCCGAAGCAGCGGTCGAAACGACCGCGACGGCAATGGTCACCGAGGAGCCCGCAGCAAATGGTGTCGATGGCGTGCGAGCTATCGGCTTCGACGGCCTTGATGCTCGCTACAAGGGCTTTCTTAACGAGCTGTTGACACGCCCCGAATGGCCCAGACCGGAGCTCGATATGCTCGCGCGTGCGCATGAGCTGATGACGGACGGTGCCCTCGAGGCCATAAATGAGTGGGCTTTCGACCGCTATGGCAATGCCCTGGTAGAGGACGGTGACCCCGCTACTATTCAACGTGATGTGATTAGCCACTCTCCGACGGTAGAACATGTCTAAGCCCAGCCCAATAAAGCCTCGCGAGCGCGATGTCATCGTGCAAGCCTTGCGCGCCGGTGTCGTGCCTAAGCTTGGCTTGCGTCATATTCAGGTCGGGCGTGCGCGCGAGGTCGAAGAGCTCATCAAGGACGTCGATAGGATTGGTGCCGACGGCGCAACGATCAGGTTTGTCATTGGCGATTACGGTGCCGGTAAGACGTTCTTCTTGAACCTGATTCGGCTGATCGCGCTTGAACGAAAACTGGTCGTGATGAACGCCGATCTGGCGCCATCGCGACGGCTGCATGCCACGGATGGCCAGGCGCGGTCTCTGTTCAACGAACTCGCCCGAAACGTTTCGACCAGGACCAAGCCAGAAGGCGGCGCGCTGACCAGCATTGTCGAAAGATTCGTTGGCGATACCCTTCAAGAGGCCAAGAAGGGTGGCTTGGATATCGAGGAGGCCATTCAGCAGAAGCTTGCGCCGTTGCGTGACCTTGTCTCTGGTTTCGACTTTGCCGGGGTTTTGGTTCGCTATACCAAGGCGTACGACGAGGGCGACGAAGCGGGTAAGACGGCGGCGTTGCGCTGGCTAAGGGCCGAGTACGGCACGCGCACTGAGGCGCGCACAACCCTGGGCGTCAGAGAGATCATCGATGACGATCGATTCTATGACTACCTGAAGCTCTACGGTGCATTTGTGCGTCTGGCTGGCTATGGCGGCCTGGTCGTGCTGCTCGACGAGATGGTCAACCTCTACAAGCTGACCAATGCCCAGGCGCGAAACTCAAACTACGAGCAGATTCTTCGGATACTGAATGATGTGCTGCAGGGCGGCGCCTCCGGCATTGGCTTTCTCATGGGCGGCACGCCTGAATTCCTCATGGATACCAGGCGAGGTCTTTATAGCTACTCGGCCTTGCAATCGCGCCTCGCCGAGAACCGCTTCGCCCAAGGCGGGCTGGTCGACCTGTCGGGGCCGGTTCTGCGCCTGCAGAACCTGACGCCCGAAGACCTCTATGTATTGCTGACCAACATTCGCAATGTATTCGCCGGCGGCGACCCGACTCGGTACCTGTTGCCTGACGATGCCCTGAAAGCGTTCATGACGCACTGCTCGCTGAAGATCGGCGATGCGTACTTTCGCACACCTCGCAACACGGTGACGGCGTTCGTCAATCTGCTGTCGGTGCTGGAGCAGAACCCCGGCACGCAGTGGCAGACATTGCTTGACGGTGTTGAGATCACGACGGCAACGCCTGACGAGGCTGAGCTGACGGCGACGGTAACACCTGCGGCTGGGCAGGGGACAAGCAGTGGCGACCAGCTCACCGCCTTCAAGCTCTGACCAGTCGTCCACGGGCTTCGACCGTCTCAGCGAGCCGGTCAGGCGGTGGATCTGGCAGAAGGACTGGCGCGAGCTGCGCGACATTCAAGAACAGGCCATACCGGCGATTCTCGATACCGAGGCCGACGTCATCATCGCTGCCGCTACGGCGGGCGGCAAGACCGAGGCCGCCTTTCTGCCCATCATCTCACGTGTTGCCGATGCGTCTGGGCGCGGATTCAAGGCGATCTACATCAGCCCGTTGAAAGCACTGATCAACGACCAGTTCAGGCGTCTCGATGAGCTCTGCGAAATGGCTGAACTGCCGGTGTATCGATGGCATGGCGACGTCTCGGCATCGAGCAAGGCGCGGGCGCGCAAGCAACCCGATGGGATAGTGCTCATCACACCCGAGTCTCTCGAGGCCTTGTTCGTGCGCCGTGGTGCCGAGATTCCGGCGCTCTTTTCAACTCTTGAGTTCGTTGTCATTGATGAACTGCATGCCTTTATCGGCCAAGAACGAGGCAAGCAGCTGCAGTCGTTGCTTCACCGGCTTGAAGCCGCAACCGGCCGGCTGGTGCGTCGGGTGGGGTTGTCGGCCACACTGGGCGACATGGGCTTGGCGGCCGAGTTCTTGCGCCCAGGCGGAGGCGACGATGTCGTGATCTTGGAAAGCGCATCGGGCGGAGCGACGGTGCATCTGCAAGTACGCGGCTACGAAAAGAAGAATGAGGCTCCACGATCTGACGATGGCAACAACACTGATGAAGATGACCTGTTCTACATGCGGCAGATCGCGGCCCATATCTTCGAAACCCTCAGAGGCAAAAACGGGCTGGTGTTCGCCGGATCGCGGGCCAACGTCGAAGCCTATGCCGATTTGCTGCGCCAAGCGTCAGAGAAGTTGGGTGTACCGGAGGAGTTCTTCGCGCATCACGCAAATCTCAGCCGCGCGCACCGGGAGTTCGTGGAGGAGCGGCTGAAGGCCGGCAAACTACCGACGAGCGCAGTGTGCACGTCGACACTGGAACTCGGAATCGATATCGGTGCCGTCGAGAACGTTGCTCAGATCGGGGCACCCTGGACTGTCGCGTCGCTTCGTCAGCGGCTCGGGCGGTCGGGACGTCGCGGCGACAAGCCTGCGGTGATCCGGCTCTATATACCGGAGCGGCAGCTTTCGGATGACCTTCACCCGGCCGACAGATTGCGCTGCCAGCTCGTTCAGACCATTGCCATGGTGCAGCTGCTGGCCGGGCGATGGTGCGAGCCGCCGCGTGTCGATGCTCTTCATCTGTCAACCTTAGCGCAGCAGGTGTTGGCCGTGATCGCCCAACATGGCGGCATCACCGCGGCCCGTGCCTATGAGCTCTTGGCCAGGCGTGGCGCCTTTGCGGCAGCTTCGCCCAACGTGTTCGCGGGCATCTTGCATGCGCTTGGTGACAAGCAGAACCGGCTCATCGAGCAGGCCCCAGACGGCACGCTACTGCTGGGCGAAGTCGGGGAGCGTATTGTTGACCACTACGACTTTTATGCGGTGTTCCAGAGCCCCGATGAGTTCCGGGTCGTTTGCGAAGGAAGGGAACTGGGAACACTGCCTATCCTGACCGTCTTGGTCCCCGATATGACCATCATCTTCTCAGGGCGACGCTGGCAGGTCGTTGAGGTCAGGGACCGCGAGAAGGTCGTGGTGGTAAGCCCTTCGCGGTCGGGTGTGCCGCCCATGTTCGGGGGAGAGGGCGGGGACATGCACGACGTCGTCGCGGCGGAGATGCGAGAGGTCTATCTCGGCACTGAAATACCGTCCTTTCTCGACGAGACTGCCGCGCGCCTCCTTGGCGAGGCCAGAGGTGAATTCGATCGACTTGGCTTGCGTCAATCGAACATCGTCGAGATCGACGGTGATACCTTCCTGTTTCCCTGGGCCGGCTCAGTGGCACTCGGTACCTTGGCGCTGGCCCTCAAGGGCAACGGGCTCGTCATCTCGACGCGCGGGGTGATTCTCGAAGCAGACCGCACGCCGGCCGACAGAGTTGTTACCGCGTTGCGCAGCTTTGAAGGAGCACCACCACCCGATGCGGTCTATCTGGCGATGACCGTCGGCAACCTCATTCGCGAAAAATATGATCCCTACCTGCCGCGTGAGCTGCTGGCGGTGGGCTATGCTTCGGATCGGATGAGACCAGATGCAGTACCGATGCTGGCGAGGCGGGTTCTTAGCCAGGCAGAACCTGAGCTCTAGACTAGGACACGTTTGTGTCCTCCTTCAGGACTAATCAAACGTCCATAGAGGCGGCGAAATCAGACTGGGGTCGCCAACTCCAAATATCTGCAGAAAGAGTTCGCCAGTTGCATTTGCCGCGGCGTGCGGCATTCCGGTTCGAACACGGCGGGAGAGGCAACGAGAATACACACGCACTTGGCTCGCGAGGTCGCCACATTCAGTCGATTCGCACTGTAGAGAAACTCCATGCCGCGCGGGGCATCGGCATGACTTGAGGTTGTCATGGAGTAAATCACGATCGGCGCCTCTTGGCCCTGGAATTTGTCGACCGTTCCGATGCGCGCGCCCGGAAGGCGGTCTTGTAGTTCGAATATCTGGGCATTGTAGGGAGCAATGATCAGTATGTCGTTCAGGGTGATTGCATGCTCCTTGCCGTCCCGATCAATCCACGTTGTGCTGGAACCGAGAATCTTGTCGACGAGTGCTTTGATTGCGTCCGCTTCCTCAGGCGAGGCGCTTTGATTGCCTTGATGTGCAACGGCGAGGTAGCGAAGGCCTGAGCCGCTTACCGGCCCGCCGGACTTCACCGTCTGTCGTTCCAGGCCAGGGCGAGGCCGCAGTCGACCTTCGTAAAACATCTCCGAAGTGAAAGCACAGATAGTGGGATGCAACCGCCATGTCTCGGAAAGAAACAGGCCGCGGTCGGCGGGTATCGTGGCGTGTTCTCCGAGAATGTGGTCGAGGGCAGAGACGTTGGTCCCCTCCGGGTGGCTGCCTTGCATTGGCTGCTCAAGCTGACGCGGGTCACCCAGCAACACGATGCTCTTAGCCGCTTGCGATACGGCCAAGACATTGGCGAGCGACATTTGCGCTGCTTCGTCTATGAACAGGATGTCGACAGCCTCCGCGGCATCGGGGCGAGCCCAAAGCCAGGCGGTGCCACCAGCGACGTGAGACGGGCCTCGGATGGCATTGAGTAAACCTGTGTTGTCGGTCGTGAACTCCAAACTTGATAAGTCGTCTTCCTCTTCCGAAACCTTTTGGATGCAGCGGACCGCTTGGTCTGTCTCCTTGGCGGCCTCAAGGACGGCATTCAGGAGGTTGCGGATCACTTTGTGGCTATTGGCGGTGATTCCGACTTTCTTGCCGGCCTGGACGAGTGCGCAAATCATCCGTGCACCCGTATAGGTCTTACCGGAGCCAGGTGGGCCTTGGATGGGCAAAAAGCCACTTATATGCGGGGCTAGACGTGTGGCGGCTCCAAGCGGCGTTTCGGTTGCCAATTGCAAGGATTGTCCTTCGAGCCGGGGAGATGCGTTCAGCAGCAGGTCGCGCGCAGCCTGGTACGGACCTGGCCCTTCGATCCCGTTGTCCGCGACATGCTCTCCGATGCGAACCAACGCCTGTGCCAAGACTTTTGAATCGATGACTTGGTGGGCAAACACGGCGGTGGGATGGACGTCCTTACTATCCTGTCGCTTCTTGATATCGACGGTACGGTTCTCGAGGGAGATATTGGCGACCTTGCCAAACTTCTTGCCTTGGCTGTGGAGATCCTCATCTCCGCGGAACTCGGTTTCCTGGGGTGGAAAACTGTAGCGATGAATCGGTGCCCGAGCCGTGCCACCAACGGACTGAACGAACGTTAGCCCGGAGAGGGCGGCACGCTCGTCCAGGAGCTGTTCATCAGAAAGATCGCAGAGGCGAAAGTACTCCCACCAAGCCGCCTTTTCCTCGCGGCGATGCCAGTCGAGAATGTAGGCAAGCAGCCATCGCGCCTGTTGTTCGGCTGTCCGCTCCCCAGGTTCAAGCGAAATCCCTTGTGTCAGGCGCACGATGAGGGCGGCGATCTTCTGCTGCCACTCGGTGAGCGCGTCGCTAACCGAGCCGTCGTCGGGCACTGGCCGAGGGATATCCGCGCCATCTGCGATGGCTTTTGACCGGACATTTTCGAGCCAGTCGCGCAAGGCGTGCGCGGAAAGGCAATCATCTTGGTTGTAAGCTTGGATGAGCGAGCGGTCCTCTTCTTGAATGCCGTCGATATCACCGAGTTCGAGACAGGCTTGGAGCTTGGCCATCAGTCGACCGACATCGGCCAGGGGTGCCTTGCGCTCGAACGCGTAGAGCGGTTCTAGGCGTTTGATCGAGTAGCTTTCGACGCTGGCGCGAATGCTGTGGCGGATGACCGAGTAGAGATCGACAAACGTGCCTGTTCTGAGGAGGTGGTCGACCTCGTTCTCTCGGGTCGCGTATCGGCCCATGAGGCGCTTGAGAGCGGCCGGTTCGTAGGGAGCGTAGTGGTAGATGTGGAGGTCTGGATACTGGATTAGGCGTGCCATGACGAGATCGATGAAGCGCTCGAAGGCGGCTCTCTCAGCCTCGCGCGTGAGCGCCCAATCGCCTGAATAAGACAGGCCATCGGCCTGGTCGTGGAGCGCGTAGCCCAGGAGGTATTCCAGGCCACCGCCACTGACGAACGGGTCCCCTTCAAAATCAAGAAACACGTCGCCGGGTGAGGGCTCGGGCAAGCTGCACAGCCCAAAGCCCGGCACGATCGGCAAAGTTTCGTAGACGATCTGTCCTTTGGTTCGCCCCTCGACCTGCAGCCGCGCCTGTTCGCGTACGCGCACATAGCTTGCTGCTACGCCCCGCTCAGGCTTCCAGGGCAGGGGGAGGGGAACCTCGGCTAAAGTGGCGGTCGTCCCGACGGCATGCTTGCCCAGCTCGCCGATCTGACTCTTGGATATGCCAGCCACCAAGGAGAGATGATCGTCGGTGCGCCGCTTGCTATCGCAATCCTGCCGCCAACGGCAAATCTCGCAATGGGCGGTCGGCTCTGGGTACAGGTCTCCGTCCGCGCCTTTGGCTATGGCTTCTTCAAGGCGGCGACGTATCCACCGATAGTAGGCGGCAAAGTCTGCGGTCCGAAAAGCTTGTGGTTCATAGCCGGTCTCGGGCGTGACGACGTAGACCATTTCCGGAGGGGTGCCTTGGACGGCCGTTAGAAGATCAGCGTAGAGGCTAAGCTGCAGCAGCGTTCCACCCTTCGTCTCCTGTGCGAGCTTTGTGTCGACGATCTCGTAGGACCAAGCGCCCAACTTGCTTGGCTTCTCGACTCGCAACAGGACGTCGGCGCGGCCGTTCCATTGCCCGGATTGTAGGGCGGCCTGGGCAATTGCGGGCGCGCCCTCCTTCATCGCTGCGAGTGATGCCGCCACCACTGCCGAATCGACGCCGACACCCTCTATCACTGTGACTTGGCGGCCTTGGGAGCGGAGATGGTCGAGATACTCTTGCTCGTGTTGACGGCCTCGCTCGATGAGCACAGCGAGGGCAGGATCGTAATAGGCCGGTTTCGGTAGCGTCCCTCTGGCGACCTTCAAATCAAGCTGGGTCAGATACCGGCAATTGACATGGCCGACGAGATCGGAGGCGCTGAGCTGGAATGCTTGTCCGGAGAGCTGCATGGCGCAAGCTTAGCGATGGGCGTGGCGATTGCGAGCCGATAGCGATTCGCGAATGGGGATGAACCGCAGGTTGCGAGCCTTCTCGTAGGACACGATACAAGAACTTAGGTTTGCAGGCGCTCAGTCACCTCCTCCTTTGAGATGCGGCGAGAGCGGTCTGAATGGGGGTCCTCTCGATATCCATACCGCAGAGGGACTCGGTGACTAACGTTGCAGTGGCGGCCGCGTCGATCCGCTTTAGCCTGCGTGCCGACCGTTAGGTTTGTGGTTCAAGACTTCATGGATATACTTACCTCGGGATTGGCCTTGTGCCCTGAACGCCTCCCAAATTTGAGGGGGGCAAGCAGCGTATCGCCATTCGACGCCGTTCGGGAAACGAACATAGATAGTTTCCATTGAGGCGTCGTAGGCCTCTGCGGTGATGCGCGTTGAGCCAATGACCGGAATCCATTCAATCATTGCCATCCTCATAGGTACCACGCCATGCTGCCAGTGCAGGCGCAAGATCGGGCAATCGCGGCTCGGCGCGCCACGGCGCCAAAGACGGATCTTCGGCAAGCGGCATCGGACTTGGCTTATCCAAGAGCGCTCGTACCGGCAATACGAGGGCCTCGCCACTTACTATTGCTTCCCCCGTGCGCAAGGACGGCAGAACTGCCGCTAGGCCTGCGACACTATCTGGCAGGGCGCCCCGAATTGTACCCTGGTCGGATGTATTGGATAGGCGAAGGGCAATCAAAGTCCCGCACTGAGCAAGGGCGGTATCAGGAAGTTCGGTCGGACGCTGCGATACCAGCAGCAGTCCGATCCCATACTTGCGCCCTTCGCGTGCTATTCGATTTGCAGAGTCACGTGTCAACGCGCTTGCATTCGCACCAAGGTAGCGATGCGCTTCTTCCAAAGCGATGAGAGTAGGACTCGCACGACCGATGCCCGGCCCTCCTGGTTCACTGTAGAGAGACAATTCGAAGAGCAAATTGAGAACTACGCCAATGGCAAGATCGGCAGCTGCGGACGGTACGCCGCTGAAGTCCAGTACTGAGACAGGTTGGGTACTTCCCAGCCATTCTTGGACAACACCTACAAGCGGATCAGGTCCTTCGAGGCTGCCAGCCGGCTCCTGAAAGAAGCGGAGCTGGGGATCGAGCAAACCAAGGCGGAGAAGATTCGGTGCTGTCCCATAAACATTGAACATTGGACCTTGATGCGGAGGCTGTCCGCCTGGTCCATAGGGCTCAAATCGCGCGCCTCGCAACGCAGCGGCATCGCCTGGATCCGTCTGACAAACCGATGTGGGGTCACCCTTACTTCTACGAGTCTCCCGATTCTCATAGTCTAGGCGATGCCATATTGTCCGAATGTCAAACGGCACCGGTGTATCTGCTGTGATTGCTGAAGGGTCCAAGCTCAGCCAAGCGGCGCGCTCAACGAACTCCCGACGTGCCGCCGTCACGAGCTCTGAAAACCGGTTCAGGAACGTCGCGCCGCCCACTGCCCCTGCAAACACGCGCACGATCTCAGCAGCGGGCAATGCCCAATATGGCACGCGAAGGCGTGCATCACCTTCCGCGAGGACACTTCGAACAGATGCGTTCGCTCCAAGAGCACGCGCATATTCTCCGTGGGGATCAATCACCACAATATTGGCGGCACGCCATCCGCCGTTGACGAAGCTCTGCAATAGTGATGCTACCGCGCTGGTCTTCCCCGACCCCGTTGAGCCTACAACGGCGCAATGGCGTGTAACGAGCTTTGATGCGTCCAAACAGACTGGCACTTCCTCTGCCGCAGCCAATCGACCGAGGCGTAAGAAGTGGTCGTTTGGAGCAGGGAACACTGAGCGCAGCTGGTCTGGAGTCGCAAAGTGAACCGGATCGTCCAGGCCTGGATAGGAACCGACACCACGCTGGAAGCGACCAGTACCGCGATCAATTTCCCCTAGTAACTGCACTTGCAGCCAGCGGTCGTCATGCTGGACGGTGTCGGCGGGAGGGAGGAGCCCGCTTAGTTCCGCGATACCCACAAGGTTCACTGTGGCGATCAGGTCGACCAGTCCTTGCGGAATTCGAACAAGTGACCCAATTTGGCCGACTGGCTGCAGATGCCCGCGATAGATCGGGGCGACTCCCGCGAGATCGGGATCGAGAGCCACCGTGATCGTGGCACCCAGGACATGTCGAACACGGCCGATGCAAGTGGGATCTCGCTCAGCCATTGGGTGCAGCTGCATCGCCGCCGATGCCAGCCCCTTCAAGGAGTTCGCGGAGCACTGACCCCACGTCGGGCTCTCGCGCTGCGCTTCTGGCAAGGTAGGCGGCCAGCTTACCGAAATCGCGAAGGGCAAGATTCCCGTTATCCCAGACGCCGGCTGACTCGTCGGCCGGTTGTCGCCACGTTCCTCGCACGCCGCTCAGAATTGCCTCATGACCAGTAACGCACTGGAGGTTCGGCGTTGTGCGAGCACGCTCCGCCAGTACCTCCGGGATCTGTGAATAGCAAAATGCTATGAATTCAGAGCGTTCGCGCCTCACCGCGGCATCGAAGATCAACTCGTTGAGATGGGCGTCGTTGAAAGAATAGCCGGCAATAATCACCAGTGTCTCAGGCTGGTGGAGAGCTCGTCTAAAGCGATCTTGCAAAACAACAAACGGAACCCTTCGCGACTCCTCGTACTTTGTATCGCTGGGATAAATCGCCGCCGCCGCACCCTCCGTCACGGGTTGGCCGAGACGAACGATCTGCTGGTTCCCCAGCCAAGCCCAATTCACGGACCCATGCAGCTTCCAAAGCCGCACGAAGAAGGCCGGTACGGCCTCCTCCTTGGAGCCCGGCAGATTCTCGACGAGCTCGATATAAAATCTGGCCGAAAGTGTCCCAATGAATCCATCAAAATAGGGGACTCGAAGTTGCTCGAGCGCAGTCTCTAACAGGAGATCATAGTTCACCGTAAATAGTTCAATCGGAGAACGGTAGCCGGCGTGTGCCGCCCAGGCGGCCAGGCCACACATGGGCGACAGATTTGCACCAGTAATATCGAGCTCTTTCACGATCGCCTGGCACACGGCCGCATCCAAGGCCGTGGCCTGCGCTCCAGTGAGGCCGTCAACCATCTGATCGTCATTGACTAGCGCTGCAATCCGACGCAGTCGGCTCAACGCTTCCTCGAGATTGCGCCCCTCCAATTGAGTTGCGAATTGCGCTCCATGATCCTCCGCTAACCGACTGAGGACTCGCTCTTGTAGCTGCGCAATGTCCGGTAGTCCGCAGGCCCGCGCCGCCCCCGCACCCAGAAAAACACAAACATGGCGCGATCGAGTGGCGAGTTTCGCGCTCAGATCCGCCGCGAACCTAAGAGGATCATGCTCCGTCATTGTCTATTCCGGTTGTGGTCACGCTTTCTCTCGTTCTCCCAGCCGATGTCACTGTAAGCGGACTGGGCAGCGTATTCGGCGTTGCCGTAGTTGCTCCGTTGTAAAGAAGTCAGCGCGTCGGTCTCTAACTGGATAGTCAGGGCGCTCTCCCAGGTACTCGCACTTCCGGTCGCACTCCGCATGAGGCGCGGGCTCAAACAGCAGGACTTCGGGCAAAGGAAGTGCATCTCCTTGAGCGCCAGGAGAGGTCTATGCTGGCGTCGATTTCGGTCGGCGTGGCCGTACTGGTGCCTGCCTCGGCGACGCGGTTAGCGGCGGGGCGACCGGAAGCAGAAAGGAACGTTTGCGCACGACGCCGCCAATGTCCCGAATTGTTATTGCCTATACTACTACAACTCAGTCCGTGCGTGCGCAAGCCAAACTGTGCGAGCCCTATCGAAAGTCGCCTGACAAGCGGACATGCAGTCTGCTTCGACGCTTGAGCACCCGCCATCGCGGTTTGAGAACGACTAGCGTCATCCGCAATCGCAACTATGGGCCACTAGAGAAGTACGGGAGGTGGCGGCAAGCAAGAGGCGTATCAAGATACGCGGTCGGCTCGACAAGAACGGTTGGCCGCACAAAAAAAGTCCGGCCGAGATACGTCGAGCCTTGAGAAGAGCTTCGGACCGCGGCGGGAACAGCTCCAATGCCTATCGGGCATTTGCAGCTTCGCTAACGCAGAGGACGCTGCGCGCAGGTGCCTCAACGATCGCGTCTTCTGTGCCGGCCTAGATGGTCTCACCGAGGTCGACGCGGCCGACCGCTCAAGGACCGAAACTCTCCTGGGCGTCGCTCTCAACCGGCAAATGACGGCGCTCACATAGCCGCATAAATCCGGGCTAAATCTGACAGACCGTGTTTCCCGGCTGATGCTGGCGACCAGGCCCGCTGGTGTCGCCAGGTAACGGAGAGACGACGCGGTGGTCAATCGATGCAAGCGTGAACGTTCAATCGATAACCACTCTCTAGCAGTTGCTAGGATGCGATGGGCAGGCCTTCAAAGCTTGCAGCCGGATCGTTCGATGCAAAGCCGTATTTGCGCAAGGAGGCATCGGCGCTGGTGTACCCACAACGCAAGAGGAACGTGATTTCTTCCGCGGTGAAGCGATTCAGTCGCGTACGCATTGTTGCAGCGCGGACGACGTCTTCATTCGCCAAAGGGAGCGCGTCGCCGAGTGCGTAGGACGCGATCGGCGTCCCGATACTCCAGTACGCCACCTTGCGTTGCCCAAGGTTGTTCATGCCTAGAAGGATGCGCGTACGGGAATTCTCCGACTGCTGCTGGATCAGATTCAAGGTCCGGAAGAGCTGTCCTATCCAGCGGCCTGTCGGTTGGCCGATCTCAGGCATTGAACGGCCTGCATTGCTGACAAGAATGCTACGGCAGCGCTTCCAGATCCGCTCGAGGCCGAGATTGTCGTATACGCCGCCGTCCGTGAGGACGGCCATCTCGGTGAAGGGTGGTATGTGCAGATCCGCGCCATACATTGGCTGCACCGTACCAGGCTCGAAATGAAACCGCACCGGAGACAGAAACGGTGGAAACGCCGATGACGCCGCGACCACCCAAGACAACGGTAGTGTCGGCCGATCGATACGGCCGACACGAACGTCGGCTGCATAATCTTTCGAGAAGCGCCACCCGCTACCAGTCTGCAGGTTGGTGGCCATGAACGTAAATCGTGGGGTCGAGGCAATGTCCTGCAACGTGGCGCCGTCGAACAGATGTTTGTCATATGCAGCAGCGACGAAATCAGCCGGAGTCCTTCCGGGCAGCAGCCCGCCCAGGATCGCCTTTACGTCGACGCCAACGCGGGCGAAGCGCAAGGCCGGATCAGATACCAGCTGGCTAAAGTTGGTCGCACGACCATCGACGAAAGTGAGCTCCGGCCACGCGAGCGCCAACACGCCCGCAATGATGGAGCCCCCAGAAACACTGGCCACTTCCTGAAGTTTCGGTAGCAGACCGAGCTCGTTAATTCGTGTGAGTGCTCCGACGTGATAGATCATCGCGCGGTACCCGCCGCCAGACAGACACAGGCCGATCCCGTCCTCAAGCTTGCGCGCGTTGAGGAAATCTCCGTCTCCAGCGCGCGCTGCGAAGGAACCTTGGAGATCAAGCTCAACCATGTGCGCCGCCATTCGCACCGGCATCGCAACCTGCGTGCTGGGTCATGAGAAACGAGAAGCGCCCGTTCTGGCCTGCAATTGCCATGACGGCCGGGACACCTTCGTTCTGAAGCTCGCTGTGGAGCCACACGAGCTGAGAGAGGTCGGCGTCGCTTGGCAGCGCTGATGCACGGTCGGGATGAGAGTGCCATTCCCCGACATATCTGAGCTGATGCTGCGTTAGCTCCGCGAGGCGGCCTATTTCATCGAACAATCCGGCGACGCCACGCTCAAACCCAGTCGTCGAAGCCGCGCTGTCCGGCGGCGCAGGTAGGGCATGAGCAAGATGAATTGTCTTGCGGCTCGTATCGACGACGCCCATGAGGACACCGCCGGTTTCCTTCGGCAAATTTTCAGCGCGAAGCCTCGTCAGGTCGTCGAGCAGGTCGTCGTTGTAGATGATCTTCCAGCCGCTACCGCTGGCGTACACGGCAGCGGCGCTCTTCGTCGTCCGCGCGATATTGCCGTTGGGGTCGTCAGTCCAGACGCTGATTGAACCGGAAGTCTTCTTCAGCGCGTCATCGATGCCGCGCGCCGCCAATGCGCTGAGCAGCGCGGCGCTTGTGGCGGGAATGCGGTTTGTCAGGGATCGGCAGGAGCCACTGTAGCTAACGCCGCTGGCGGGCAGCTGCAGATGCGCCGCAAGCGCGGGCTCGGTCAGAGCGAGCCTGTAGTATTGCGCCTCGAGGTCGTGCAGCGTGACTGATCTGTCTGCCGGCTCCATTAGCACGATCGCGGCGGTTCCCGCCGGATTGAAGAACGCGCAAACGCGACGCGCGTTGATCGAGGCAGGGTCAGCGAGCCGGCGCGCGACAGCGATAGACGCGGAGGCATCGATAACCACATCGGCGGCATCGAGCGCGGCGTCGATGCGGTCCTTTTCTGCACCGGGTTCAAGGAAGTCCGCGACGATGGAGTCTGCGGGTTCGCCCAGCAGAGCCGTCAGATTGGCTCCAAGGGCAATGGCCTTGGGCACTCCTACATCAAAGCCAAGCAGCCCGTGACGGGCAAGATTGTGCGGAAGCAAGGTGTCACCGTCGATGACAGTCCACCGGAACTTGCCTTCGCGACCGAGATTGAGCGCGAGCTGCGAGCCAATCGCGCCCGCGCCAACCAGCACAGCCCGACGCGTATCGGGCGCGGCCTGTCCGGCAATTCGGGCTGCAAGCTCACGATGGAACGCGAGATGGACCAGCCCCGGTTCGATCGGCACGGGCTTGGCAGCCGCCGTCTTGATCGCCTGAGCATAGACCACTGGACCGGCGACGATTGGGCGGTGTGGCAGAATGCACCCAAGCAGTTCTCCCACCTTGCCAGCAGGGTCGAGGCTTACGAACGCTCGTAGGTCGGTCGCTGTACTCCCTTTCTCGTCCACGACCGGAAAGGCAATCAGGAGAATGAGCCGGGATGCAAGGAGATCTGCCTTCGCCGGGCCTGCGCTGGCCCATCCCCGCAACTGGGCCTTGATGTCGCGCTCAAGATCGATGCCGTGCGCGGTCAAGTCGGCACCAAGTTCGCCAAGCGTTTGGGGTGCGTGACGCATGCGCGCGAGCTGCTGCGGCTTCGCCTGGAACTGAAGTACTGTGAACGTCGGACGGCGCTGAGCACGTGCCGCATCGCCAGCGGTTTCGAGGATGACCAGCGCCTTGTTCTCTGGGCGCATGTAACCAACCAGAGACAGCTGGTTGCCGGCGGCGGCGATTGCTCCAGGCGGAAGAATAAGTGACAGAGCGGTCGGGAAGAACAAAGGCTCAGGCGGCAGTGAGCGGTCGTGCAACTCCCCTCGAGCAGCCTTCGCGAGCCAAAGCTGGATGCGCCGCGCCAGATCCATCGGTGTATAGGTGAGCTTGGCCTCGCTCCACGGACGATCGTCGATGCAAAGCGACGCCGGCATACCGGGCGGGATCGCGTTCTGGTGAGGCGTGTCGGGAAAATCATCGCGCAGTGCAAGCGCGCTGGGCTTCCCTCCCGCCGCCGAGAAGATCACGGCGACCGGCTCCGTCGCCTTGATCGGATGGCGCAGGTCTTGCGGCCGTTCAACTTCGACCAGGACTTCGACAGACTCGTAGGTCTTCAGCTTGTGCTGCCGGATGGCGGCCAAGGAGAGGGCCGGCACGGCGTTTGCCGAAACCAGTTCGGCAAACGCCTTCGCCGCCGGAATTGCCGGCGGCGTTCCAGATGCCAGTACCTCTCCGAATGCTGCCAGCCAGCTCTGAACGGACACGTTAGCCTGCGCGCGCCGGGGTCGAGATGATCGACGCCGCGCCGACCGTGGCAGACACCGTGAGCACGCGCGCGCCGAGTTCGGTGATCTCGATGGTCGAGGGCTTCGGCTTGCTCACCGATGGCAAATCCATCGTGACCTTGAACTGGCCGTCCTTGGTTGCGGCGACGCGCTTGTAGTAGGCGGCCGCCTGACGATGCGGCGGCTGCACGTCCTTGTCTTCGGCACTGCCCGTCACGGGGATCGACTTGCTGGTTGACATCATGGTCCCGCGCATGTGGCCCTGCGTCTCGAACAACCACTTCACCTGGTCGACCGGCTTCGTCTCGTCGTTGCCCTTGTCAGGGCCGATGGCAGTGTACGAGCAGTGATGAGCGATCTTGAAGATGTCCCACTGCAGCCGGTCGTCATTCTTGTGCTTCCGAGTCGTGTCGACGATCTGCGAGATCGTGTCATGGTTGATGTCCGACATGAACAGCGCGCTGGTGTGGCGCAGACCCTCGCGGAAGGTCGCCTGGAACACGACGCTGTCGGTGTTGCGCTCAATGACCTCCTTCTCGTTCAGACGCCAGCCGAATGGGCTATGGATGAAGAACTCGACGCGCTCTGGGCCGTTGAGCGAGAAGCCCGGGACATACTGGCCGGCATCGGTGATCAGATGCCGGCGCGACTCGATGGTCAGATCGTTGGCGGCGAACCAGTCTTTGAGCACGTCGGGGCGGGAGAAGACGCGGATGCCGTAACCCTTGCGGAGCCGATAACGCGCTTCCTGCCGGATGACGCGCGCGCTGTCTTCCACACCTTCCTCGCAAATGGCAGCAGCGGGCACCCACAGTTCCTTGATCTTGATGCGGCCGTTGCCCTGGTACTTCGTAGCCCAATCGAACTCGAAGAAGCTTTCGCTGCCGCCGCAGTGGTCGTTGTCGAGGTGCGTGAAGCAGACCACGTCATAGTAGTTACGCTTTGCGGCCCGCAGATCAGCCTTCAGCTCCGCCGGCAGATCGATGCGCTTGTCGCTGGGATCGTCGGCGTTGCGCGTGTTGGCGTAGTCGAGGAGCATCTTTCGCCCGTCCGCGAGATCGAACCGGGTGCAGTCAGCATTGCCAAGCGGGTGGAAGGTTAGCCGTGCAGTCATCGTTGCCTCTTCTGTTTGGTCCCGGAGAGGGCGTTTGGTTGGCTGCCCGGCCTTGTCCTGGACGCGGTTAAGAAAGCATTCCTAGAAAACTCTTCTCTTCTTCAGGTCCGCCACGATTCGGCTAGCGGAACGACGGCGAAGATGGCGAGTTCTGCCGAGTGTTGTCAATAGACACACGCTATACAGGTATATTTGTGTGTAATAAGCACAATATGTTTGCCATATTGACAATCCCAGGTGATGGGGGCAAACAGTGAACGTGACTGATTCCCAGCTTTATAGGGCGTTTGGCGATGCGGTCGCCAAGCGCCGGCGTGCGCTTGGGCTTACGCAGGTTGCGTTAGCCAGTCGGATCGGGATGTCCCGCGCATCTTTGGCGAACATTGAGTGCGGCCGACAAAATGTTCTGCTTCACCACGCGTATAGTCTGGCGTCGGCTCTAGAATTGTCGGCCGTGGGTGATTTACTTCCAGCAAGTCCGAAGCCAAGCCTTGTGCGATCGGTCAAGATCGCCCTGTCCGATAAGTCGGTAACAGAGCGAGGCAAAGCGCAAATTACAGAGCTCATAACAACCGCGCTTACTAAGCACACCACCGGAAAGGTCCCGTCATGACGTCAGGCGTCGATAAAGCCCGATCGGCTGCCACAACCTTGCTAGATCAGTTCGGAGTCAAAGTACCCCCGGTTCCCGTTGAGAAGATCATCAAATCGAAGGGCATAGTTCTTCAGTTTGCGCCTTTGGAAGACGATCTATCAGGGATGGCTTACATAAAAGATGACGTCGGAATCATTGGCGTCAACGCGCTGCATCATCCCAATCGCCAGCGGTTTACTGCGGCCCATGAGCTTGCTCACCATTTACTCCATGCGAAGGATATTCAAAAAGCCGTTCACGTAGACAAAGGCTTTCGCATGCTTCTTCGGGATGATGTCTCTTCACAAGGCGTGGATCGCCTGGAAATTGAAGCCAACGCGTTTGCATCGGAGTTACTGATGCCTCGCAAATTTGTTGATCTTGTTTTGGGCCCAGCCGGTCTAGATCTCGAGGATGATGCTGGCATTGAAGCTTTAGCGAAGAGGTTCCGGGTGAGCGTCGCTGCAATGCGGTTCCGCCTAGCCGGACGGTTTTGAGCCGAAATTGTCGCAATGAGTTTTGTTTTTTTCGATACGGAGACAACGGGGCTCAGACGCGGATTCGATCAGATCGTTCATTTTGCGGCCATCAAGACTGACAATGATTTGATAGAACTCGACCGATTTGAAACACGTTGCCGACTGTTGCCGTACGTCGTGCCAAACCCCTCCGCACTCACGACGAGCGGCATCACAATCGAACAGCTAAACGATAAGCAACTCCCTTTGCACGACGTCATGGTCGCCAAGATCCAGCGCACGTTGATTGATTGGTCGCCGTCCATTTTTGTGGGTTACAACTCGATCCGCTTCGATGAGGAGATGCTGCGACACGCGCTATTTCAGACGCTGCGTCCGGCGTTTCTGACCAGCAGCCATCGCAATGGCCGCGCCGACGCACTGTCCCTGATGATGGCAGCATCAGCGCTTTCGCCCGCGGCGATTTCAGTGCCACGGGATGCGAATGGCCGTGCGATATTTCGGCTAGGTGCGATGGCCGCTGCAAATGGTGTAACGCACGGACAAGTCCATGACGCGATGAGCGACGCCCTGGCGATGTTGGATCTCTGCCGCATCGTGCGCGACCGATCTTCTGATGTGTGGCAGCGGTTTGTACGTTTTTCAAACAAGGCGTCCGTGCGAGACTTCGTGGACTCCGGTGATGGCTTCGTATTGACAGAGTTCTTTGGTGGTAGTGCCTATCATGCGCCCGTCGTCTGCATTGGGAACGATCCAGGGACCCCGAATGGCCGTCTGTGTCTCTCGTTAAATTTAGACCTTGAGACAATTATTGCAGCAACAGCCCCCGATTTGCAGGCTGCGCTTGCATGCAAGCCTAGTCCAATTCGTCGGCTGCGTGTGAATGCGGCGCCTACAGTCACTACGCTCTTCGATGCTACCGAGGAAATGGTGGGTGGCGCCTCCGTGGAGCACCTGGAAGAGTTGGCGCGCCGTGTTCGGGAGGACGAAGCTCTTCGTCTCCGACTGACGGCTTGTTACGTGGCTAGCCGGCCACCGTGGCCAATCTCTTCCTATGTCGAGGGGCGCATTTACGACGGCGCGCTGCCGAGTCTGGACGATGAGCATCGCATGCGCGACTTCCATGACACGAGCTGGCGCGACGCCTATGCGATCGTGCAGCGTTTCAAGGATGACCGCTTGCGTACATTTGGCTTGCGCCTGATCTATCTTGGGGATCGGTCGGTGTTACCGGATGATGTTCGCCGGGTCGTCGAGACAGAGATGATTAATCGCCTGATGGATGATAACCCTGAAGGTTATCCGCTTGAGCGCGCACTACTCGACACAGAGGCGATGTTGCTGCAGGAGCCGGGCAATGGTGTTCTGGCAGGTTATCGCGCATATCTCGTGGAGCGGCTTGAACGTGTCCGGGCATTTCGAAGAACACTCAATATGGGCAGCACCCAGTAGAATGGGCACCATTCTGCTTACTGATGATTTTGCCTGCTTTCGATGGGCCAAGCTTACTCGCCGAGTGAACCCGAAGAGGGTCAAGGTCATATAACGCGTCACATGGGAGCCGCCGTGCACGCCGGCCCAGTGCGTGCGTTCCATGCGACACCTCGACGCCCGGAGAAAAGTCATCGGGCTCGCTGGGGTGGAAGCAGTCCACGTCGAACCATTCTCCGGCGCGAATTCCCTGCGAGCAGGGAATTAACAGGGGCAATTCGCCGAATCTGGTCCCGAAAAGCGGCTCTGACAGCCGAAAGCATCGTCATTTCCGAGGGTTAGGCGAAAATTCGAGCCTTCGCCTGCAGGGAATTTTTCCGTCTGGTGCAGGGACCGCTCGAGGCGGTGCAGGGAACAATGGGGGCGGCAGCGGACCCGTTCGCGCGGGCCGAAGGGTGGCCTGCCGGACTGGGACGAAGTTCGTACAATCTTATTGAAACCCCATACAGGGTGTCTATCATGGCCTCATGGACTTCGAGGATGAGCTGAACCAGGCGGCCAAGGGCGCCTATCGCCGAGGGCAAGTCGAGCGCGCGCTCTGGCGGTGGGCGACGACGGCGGACCGCGTGCGCGAGCCTCCGCCGGTCTTCTTGGTGCGGATTAAGCGCCTGCTGGAGATCGACCGCGAGGGCAAAGACAAGAAGGCGGAGGACACCGCCTTCTACTCGGAGCTGCCGCGCGGGACAGGGACGGATGTGGCGTACAGCGCCTTCAATGTGTTCTGCCTTGCCATCGGACTCGACCTTCTCGACGCCGGCTTCAAGCAGGCCGAGGTCGTCACCCTGTTGCAGAACTGGCGAGAACAACTGGCGATGGCATTCGACCAGATCCTCCGGTCGCCGCCGGTCCCTCGCAAACGGCTCAAGCCATCGCAAAGGCTGGGCAGCCCGACCGTTGAGCACGGGGGTGGGACCTATGCCGACTGCCGGGTCTATGCCGTCATCGAGAAGATCGAGATGACCGAGATCTTCGCCGGCCATCCCGGAGCGCCGCCCAAGGGCAAGCCGCTGATCCGGACGCCCAAGATCGTCCGGGGCATCGAGGCCCTGACCGAAGCGCTCGAGCCGCTGCCATACCGGCAGCGCAAGGCCATCGTGCTCGAGATCGCGCACACGGCCGTGGTGGTCACATTGCGTCTTAACCAGGAGCCCGCGATCAAGCGCGGCAGGCAGTAGGGAGGAATTTTTTTGGCGTAAAGAAACCCTTATGGAGGTGTCAACCATGGCAATGAAGAAGTCACCCATATTGCGGCAGGCGATCACGGTCCCTGTGTCATCGCTGAAGCCGTACCCGAACAACCCGCGCAAGCATACACCCAAGCAGATCCGGCAGATCGCTGACAGCATCCTGAAGTTCGGTTTCACCAACCCGGTGATCATCGACAAGGATGACGTCATCGTCGCGGGTCACGGCCGGGTGGAAGCGGCGAAGCTGCTCGGCTTGGTCACGGTGCCTGCAGTTCGCCTGGAGGACCTGACTCCAAGCGATATCCGCATGTACCGGTTCGCCGACAACCGCCTGGCCGAAAAGTCAGTATGGGATGACGAGATGGTCAGCATCGAGCTGCAGAACCTCGTCGACGATCCCACGGTCGAGGACGTGACCCTGACCGGCTTCGACATGGCGGAGATCGACATCAAGCTCGAGGGCCTCAGCCAGCCTCGCAAGGACCCGGACGATCGCGTGCCGGCTCTGCCCGAAGGAGCACCGGTTTGCCGGCTGGGCGACCTCTGGGCGGTTGGACCGCACCGCCTCTACTGCGGCGATGCGACCAAGTCGGCGTCCTACGCGCGGCTGCTCGGCAACCGCCGGGCGCAGATGGTCTTCTGTGACCTGCCCTATAACGTCAAGATCGGCGGGCACGTAAGTGGCCTGGGCAAGGTCCAGCACCGCGAGTTCGCGATGGCCTCGGGCGAGATGACCTCGCCCGAGTTCGCCGACTTCATGAGGAAGGTGTTCGCCAACTTGGTCGCCTTCAGCGAGAAAGGCTCGATACACTACCAGTGCATCGACTGGCGGCACGCCGCGCAGATGGAAGCAGTAGGACTCGAGGTCTACAGCGAGCTCAAGAACTACTGTGTCTGGGTCAAGACGAATGGCGGCATGGGCTCGCTCTACCGGTCGCGTCATGAGTTCGTGCTCGTCTTCAAGTCGGGCAACGGACCGCACATCAACAACGTTGAGCTCGGCCGGCACGGCCGTTACCGGACCAACGTTTGGGAATACGCCGGCATGAACAGCTTCGGAAAGGGCAGGGACAAGAAGCTGGCATCGCATCCGACGGTGAAGCCGGTCGCGATGGTGGCCGACGCGATCTACGATTGCTCGAACAGGGGCGGCATCGTCCTCGATGCATGCTCAGGCAGTGGCACGACCTTGGTCGCCGCGCACCGGACCGGCCGTCGCGGCTTCGGAATCGAGCTGGATGGCCGGTACGCCGATGTGACCCTCAAGCGCTTGCAGGAAGTGACGAAGAGCGAACCCAAGCTGCTGCCGCTCGAAGACTCCTTCGAGGTCGTCGCCAAAGAGCGCGAGGCCGAAAACGCGGCTTCAGAGGCTGAGGCTGGTCGTCAGGCCGCCTAGACCTCAAGACCTCAATCGATCAAGGTTAGGCCGAGAACTCCCAAGGGATTCTCGGCCTCATTGAAACCTTAATCCGGTCTTCTAAATATGGCGTTGTAACTACAGTTGAGATCATAGGATGTCAGAGGAGGATGACGCCGAGAACGTGGGTTTCAAGCGGCCGCCCAAGGCGGGGCAGTTCAAGCGCGGCCAGTCGGGCAACCCGCGCGGCAGCCGAAAGCACAACGATTGGGATGTTGCGGCGATCCTCGACGAAGAGGTCGTGGTCCAGCGCGGTTCGCGCCGGGTGAAGATGTCGGGCTTCGAGTTCACGGCTCGAGCTTTGATTCGGCGCGCGCTTCAGGACAAGAACCTCCAGGCCGCGATCGATCTTCTTCGCATGTGCGAGAGATACAATGCGATCGAACGGCCGACTTTGAAGCGGCGTGCATCGACAATCGTCATCCCCTTCGGCTGGAGCTTGGAGGACTTCATGGCCATGCTTGCCAAGCATGGGGCTCCGCCGTGGCCTGGCCCCCGTTCAGGCTTGACGAAGGCGGACCAGAAAATGGTCCTCGAGTTCTTGGAGGCCGAGGACAAGAAGAAGAAAAAGAAGAAAGCTGACGGGCCTCGCTCGCGCGCCATGATCCTTGAGGACCTGCTCAATGAGATGCATTCGATCCAGGAGAACGGGCGAAAGCGCCGCCGGTCGACGCGCTTCCTCATCCTGCGGGTTCTCCGCAACCATTCCTTTGCGGGGAAGATGCGCGCCGCCCGCATCGTAGAGGATCTTCTTGAGCGCTACGGCCGGGCCGAGCTCAGGCCCGCCGGCGGTTTTTTGGTCGTGCCGGAAGCACCCAGCACGCCGGAAGAAATCGAGCAATACAACAAAATGGTCGACGAGTACCATCGTCAGTTCCGGGAGGCAGTTGACCCATGACCGATGCCAAAGAGTCATCAGTCGGCTATCGCCGGCCACCGCGGAACACGCAGTTCAAACGGGGTCAGTCCGGAAATCCGCAAGGAGGCAGGAAGACAAAGATGGACGCCGCCGCCATCGCGAACGCCGATGCGGGTACGGTTAAAGGTTCGGCGCAACCGCAGATGGGCACGTTTGAGATCCTCGTGCGCAAGCTTGTACAGCGTGCGCTGAACGACAACGATTGGACCGCGTTGAAGAAGCTGCTGCAGCTTTGCGAGAAATACAAGGTGATCAAACCGCCTGCCATCCGCGGCAGCTAAGGAAATGGTCCTGCCGAGCCGACCTATGACCCTGATTGAGGCGCCATCAGGAGAAGGAGATAAAATGAGCAAAGCCCGGATTGAACGTACGCCGGAGGTAGAGAAGGCAGCGACGGGTGCTAACAAGTTCAAGCCCCCGCTTGGTCGGCGTTTTCAGCCGGGTCATTCAGGAAATCCGTTGGGCCGGCCGACAGGCGCGCGCAGCCGAGCTCGGATCGTCAATGCGGTCATGGCCGAGGTGCATGAGGCCAATGTCGGATCGCGTAAGCGCAAGCTGACTACCCTCGAACTCATTTTGCTCCGGTTGCGCCAACGAGCGCTGTCTGGTGAACGTGATCCCCTCCGGGTCTACCATCGCTATTTGGAAACATGCGATCCACAGGTGGATATCTAGTGCGGGTGAATTTCCACGGGAAAGTGGTGATCCATCAGCCAGTACGGCATCAGTGTGGGCGGTCCGACCGTCCGACCAAACCGATGCTGATTGGACAATGCTGTGCTGCACGTTCCGGCCATCGTGATGCCTGCCGACACTGTCAGGTGGACCCCTGAGAGCGTGAGTTCCTGTAGGCAGGGTCACCTGACAAGTGGACCGGCTCGGCCCGGACGTCGGCCTTCAAGTCGATACGTTCGATCATGGTTTCGGGATCGCCTTTGCCGACCCAGGGTCTCAATGCCAAGGCGGCGCCTACAGCTACCTCATCAACGGGCGTATGCGCGGCGGTTTCAGCGTGGTCGGCTGGCCGGTGGTGATGACCTTCATCGTGAACTAGGCTCCGGACTCAATTGCACCAGTATGTAATCGCGGCGGCAATGGCGGCGGTGGCGAGGAAGTTGTTGGCGAGCTTGTCGTAGCGCGTAGCGAGGCGTCGCCAATCCTTGAGACGGCACCATAGCCTCTCGACGAGATTGCGGCTGCGGTAGGCCAGGCGATCGTAGGGGATCTGCCTGACGCGGCTTGAGGAAGGTGGAATGACCGCCTCGGCGCCGAGTTGAGCGATCAAGGCGCGTAGCGCATTGCTGTCATATCCTCGATCGGCCACCACCCGGGCGATCGGCGGCAGGGCCCGTAGCAACAGGGGTGCGGTCGCCATGTCGGAGGCATTGCCGGGCGTCAGCAGGATCAGGCGCGGCCGGCCTTGGGCATCCGCGACGGCATGGATCTTGGTGGTGCGCCCGCCCCGCGAGTTGCCGAACGCCTGGACGAAGGCCCCCCTTTTGCCCCGGCCGCCGAGCGATGCGCCTTGATGTGGGTGCTATCGATCGACACCGTGGCGGTGATGCCGGTCGAGCCGGTCAGCGCCTCGAACATGGCAAACCAGATGCCCTGCCGGCTCCAGCGATTGAAGCGGTTATAGATCGTCGTATAGGGACCGTAAGCGACAGGACAGTCACGCCAGCGGGCCCCCGAGCGAAGCATGTGCACGATCCCGCTGACGACGCGCCGGTCATCGACACGATGTGCGCCGCGCCGGCCTCGCGGCATCAGCGGTTCGAGCCGAGACCACTCGACATGCGATAGCCAATACAGCTCCCGACCCATCCACGCCTCCAGCTCTTGCCGGAGACTGAATCACATCGACCACGCGCGCGGAATCCCTAATTGAGTACTGACCCTAGAGCCGCGACGTCTACCGGCGCGATCTTTGATGGTAATGCCCGGCACGACGTCGACCTGGTGGACGAGGTACGGTTCAACAGCGACGACGCGCCAGATCGGGAAGGTGCTGCCGACGATCAGCCGGTAGCCCATCCCGGCATGGCGGGCCATGCGCTTGCGGTAAGCCCGCACGCATTCGCGTGCCGCCGCCTCGGCCTTGTCGCCGCCCATGAAGCGGGCGGCGACGGCGGCCCTCGCCGCCAGCCGCTTGAGGTCCCTTTCCCACGGGCCGGGATGGATCTCGTCGAAGTCGTTGATGGCGAAGATCAGGCTGCGCTCGGCCGACGCATAGACGCCGAAGTTCGAAACGTGCATGTCGCCGCACGCCGCGACCTGCAGGCCAGTGACCGGCGTGCCCGACAGATCGTCGGCCATCACTGCCGCCGAACCGCGCAGGAAAGTGAAGGGCGTGACCAGCGTGCGGGCATAGCGCACCGGCACCAGCTTCGGGACGCGCGCCACGTTCTGCCTCTTGAGGGTGGAGACCGAATCAGGCCGGTCGCCGCGCGGCTTCCATTCGGCATGGCTGGTGCGTGGCACCTTCTTGCGCAAAGCCTTGCCGGCCGCGAGGCGATCCTCGACCGAGGGCCCCTTGGCCATGAAGGTGTCGGCCAGCGCGCCAACGCCCGCCGCGATCTGACGCCGGCGGAGCGCGAGCAGCCGCGATCTACAGCCTGATGAAACCTGCAAGCTCAACGCTACCGACCCGGAAGCCTATCTGCGGCGCGTCCTCGGCATCATCGCAGATCATCCGATCAATCGCGTCGCAGAGCTCCTGCCCTGCAACCTAGCTCGCCTGACCAGCCTCTAGGGCCTTCGGCGGACGCTTACGCTGAAGACTGGGAAGTTGCGCATGCAACGCCGTCACAGGCGGGGGGGTACCTTACCCGCCGTGTCAGGCGGAGGCCTGCGCTTTGGCTTCGGAGCCTCACCTTTCTGTACAGTATGAAAAGGACGCCCTTCGATTTCTGCTTCGAGGTAGGAGCGAGCAAGTGTCTCGAGGCCCTCAATGAAAGCATCGGATGAATTGCCGGCGCGCTCCTCGTCGCCGTTCGCAATTGCCTCGATAACATCCGCCGTAAGTTCCGCGATGAATTTCACATTCCTCGCAAAGCGAGTCACCCACGCAAAGCGTCGTGAGACCGCCCATAACGGGGTGATTGCGTGCGCCGCGTACTCATGCCGAGCGACTTTCAATAAGAGGAGTTTGTAGTCCAGGTCGACGCGGTAATGTTCTGCAGTATCAGACGACCGACCGCTGTCACGCATTCGGCGCGCCAGTATTTCGAATTGGGCACGTTCGCCACCTGTTGCGAACTTTGCCGCTCTAATTGAGAGGTACCGCTCCACTCCGCGCCGAAACTCCAACAGCATCAACTGATCTCTTACGTTGATCTCAGTGATGCGGAGACCGCGTCTTGGCACGATTTCTAGAAGATGGGCATGCGCTAGACGTTGAAGCGCCTCTCGTACGGGAGTTCGTCCAATGCCTAGGCGCTGACTAAGGGCGATTTCTGTCACCCAGTCCCCAGGCTTTATCTGGGCAGTCACGATTAGATGCTCCAGTTCCTTGTAGGCGTGATCGGCAAAGCTCTCATCCGATCGTGACGCCGCGAGATGAAGCTTCTTACGCTGGGTTATGGCGTTCGCTTTTGTTTGTCGCTTCCTGGCCAACGTGAAGCTTCCTTCTGCGATGAAGAACGGCCGCCACGGTATTGAGACTCGCCGTGAATTTCAACCAGCCCTGTAGCAAATGGCGGTTGGTTCGCTTCGTGGAGCATACCCCTCTGCGGGGGTTGCATACGGCTAATATATCACTAATATACGCCCGCCGGGCAGGGTCATCACTAGCGATGTAGGACCTTCGCGCGCTTTGTAACCACGACGACGTTTGGCGGAGTCGCAACGAATGAACTTCGTGACAGCAAAAGCGGAACTGGCTGTCTTTCGATCGGCGAAGAGATCGAAAGCCGAAATCTGCAGTCAGAATGCGCTTCTCCTCAGCGCTTGGGACTGCGCCCGGACGGCCAAGTCCAAATGAGTGAGGGTCTTCGCGCGCTCTTTAATCCGCGAGCAACTGCGTTCGTGGGTGTGTCACCGGATCCAATGAAATACGGTGGCCGAGCCCTTAAGTTTCTTAGGCAACACGGGTTCGCGGGCCCAATATTCGCTGTCAATCCGAAGTACCGGGAGGTCCTCGGGGAGCCGTGCGTGGAGGATACCGAGGCCCTCCCAAACAACGAGATCGACCTAGCGTTTGTGGCAGTATCGGCCAATCGTGTCTTCGACGTAATTGAAAAGTGTGGGCGGAAAGGAATCGGAGCGGCAATCGTTGCAAGTTCGGGATTCCGAGAAGCTGGCGAGGTAGGCGGCCAGCTCGAAGAGAAGTTGCGACGCGTTGCGCGCGACGCCCGTGTGCGGATTTGCGGACCAAACTGCATCGGTGTGGCGAACCTTCTCAACGGGGTCGTGGCGTCGTTCGGGACGGCCTTTGAGAGCTCGGTTGAGCCAGGCCATGTCGGCGTCATCTCCCAAAGCGGCGCCTTCGCAAGCCTGATCGTGGATGCGCTGCGCCGGCGCGGGCTAGGCGTCAGTCACATGGTGTCCTCCGGAAACGAGGCGGACATTACGACAGGCGAATATCTCCGCTACATGATCGCAGGCGGAAAGACGCGAGTCGTAC
>Ga0182792_1000571_pt1 | contig 33721 bp, 19 predicted proteins | sample Passage237B_FD_130497 | JGI IMG/M metagenome (GOLD analysis project Ga0182792, IMG submission 130497) | Cellulose adapted compost microbial communities from Newby Island Compost Facility, Milpitas, CA, USA - Passage2 37B (version 2) (version 2) ...
CAAGGACCTTAAATGCGGGCATTGGCGTTCGGTTCTAAAACTTTCAAAATTCTGACGATAATGAATTTCAAATCAAAATATCCCATACTGCTCGGAGGTTTGATGGCCATGGGATGCGACCCCTCACTGGTAGATCTGCCGCCAACCAGTCCGACGGAGCAAAGCTAATTCTCAAACGTCAACGAGTTCCGTACTCAGCTGATCGGGGTTTATGCCGCCATCTACGATGACTATCACTTTGGAGCAAACGGTTACAATGGCTGGGTGGCAGGTACCTGGCTACTGCCTGGCGACGATTTAACGGAGACCCAGGGTGCCCGAACGGCATTCGAACTCTTCGATGGTTCACTTAACCCTTCCCATGCCCACCTGCGCTGGATTTTTGCCAGTGCCTACAAAACCATTGCCCGGGCGAATGTGACCATCGATAAGGTGAACACGGTAGATTATTCCACCTTTGAAGGAAAGGATGAAATTACCGCGATGAAAGGTGAGGCCCTGTTCCTGCGAGGCTATTCCTATTTCAAACTGTTCAATATCTTCGGTTCGGTACCTCTTGTCGTCAAACGTCTTCAGACCGAAGCCGAGACCAACACGCCGAAAAGCGATCCTGTTGAGGTAATCACCCAGGTAATAGACGACTGCCGTGAGGCCATCAATTATCTGCCTGAAAGCTGGGATCCTACGTATGCCGGCCGTATTACCAAAAACGGAGCACGCGGACTCCTGGCAAAAGCACTGGTTTTCAGGGCTAACTATACGGGCAACAACGCCGACTACCAGGAAGCGCTTACCGTATTCAGCAGTATTACGGCTACCCTGGTCCCCAATTTCATCGACAACTTCAATGCCAAGACCGAGAATAATGCAGAGTCGCTCTATGAGGTTCAGGCTGCCACACCCAGCGGGGGTAACAACAACCTTCAGTTGGGCAACGACGGTGCCTGGAGAGGGGTGGAAAACCTGAGCGTATACCGGGGTTTCATGATGGAATTCGGAGGAAGAGGGGACTTCAATGACGCCTCTTCTACCAAGTTCCTGATCACCCGAAAGCTTCTGGATAAGTTTGGTGACGATCCACGGATTAAGGTTTTTCTGAACGATAGCGATGGCTTCAACGGCCGGATCTTCCAGAAATATCATAAGCCCGATGGTACCAATGAGCTTTCCGGTTTCCATGGTGGTTCTGTTAATAATGAAAGGGTTCTGCGCTATGCCGATGTGAAACTCCTGGCTGCAGAAGCCGCGCTCAAAACCGGGAACATCAACGCAGCGGTTCAGCACGTGAACGATGTCAGAAGCCGGGCACGGACCTGGGCAGCAGCCGCAGGCGTTGGGGATGGTACCGCACCGGCAGACTACAATGCGGCCGGAGCAAACGAAGCGACCGTCATGCAGTGGATTATGGACGAACGCTATATCGAACTCGCCGGCGAAGGTCACAGATGGTGGGATCTGAAACGCTGGCACAAAGCGGGCAGTATCAATCTGACTGGCTGGACCGGTGGAGATGAGCATTTCAGCTCGTACCTGTCCTCACCGATTGTTTTTGATGTAAACAAACATCTGGTGTTCCCGCTTCCACAAGCCGAAATCGATCGGAACAGCGGTATTTTCGAAAACAACCCCGGATATTAATCCACATCATGATAGTGAGGCTGTCCCAGAACTGGTTGTACCGGTTATTGGGATAGCCTCCTTTTAATACAGTGATATGAACTTACTCAGGAGCGCCCTGCTGTTGTGCGGTATGGTTTATGGGGCGACACAACTTTTTGCCCAGCGTGTACAATCGATTTCCGAGGACGAATTGTACGACAAGATTCTGGGCTACTGGAACGGACAACTGGTCGGGAATTACCTGGGCTTTCCCTTTGAGAACCTTTATGACACCGAGCCGATTCCCGTTTTTATCGACAGGTATTTTAACGTCTTCGATACCGATTCACTGGATTTGAAAATGAACGTCAATGACAGGAGAGCCTACGTGCATATTATGGCCGATGCACTGGGTGGTGCCTGGAGTGATGACGACACCGATATAGAATTTGTGATGCTGCACGGACTGGAGAAATTTGGACTCGAACTGACCTATGAGCATGCAGCGCAGCTTAGGTCGGAGCATATCCGCCGTTTCATCTGGGCAGCCAATGCAAATGCTCGGAGACTGATGCTGGAAGGACATAAACCGCCAGCCACCGGAAGTAAAGAGCTAAACCCTTTCTGGTGGGGCCTGACCTCGCAGCTGACCAATGAACTTTGGGGGGTGGTTTACCCCGGAATGACCAAAAAAGCCGTCCATTGGGCGGAGTGGGGGGCAAAGGTTACCAACGATGACTGGGCTACCCATCCGACGAAATTTTACGGGGCCCTTTACAGCGCCGCTTTCTTTGAAAAGGATATTCGTAAACTGATCGATATCGGTATGCAGCACCTTCCGAAGGACAGTCCGTTCCGTCAGGGGATTCAGGACGTTCTGAAATGGTCTGCCGAAAATCCGGACTGGCGGGAATGCCGGAAACTGATTCACAACAAGTATTTCAGGGAAATTAACGGATTTGTGATTCCCTATCCCATGATGGGGTCGATCGTGAACGGACTCTGTGGCGTAATGTCCCTGATTTACGGCGAGGGTGATTTTACGAAAACCGTAGGTATCGCCGTGACGGCCGGATACGACTGTGACAACCAGGCTGCTACGATCGGGGGCTTACTGGGCGTAATTCACGGAGGAAGTAAGATTCCGGAAAATCTGACTACCAAAATAGCATCCCGGGCCGAATGGGATAAGCCGTTTAATGATACCTATATCAATTATTCCCGCGACGGATTGCCCAGTTACAACAAGATCAGCGATATCGTAGCCCGGATTGCCGCACAGACCGAAAAGGCTGTAACCGTAAATGGGGGAGAAGTGAAGGTAGTAAACGGTAAGAAGACCTTCTACATAAAAACCGATTTTGAAAATCTCAAAAGCGATATAGACTGATTTGATTAAAGATAAAACAAATGGTGGCTCAAAATTGTAAAACCCTCCTCTTATTTCTTTTTTGGACAACTCATCTTATCGCGCAGGACGATCAGTCACGATGGTTTGCCTTTACACCGAAAAATACCCCCGAGCCGGGTTTGATCGGAATGCAGGCATGGTTGGATGCCCCGGCGGGTAAACACGGTTTCGTCCGGGTTTCTGCCGACAAACTGGAATTTGAAAATGGCCAGCCAGTTAAGTTCTGGGGTACCAATATCTGCAGCAATTTGCCATTTGTCAGTGCCGAACGTGCGGAAAACTTCGTGGACATCCTGGCCAAATACGGAGTTAACGCCGTTCGATTTCACAAATTTACCTGGTATGCTTATCATGGAGACAAATCCACCGAGCTCGATCCCGGCAAATTCGACCGGTTCGATTACTTCCAGGCTAAGCTCCGGGAAAAGGGTATCTATTACGGCTGGTCACATATTTACGGTCACCGGGTCAAGCCTGCCGACAGCACCCGTCTGCTGGCCTACCAAGAAATCAAAAATCTGAATTACCCCTGGGCGCATCTGAACGGATCAACCTCCAGTCTGGTAAATTTTGCCCCTGATCTGCAGCAGCTTAGTATCGACCTGACGGTCAATATGCTGAACCATGTCAATCCACACACCGGTTTACGGTATGCCGACGACCCGGCATTGGCATTTATCGAATTCCAGAACGAAGACAATATTTTTTGGGGAGCCATCGGACGATCACTTGAACAGGCGCCCACCTATCGGAAACTCCTCTGCAGGCAGTTTTCCGACTGGCTCAAAGATAAATACGGCACACAGGCAAACCTGGAAAAAGCCTGGGGGACAGGGATCCTCCCGGCGGACGAGAGTCTGGAGAAAGGTAATATTTTCCCCCAGCCCGACCATCATGTGTTCAGCCGCGAATATGAAACGGCACTGAAGGAGAACCGTCAGGTGCCTCAGCATTTACTGGATAAAATGCGTTTTCTGTATGAAAGACAGCTCGATTTCTACCAGAAATTTGAAAAGGCGGTCAGAGCTACCGGCTACAAGGGTGTACTGGTTGGATCCTGCTGGCAGGCTGGTTCGGGAATCGCGCATCTGTACAATCTCCACACCGACTACGCAGTTGGCATGATCGACCGGCATAACTACTTTGGCGGCGGGGCCGGAGGGCATCAGCTGAAAGAGGGAAGGATAAGAAATACACCACTAGTCGCTCGTCCGGGATCGGGTTTGCTGAGCACCGGGTTGCAGGACGTTATTGATCGACCCTTTTCGTTTTCCGAGTGGATGAGTCTCGTACCCAATGAATGGACCGCTGAAGCAGCCCCCTTGATAGCATTTTACGGGATGGGACTGCAGGGCTGGGATACATCCTTTTCCTTTGCTACCGACATCCCCCGCTTTTCGAGGTATCTTCAGTCCGAAGGACATGGCGTGTACAATGCGACCAGCCCCCTGCATATGGGCTTGTATCCGGCTCTGGCGCGCATGGTTTACCGGAACGATATACGCGAGAGCCCGGTTCTGTCTACCCGAAATGTGCATATTCCTTCTCTTGCGGAGGGTAAACTCGGATATACCGAGCTGGTTCGTCAGGGCTACGACGATAAGAGTTTCTCCGGAACAGTCGCACCGGAATTACTGGCTGTAGGCAGATTCCCCATACGGTTTTCCGGTCAGTATGAGGAGACGACGGTGGCAGACGTGAGCCGTTTCTGGGATGAGTCGAAGCAGATGATTACGTCCGTTACCGGTGAGCTGACCTGGCGTTATGGAGATAAAAAATTCGTGACGCTGAATACGCCTGCCTCCAAAGGGGTCGTAGGTTTTGCGGGAAATGAAACTATTCGTCTGGGTGACTGGGAAATCCGGACGCCCAATCCGTTTGCTGTCATTCTGATTACGGATCTTTCCCGGAAAGGGGATTTGAATTCGGCGGATCAGATACTGGTTACGGTAGTTGCCCGGGGAAGAAATACGGGAATGAAATATGAATATGAGGGGGACAATGCTACCCTGGTATCGCTGGGAGAGGCCCCATTGCTGCTGGAGCCGGTGAAAGCCAGCATTTCATTCAAGGGGTCGGAAAAATTTGAAGCAACGGTGCTGGATCACGATGGAGTGCCGACACCCGTAATGGTGCCGGCAGAGGGAAATGCTTTTGACCTGGATGGAGAAAAATACAAAACCTTGTACTATCTGCTCACCCGGAAAACCCGTTAATCTTTCAGCAAATTCTTTTGTTTCAGGATACGTGCGACAATTTTCTGGTCGTGTTCTGAATTGAAAATCGAATAGGGGAAATAAAGGAACTGCCCTCTCGAAATGACCAGGACAAAGCCCTCCTTGTCCTGATAGGCACTCTGAATCTGCTCCCATTTCATGACACCTCCTTCTTTCTGATTGATTTTCAGGATAATCTGGCGGGGGTCAATTTCGTATTGATACTTCTCAAACATGGGCTTATACTGCTCCAGCTGGGTTACGCCTACAAACTGGATCACCCAGAACAGGGCATAGAGGAGTACGCCTATGACGATCATTATGTAAATCCAGATATTGGGATATGTATCGGTGACGTTGAGAATAACGTTACCAATGATAAGTGCCACAGGAATCCAAACCCATTTTAACTGATCCTTTACGAGGTGGCTCAGCGCCAGACGGGTATATTTCTTGGTCGGCAATGCATATTTTTTTGTCCGGACTGCCGTCGGGTTAGATGGAACCTGGTAAATCGGCTGATGCTTGTTTACGGGTACTTTCGCCATTTTATTTTATTAAACTAATACAAATATTCGGTCCATGTCGGCGCAACTCCGGGTGGTTTACCGGAGCCCGCGAAGGTTTCTGACAAAGTTAGAAAATAAAGGTCGATTCTTTAGAAAATCACTTAATTTGTGCATTCGGTTTTGTCTGCCCGAAACCCTGGCAAGATTCATTAGTAGCTGATTTCGTTTATGAATTTTCTGTTTCCTGCATTTCTCTGGGGGTTGCTAGCGGTTCTCATACCCTTAGCCATTCACCTATTCAACTTCAGGCGAACCAAGAGGGTCTATTTTACCAATGTATCGTTCCTCAGAGAAATTGAAACGGAAAAAAGTTCATTCCGGAAGCTAAAGCATTGGCTTATACTGGCTTCCCGCATGCTGGTACTGGCCTGTCTGGCAATCGCGTTCGCCCAGCCTTATCTGCGTGACGAGGAAGCTTCGGCTTATCAGAATACCATGAGTTTCTACCTCGACAATTCGCTGAGCATGCAGAATGAGGCCAACAGCAAACGTTTCATCGACCAGGCCATGACCACCCTTGATGAAATGATGACGGTTTATCCAAACCTGACCTCCCTGCAGCTGATTACCAACGAATTTTCCTCCGCAGACCGGAATATTCTTACGGCCGGACAGTTTCAGGACCGCCTGACTGCTACTACGCTCACGCCCACGGCCCGTTCTTTAGGGGAAATCTACCAGCGGCAGGTCCGGCTGCTGGAAAATACCAGTGCCGACCAGCCCCGGGAGTTATTCTGGATCAGTGACTTCCAGAAAAGTACGGTGGGAAACCTGAATGAAATTGTAACCGATAGCTCTTTCAAAATCAATCTGATACCCGTACAGTCGGAATATATCCGCAATGTCTTTATTGATTCGGTATGGCTCGAAACGCCTTTTCTGAGAGAGCAGCAGAAAAATGTACTGCATGTAAAACTGACCAATTCGGGCAATGAGGCCATAGATAACCTGCCGGTCAGGCTGCTTCTGAATGATACGCAGGTCTCCGCCACGTCGGTTGACATCCCGGGGGGGAAATCGGAATTTACCTCTTTCGATTTCAATATGAATGAGAAAGGATTTGTCAGGGGCATGATCACCTTTGACGATTTTCCGGTTACATTCGACAACCGTTACTATTTTGTCCTGAACGCTTCCCCGTTGATTAATGTCCTGCATCTTCATGAAGGAGCTCTGGCGGCGAACAATCCCATCAACCTGGTCTATCGGAACGACAGTTTATTCCGGGTCGAAAATGCAGGGGTCGAAAATGTGGATGTGGGGCGGATCCGTAATGCCGATCTGGTCGTGCTGAATCAGATTCAGCGGCTTTCACCTTCCCTGACAGGAGGTCTGCAGGAGTTCGTGCGAATGGGCGGGACTGCGCTGATTATCCCGCCGGGCAAACCGGATCTTGCTGCGTATAGCGCCCTGCTTGAACCACTGGGAGTATATGGCCTGCGGGACTGGGCTGGTACCGCGATACCGCTGGATGAGCCCGATATCAGGATTCCGTTTTTCAGGGATGTATTTGAGGCGACCCTTCATTCGTCAGGACAGCTCAATATGCCCTCTGCAGCCAATGTCTGGAGCTGGTCGGCTGCCGGAAATACCCTTTTAAGTCTCCGGAACAGCCAGCCCTTTCTGTCGCAGATCGGCGTTCAGCGAGGTAAGGTGTACCTGCTTGGGGCGCCCCTGGACGCTTCCACCGGAAACTTTGCCCAACACGCCCTGTTTGTGCCCGTGATGTACAAGATTGCTGCCATGAGTGTCCGTCCCCGCCCGATATCCTACTCCTTTGAAGAGAAAGCCATCGAAATAATGGTCGACGAGGCCCGGCCAAATGCGGTATACAAACTGCGGAACGGCGACCGGGAAATCATCCCCGTTCAGCATCTTAGCGGCAATCAGCTCACCATTGAGCTCGCTCAAAGCCATGAAGCGGCCGGCGGCCATGTCGAACCCGGTTATTTTGTATTGTTAAATAATAATGATAAATTGATAGATTTGCTTGCCTTAAATCCCGGTAAAAGGGAGTCACAACTGGAGTTTTACAGTCCGGCTGAACTGCGCGAAATTTTTGCGGGCATGGCAAATGTATCGGTCATTGACGATATTGAGGGAGCGGAATTGCGGAACAAGCTCGAACGGCAGGCGTCCGGTACCAGGTTGTGGAAATACTTTCTGTATGCCGCCCTGTTTTTCCTCCTGGCCGAGATCCTGCTGATCCGCCTGATGAAGGACTAAGCGTTTCGGGTATAGGATTATTAATTGAAACTTAGATTATCAAAATAAAGAACAGCATGTCAGCAAAGAAGGAGAAAAACATAGAGTTTCTCTATCAGTATCTAAACAACGCATCACCGACCGGCTTTGAAGTTACCGGTCAGCAGATATGGCTGGATTACGTACGTGCATATGCCGATGATTATATTATCGACACGTACGGTACGGCAGTAGCGGTTATCAATCCGGATCAGCCCTATAAAGTGGTTATCGAAGCTCATTCAGACGAGATTTCATGGTTTGTCAACTATATCTCCGAAGAGGGCTATATCTACGTCCGTCGGAATGGTGGGTCGGATGCTGCCATTGCGCCTTCCATGCGGGTTATCCTCCATGCAGACAAAGGGCCTGTGATGGGGGTGTTCGGCTGGCCTGCCATACATGTCAGGGATATCAGCAAGGATCAGGTTCCCAAGGTACATGAACTGTTCATCGATGTAGGTGCTTCGAAAAAAGAGGAGGTACTTGAGATGGGCATACACGTGGGTACGGTAGTAACCTTTGCCGATGGACTGACCGAACTCAATGACCGATATTACGTAGGCCGTGCGCTGGATAACCGGATGGGCGGGTACATGATCGCTGAGGTGGCACGGCGTCTGCATGAACAGAAGAAGAAACTCCCGTTCACGCTATATGTGGTCAATGCAGTACAGGAGGAAATTGGGCTGAGGGGTGCGGAAATGATTGTAAGACGACTGAAGCCCGATCTGGCTATTGTCACTGACGTCACCCATGACACCCAGTCGCCGATGTATAACAAGAAGGAACAGGGCGATCTGCGATGCGGGGGCGGGCCTGTTATCTGTTATGGCCCGGCCGTACAGAACAATGTCCGGGATATGCTGATTCAGGTCGCTGAGAACAAGAAAATCGCCATTCAGCGGCAGGCTGTGAGCCGTTCCACCGGTACGGACACCGATGCGTTTGCCTACGCAACCGAAGGAGTTGCTTCGGCGCTTATTTCACTTCCGCTCAAATACATGCATACAACCGTAGAAATGGTACACAAGGATGACGTGGCCAACGTAATCAACCTGATCTATGAAGTATTACTGTCTTTGAAGGGTAACGAGGATTTCAGATATATTAAATAATCAGGGAGATTAACTTCCGTAGACCCATATTGCTATGGGACTGATTTCGGATCCGATGGGAGACAAATTATTAGGGGGAGAACCGCCTCAGCGCGTTGTTTCCCTTTGTCCGCCGATTACTGAACTGCTGTTCGACATCGGCATGAAGGGCAGAGTCGTGGGTGTATCCAAGCAGTGCCGTTATCCGGAAGTTCGGGTGCGGGAAGCTGTGTCGGTGGGTAACTGCAGAAGGCCTGATGTCAAACAGATTCTGGAATTATCGCCTGATTTTATCGTCCTGGATTCCCGGGAAACGGATCCGGCGGTAGTAACCCTGCTGAAAGAGGAGTTACCGGTATGGGATTCGGCTACTGCCACCGTACTGGAGGCCATTGCTGAAATCAAGGAGCTGGGCCGTTTGATGGACAAGCAGGCCAATGCTGACTGGATAGCCGGCAAGGTGGAGACCCGGTTTGCCGAGTTTCAGGCTACATTTGAAAAGCCGTCCGAACCCATCCGGGCGGTGTTGCTGGCTAGCTATAAACCCTGGTCTGCCTACGGAGCCGGCACTCTGGCCGATGAATTGCTCAGTTACATAGGCGTCGAAAATGCCTGGTCCGGGTATAAAGGTTTAATTTCGGTGGAGGACAAAAAGATACCGGGGGGCAGTTCAACCCGCCTGCTGCTGACTGAGGGCCCCTACAGCTTCCATAAGCGGCATATCCCGGTAGTAGAACGCAAGTATCCCGATTGGCAGCCCATACTCGTTAGAGAGGATCTGCTGACCTGGCACGGAAGCCGTTTGCTGAGAACACCTGAGTACCTTAAAAGTCTCTACGAAGTACTACGCCAGTGACAGGCTGGTCACCCCTTGTCCATGAACGAAATGACTGGAGAATGATGTTTTAAAAAAGCCGTTAATGGCGGGAGACACGACTTTTTTTATTTTATTGCCGAAAGGTAACTGGAATTTTACATACGTTTTCCCCCTTGTCGGGTAAAGGTATTCCAAAAGAAGAATTAACTGGTTAACTATGAGTAAAAAAGATATTAAAAACGGGGAAGCCATGGATGTTTCCCTGTTAAATGTGGCTAATCCCGAAGATGAGCAAAGAATCAGAAGGGCTTTTGCCGACCGAAACTGGAGCGAGATCAAGAGCTCTGACTCCTGGGTAGTATTCCGGGTGATGGCTGAATTTGTAGAAGGTTTTGAGAAACTGGCTAAAATCGGTCCCTGTGTGAGTATCTTCGGTTCGGCTCGTACCAGTCCGGACAATAAATACTATCAGATTGCGGAGGAAATTGCAGCTAAACTGGTGAGACATGGTTATGGCGTAATCACCGGCGGCGGACCGGGTATTATGGAAGCCGGTAACAAGGGCGCTTCGAAAGAAGGCGGTAAGTCGGTGGGACTTAACATTGACTTGCCCTTTGAGCAACATGCAAATCCCTATATCGATTCGGATAAGTCGATCAACTTCGATTTCTTCTTCGTCAGAAAAGTCATGTTTGTCAAGTACTCTCAGGGGTTTATCGTGCTGCCCGGCGGCTATGGCACGCTGGACGAACTGTTCGAGGCACTTACCTTGATCCAGACGCGAAAAATCGCCCGCTTCCCTATCGTACTGGTGGGTCGATCCTATTGGGAGGGTCTGATAGACTGGCTGCGGAATACTATGGAAATCCAGGAGAAAAATATAAGTCCGGGAGATATTGGAATCATGAACATCGTTGATACTGCGGATGAAGCCGTAGAAGTCATCGACCGCTTCTATTCCAAGTATCTGATGAAGCCCAACTTCTGATAGCCGGACTGTCTTTCAGGGTTTTGAGCTTACCATACCGAGTCAGATCATGCAAAACTCATCCCTCTATCGAATTGCCGCTTGCCTTTTACTAGGGTGTCTGCTAATGAAGCAGCACAATGTAAATGGCCAGGATTTTACACGACAGGATACCCTCAGGGGCAGTATTACGCCCGAAAGAGCCTGGTGGGATCTGCAATTTTACCATCTGACGGTCAGGGTTATTCCAGAATCAAAAAAACTGGAAGGCCACAACCGTATCCGTTATCAGGTGCTCAAACCCTATCAGAAAATACAGGTGGATCTGCAGGAGCCGCTTCGGATAACAAAGGTAACCCAGGATGGCCGGGAACTGCGATTCCGTCAGGATGGCAATGCCTGGTTTATCGAACTGGACAAGGCGCAGACGGTCGGGAGTACCCAGGAAATCCTGGTGTATTATGAAGGCAACCCCCAGGAAGCCACAAGGCCACCCTGGGAGGGCGGTGTGCAATGGGAAAGGGATTCACGGGGCAACTGGTTTATTTCAACCTCCTGCCAGGGACTGGGAGCGAGTGCATGGTGGCCCTGTAAGGACCACATGTACGATGAACCCGACAGTATGCGTATCAGCGTTATCGTACCACCCGGGCTCTGGGACGTTTCCAACGGACACTTACTGGCGCGTGAGGAGAATGATGACGGTACGCTGACCTACCACTGGTCGGTAAGGAATCCCATCAACAATTATGGCGTAAACCTGAATATTGGTAATTATACGAGCTGGAAGGAAGACTTTCAGGGAGAGAAAGGCATCCTGCCGCTCAGCTATTACGTGCTGCCCGAAAATCTGGACGCCGCCCGACAGCAGTTCGTACAGGTTCCCATGCTGTTAAAGGCATTTGAACATTGGTTCGGCCCCTATCCCTTTTACGAGGACGGTTTCAAAATCGTCGAAGTGCCCTATCTGGGTATGGAACATCAGAGCTCTGTTACCTATGGCAACAAGTTTGCGAACGGCTATCTGGGTAGGGATTTGTCCGGTACGGGGTGGGGGTTGAAATTCGACTTCATCCTGGTTCATGAAAGTGCCCACGAATGGTTTGCCAACAACATTACCTATCGTGACATCGCTGATATGTGGATTCACGAGAGTTTCGCCAGTTATGCGGAGGCACTTTACCTCGAATATCATTTCGGTAAAAAAGCTGCCAGCGAATATGTCATCGGGGTAAGAAATATCATCCAGAATGATGCCCGTATTATGGGCACCTTCGGGGTAAATCACCGGGGATCGGGGGATATGTATCCCAAGGGCTCCAACATGCTCCATACGATGCGGCAGATTGTGGGGGACGATGAATTGTGGAGAAAAATTCTGCGTGGATTGAATCAGGAATTCTACCATGCTACGGTAACAGGCCGCGAAGTGGTTTCCTATATTAACCGTCAGGCAGGGCGTGATCTGACCATGGTGTTCAAGCAGTATCTGGAGGATGTCCGGATCCCCGAGCTTGAGTATGAATTTAAAAACGGAACCCTGTACTACCGCTGGAATCGGGTAATACAGGGTTTCGATATGCCGGTGAAAGTTCTGCTCGGACAAAACTACGTATGGCTGTATCCGGTCGCTCAGGAGTGGAAGCGGCTGGAAACCTCCCAAACGACGCTCACTGCAGATCCGAATTTTTATATCACCGTCAGGCAGCGCAACGGATCGCAGGATTAAGCCCAAGCCTTACGGAGGAACCGCAGCCAATTGCCATGCATCACTTTGGCGATGTCTTCCTGTGAATAACCCCTTTTGGAAAGCAGTTCCGGCAACCGGCTCAGGTCGGCAATGGTTTCGAGATCGTAGGGCGATTGTTCTTTCCCAAACATGCCGTCCAGATCACTGCCGATGGCAATGTGGTTTGCGTTTCCTGCGATCTGGCAGATATGATCGTAGTGGTCAATGATAGCCTCCAGGGGTGCTCCGTCGTGGAAGGGATCCGATTTGCCCCGTACCCAGTTGGGAACAATCATCCAGACATCCAGCGAACCGCCAATTACGGCATCCCGCTCTATCAGACGGCGGATCTGGTCGTCGTTCAGTTGGCGCTGGTGCGGAACGATGGCACGGCAGTTATGATGGCTCGCCCAAACGGGCCCCTTGTATATATCCAATGCTTCATCAAAGGCCTCATCGGTAAGGTGGGTCACGTCGAGGATAATGCCCAGCCGGTCCATTTCTTTCAGTAATTCTTTTCCGGTTTCATGGAGAGGACCACTCATTCCCGTACCGTCGGCATAGCGGCCCGGGCCGTAGTGGGCAGGACCCAATGCCCGGAGACCGTATTCGTAGGCTTCTTCAAGATAAGAAAGACGTACCAGCGAATCTGCGCCCTCAAGACTGAGGATATAGCCTACGGGCTTGCTGAAGTCGGGGATGCTTTCGTCTTCCCAAAGCTTTATGTGTGCCTCGAGCTGTTCCAGGTTGGTAATCTGTACCATCTGGCCTTCCTTTTCCATGGCTTTATACCATGCCCGCTGCCCCTGAGACTGTGCCCAGGCCTGTTCGGGAGAATGCCAGCCGGGAAGCGTACTGCCTTTCGCGACATACCGGGCAATCTGGGTTGCCACGACCAATCCTATCTTCCCCTCCCGGAGTGCAGGTAGAGAAACGACCCCTTTGGCGCGATCGAGTTTATCGGTCATGCCTTCCTCGCGGCTTCTGATTTCCTCAACGGGTTGGGTCAGGTCTCGGTTCCATTCCAGCGCATTCATGGCGATGTCAAGATGCGCATCTATAATAAGCATACAATTGGTGTTAACAGGTTCAAGATGTAAATTCTACTTTGCCCAAACCTAGGCATATTATGCTAAATACCGCAAATTTTGCCTGTGAATTTAGCAGGGTAGGGGCCGAAAGGCTGCCGCAGTCACGATGGCACGGGGGCGTTGGGTGCAATCAGCCTCTCCCTTTTTAGGTCTTCCCAGAATTCTGCCGGAAGCTTTTCTCCGAATGACCGTGCGTTTTCCCGAACCTGCTCTGCTGTATGTGCGCCGGGAATCACGGATGAAACGACAGAGGGGGCAGCACTGAACTGGAGTGCGGCTGTCCTAAGATCGACCTGATGTCGGTCGGCGACCTGCTGCAAGGCCCTGAGTTTATTCTCTACACCCTCGGGATAAGTGCCGGCGTAAAGATAACGTGGCCTTCCTGACAAAAATCCGGCGCATAAGGGTGCACCGACCACAATGGACAACCCCCTTTCTTCGATTTTGGGAAACACCTGTTCGAGCAGGTCTTCGTGGTGAATCAGCGAGTACTGGCAGGCAGAGAGGAAGATGTCGGGATCGGCTACTTCCAGGGCTTTCAGAATGGGTTCAATCCGGTTTACACCGAAGCCCCATCCCTTGATGATTCCTTCCTCGCGCATACGGGTAAGTTCGGGCATAGCTCCCCGGGCAGCTTCTTCAAAATACTTCACCCAGTCCTCCTTCATGTCACCGTTGTCGGGTGAGAGGTCGTGGATGTAAACGATGTCGATGGAGCTGACCCCCATACGCTGCAGACTGTCCTCTATGCTCCTTCGGGTGCCTTCAGCGGAATAGTCGTACCGGTATCCTGCATTGAGTTTACCCTTCCAGATGCTGTTCAGCTGGAAATCTTCCTCGGGGATCAGTATCCGGCCGATTTTCGTGGAAAGGGTGTATTCGTCCCGCTTTTTGTCCTGCAGAAACAGGCCCATTCTGCGCTCACTCAGTCCCAGCCCATACCAGGGCGACGTGTCAAAATAACGGACACCTTCTTCCCAGGCGGCTTCCATGGCCTGCAGGCAGTCGATGTCGGAGTGTTCCTCAAAACCGTTGCCGATGGCAACTCCCCCCAGACCGGAGAGGGTAAGGGGGCGATATCTTTCGGTGATCGTTTGGGTCATAATCTGGAATTTGAATGTTAAAAGTCGAAAATACGAATTTTAGGACCATGGCGAAATGGGAGGGCGTTTTCGAATACCGGTCGGAAGTGGCAGGTTGAACCGATACTATGTCAAGTGTTCCGCGAATGGGTGAAACCTGAGGGTGTGACGGACCTTCGCGCGCGGGGAAAGCCTCCCCAACCCCAACTGCAATTTACGCACTACGGCATTATCGATCCAGAGTGTATCCGTATACTTTCGGATATAAACGGATGTACACGATTTCACATAAGATACCCTTAGGAAAGTCACGTTGTGCCTCCCCAGTCCTGAGGTACGGAGACGCAAGTACATTGAGAAGCCCTGCCAGACCATTCGGGTAGTGACGCTCCAACATCCGCAGGAATATTCCGGATGGTTACCCAAGACTATTTAAAAGGAATCGAACCCAAGTAGTCGTCCTTTTTTCTACACAACATGCACAAAAGCAGATCGAAGCCTGCCTATTTTATCCTGTATGACGATGCCGGAAGACATGCCGGGTCGGCCGCCGAATTAAAGACGGGCAAAAAAAAGAAGCTGCCTCATTTTGACCTGAGACAGCTTCCAAGTTCTCCTTTCGAAGAACCAATTTATCGTTCAAACAACATCCAGTCTACATGGAACAGACTTCCCTTCCCGTTTTCGTTTTCGAAGGTAAGGTAGATGTCCTGTAAACCAGGTTTGCCTTTAACCGGCATATTGACCACGTCCCAGTCTGTTTTCAGATCTTTCACGCGGCCGTATGGAATGGTAACTTCGCCAAGGATTTCACCGGTACGGCTGTTGCTCCGCATTACTATTTTTCCCCCGGTACCGTGCGCCTGGATCCTGAACTTCACATTCCGGATTCCCTGCAGGTCTATCTGGTTGAACCGCACGAATTTACCGTGTACAATATTGGCAATGTAGGAGTTAAAACCGTTGTTCTGCGTAGCGATGACTACCCCTACGTTACCTTCTTCGTATTCCTCCAGCTGGATCAGCGGGTGACGGAATACCAGATAGCTTTGCGCAGACAAAGGTTCGATTCCTTTTGCACCACCATCCTGATAAGACGAATATAAAACGTAGGCACCGTTCTTGTTTTTGTCCGAATGCTGTGTAAAGGAGACGGTACCGCTGGTGGGCAGGTTATCCGCTTTCTTACCCAGTGATAGGATGTACTCAGCAAGTTTGCCGGCCTCTTCCTGCGAAAGATTGGGGTGTGGAGGCATGGGATAGGTACCCCAGTTGCCCGAACCTCCTTCGATGATTTTGCTGGCCAGGAATTTCACGGCACCTGGGTCTTCTCCGTATTTCTTCGAAACATCGGTCAGGGACGGACCAATCGACTTGGTGTCTTTCTGATGGCAGGCACTGCAGTCGAGGGTGCTGTAGAATTTCTCCGTCTGAGCATATTTCAGACTTCCGCTACCCTTGGAAAGTACGCTAGCCAGGTCTTTCGACGACTCTACATAATCGAAGGTTGTGACCCGCCGGGTTTCTTCCACCGGATTGTCCTCCTTGTCGCGGATGTCGATCCGGTAGTTTACGCGGGCATCATCCCAGTAAAAACTCTTGTTGTCGGAGGTGACAATGTCTACGACGGGAGGCTGGTTACCCACCTTCACGGTCAGGGATGCTGAACCGGATCCTCCTTTGTCATCACTCACCGTGAGCGTTACAGGATAAACTCCTGGCTTCTTGAAGGTGAAGTTGACATTCTGGCCCTTGACTTTTTTGCCACCGATATTCCAGCTGTAGGAGAGCTTATCGTCGGTATCGAAGTCTTTGGAACCTTCAGAGGTAAAGGCCACTTTCAATGGAGCAGCGCCGGCAGTAATGCTGGCCTGAGCCATGGCAATTGGGTTACGGTTGCCTTCGCTGTACTCAACGCGGATGATACCGGAGTCGGTATTGGGGGCAAACCAGTTGGTTCCGTAGGCGAGCAGATAGATCGCTCCGTCGGGGGCGATGGTCATATCCATAGGTGCCACTACTTTCAGATTGGGCAGGAACGGTTCCATGGAAACATAATCGCCGTTTTCGTCCATCGTCACAGCCATGATCCATTTTCTTACCCAGTCGTATATGAACAGCTTGCCGTGGTAATAGGCGGGCAGGCGGTAAGGAGCATTGGGGTAGTCGTCCATATAGTAGACCGGACCCGCCATGGCACTGGCACCACCCTGACCTACCAGCGGCCAGCGTTTCGACGGACCTTTACCATACCAGATGAATGCAGGTTGTGCCGGAGGCAGTTCCCTGATACCCGTATTATTCGGCGAATTGTTTACCGGACGGGCTGGATCCTGCTTGGGTCCTTCTTTCTTGGTCTCGAAATCGTATTTGGGGAAGGCTTCGTTTGCGCCCAGGAAATAGGGATAACCGAAAAATCCTGGTTTACGGGCCTGGTTGATTTCATCATAGCTCAGTTTACCCTCTTCAGCCGGGATCTCGGTATCAGGACCGATGTCACCCCAGTACAAAAATCCGGTTTTGGAGTCCACGGAGATCCGGAACGGGTTACGGCAACCCATAACGTAGATTTCAGGCTTGCCCTGGGATCCATCCTTGGGAAATAGGTTACCATCGGGGATGGAATAGGTGCCGTCGGGTTCCGGTTTGATCCGAATGATTTTTCCACGGTAATCGTTCGAGTTGGCAGAGGAAGCCTGTCCGTCGGAAAGATGACGACCGGGGCGTTCGTCCGTCGGGTTATGTCCTTCGATCTCTTCGGCATTGGTATTGTCACCAATGGATAGATAAAGGTTGCCCTTTTTATCGAACACCAGGTGTCCGGCGGAGTGGCAGCAATAGATACGCTGCGTCGGGATTTCGAGCAGGACCTTTTTGGAGGCCATGTTCAGCTCACCGTTGATGAGTTCATATCGTGCCAGTTCGCTCACACTGCGTTCTCCACCCACCGAGTTGTAAAAGTACACCCAGTTGTTTTCGGCATAGTTGGGGTCGAGGGCAACTCCGAGAAGTCCGTCCTCAATCCCACTGAAAACGTTGAAGTGGGCGATTTTCTTCACCACTTTTTCCCTGGCGTCATAAAGTTTTACACCGCCCTTTCTTTCAACCACCAGTACGTCCAGGCTGGGTAGTATGGCCATCTGCATGGGTTCATCGAATCCCGAGGCGAGGGTCGTATAGCTAAACCGGGTACTGTCGGGTTTTTCCTGAGAGCGGAAAGCTGCTGCCGGGGCTGACTCCCGGAACGACCAGAGGGTTCCGGCAACGATCCCACTGAATAGGGTCAGCAGTATGATTCTTGACGTTTTTTTCATGTATACTATTGGAACAAAGTTTCTGAACTAAGATCCGCCTAGGCTGGCCAATGGGTTTCAAGACCCTGGTTGCGAATGGTTGCCTGGAAGTCCTCCAGCAATTTCCGGTCAGCACGTACTGAACGGGCTACGATTTTCTTTCTGGAAGAATAGGCGATCAGCATACCTACTGCTTCACCGATACTCCATTCTACCGGATGCAGGCGATAACAGCCATTGGTAATGTGCGTGGTTCCGATGTTTTTACAGGCCGGAAACAGGTTATTTACGCGCTGCGGCAGCAGGGCACCAAGGGGTATCTGGAAGGGCAGCGACGGGAAATCAATGTAGTTATTTCCCTTGTTGCTGGGATGCAGGTCGATGTGATAATAACCGGTACCCACGCTGTCATAGAAGCTGGCAGCCTTGGTACCATCCTTTTCACCGGCCACCATTTTCCGGTTCTCCTTTCCAACGTGTTCTTCCAGCACGGTGAATTCGGCTTTGATACGACGCGATTCCCGGATGTAGGGGTACATGGCCATACCGTCCTCAGTTCCCATAATGTCCTTGCGGAGACGCAGTCCACGCCATCCCTGTCCACCATCCGGACGAGGAGCTTCGGTCTGCAGCCAGTAGAGGAACGACAGGTTGAGCTGACGGGCGCCTTCCACGGTTTTCCGGAACTCCTTCTCGCTTACGTCGATCAGGTTACCCAGCATGTAGTCGTTTTGCGGCCAGTTTACCAGCGTCACATCGGTGGTGATGGTGCCCGGTTTGAAATTGTTTCGGTTCACTATTCTTCGGTACAACCAAAGATTCAGCGTATTACCGGTAGAAATCCCCCGCGGGTCAAATCCCAGGGTTCTGGGCTGGAGTGTCTGGGGATTCGAATAGCTGAGGTCCAGTAGTTTTCCCGACCAGGCTGGGGTAAGTTTTGGAACGAATTTAGCCCAGTAATCGTAGTTTTTAGGCTTGTCTTCTACGAAATCCTTACCTTCCACATAATCCATCGCAAAGCAGAGGGTAAAGGCCTGATGGTTGTCGGGATCTCCCTTTTCCGGAGCATGGAGCTCGTTGGTATCCCTGCGGGATTCCGTACCTTTTACGTACTCGGTTTTGGTGAGAGGGAGCAGTTCGCCCGTTTCCGTCGCGTCGACGAAGTAGGGTGCAGCGAGTATGATTTTATTGCCGGAATAGCGGTGAGCCAGTGTAATGGCTTTCACGTTATCTCCCGCAACTTCACCCTTGACGGGTTTATAGTTCAATACGATCTGCAGCTGGCCTGACGTGAGGTAAGGCTGAAGCATTTCCATCAGTACCGCTACGGTGACCCGGGGCTCGTGGCAGATGCGCGATACGGTGCCATCACCTGGATTGAGGTTGGCACGGTTAAACGCATCGTCGGTAAGCGGATAATTTCTTTTATAATAGGCTCTGACCCGGTTGCGGTAGTCGCGGTAGGACGCAGGAGCTCCATGGCTTTCGATCCAGGGGTGCTCGTCGGGCGGTACGCCCTGCTGGGAAACCTGGCCACCGATCCAGTCGGTTTCCTCGGTCATGATCACATTCAGACCGTTCCGGCAAAGTGCAAGAGCTGCGGCGCACCCGCCCATACCACCACCGATCACGACGGCATCTGCAGCAAATTCAGCGTTGTCGGCAATTTCCGGACCGGCAGCGGATCTGCCGGAGAATGGTAAGAAAACACTACCCGTAGTAGCGGAAGCAGCAATTAAAAAGTTTCTTCTGTTCATTTCAACTTAATTAAAGCGTTTCCGGCTCCCGGTTTAATTACCAGGAGCCGGAGAAATTTGATCAGTAACCGTTGTTTTGTCCCAGATTCGGATTTCGATCAAGTTCCACCTGCGGGATCGGGAACAATTGGAATTTCGGATCCCAGAAGCGGTTTACATCCCTTACCTTGAGTTTGTGTTTGTAAGCTTCGTAGCTCGCGACATCGTTCAGATCATGTTTTTCGCTTAATCTGAAGTTGGGCACCATATCAGGAGTTGCATCCATATAACCACCTGCGGTAATGTAACCGTTTTCGTCATACGCGGTAGCAACAGGGTAGCCGTAGCTTGGACCGGCGTTGGTAATATCGCCAATATCCCATCTTCTCATATCGACGAAGTGGAGACCTTCCATGATAAGCTCAACTTTACGTTCACGTCTCACCAGCTGACGCATTTTCGCCTGGTTGCCTTTACGGTCCTCGCTTACGCCGGGCATACCTGCACGGGCACGAACCTGGTTGATAGCATCGTAAACCGATTCATCGAGTTCGTTCAGTTCGATTTTCGCCTCAGCATAAGTCAGCAGAACCTCCGCATAGCGCATAATTGGTACGTTACAGGTTTGTGCGTTGATCGACTCCTGTGTTTCATAGCTGAATTTTCTCCAGATATAACCCATACCCGCATTGACAAAGCTGGTCCAGGCAGCACCGCTATTGATATCCGCGTTTACGCCTTCTTCCCACTGTCCGGTGTTGAAGTTATAGAACTTGGTCGTGGGGTTGAAACCTTCCAGTATGAAACGGATACGTCCGCCGTCGGTACCTGTCGTGTTACCCTGTACGGTATCACCATGCATCCAAAGCGTCATCCGGAAACGTGGATCGCGGTTTTGGGATGGATTTTTAGGGTCGTACAGCGGGGATTCGTCGATACGTTTACCGTCGATACACTCGTAGGTATCGGCCAGCAGCTGCGAGGGGTGACGTCCGGTTTGACCATAGTTACGGGAAACCTGTCCGAAACCGATATAGTGGAAGTTTCTGGATCCCTGGTCGGAATACATCAATTCAAAAAGCATTTCATTGCGAACGTCGGCTTTGGCCTGACCGGCTTTGTTGAACAGGTCGTCGTAGTTATTTGCCAGGGAACGTTGTCCGATAACGCTCTTAGCCGATTCAGCGGCGATACGGAAGTACTCGGTTCCTTTACCACCATAGTTCAGGCTACCTCCCAGAAGGGCAGCACGGGCACGCAGACCTAAAGCCACGGCTTTGTCGACACGACCCCGCTCTCTGGCTGTCCAAGGCAGGTCTTCAGCTGCTTTCGCCAGGTCTGCCAGGATGAAGTCGAGAACTTCTACCTTGCTGGTACGGGTTGTGTTGTACTGATCGACAGAAACCGGTTCGGTGAAGAAAGGAATGTCTCCGAAGCTGGAAATCAGATTGTAGTACGCGTAAGCCCGTAAAACACGTGTTTCGGCCAGGTACTGCATGGAGCTGCCACCCAGGCGGTCGAGATAAGGTTCAGAGCCTTTCAGAATGGAGTTGGCTCTTGCGACCACCGTAAAAAGGACAGACCACCAGTTGCGGATGGTTGCGTTATCCGGATTCAAGGCTCCACCGGCTCCAATCGTAGTGTTTTCGGCTCTTTCTACGGCCAGGGGAGTCCAGTGATCGAGCATGACGGGGAAGGGAAGCAGGTAAGCGGGGTTGTAATACAGTCCGCTGTAAACGCCTGTCAATCCGGTACGAATCGCTGCCTCCGATTGATAGAAACCGGACGTAGAGTAGTTGTTAGGCTCTTTGTCTAACAGGTCCGAGCAGGAGCTGGCCGAAAGAAGCAAGCTCGCAGAGACCACGGAACAGATGATATGCTTTAATTTCATTTTTCTCAGAATTAGAATTGAATGTCCAGACCGAAGGTGAATGTTTTCATAACAGGGTAGAAGCTTCCGCTGCTAACCGAAACTTCGGGGTCATAGCCTTCGTAAGCGTTGGAAATCGTGAACAGGTTCTGACCGGAAGCATACACGCGAAGTCTGTTGAGGTTGATTTTTTGCGTGAGGCGCGATGGTACAGTATAACCGATCACCAGGTTTTTCAGACGTCCGTAAGCACCGCTTTTTACCCAATGCGTCGAAATGATGTTGTTGGGGTTGGTGCCCGAACCATCGATCAGCAGGATTGGGAACGCAGCGTTGCGGTTGTCTTCGGTCCAGTAGTCAAGCTGATGCTTGAACATGGAGCGTCCGATATAGAAGGGGAACGCACCGTATCCTGAATAGAAAATATCCTTTTTACCTACACCCTGGAAGAAAGCTGAGATATCAAATCCTTTCCATTCAGCACTCAGGTTGAGGCTGTATTCGTATCGTGGAGCAGGGTTACCGATGATGGTACGGTCGAAAGCGTCGATTACGCCATCAGGTGTACCTTCTGGTCCTGAAATGTCCTGATACTTGATGTAACCTGGTCTTACGTTCTGACGGGCACCGTATACAGGTGATGCGTCAATTTCTTCCTGAGACTGGAAGTAACCCTGGGCTACATAACCATACCATGAACCGATAGGATCGCCTTCACGTGTGATCTGCGTTCCGACATATTCCTTACCATATAAGTTTACAACCTCGTTTTTCACATCCGACAGGTTTGCAGCAACGCTGTATTTCACTTCACCGATGCGGTCTCTCCAAACCAGTGACAGATCCCAACCCTTGTTACGCATAGAACCTGCGTTTTCCCATGGTGATGAAAGCCCTACAAAAATAGGAATGGGGAATTGCTGAAGCAGATCGCTGATGTTACGTACGTAGTAGTCGAATGAAACATTCAGTCGTGAACGGAGCACGTCAGCATCGAGACCGATGTTTACCTGGGTTGATTTTTCCCAGGAGATTTTTTCGTTGGCTACCTGTGACTGGGCCGCACCGGTGGTCAGGTTTTTCTCGAACCAGTAACCGTAACCCGGAGAGATGGTAGCAGCGTAAGGATAGTAGCTGTAGATATCCTGGTTACCGAGTGTACCATAGGATCCTCTCAGTTTCAGGTTGTCAACCGCCGATTTAAGTGGTGCGAAGAAGTTTTCTTCGGAAATACGCCATCCGATCGAAGCCGATGGGAAGAAGCCCCAGCGATAGTCAGACATGAAGCGGGAAGATGCATCCCAGCGACCGTTCAGTTCTACCAGATATTTGTCTTTGAATGAATAGTTGATCCGGTTGAACTGCGAGAAAATACCCCAATCCCAGTGGCTTCCGGAAGCGATCGATGTAGACACGTCTCCGTGATCGAGGTCTTCAAAACCAGGGAAATTATAGTTCTTGCGTGAACCACCGAAGTAGCGTGAAGCCTTGTCTTCGGTCTGGATACCGGTCAGCAGTTTCACATTGTGGTTCTTCACGTTCAGATCGTAGGTAGCCTGGAGGTTGAACTGCTTGGTCAGCAGCTGGCTCCATCCTTCGTATTTTTCAGTACCGCTCGAAGGGTAGGTAGTTTTGAATACACCTCCTTCATAGGTATCGTAAGGACGTACAAAGTAGTCGGAATTGGTAGTCAGCTGACGAAGGCTGTAGCTGGTAAGAATGTCAAGGTTTTTCACCGGAGTAATGGTAGCGAAACCTTTCAGAATCATTTCCGGACTGAGGGAAGTATTGATTCCGGATACTTCAGCCGATGCGATCGGGTTGTCCCCGTTCTGGCCATAACCCCAGGTTCCGTCGGCATTGATACCGGAGAACACGGGTACGAATGTAGTCGCCTTGTTGATAATACCTTCGGGCGAGTCGAGCGCGGGTTGTCTGGTTTTTGCCGAACGCAGGTTGACGTCGGCTCCCACCCGCAGCCAACTGTTGATCTGTGCGTCGGAGTTCAGACGCATGGTCATCCGTTTGTAGTCGTTGTTGGCGATAGATCCGTCCTGAGAGAACAAGCCTACGTTACCAAAGAAACGGAATTTCTCGGTGCCGGTGGTCAGCGTTACCGAGTGGTTATGCATCAGGGCACGGTCCTTGATGATCAGCTTTCTCCAGTCTGTTTCATAACGGGTATGCTGGTCAGCACCCAGGGTTCTGTAATCCTGGATCAGCTGGTCAGAATACTGGGGAGCGAGGTCGGAGTTGGCACGGGCTACGTTGATCGCTTCCATATACTCAATAGCTGAAAGCGGATCCGGCATAGCTGTAGGGGTGTTGAAACCTACATAGCCGTTGTAAGTTACCTTCATCGACTCCTTGCCGGCACGTTTGGTCGTGATCAGGATTACCCCGTTCGACGCACGTGAACCATAAATGGAAGCCGAAGCAGCGTCTTTCAGAACGGAGATCGACTCGATGCTGGCCGGATCGATATAGTTCATGTCACCTTCCACACCGTCGATCAATACGAGCGGGTTCGAGTTGGAGTTGAGTGATCCTGTACCACGTACACGGATGGTAGCACCGTCAGCACCGGGACGTCCGGAAGGCTGCGTTACCGAAACACCCGGTACTAGACCCTGGAGGGCGTTCGAGGTGTTGGTGGCGTTTCTTTTCATCAGGTCGTCACCTTTCACACTTTGTACCGCACCGGTCAGGTTTACTCTTTTCTGGGTACCGTAACCTACTACTACCACTTCGTCGAGCGTCTTGTTGTCACCCGCCAGGGTAATGTCGAACTGCGTTTTTGAACCTACCGCAACTTCCTGGGTAATAAAGCCCACGAAAGAGAAAACAAGTACGTCGGAAGGTTCTGCACGCAGGGTGAATTTACCGTCGAGGTCGGTGGTAACTCCACGCTGGGTACCTTTTACCAGAATGCTTACGCCGATCAGGGGTTTACCCTTGTCGTCGCGTACAATTCCGGAAACTTCATTTTGCTGTGCAACGCTTACGGTTGTCGTTTCAAAACTTTTCGCCGCAGGACTGGGATTGACCGTTTTGGGTTTGATGACAATCGCTCCCTCGATGACGGTATAGGTCAGCGGTTGATTTTCGAAAGTAGCGGCCAGTACCTGATCGATCGTACCATTGGTAATATCGAAGGAGACCGGATTTGCCTTGGCAAGAAGATCATTACTGTAGACGAACTGATAACCAGAACGCTTTTTCAGTGTTTTCAGAACCTTCTCCAGGGAAGCATTTTTCATGCTCAGGGAAATATCCTGGCCGAAGGCAAAGGCATTGATCCGCAGCAGCGACAACACGACAAGCAGGATGCTCATTTTTTTAGCATCCGGAAGGCGCCAGTCTGAAAGGGACCAGCTGCGCAGGAATGGATTGCGTTTAAATGTCATTTTGGTTTACTAAAAATGGAAAATTTGAAGACTGAAATAGAGTTTGTTAGGTTGAACTAAGATTTACTTTGCAGGTTTTCGATCATTGGCTTTTTTGGTTGACTGATTGATTTGGGTTGCTTTATTCTCAACGTTTGACCGTTCAGTTCGAAAGAGACTTCGCCGGAGAGTTCCAGCATGCGAAGTACGGCCTCGAGCGACTGGTTGCGGGAAATGGACGCCGTAAATCGTTTGGAAGGAATGCGGGTATCCGGATCGAGTTCGAACCCGTACCACCGCTGGAGTTCGGTCAGTATGTAGTCGAGGGGTTTGTTTTCAAACTGAAACATACCCTCTTTCCAGGCGCGGATTTCGTCGGTATCGACCTGTTCAACCGAAATCTCCGCGTCCACCACTCCTTGCTGGCCAGGTCGCAGACGCATCTCCTCCTTTTGGGTCTTCAGGGAAACCGACCCTTCCACAAGCGTCGCTTGAAGGGGATATCCTTCATAACTGTGTACATTGAATTCGGTGCCTGTCACTTCGATCACAGCCTTTTCCGTATGTACCCTGAAGGGAACTTTGACCCCTTTTCCCGACGATTTTGAGGCAACTTCGAAATACGCTTCCCCGTTCAGGTTTACATTTCGCTCTCCATCCTGAGGAGTATGGTAGCGCAGGGAGCTGGCTGCGTTCAGCCATACGGAAGTGCCGTCGGGAAGGTATACCCGATACCGTTCGCCGATGGGCGTATAAAGGGTGTGTATGTTTTCGGTACGGGGGGAATGCTGGTACCGGATAGACTGATCTGTCTTGAAAAGCGTAGTTCCGTCCGACAGCCGGATGTCTCCTTCCGGTAAGCGGGACAACTGATATTTAGTGCCGTCTGACAGCACAAGGGTGATTTCCTGCGGCACGGCGTCTAGGACCGAGGCGGCCGACAGGCGTTCATTCGCCCTACGGTCTGGCAGGCTTTCCCAGGGGACAAATTTTACCACAGCCACCATGGCTACGGCTGCAGCCGCATACCACCAGAAACGTTTGCGGGTTGGGGTAAATACCGGTTCATCTTCGGCTGCCGGGGAGGCCTCAGCCTTCCGCATGATTTTGGCCCATGCGTCATTCGTGTCGAGAGACGACAGTAACTCATACGCTTCCTTAAGCGTATCCGAATCTTTTACCCGACCTGCCAGTTTTCGGTGTTCGGGAGATTCGTTCAGCCAGTTTTCAAATTGTATCTGTTCTTCTGCTGTCAGCACCCCTCGTGCAAACTTGCTCAGTAACAGGGCTTTTTCGTACAATTTCTGATCGTACCGCATGGACTATGGTTTCCGTTTGCGGTTAAGACACCTTCCCTGAAGTTTGGGGTGAAAGAAAGATGAAAAAAAATAGAAAAACTTTTACGACAGGATGCCGAGCAGGGTGGCCAGTACGGTAGGGGAGAGTTTGGAACGCAGCAGTTGCAGGCCACGCTGTTTCTGGGTTTTCACCGTATTCACCGAGATGCCCAGTTCAACGGCAATTTCTTCATTCTTTTTTCCCTGGAGATAACTCATTTCGGTAACGGTCCTGCAGCCTGAAGGAAGGGTGCTGATCGCTTTGAACAGTATTGCCATCGTTTCCGCTTCGAGCATCAGTTCAAGCGAATTTTTGTCGTATTCTTCTGAAGCGGCATTCGACTGCTCATACCGGTCTCTGACAAGCCTGTGTCGAAGCACGTTCAGACTGGCATTGCGTACACTCTGGTACAGATAACTTTTGATGGCGGGAAGCGAGTCTGATATTTCCCCTGTCTGGTTCCAGTAGCTGGCAAATGCGTCCTGTACAAGATCTTCGGCCTCCGACCTGGACCCGACGAACCGGTAGGCGAAGTATACCAGGGCATGATAACTTTCTTCAAACACTGCCCGTAATTTCTCCTCTTTCGTCGACATAAGTATTAGTAACAGATCAGCCTGCCTGCCTTGACCATTTACCAGTACCTGTCAGGTAGGAGGTTACTCGTTGCAAAGTTGGTAAAACTAATTGAATTAAACCACCTTTTTCCGAGACATTACTTACTTAAATACAATAATTCACGATCTATTATCCGTCCTGCCTAATCATTGAAAAAATACAACACCAGGGGAGGGCTGTGCTTCCTTCCCCGTCAGCCTGGTTTATATTCACAGGCAATTTTGACCGATTAAAAATTAGATAATTTCTATAGGGTTTTTCTGGGAATCTGCTGCACTCATGGTTTCGGGGGCGTCTCAGCGTGTCATATACGTAACAATTGGTAACTCGCTCATATAGCGGCGATTGCAGTATTTTAATTTTAAAAAAAATTAAAAAGTCTATCGTCCAAAAATGAGTATTGCTTGAAATACCTCCGAGTAAACCCCTGTTTCATGGGACTTTTTGTGTTTTTTTGTGCCGAACTATTTTAAAACAACCAATCAGTAAACCTTAATAGTATGAGAAAACTACTATTTCTGCTGCTCTTTCTTACAGCCGGAGCGACGGGTCTTTTTGCCCAGTCGACGGTGACAGGAAAGGTTAGCGAACCCGGGGGAATGGGTCTTCCGGGAGTGAGCATCAGGGTAAAAGGTACACAGATAGGGACTGCCTCGGATGTAAACGGAGAGTATACACTGTCGGGAGTACCTAACAACGCCGTGCTCGTGTTCACATTCATTGGCTATACCACGCAGGAGGTAGCTGTGGATGGAAGAAGCCGGATCGACGTGGCGCTTCAGGAAGATCAGCGCCAGCTCGATGAAATCGTGGTAATTGCTTATGGTACAGCCAAGAAAAAAGACCTGACCGGAGCAGTTTCCCAGCTCGATTCCAAAAGGATCGAAGTGCAGTCCAACTCAACGGTAACCCGCGCACTGGAGGGAGCCGTGCCTGGTATCCAGGTGGCTTCGATCGACGGTCAGCCTGGTCTTGACATGGGTATCCGTCTTCGCGGTGCAGGATCTACCAGTCAGAACAGCTCCAACGCCCTGATCGTAATTGACGGCGTGCCTGCCGAGCACTCGAACGTACTTTCGTCCCTTAACCCTAAGGATATTGAAAGTATTTCGGTTCTCAAAGACGCTGCTTCGACGGCCGTTTACGGTTCGAGAGGTGCCAACGGGGTATTGATGATCACCACCAAAAAGGGAGCCAAGGGTAAAACCCGCGTAACTTTCGACGGCCGCTGGGGCGTGAACTATGCCGGAGCGCTTCGTTTCGACAAAATCACCGATCCGAAAGACATCTACGAGCATGCCTGGCTGGCGATCTATAACTCGGTACGTTACGGGGTGGATGGAACCGCTTCGACTAACGGAAAGTATACGACCAACCTTCAGAACCCCAACATGTCACATGAGGATGCTGCTCAGTTTGCCAGCGCCCACCTCTTTGACTACGTAGGTTCTACCACCAGTTTCCAGCGGAACGATCTGGGTAACTGGATGCTCTATGAAGTACCTGGAGCCGTATTTACACCAACCGGCTCGGGTAACCTGGCCAGTGCCACCATGTCGGGTGCCTATCTGGTGAACCCTGACGGAAAGCTGAACCCCAACGCCAGAAAACTGTTCGATGGCGGAAGCTATGACGACTACTTCCTGGAATCACGCCTGCGTCAGGAATACAGCCTGACTGCCAGCGGGGGTACTGAGAAAGTAGATTACTTTACTTCACTCGGTTTCCTGGAAGATCCTTCCTATATCAAGGGATCTCAGTTCAAACGTTACAACGTTCGTACCAAAGTAAACGCACAGGTGTACGACTGGCTTAAAATCGGTGCCAACATCGGTTACACCAACCGTACTACGCAGTCACCCGCTACCCGTTTTGGACGTAACCCCGGTTCTGCTACGGCCAACGTATTCCGTTGGGTAAATGGTCAGAATCAGCTGGTATCGCTCTGGGCCCGTGACGAAAACGGAAACATCAGGAAGAATGCTGACGGATCGAACATGGTGCATGTAAATCAGGGAGATACCTACTCTCCGCTGGGACTTACTGCTGCCAACCTGGGTACTGCCAACCTGATCAAGATCCTGGAAGACGACCGGGATACCCGTGTGTCGAGCGACCTCAATATGAAGGGATATGCTACCTTCAATTTCCTGAAGGATTTCTCTTTCACTGCCAATATCTCCTATGATAAATTCAGTGAAGTAAGAACCCGTTACGGAAATGCCGGGACAGGTCCCCATGCTTCCTATGGTGGTTCTTTCGGTAAAGTTTATCAGAACGTTACCATTTTCAACACACAGCAATTGCTGAACTGGAACCGTGAATTCGGCAAGCACTCGTTGACCGGTATGGCCGGACATGAGTACTATCAGTACGACATGGACCTGCTCAACTATGCTTCTGCATACGGTCTGATCGACAACTTCCTGGGTTATGTGAACTTCGTAGGCCGCTATACTTCCGGTCCTAACGGAACCTTCACCACTCCGGGCGGAAGCATCGATAAAACGGCGATGGAAAGCTATTTTGGACGTGGTACTTATGTGTACGATGACAAATACTTCCTCGAAGCCAGTGTGCGTAGAGACGGTTCTTCCAAATTCAAATATGCAAGCAACCGCTGGGGTACCTTCTGGTCAGTAGGTGGAGGCTGGCGTATTTCTGCTGAGCCTTTCATGTCGTCCTACACTAACTGGCTCAACGACCTGAAACTGAGAGCCAGCTATGGTGTCATTGGTAACCAGAGCGGTATAGCCAACTACTCAGGCTATCAAACCTGGAGCTACAGCGCCATCTTTACCCAAAGCACAGCCGGAACCGGTATTCCTGAGCGTTACAACCTGACGCAGGGGGCTTTCGTCAACGACGGTCTGACCTGGGAAAATACCAATACCTTCGACGTAGGTCTTGATTTCTCCCTCTGGAAACGTGTATACGGTAGCATCGACTGGTATAACAAATACACCAACAACTCGGTATGGGCGCAGCCAATGCCTTATTCAAAAGGACAGACTTCGCTGACCAAAAACACAGCCGGACTGCGTAACCGCGGTATCGAAGTTGAACTGAACTTCGACGTTATCCGCAACAAAAACTTCCAGTGGAATGTGGGTCTTAACGGAACTCACTACACCACCGTGCTGACCAAAGTTCCTGCCGGAGTAGGTTCTGCCGAACTGAATGGCAACTGGACTGCCGGAATCGATGGATGGGCTGCCAACGGAGGTGCTTCTACCGCTGAAATCACTTACCTCAGAGGAGTAGGCAAAGATTACTATAACCTGTATTTCTTCAAATACGGTGGGGTAGACAAGTCTACCGGTCTTCCTACTTTCTATCACCGCGTGACAGCTGCTGACCACGAGGCCGGCCGCTTTACAGAAACTCCTGTAGGAGGTGATGTAAAAACGACCAATCATACAATAGCTGACCGCTACGAAGTAGGAAGCGCGCTTCCCAAATGGATCGGCGGTTTCAATACTACCTTAAATTATAAGGGATTTGACCTGTCTATCATCCTGGCTTATCAGCTCGGCGGTAAATTCATGAGCGTTGAATACGCGAACGGACTTTACCACAGCGGTAGATTAGGCCATGCCCTGTCGGCCGAACTCCTGGGTAATACCTGGACTCCTGAAAATCCGGATGCCAAGTTCCCAATGACCTTCTACGGTGGAACCAACTTTACCGACGGTGCGACTATCGGAAGCTGGAGATATACAGACCTGGCTCTGTTCGATGCCAGCTACCTGAACGTGAAAAATATCTCACTGGGCTACAACTTCAACCCTGCCATTTTGAACAAAATCAAAGCCAGCAGCCTGAGAGTTTATGCTACAGCAGATAACATCGCCATGTTTGCCGGCCACTCGGGCTTCGACCCAAGAATGTCACTGGTAGGTGGTCTCGAAGTAGGAGCTTATTCCTACCCATACATGAGCACTGTATCATTTGGGGTTAGCCTTAGTTTCTAACATTATTTGCTGAGATTGAAAATGAAAAAATACATTATAGCCGCGGGAATCGCTTTTTTCCTGTCTTCTTGTGCCGACAAGCTGGAGATTACGCCGCCAAACAGCATAACCGACGAGCAGATCAAGGAACTGCTTGCCTCCGGTGATCAGGCTAAAATCGACCTGGTGATGGGTAGTATGGCCAACGGAATGCCCCTGCTTTTCAACTATGCAGGTATCCTGGGTGCCGGTGTGGCCGATACTTACTATACCTCACAGGGACTTGACGTGAATCGTTCCCTGGAGGGTAACGATATCGTATTCGGGGACAATCCAAACATAACCGTTTTCGGATACCAGGAATACCAGCTGCTTGATTTTAGCTCTGCTTCCGTCAACAAGAACTACTTCTACTGGTACTATGCCTGGAATGTGATCAACACCGCCAACAAAATGCTGAACTTCCTTTCAGACGACATCGTCGGCAGCAACAAATCGCTGCAGGAGTTCAAGGCCAGAGGCCTGGTGATGAGAGCTTACGGGTACAACTACCTGATGGAAAACTATCAGGATGCCTATCTGCAGGGCGGTCAGAACAAACTGGGTATCATGCTGTACGATTATTTCTCGCCAACCCAGCCTGACAAACCCCGTTCAACTGCGGCCGAAACCTATACGTTCATCAAAAACGACCTGAGCCGGGCTATTCAGCTCCTGCAGGAATCAGGAAAGGGCTTCACGTCTGAGCGTTCGGACATTGACCTGGCTGTAGCTCACTTCCTGAATGCCCGTGTGGCACTCTGGACCGGTGACTGGAATACCGTAGTCGCTTCGGCGGATGCCATTCTGGCCAACTATCCTACGCTGATGAACCAGGCTCAATACGGTGGTAAAAATACCGGTACGCAGGAAAATCCTGTTTTCCGTCCGGAAACCAACGGGTTCCTGAACATCAATGCGAACCCTGAAGTAATTCTGGGCTTCCCGGTAGGTCAGGCGCTCACACACTTCCATGCCTATACCAACGCCTTTGGCGAAGGTCTGGGTGGTGTTTCCAGAGGGTACAAGCGTATCGACAACCGTTTATTTGAGAAAATCGATGAAAACGATTACCGCAAAGACTGCTTCCTGAAGGAGGATTTCGGTAACTACCGTTATCCCAAAAACGGTGTGCTGGCGTTTATCCCTGCCTATACCAACCTGAAGTTCGCTGCTACACACAGTATCGGCATCGACGATCCTGCCCAGGTGGGTACCGTTACCGCGTACTATATGCGTACCAGTGAGGTACTCCTGATGAAAGCGGAAGCGCTGGCCCAGGCTGGTCGCGATGCCGAAGCGAAGGCAGTGCTGAACACCCTTCTGGCAGCCCGTACCCGCGAGGGACAAACTCCGCTCACCGTCGATACCTATGCTTCTATGCAGGGTCTTTCGACGCTCGAGATGGTCCAGCTGCAGACCCGTATCGAAATGTGGGGAGAAGGCGGCCGTGAATACTACAACAACAAACGCTGGGGTATTCCGGTAGACCGTACTTCCTCTGCCAATCATACCGTGAAAATTACCTATCCGGTATCAGGCATGACCCTGAAGATCCCCGAAGAGGAGGTCCTCTACAACCCGTTGGTTCAGCAGAACTAATCGAGGGTTTTTTCAAAATAAACAAAGGCTGTCCATTGCGAAATGGGCAGCCTTTGGTGTATTAAATGCTTTTATTTATAGGAACGCTGGGTCCGGAAGGCTTTTTCAGAATTATAAATTATGATTCGCGGACCTCTTTCCAGGACACTTCGTGTGCCAGGCGGTTGGTGAGCGAGGCTTTTGCCGCTACTTTCCCTGCTGCCTCACCCATGGCCACGGCATTACCTGTTACGCGATAACTGGCGTGAGCAAAAAAGTCACCGCTGATGCAGCGTCCGGCCATCATAAGCCCCCCTACGTCTTTGGAGATCAGCGAACGGAGGGGAATGTCATAGGGTTTAACCTTAATGCCGTCGTTTGAGTAACCTTTGTCTCCCGATCCATCGAGGGAATGGATGTCTACTGCAAATTTTACCTTACATACCGCATCTTCGAACGTTGCCCCCTTGATCAGGTCTTCCTTCGAAACCGTGTACAATCCCTTTACACGTCGGCCTTCACGCATGCCTATTTGTTCGGAAGTAGCCACAATCCTTACGTCTTTCCAGATACCCCCTTTTTTCCGCAGCCGGTCTATCATAACATTGACCTCTCTTCTCGACTGGATGGTCGCATCGGTAATGTCCTGGGCGTTCAGTGAACTTGCATTGTACTGGTGGTTGGCCATCATCGCAAACAGGTCGTCGCGGATCAGGAATATGGTGGGCATACCATAAGACGGATCCATGCCGACGCTGCGAAGCTCTTCCCGCAAATTGATTTTATGCTGTGAACCTGGCACCCCATCATGCTTGATAAAATTGTTCCGCACCATATCATACTTCGTAATCCCCGTCAGAATTGCCATCATGGAAAAAGGCTGGATCAGGCCTGTTCGCGGATGCCCCATGTCAAAACTGCAGCCGGCATAGGCGGCAAGGTCGCCATTACCCGTAGTGTCAATAAAGGTTTTTGCACTCCAGGCTCCCCTGCCCGACTGGCTTTCGGTAATGATGGTTTCCAGCCTGTTCCGGCTGTCGGTATAGGCAGCAACCACACGGGTGTGCAGACGTACGTCTACCCCC
>Ga0182792_1000572_pt1 | contig 33558 bp, 31 predicted proteins | sample Passage237B_FD_130497 | JGI IMG/M metagenome (GOLD analysis project Ga0182792, IMG submission 130497) | Cellulose adapted compost microbial communities from Newby Island Compost Facility, Milpitas, CA, USA - Passage2 37B (version 2) (version 2) ...
GCGCTCGGTGGTGCCGCCTCTGCGCTCGCCCTCCGGGCTCACTCCGAGGCGGCACCACCGGCAGGATCAATCCACCTTATTTCCGGGTAGGATGCGCCCAGTTGACGGGGAGTACCTCATTCTTACCATTCATCACATAGTTACGGACATTGCCTCGTCCCTGCGGGAAAACGCGCATATCGGTGTCGTAATTCACAGCGGCGAGGGTGAACTGTCTCATGTTCGATGCACACACGCTGCGGTTGGCAGCTTCTCTGGCCTTGGACAAAGCAGGCAGCAGAATGGCAACGAGCATGGCGATGATGGAGATCACCACCAGAAGCTCAATGAGCGTAAAGCCGTTGAACCGGGGGCTGGGCTGGGTACGACGAACAGAATCATGACGCATACAAACAATCTCATTGTTAGGAATAAGGACGACGGTTGAACCTGAACACAATCCCGGTCAATTGGCAGACGTCCCCACAGAAGTACCCGAAATATCCCCCTTGAGCTGCTGCAGATTTTGCTTTCCTGTTAACTGCTTCGTACCAACATCTAAAGACCTTATTTAAATCCCCACACTCAGGGATTGTAGAACGCCACACCTGGCGGCGCCGGGAAGCGAGGGGTCCAGTAGCCCGGATTCCCCGCATCGTTGTTATAGAACACGCGCCACGACGCCCCGGCCGTCAGGTTGTGCCACTCCACATGCCCGTCGACAAACGCCACGTTGCCCCCGGCGGCAGCCCGCGTATTGGGGTCCAGATGGCTGGCCAGCGATGGGATGTAATCGCTCGAGGTAGGACTGGTGAAGTTCAGATCCATCAGCCCCGGTGTACGCTCAGGGGTGGTGGGCTTATGCCTGACGTTGTTGTTATCCAGGAAGGTATAAGGCCGGGTCATCGTGACCGGAGCAAAATAGCCTCGGGTGGCCTGAGGAAACGCCGTGTTCACATACCAGCCGTTGTAACGCGAGTTCACCGATTCTGTTGGCGTGGGCAGGCCAGCGGGACTGTTGGGCGGCGCCAGGTAGTTGCCATAGCCCATGGCGTAGGTGTAGGTCGTCAGGGCGAAGTCAGAATCCAGCGCCCAGGAATCCGAGGTGAAACGCGGAAAATTGGTGGGCCCGGCCGACGGACAGACCACCATCTTGTGCTGCACGCCATAGGAATTCTTGAGCACGGCTTTGCCGCTGAGCACGTAATTGCGCACATTGCCCCGCCCGCCGGGAAAGCCGCGTAGATCCACATCGTAGTTCAAGGCGCTGATCATGAACTGTCTCATGTTGGACATACACAGCGTTCGTTTAGCCGACTCTCTGGCTCTGCCTAACGCAGGCAGCATCAGAGAAAGCAGCAGCGCGACGATAGAAATCACGACCAGCAACTCCACGAGAGTGAAGGCCTTCAATCCTCTGACACGCTGTTCCATCATCCTGGGCATATGACCTCGATCTGGGATTCAGACGACGAGTCAAACAAGAAAATGGCCTGCATACTCAGGGCCCCGGTTCAATTCTTCTTAACTGCTTTGCTCCCTGGTGGACTGACGAATGATCAGCTCGGGCCTGATCTGAATCCGCCGGGGCTCCTCGCCATTCTGCAGGGGCTGGTCCAGACGCTGCATCAGCAGGCTGGCGGTCTGTCGGCCGAGCTCTTCCGCCGGATCACGGATGGTGGTCAGCTCCGGCGACATCAGCCCGGCCACGAGAATGTCGTTGAACCCGATGACCGCTACATCGTGCGGAACTCGCAGGCCCAGGCTCACACATGCACGGATGACCAGCAGCGCCATCACGTCGCCATGGGCGGCGAAGGCGTCAAAGTCATGGCGATGAGCCGCGATAAACGAACGGATTTCCTGATAGATGCTTGGCTGCGTGTCAGACCAGCGCATCCAGTCGTGGGTCAGGTCCATGCGGCCGGCGAGCTTCAGACCCGCCTTCGCCAGTCCGGCCTCCAGGCCTGCCGTCTTACGATAGTTCACATGAGCCGTCGGCTCGGAGTTGACCAGACAGATCCGCTTGCGACCGATCTCCACCAGATGCTGAGCCTGCAGCAGCCCACCATAGAACTGGTCGATGCTCACGTCGTCCGCAGGCAGGTGCAGATGGGCATTGGTGTCGAAGGTGATGACCGGGAACCCCTCGCGAATGATCTGGCGCAGCCGCTCATGAGGCCCATGGGCCACGGGGTACACCGCCAGGGCATCCACCTGACGATGGAGCATTTCGTCGATCACATGATCTTCGAGTTCCTGCTGGTCCTGGGTATAGCTGCTGAGCACCAGATAGCCCTGAGCGCGGGCGTGATCTTCAAAAGCCGTGACAGCCCGACCCCAGATTTCCGCGCCGGCGCTCATGCCCGCCACCAGGCCGATGGTCATCGTCTTCTTGCCATGCAGCGCGTGAGCCATCAGCGAAGGGCGATAGCCCAGACGCTTGGCGGTCTCAAACACCTTGGCCCGGGTCTGATCCGACGCACGGCAGTCAGCCCGCTGGGTCAGCACACCCGAAACCGTGGCAATGGAAACACCTGCCTCCTGCGCGACATGACGGATCGTCGGACGCTTTCGCCCCGGAGGCCTGCCTGCCGGATTGGGAGTGATGGTCTTCATGACGGCCAGTTTCGAGAAAAAACCTTGATTGCATGCAGCATTCACCACCCCGGACACCCTCAGCTGGAGATGATCGACCAGGCTGGTGAAAGCTTTAATCTAAGGGCAGTCTACCGATGAGAAGCCGGAGATGTCAATCATTTTTTGCATGTGATGGCGGGATCGACCTGCTCAGCCAGCCATCGGCGAGACCTATGGGATCTATCGGCAGGATTACATGCTCGGAAGCAGGTGTCCAGCTTGATCTGGTACTGATTTGGTGCTAATAATATAAGGCCCCAACAAACACGGATTGTTGAGGAAACCGCAAGGGTTACAGGCGGCAGGATGACTCCATGCTCAGTCTTACACGCAAAACAGACTATGCACTGGTGGCCCTGTCGTATCTGGGCCAGCAGCCTGCCGAGGAACGGGCATTGAGCGCCAGGCGGATTGCCGACCAGTTCGGCCTGCCCCTGCCGCTGCTGATGAACATCCTCAAGGCGTTGTCTCACGCCGGGCTGGTGACGTCCACCCGCGGTGCGCAGGGAGGATATACGCTGGCGGTCAGCCCGTCGGCGATTTCGATTCTTGATGTCGTCCACGCCATCGAAGGACCTGTCCGGATGGCGTTGTGTTCGCCCCAGGAAAACGGGGCTCCGAAGGAAGGGGTCTGCTGCCCGATTGCGGGCAACTGTCCGATTGAGGAGCCTATCCGGCGACTGAATCATCAGTTACAGATGTTTCTGTCCAAGGTGACACTGGCCGATCTGCTGGGGCCTCAGGTGGATGTCCCGCTTGAGAAAGTGGGCGTCTGACGCCTTGAATCCGGGCGACTAAACGCAATGAATAATGTTCAGGCCATAGCCTGGACTGTCTGAATAGAAGGAACGGTGTTCAATTTAACTGGATGGACGGGTGGGCCGATGCCCGGTTCACGTTCATCAGGAGTACATGACGCATGGCTGTGAAACTGCCCATCTATATGGATTACAACGCCACCACCCCGGTGGATCCTCGCGTGCTCGAGGCGATGCTCCCTTACTTCACTGAGAAGTTTGGTAACGCTGCCAGCCGTAACCACAGCTTCGGCTGGGACGCTGAAGAAGCGGTCGACAAGGCCCGCGAACAGGTGGCGGCCCTGATCGGTGCGGACAGCAAGGAAATCGTCTGGACCAGCGGCTCGACCGAAGCCAACAACCTGGCCATCAAGGGTGCGGCTGAGATGTACGCCGAAAAGGGCAAGCACATCATCACCGCCATCCATGAACACAAAGCTGTCCTCGACCCCTGCAAGCGTCTGCAGAAGCAGGGTTACGAAGTGACCTGGCTGGAACCGGGTCAGGATGGGATCATCACGGCCGAGCAGGTCAAAGCCGCCATGCGTCCCGACACCGTGCTGGTCACCATCATGTGGGCCAACAACGAAATCGGCACGATCAACGAGATTCACGAGATCGGCAAGCTCTGTAAGGACAAGGGCGTGCTGTTCCACACCGACGCCACCCAGGCCGTGGGCAAGATCCCGGTCGACGTGGAAGCCGCCGGCGTGGACCTGCTCTCGGCTTCCGGTCACAAGTACTACGGCCCCAAGGGCGTGGGCTTCCTGTACGTGCGTCGTCGCAAGCCTCGCGTCCGCCTGACCCCCATCTTCGACGGCGGCGGCCACGAGCGTGGCATGCGTTCAGGCACGCTCAACGTCACGGGCATCGTGGGCATGGGCGCGGCTTCGGAAATCGCCATGAAAGAAATGGCCACCGAGTCGGCCCGCCTCAAGGCTCTGCGTGACAAGCTCGAAAACGGCATCGCCAGCGCTCTGGAAGGCGTGGTCATCAACGGGAACCGCGAAAAGCGCCTGCCTCACACCACCAACATCAGCTTCGGCTGGGTGGAAGGCGAAAGCCTGATGATGGCGATCAAGGAAATCGCCGTCTCTTCCGGCTCGGCATGCACCAGTGCCAGCCTCGAGCCCAGCTATGTGCTCAAGGGTCTGGGCATCGGTGACGATCTGGCCCACAGTTCACTGCGTTTCGGACTCGGCCGCTTCACCACCGAAGAAGAAGTCGATTACACCATCAAGAAGGTGATCGAAGGCGTGACCAAGCTGCGTGAAATGAGCCCGCTTTACGATCTGTATAAGGAAGGCGTGGACCTGGCCACCATCGAGTGGGGCCACCACTGAGCCTGCCCTGACAGCGTCTGATCTCCATACGATTTCATTAAAGAAGAACAAAGACAGGAGCCAACACCATGGCCTATAGCGAAAAAGTCATCGAACACTACGAGCGTCCCCGCAACGTGGGCAACCTCGACAAGAACGCCCCCAACGTGGGCACCGGCATCGTCGGCGCCCCGGAGTGTGGCGACGTCATGAAGCTGCAGATCCAGGTCGACCCGGCCACCGGTAAGATCACCGATGCCAAGTTCAAGACCTTCGGCTGCGGCTCGGCCATCGCTTCTTCCAGCCTGGCCACCGAATGGGTCAAGGGCAAGACCATCGACGAGGCCCTGGCTATCAAGAACACCGACATCGTCCAGGAACTCTCGCTTCCCCCGGTGAAGATCCACTGCTCGGTGCTGGCTGAAGACGCCATCAAGTCGGCCATCGCCGACTACAAGAAGAAGCAGGGCAGCGTTTCGGTGGAAACCACCTCGGCCGCCTCGGTATAATTTAAGGGTCGGATTCAGCCGATCCTGCATCAGACAAACACCACGCAGGTGTACATCACCTGCCTAAAGAGAATCCGGAGATACCAAACATGGCCATCGAACTGACCGAAACAGCAGCCCGGGAAATCAAGCAGATCATCCAGCAGCAGGAACTCGACGCTGCCAAGACCCGCCTGCGCGTTGGCGTCAAGGGTGGCGGCTGCTCGGGCTTCAGCTACCTGCTGGACCTGACCGAACAGGAACGCGAAACCGACGAAAAGTTTGAACGCAACGGCATCACCATCGTCTGCGATCCCAAGAGCTATCTGTACCTCAACGGTACGACGATCGACTTCAAGGACGAGATCATGGGCCGCGGCTTCGTGTTCAACAACCCCAACGCCACCAGCTCCTGCGGCTGTGGCAGCTCGTTCAGCGCCTGAGCCTGAACACATTCAGCGACCAACACAAAACGCCCGGACACACGTCCGGGCGTTTTTCATTGGATCGGTTGAGGAGTTAAAGAGGAGTTGCTTGGCATGATGGGATTCAGGGAAGGAACAGCCCGGATCTCATCATCCACCCATCTTCAATTCATTCGCTCTGGGCAAGATCTGTGGATACCCGCTTTCGCGGGCATGACGGACAGGAGGTATCAGGCCTGTTAAGAAGAGGAGAATCCATCCCCATCTCACTTACTTCCCAAGCAGCTTCAGAAACGCCTTGCAGAACTCAGGCAGGTCGTCAGGCTTGCGGCTGCTGACGCGCGTGCCATCGACCACCACCGGGGCATCGCTCCAGATCGCGCCGGCGTTGGTCAGGTCATCCTTGATGCCCGGCGTGCTGGTGTACTTCACGCCGCGCACGATGCCTGCGGAAATATCAATCCATGGGCCATGACAGATTGAAGCGATGGGCTTGTTGCTCGCAGCGAAAGCCTTGGTCAGCGACAGCACCTTCGGATCACGACGAAGCTTGTCAGGCATCCAGCCACCAGGAATGATCAGGCCGGCGAAGTCGGCTTCATTCAGATCGTTGAGCGCTGCATCGCTCTTCACCGGATAGCCATGCTTGCTAGTGTAGGTCTTGTCCTTCTCCTGTGCGCCGAGCACCACCTCGAAGCCTGCTTCCATCATGCGCAGGCGAGGATAGGTCAGCTCCAGGTCTTCAAACTCATTGCCCGTGAAAATCAGAATCTTTCTGCTCATGGTCGTTGCCTTTATTGAAAATGGTTTGTTCCTGGAGAATAGCCGGTGTACGTTGTACAGCTTCTCAATTAATGTCACTATGTAGGCGTAGGTTATACCCTGAACCCCTGGAGAACATTCAATGTCGGACAAGCAGAGCGCCGCTGTATTCAAAGCGATGGATCAATTCAAGATCGAACTTCCTTCCTGGGGCTTCGCGGATACCGGAACGCGCTTTGGCAAGTTCTTCCAGGATGCCGCTGCCAGCACGCCCGAAGAAAAGTTCCATGATGCAGGTCTGGTGCACAAGCTCACCGGCGCATGTCCCACTGTGGCCGTGCATGTGCTCTGGGACTTCCCGGCCGATCGCACGCCGGCTGACATCGCAAAGATCGCCCGCAAGAACGGCGTGAAGATCGGCGCGATCAATCCCAACGTCTTCCAGGACCAGGCCTACAAGCTCGGCTCGTTCTGCTCGCCCGATCCCAAGGCCCGCAAGATGGCGCTGGATCATACGCTCGACTCGGTGGCCATCGCGAAGGAAACCGGCTCGAAGCTCATCTCGATGTGGCTGGCCGACGGAACGAACTATCCCGGCCAGGACAACATCCTGCGTCGCAAGCATGATCTGGAAGCAGCCTTTAAGAAGATTCACAAAGCCATGGCGTCCAACCAGACGCTGCTGGTGGAATACAAGCCTTTCGAGCCCGCGTTCTATCACACCGACATCGCCGACTGGGGCATGGCCTATCTGCTGGCCAAAGCCGCCGGCCCGCGTGCCAAGGTTCTCGTCGACACCGGCCACCATCTGCAGGGAACCAATATCGAGCACATCGTGGCGGTGCTGCTGGATGAAGGCATGCTCGGCGGCTTCCACTTCAACGATCGCAAATACGCCGACGACGACCTGACCCTCAGCTCCATCGATCCCTACGCAGTCTTCCGCATCTTCGATCAGATTCTGCAGCATCAGTTCGACACGGGCAAAAAGACCGACATCGCCTACATGGTCGACCAGAGCCACAACCTCAAGCCCAAGCTTGAAGCGATGGTTCAGACCGTGGAAGAAGCGCAGAAGCTCTACGCCAAAGCCGCGCTGGTCGATCGCAAGGCTCTGGCCCAGGCGCAGAAGAAGGGCGACATCGTCGGCGCCGAACGCATCCTGCGCAATGCCTACGAAACCGATGTGCGTCACCTGCTGGCCGACTGGCGCCTGGAAAAAAACCTGCCAGCCGAGCCGCTGGAAGAGCTGCGCAGCAGTGGCATCATCGCTCGTCTGGGCAAAGAACGCGCCGCTGCTCGCAAGACCCGTGGGGAAAGCCAGAGCGGCTCGTTCGCCTGAAAAAGGTCTATTAATTAACAAAAGCAAGATATAATCGTCCCGGCCGATGATGCGTCACACATCGGCCGGGACTTTTTCATTCCACCCCATCTGGAAGCGGCTTTTCATGTCATATCTGCTGGGCATTGACATCGGGACCTCCGGAACCAAAACCCTGATCTGTGACTACACAGGCAGCGTCCTGGCCACCGCACTGGCAGAGCATGACATCTACTCGCCTCAGCCCGGCTGGTCGGAACAGAACCCGCTGCAGTGGTGGGAGGCCACCGTCACGGCCACGCAGCGCGTCATCGCCAGGGCAGGCATCAAGGGCGATCAGATTTCAGCAGTGGGGCTGTCAGGCCAGATGCATGGCTCGGTCTTTCTGGGTGATGGGCCCATCCCGCTGAGGCAGGCCATTCTCTGGAACGATCAACGCACGGGCGAGCAGTGTGCTGAAATCGAAAAGAAAGCAGGCGGACGCAAGAAGCTCATCCAGATGGTGGGCAATCCCGCGCTCACCGGCTTCACCGCGCCCAAGATTCTGTGGGTGCGCAAGCATGAGCCCGCGATCTATGAAAAAACAAAGCACATCCTGCTGCCCAAGGATTACATCCGCTACTGCATGACAGGCCAATACGCCACCGAAGTAGGCGACGCTTCGGGCACACTGCTGCTGGATGTAAAGAATCGCAAGTGGAACAAGAAACTCATCTCTCTGCTGGGTATCGACGCTTCGCTGCTGCCTGAGTGTTTCGAGTCGCACGTGGTGTCAGGGCAGGTGACCGCCGAAGCTGCGACCCTGCTGGGCATCAAAGCAGGAACGCCTGTTGTGGGTGGAAGTGGCGACCAGCCAGCCGGCGCCGTGGGCAATGGCATTGTCGCGTCAGGCATCGTCAGCGCGACGCTGGGAACCAGCGGCGTGGTGTTCGCGCATGCCGATGAGCCCACCTACGATCCGCTCGGCCGGGTGCACACGATGTGCGCCGCAGTGGAAGGCAAGTGGTGCGTCTTTGGCTGCATGCTCGCGGCGGGCGGATCGTTCCAGTGGTTCCGAAATCACATGGCGCTGAACGAGATTGAACTCGCCAAAGCCAGGGGCATTGATCCCTACGAGCTGCTGATTGAGCAGGCCACGCACGCTCAGCCGGGCTGCGAAGGATTGTTCTTCCTGCCTTATCTGACAGGCGAGCGCTGCCCGCATCCCGACCCCGATGCGCGTGGCGGCTGGATCGGCCTGACGTCACGTCACAATCGCGCGGCCATGATTCGTTCTCTGCTCGAAGGCGTCACCTATGGCATGAATGATGCGCTGCAGATCATGGATCAGATGGGCATCGCCATCAAAACCGTCCGCCTCTCAGGCGGTGGTGCACGCAGCAGCTTCTGGCGCCAGCTCCAGGCCGACATCTACAACAAGACCGTCGCCACCATCAACGCCCAGGAAGGCCCGGCCTATGGCGCGGCCATCCTCGCCGGCGTGGGAACGGGCGTCTGGAAGAACGTCCCCCAGGCCTGCAAAGCTGCCATCCACCAGACCGAAACCCTCAAGCCCGATCGCAAGCGGGCCAGGCTCTACGCCGTCCATCATGCGCAGTATCAACGGCTGTATGACGTGCTCAAGAGTGAGTTCAAGAGCATCGCCACCCTGCCCAGGTGATCGAGACAACCCGGTTGATCATCCGGGGCTAATTCACGATCAGAAATGGCCAATCGGTTTCGCTGTCTGCTGCTTTATATTCGCAGGTGGCGTGCACTGATATGTGGATTCCACCATCAAAGCTCAGCCTGAAGGGGGACTATGCCAATAGGGATCACACCTCGTTGGGGACGCCGATCGGGCTTCACGCTCATTGAGCTGCTGGTGGTGATCTCCATCATCGCCATGCTGATAGCCATTCTCCTGCCCACCATCAGCCGGGCGCGGACCAGCGCACAGCGGACGATCTGTCTGAGTAATCATCGCCAGCTCACCTCGCTGATCCTGATGTATGCCGAGCAGCACAGGGGCATCTTTCCGCCCTGGCATTACAACACCGTAGTGGACATCAACACCCCCGGGCTTGGCTCCGGACATGTCGGCTGGGCAACCCGCCTGACCTACGTGGGCCTGCTGAGCAAGGCCCAGAATCCCGCCTACACCCAAAATGACCTGCGCTACTGCCCGACCCTGATGAACAACGGCTCCATTCGTCCAATAGTGGCCTACAGCGGCCGAAATTCAACAGACAACGGTTTTGCCCACTACGCGCCGGACATCAACGTGACAGGCTATTCCATGACAGGCAACGTCGTTGGCGCAATGGTCACGCGAAAACTCCATGAATTCAAAAGTCCCAGCAGGCTCATCTCACTGGCTGACAGCCGGGTGAGCGTGAATGACCCCAACAAGCTCGTGACCACCGAAGGCATGGACATGTGGAACGCATTGAATCGCGCTGTCGCCGGTGCTCTGGACTCGGGCGTCAACTCTATCACCGGCGCCGATCGCATTGTTGGCTGGCGACATGACCAGGGAACCAACATGAGCTTCTTCGACGGCCACGTTGAGATGCGCAACTGGATTGAGACCAGCCCTTATCGCTTTGGAACCACCCCCTGGGCATGGGTGGATCAGCAATAAGGTATGCCCGTCCTGCATAAATCTCATGACCTGCCAGACGACCGGGTATAATCCCGGTCATGGCAGGTCGAAAGAAAACCCCACATCCTCCGGATCGGCCGCTGGTAGATCAACTTGATCAATTGAGCCACGAAGCTCTCAAAGCCATCAAACGCATGGGCCGACTGACACTGCCTCGTGTCAGACGCACGCGCCTTGGCGGCATGCCGGGCATTGAGCCTCATGAGCTGAGCCAGATTGCCAGCGATGGCAGACAGGCTCGGATCACCTGCATCGACTACTGCAAAGACAATGTCCAGTTTCAGGAGGTAACCGACAACCTGGACAACTTCCTCGCGCAGCATCGGCCCGAGTGGTCGCAGGTGCGATGGATCAATGTCGATGGTATTGGCGACATCAGAACCATTCAGAGCCTGGCGACGAAATATCATCTGCATCCATTGGCCATTGAGGACGTGCTCCACATTCCCCAGCGGCCGAAGGTGGAATACTACGAAGGCGAGAACAACGAACATTCGCGCATCTTCATCATCGCGCGCATGGCACAGATCATTGAAGGCCGACTCCACAGCGAACAGGTGAGCATCTTCCTGGGCCGTAACACCGTGCTCACGTTTCAGGAAACCCACAATGGCGATGTGTGGGAACCTGTGCGTGAGCGCATCCGCAAGCCGGGGTCACGCCTTCGACTCAACGATGCCAGCTTCCTGATGTACTCGCTCATCGACGCAGTGGTGGACCACTTCTATCCCATCCTCGAGCACTATGGCAATCACCTTGAAGCGCTCGAAGACAGCGTGTTTGAAGATCCCAATCAGCAGATCAGCCATGAGATTCACGAACTGCGTCGCCAATTGCTGTTGATCCGCCGCGACATCTGGCCGACGCGTGAACTGGTCCAGGTGCTCCAGCGTGATCCGCACGACTGCATCGGCGACAACACACGCACCTACCTGCGCGACGTGTACGACCACGCCGTTCAGATCATCGATCTGCTGGAAACGTATCGCGAAGTGGCCTCGGGACTGATGGATATCTACATGAGCGCCATGAGTCACCGCCTTAATGAAGTCATCAAGGTGCTCACGATCATGGGGACCATCTTTATCCCGCTGACCTTCCTGGCGGGGGTGTATGGCATGAACTTTCACGTGCTGCCCGAGCTGCAGTGGAAGTATGCCTACCCCATGTTCTGGGTGATCTGTCTGGTCATCGCCGGCGGCATGATCACCTGGTTCCGCAGGCGGGGCTGGATCTGACCCCCTGCAGGTGGATCGATTTCGCAGACTGATTCCCTGTTCATTCATGGCATCGGGCTGCCAGACGTGGTAAATTTGCCATCCCGCCCATGTTGTGTTGATGGGTCACCAATGCCGATGGGGCAGGGAGCAACAGGCCGGCCGCCCAGAGCGGCCGCCATCATGCCAGGAGAGGTTCATACGTGGCTGCCGCATTGATTTCCGACATCCATGCCAACCTTGAAGCGCTCACTGTCGTGCTGGCTGATATTCGCAGCCGGGGCATTGAAGAGATCTACTGCCTGGGCGACATCATCGGGTATGGCCCCAATCCCTGTGAGTGTCTCGATCTGATCATGGAAAACTGCGTGTGGTCGCTGATGGGCAATCACGACTTCGCAGTGCTCTATGAGCCCACCATGTTCAACGCCGGCGCTGAAGCCGCTTCGTTCTGGACCCGTCGCCAGCTTGAGCTTGAGCCCGACAGCACCAAGCGCCGCCGTCGGTTCGAGTATCTGGGCAATCTAGCGGTGCGTCGCATGCTGGGCCCGGCGCTGTGCGTGCATGCCTCCCCGCGTCGGCCGATCAACGAATACATCTTCCCCGACGATGTAATCACCACGCCGGGCAAGATGGCACAGATCTTCGACCGTTTTGAATCACGCTGTTACGTCGGCCACACGCACCACACCGGCGTGTTCACCGATGAACCCGACTTCTATCCACCTGCCGATCTGGGTGGCGCGTACAAGTTCAATCAGGAAAAGTGCATCGTGAACCCGGGTTCGGTGGGCCAGCCGCGCGACCGCGATCCGCGTGCGAGCTACGCCATCCTGACCGATGAAAGCGTGTCGTTCGTCCGACTGGAATACGACATCAACGCGGTGATCGAAAAGGTCCGCCGTATTGATCAGCTCAACGACTTCCTGGGCCTGCGTCTGCTTGAAGGCCGGTAAGACTTCTCAAAAGATGAGCATGAAAAAACCTCGGGCAAACCGAGGTTTTTTGTTTGAGTGGATTTGTTTTTCGAAGACGACTGACAGCAGGATTCCTCATTCCGTCAGGCCTGCGAAAGCGGGCATCCACAAATCTTGCGGCCAGAGAATGAGGAATCAGCACTTCACACCTTGATGAACTTCTTGAGCGATGCAGGCTTCGCCGCCGCATCGAGGATGCGCCTGACGGCCAGGCTTTCCTCGCGCGGAATATTCGGCTTGCCCGACTTCAGGAAGTCCAGTACCGCAGCAGCAGTGTCAATGAAAAGCTTCGAGGTATCGGGCGCCATGTGAATCGTTTCTTTGGCGGTGATAAGTGTCCCGGAGAAAGGCGTAGCCGCGCCGATGTTGGAGTGAATCGTCGCCGTCCTGCCGCCTGAGAAATTCACCAGCAGTTGCCAGAACTGACCATTGGTACGGCGCATCAGGCCTTCCACCTCACCACCCATGCAGCTCACCGCCAGTTCCACCGGGTGAATGCCATATTCTTCAAACGACCGGCCGCCAGCCCAGGTGACGATGTGCTGCAGATCGCCCGCCGGCATGGATCGAACCTTCTCCTGAATAGCCGTGTAGCGCAGCGCGGAAGTGGTCTGCAGCGGTGCGTTGTACTGATCGCACAGAGCAAAGATGCGATGGAGCGTCTTCGTGTCCGGCGCTGAGGGCTTGTCGAGGTAAATCGGCTTGCCAAAGCGGGCCACCGTCTTCACCAGCTGCAGATGCAGCTCAGGATTGGCGGGCGCCAGGACCATGAACGCATCGACGTGAGCGTTCATGGCTTTAGGCGACTTGTACCAGGTGACCGCATTTTTGCTGGCCCACTGCTGGCCCATTTCTTCATCAAGCGCCCAGCAGCCCGCAATCACCGCGTTGCGGTCGGCCAGGGTTTCGCGATAGGCCTTGAGATAAACATTAGCGTGAAAGTTTTCGATCTTGTAATCGATGTACCCGATCCGAAATGGCTGTGACGACATCTGTATTTCCATAGAGGGAAGAAAGATTCGTCAGACAGTCTACCGCTGCAGCAGGATGCGGGGTATCTGACCAATACAGCAACTTTTACTGCTGAGAGTGTGATGAACAAAAAACAGGCCCGGACGCGCGTCCGAGCCTGCATGAGAATGTCGCAGTAATGATGGTGCGAATCAGAACCGCAGACCCACGCGGCCGCCAAGCACCAGGGCAGGATCGAAATGCTTGCGGGTCACGTTGTGGCCATCTTCATCATCAAGTTCGAGCTTGCCACCAAAGAGCACACCCATGAAGCCCGACACGCTGAGATTGGCTTTGGGGTACCACGCTGCTTTGATGTAGACAGGCCAGGATGATTCCTGCCCGACGCCATCGGGAGCGATGTCGCTGTCATCAAGCCTGAAACGGCGCAGCTGATACTGCACACCGGCCGCCAGTTCCAGATCACGGCGGGGCGACCACGCTGCTTCAATACCCGCACCGCCTTGAACACCCAGATCAAACGTGCCCGAGCGCAGCGTCCAGTTGTCATTGATCAGCCAGACAAACTGAACGATGGGGAAGAGGGTCATGTGATCTTCAAGTCGCTGGATCACGCCCAGACCACCGCCGATGCGGAACTTGTCATTCACGCGATATTCCACACCAGCCGCAGCGCCGGCGGTGAATGAGTTGGACCACGATGCGCCGTCTTCAGCAGCGAAGCTCGCCAGCGGTCCGCCATGGACAGTCCACTGATCGTTGATGTGGTACGCCAGCGTCACCTGACCACCGAGGATGTTGACGTTCTCCCACGGAACATTGCCCATGCGCTCCACGTTGTTGAAGCGCATGTCGTGGCGTTCATAGCCCAGCGAAAAGTTCAGGTCGAGCTGCTCGTTGAGGTGCACCACGCCGCCGCCACCAACCGAGTAGCGCGTGGCTGACATGCGGCCGCCACCATCCACACTGGCCGGGGCCTGATAGGCGATGCCGGTACTGACGCCAAAGTGGAATCGGCCGCGGGAGGTTTCAATCTGCTGCTGACCCTCAGGCTGATTCTCAGGCAGCGTGCTTTCAGGCGTCTGGCCCACCTGCGCCACAGCGCCGGCAGTGAGCATGAGTGATAGGCCAGTAGCCGCCATCCAAACCGTGTTCTTCATAGATGTTTTCTCAAGGGTTCAATGCTGATCAGGCGAGTGCTTCACCGCCAGAGCGCCCGGATCTTCACCGGGGGCAGCGGGCTTGATTCCGCATACTTTACGGAAAAAGCCCGACGCGTCATCCAGCAGCGAGTAGACCACCGGCGTGACGATCAGCGTCAGGCCCAGCGAAAGCGTCTGACCACCGATGATCACCACGGCGATGGTTCGCCTTTCTTCCGCACCCGGGCCCGTGCCCAGCGCCAGAGGCAGCATGCCTGCCACCAGACAGAAGCTGGTCATGAGGATGGGCCTGAGTCGGTCGCGGTTACCCAGGATGATGGCGTCGTAGCGTTCCATACCTGCCTGGCGCAGCTGATTCATATGGTCGATCTGCAGAATCGAGTTCTTCTTCACCACGCCAAAGAGCACAAGCACACCCAGCGCTGAATAGAGGTTGAGCGTGTCATTGGTGCCCCAGATCGACAGCAGGGCAAAGGGAATCGAAAGCGGCAGCGACAGCAGAATCGTGAAAGGGTGGGTCAGGCTTTCAAACTGCGATGCCAGGATCATGTACATCAGGATCACCGACAGCAGGAACGCCCAGAGGAACTGATTGAACGTGCGTTCCAGTTCCTTGCCTCGCCCTGAGATCGAAGTGGTGTAGCCTGCAGGCAGGTTCATCTTCTTCACTTCTTCACGCAGCGCGTTGATGCGCTCGGCCTGGGCATAGCCGGGTGCCACACCGCCACGCAGCGCCACCATGCGCTGACGGTTCAGGCGGTCCACACGGGCCGGGCTCATGGTGGGGGTAATGCTGGCCAGGTCACCCAGCTGAACCAGTTCGCCATTACCCGTCTTGAGGTAGAGGTTGGAGATCAGGTCCGGATTGTTGCGATAGGTTTCCGTCAGCCGCAGGCGGACGTCGTAGTCCTCGGCCTGGAGCGGGTCACGGAAACGAGTGACTTCCTGATCGCCGCCGACCATCAGACGAAGAGCCGAGCCGATGTCAGCAGGCGACACACCAAGATCAGCCGCACGCACGCGGTCGATGTTGACGCGAACTTCAGGCTTGGTGAGCTTGAGGGTGGTATCCAGGTCGGTGAAGCCGCCCATGTTGATGGCGCGTTCGCGCAGCTCTTCAGCGAATTCGTTGAGCTTTTCGAGTTCGGGGCCCTGGAAGACGAAGTCGATATCGAAGTTACCCCCGCCGATGTTGAAGGAGGGGTAGTTACGCACGGAGGTACGCACGTTGGGATACTTGCGCAGCTTCCTGCGGATTTCCATCATCACATCGCGCTGCGAGTAGTTGCCCTGGAAGGCCTTCCACGGCGTGAGGTTGAGAGTTTCCTTCATCAGGCGGGTGAAAGAGAGAATGCGCTCGCTGTGCGGTGCGATCTGCACGTGGTAGCGTGCCTGGTTCACCCCGCCGAGCCAGCCTGCGCCGATGGAGGTCTCAACCAGGCGCACCTGAGGCATGCTGCGAAGCTCCTGATCGATCTCCAGACCGACCGGTGCCATTGAAGACATGCTCACGCCTTCGGGACCGGTGACGATGATCTGAAACTCCGCTTCGTCCACGTCGCTGGGGATGTATTCCTGCTTGACCATCGTGTAAAGCGGAATGGCCGAGGCGATGACCAGCAGCGCCACAATCGTGACGGCCAGGCGATGACGCATGGCAAATTTGAGCGACCACGTGTAGGACTTATCAATCAGCCCATAGAACCCGCCACGCGAGCTGGCATTGTGGCCATCGCCTGCATCCTTCACACTCAGGAAGCGGGCACTCATCATCGGCGTAAGGGTGAAGGAGACCAGCAGGCTCACCAGCACCGCCACGGCCGAGGTCAGGCCGAACTGGTAGAGGAAGCGTCCCGATACACTGGACATGAATGAGACAGGCACGAAGATGACCACCAGGCTGAAGGTGGTGGCCATAACCGCCAGGCCGATTTCCGCTGTCGCCCCCGCAGCAGCCTGCATGGGCGATAGGTTCTTTTCTTCAATGAAGCGGAAGATGTTCTCGAGCACCACGATGGCGTCGTCGATAACGATACCGATCATCAGCACCAGTGCGAGCATGGTCACACCGTTGAGGGTGAAGTCCAGCGCCCACATGACGCCGAAGGTGGCCACCAGCGAGCAGGGGATGGCAATGCCCGCGATGATGGTCGAGCGCCAGCTTCGCATGAACAGCAGCACCACCAGACATGCCAGCGCCGAACCAATGACCAGGTGGAACTGAATTTCATGCAGCGCCGCTTCAATGTAGCGAGACTGGTCACGGATGATTTCAAGCTTCACGTCAGGCGGCAGCTGACCGCGGATGATCTCCAGATTACGCTTGACCGATTCAATCACCGCAACCGTGTTGGAGCCTGACTGCCTGCGCACATACAGCAGCACCGCCGGTTCGCCGTTGAGCATCGCGATGGATCGAACTTCTTCCGTTCCGTCCTCGGCCCGGCCGATGTCCTTGATGCGGATCGGTGAGCCATCGACATACTTGATGATCAGGTTGTCAAAGCTTTCCTCATCGGGCAGCTTGCCGACGGTGCGCAGCACGGATTCCTCATACTGCCCTGTGATGTTGCCACCGGGCACGTCCAGGTTCTGGCGGGTGATGGCGTCACGCACTTCGGTGACCGACATACCGTAGGAGGTGAGCTTGTCGGCATCGATCCACAGGTTCATGGTGCGCAACCGGCCGCCGACGATGGAAACTTCGCCTACGCCATTGGAGCGTTCGATCTGTTCCTTGACGATCTTGTCAGCCAGTTCGGTCAGTTCACGACTGGAACGCGGACCTGACAGGCCCAGCGTGATCACCGGGGTTGAGTCGTTATCAAACTTGCTGACCACCGGCGGATCGGCATTTGCAGGCAGATCGCGGGTGATGCGGGCCAGACGGTCACGCACGTCCTGAGCCGCTGCTTCGATGTCGCGCTCAAGGTTGAAGGTGATGATGACATTGGAAACACCCGGACCGGAGACGGAGCGCAGCTCATCGATGCCTTCAATGGTGTTGACAGCCGCTTCAATGCGTTCGGAGATTTCGCTTTCGGTTTCTTCCGTTGAAGCGCCAGGCAGCGTGGTGCGGATCGAGACGGTAGGCAGGTCGACCGAGGGGAAGCGGTCGATGCCCAGGTTCATCAGCCCGGCGATGCCCACCACCATCAGCGAAGCGACAAGCATCAGCGCGAACACTGGCCTGCGGATACAGATTTCTGCCAGTTTTTGCATGGTTGATCAATACCTTTACTGAGGTTGGTGCATCGAGACTTCCAGCGGCGCAGCCGATTCGGCCGGGGCGGGCGCGGTCTCCGGCGATGCGGGAATGCGCTGAGCCAGCATCATGCCATCGAGCATCCCTGCGGAGCGAAGCAGCGTGAGATAAGCCTCACGCAGCACATAACGTTCATTGGCGATTTCCAGTTCGGTCAGCAGCTGGCGGTCCTGCGCGTCGAGACGCTCGAGGTTCGTCGCCAGACCGACGTTGTAACTGCTGTCGGCCTGCTCGTAGGCGATGCGGGCAGCATCCAGCTTGCGCTCCAGCTCCGAGAGACGACGCCCCGAGGCCAGGAAATCTTCCTGTGAGATCATCGTCTGCTGCTGAATCAGTCGGCTGGTGTAGCGGTAGTCCAGCTCGGCCTGCCTGAGCTGCGACCAGGCGATGCGCACCTCGGCTTCGATGCGCCCGGCGCTGAAGATGGGGAGGTGGGCACGCAGCACGGCATTCCAGCCCGTCTCCGACTCCACGCGGTTGATCGTCAGCAGATACTCCAGATCGAGCGTGACCGAGGGGTAATACTGTCCGAAGGCATTTTTCACCTGATGACGCGCTGCTTCGACCGCAGCAGCTTTGGCGATCAGGTCCTGGCGCAGCTGCAGGGCACTGGTCTGCCAGATGGAGCTGTCGATATCCTGAGGCAGCTCGGTAATCAGATCATCCAGCAGCGGGCGATTACCCACCGGAACATCAAGAAGGAGGGCAAGAACCTGCCTGGCGTTACGGGCGGTCTGCTGCGCCGAGATCAGCGCCACGCGAGCTTCGGAAGCAACAGCTTCGGTCTGGGCCACATCCAGCGGGCGGGCAATGCCTGCATCGCGCCGGGCGCGGATGTCACGCACGCGCTCCTCCTGAACCTGCAGCGAGCTTTCGAGCACCTTGATGGACTGCTCAGCCCGCAGGGTCTGGTAGAACGCACGGACCACCTCGAGCATCAGCGACGACTGCAGATCGCGCAGCAGCGCTTCACGCTGGCGGATGGTGGCCGCTTCGCGGTAGTACACCGCAAGGTCGCGGTAGCCATTGAAGAGATTCCAGGTCAGCCCAAGTGGCAGATTCAGGCGGTCGCGGTAGTCATCATTGCGTTCCCGGCGGGGGCCCGACAGGCCTTCGTTTCGGGAATATGAGGGGGAAAATGAAACCGTGGGAAGAAAATTCGCGGCGGCGCGCTTTTTATCAAGGATGGCCTGGACGTAATCCTCGCCTTCCATGGCCAGCTGTTCGTTGTTGCGGGTGACCATCGCCAGGGCATTTACAAGTTTGAGCGGCGTGGTCTGATCCTGAGCATCAAATGTCTGGGACGGGGCAGGCGTCTGCTCGAGAATATCTCGGTAAAAGCGTGCATCGCGGGCATGATCCGACTTGCAGCCTGTCAGAAGCAGCAGGGCGCTGAGACTCAGAACCGCCCCAGTTTTCGCCGAGTAATTACGTATCGATATGATCTGCATGATTCGGCCGAGTATAACGGGTTATAAACAGGACATGGCCTGCACGCCCGAAAAAGTTTTGTAGGATGCACGCATGAAGAGCCAATCTTGTCACTATCAGCAATTATTCCCCGTTATCACCTTGTGCGGCCTGCTGACGCTGTCAGCTTTGCCCGGCTGCTCAAAAGAAAATCAGCCTCGCGGCCAGACCGCCCAGAACGCAGAACCTCAGAACGTTCAGCTGAGTTCGGTGGAAGTCAGAAATCTGCCTGTCTTCATCGAGGCCAGTGGCTCACTTCTGGCCAATGAAACTGTGACACTATCGGCCAAGGTGTCCGGTCGGGTTGAACATGTGTACAGCGATCTTGGCGATATGGTGAAACCCGGCCAGAAACTGGCCAACATCGATGCCACCGACTACCGCCTGGCCATCGATGAAAAGCGTTTCGCGATGGATCAGGCCCTGGCGCAGCTGGGGCTCTCAGCCATGCCCGAAGGCGAGGTCGACACCACGCGCCTGCCGATGGTCCAGCGGGCTGCGGCGCAGGAGCGCAACGCCAGCACCAGGCTCGAGCGTCTGAGCCAGCTGCATGCCCAGAAGCTGGTTTCCGATCAGGACTTCAACGACGCCCAGACCGCCGCCCAGATCGCCCGCAGCGAATATGAAGTGGCCGTACTCAGCGCTCAGGCGATCCTCGCTGAGGCCCGCACGCGCCAGTCGCAGCTGGCCACCGCCCGTCAGCAGCTGGCCGATACGCAGATCACCGTCCCGGTGGTCCGCCCCGGCGACGCCACGCGCTCGCACGACACCCGCTACCTGGTGGCTCAGCGTCTGATTTCCGAAGGTGAATACGTCCAGAGTGGCACACCTCTGTTCAGGCTGGTGGATGACAACCCCATCCGCCTGCGCATGGCCGTGCCCGAGCGATACTCGGCCCAGGTCCGCCTGGGTCAGACCGTGAGCGTGCGTGTTCAGGCCTTCAAGGAGCCTTTCGAGGGCAAGGTCACGCGCATCAGCCCCGAAATCAATGAAGCCAACCGCACCTTCATTGTGGAAGCAGCCATCGCCAACCCCGATCACCGCCTCAAGGCGGGCGGGTTTGCCATGGGTGCCATCGAAATCACCGCCGAGGAGCCCACGCTGCTGGTTCCCAAGAAGGCCACATCGACCTTCGCCGGCGTCAGCAAGGTGTTCACGGTGGTCGAGGGCAAGTCCCGGGAGATCATCGTCAAGCTCGGGAAAGAGCATGGCGACATGATCGAAGTCACACAGGGCCTGAAACCCGATACGCAGATCATCAATCCGCTGCCTGCCCGCATGGTGTCGGGCCAGCCGGTGGTCGCCCAGGGTGCTGCCAACGTCAGCCAGACCGCCAAGACTGAGCAGGCCACTGAGACGGCCCGGAACTGATCCGCGCAGGCCTCTGCTCGACTGCTCCAGGGTGCATTTTCCTGTCCCGCAAGGCCATGAGGTTGTTACACTGATCCGCATCGCCTGCCTGGCATGGCGGGCCCATCCTCTACACAGGTCTGATCCATGAACGACACTGCTCCCGACAAGCCCAAGATGACACCCGCTTCACCCGCCAGGCCCGGCCAGGAAGCCGTTGAGGCCTCCGACTCCGGCCGCCCGTGGATTCTGGGCATGGCCGGCGCGGTCATGCTCGTCATCGGCCTGATCGTTGGCACCACCCTCTGGGGCGCTCCGAAGCTGACGCCGCATGTCGAGCCTTTCCTGCAGATCGTCAGTAATGGCGAGTACGCCAGGGCTTACAGCCAGATCAGTCAGGAGTGGCGAGCCGTCACCTCGCCGCAGCAGTTCGAGGCGCTGCATCTCACCCTCAACGAAAGCATGGGCAAGTATCAGTCCATGCGACAGATCCATCTGGAAGAACAGGAAAGCGCCCAGTTGGGCGTGCTGGCCAATGTGGTGTTCGATGCTCAGTATGAGAAGGGCTCGATCGAGATCACCGCGCTGCTGCGAAAGACCCCCGAAGGCTGGTCGATTCTGGGCATGAGTTATGACTCACCTCAGTTTGTATCCGCCTGGGAGAAGAAACAGTCGGCGAAACAAGCCGCGCCTCAGACAGCTCCGCCCGCGACACAGCCCGCCGGGAACTGATCGGAACGACCTGAATAACGATTGATGAAGATAAAGCCAGGCTCTGCGGAGTCTGGCTTTTTTTCAGCCTCGCATGACGAAGAGAAGCTTGGCCACCAGCGCCACCCCGCCCCAGAAGAGCGTGATGAGGCCGACATAGCCCACCATATCGCGAGACTGAGGCGTCAAAGAGGCCATGGGCCTGCTGATGAGCACGCAGAGCTGGCGGACCAGCTCGGTCAGCACCACCAGCTCCCGGCCGACGAATGCAAATCCACGATGAATCAGCGAAGGAGCCGGGGCAGCCGTTTCGCGATCTTCAGATGGCGTCGCTGCAGGGGTCGACTGGGCTGCAGCAGCCCGCACGCGGTTTTCAGGCTGGTCATCCAGCTCCTGCGCCACCGCGCGGGCATCTTCCGACAGCTCGGATCGGCCGGTGCTGGCCATCGCGGCCTGCTGAAGCACTGCATCAGGTTCTTCGAAGGAGCCTTCGAGTTCATCATCCTCAGCGGCTTCCTGCGCGGGCGGCGCAGCAGGGCTGGCCGGCGATGGACTCATGGCCACCGGCTCAGGGTCGGGCGTCACCGGCGCTTCGGGCAGCTGCTCAGCGGCGAGCACTTCATGAATGGTTTCAAAGTCACCGGCCAGAGCCTGATCGGCCTCTTCGGCCAGCATCTGATCGATGTCCTGAATATTGAGCGTTTCGGGCAGGGCGTCCTGCTCAGCAGACGCGGCGGGAGCAGGCTTCACCGGCCTGGGCATGGCAGCGGGGGCTACCGGCGCTGCGGGCGCAGGCGAAGAAGCAGCAGACGATGGCTCGGCGTGATGGGTGCGGGCATCGTCAAGCAGCTGCTGGATCTGGCTGGCCAGGTCCAGGCCTGAAGTATCGATTGCTTCATCGGGGGCGGGCGCTGCAGGCGTCGCTTCGGCGGGCGTAGCAGAAGTCGCTTCAACTGCAGGCTCAGCGGCAGCTTCGACGGGTTCCACTACCGCTTCGACCGACTCGAAGGATCCTTCAAGCAGATCGGCAGGGGAAACCGCAGGTTCAGGCGCGGGCGATCGGGGCGCATCGCGAGCGATCAGGCCAGGTTCTGCCTGTTCGATCTGTTCCAGCAGGGCGTCGAGCTGACCGTCGATGTCCAGCTCGGCATCTACTGCCAGAGGTTGATGCTCATTTCCGGTGGCCACGGCTGTCCTCTTTACCAGTCCTCACGTCCACCCATCACCCACCTCATCCATTGGCCATGACAGGCCGGGATGGTTGTGCGATGATGGCGGTTATGGGTTCTATCGGCCTGCCTTTGGGGTGACTCAAGCCGACGGGGCCGGTTTTAACGCTTATTCCGATTCTTTTTCGACGCCATCCATGCACCGATTCCACTGCCCCCATCTGATCAGCCCTGTCCCCCCTGACTGCAGCCAGCCCGGACCAGTCGAGTTATCAGACCCTCTCATCGTACTGGACCCGGAAGAATCTCACCACGCTGCCCGCGTGCTGCGACTCGAAGCTGGCGAAAAAGTCGGCCTGTTCAACGGGCAGGGACTCAAAGTAGAAGGCGTGATCCAGAACGCCAGCAAAACGCAGATGGTGGTCAAAGCCGAGTCCGCCACGTGGGAGCCGGCGGCGAAACCTGAAATCTGGGTAGCCGCTGCGGTGGCCAAAGGCAGTCGGCCCGATGACATGGTGGACCAGCTTTCGCAGGTCAACGCCACGGGCTGGATTCCCCTGATCACCCGCCGCAGCGTGGTGGATCCGCGCGCCAGCAAGGTTGAGAAACTGCGGAAGGTGGCCATCGCCTCTGCCAAGCAGTGCAGCCGGGCCCATCTGATGCAGATCACCGATCCCCGGCCTTTCTCGGATGTGCTCAGCGATGCAGCCGACGTGCGACTGCTGGCCAATGCCGATGGTCAGCCTTACCCGGGCATCTCGCTGGGCAGGACGATGGCGGATGCGAAGAAGGTCATCCTTTTCATTGGCCCGGAAGGCGGCTGGACCGACGAGGAAATCCAGCAGGCCACAACCGCCGGCTGCTCCCTGTGGAAACTGGGCGAAGCCATCATGCGCGTCGAAACCGCTGCAGTAGTGGCAGCGTCGGTGGCAAGGTATCTGGTGAAGATGAATTCTTGAGAAAGCGGGGCTGCCTCAGGGTGAGGGGGACGATGGCGTCAGAGGATGTCCGCGCCCCTGATCGTCTCGCTTCGCCGTCCCCGTGCTGGGGGGCCCATCTTCAATTTATTCACTCGGCGCAGGATTGGCAGATGCCCGCTTTCACGGGCATGACGGCAGGGGAAATCAGGCTTAAAAATACGAGCAATTACCTTCGAGATGGGGCAGTCTGCCAGGACAACCAGCTTAGCCGCATCACATCGACGTCACCGACGACTGCGACCTTCCAGGCAGACCCGGTTCGCGGGAGCTGCCCATCCATCGGCCTGTGATGGCGACGATGATCCACGCCACGATGCCCGCGAGAATCGCCATGGGGGTCTGGATCAGCCAGGGCCACTGCGTCCACTGGGCAGCGATGCCTGTCAGCTGCCAGATCAGCGCCAGCGGTGAGGTGAAGTAGTGGATCGATTCATGCCCCCAGCTGCCCAGGAACGCGGTAAGCAGGGGTTCACCTACCAGCAACAGCAGGCAGGCCGCCACGGCGAGCATGCGTTGGCTGATGCGGTCCGTTCGACAGCCCATCGCGATGATGGCGCCGGTGATCAGGCTCCAGCCAGCCATCGTCAGGCTCAGCCACATCGTCTGGTCCATCCGCCAGTGCACATTCATATGCAGCGGCCAGACCACCGTCTGGAACAGCACATTCAGGCAGAACCAGTCCATGAATATCCGCCGGGGCGTGCGGCGGGTGTCTGCACTGCCGTTGTCCATGGCAAAGGCATCTTCACGCCACTGGCTCAGACGCAGCACCGGCCAGAACGCCATCACGCAGATCACACTGCTGAGGACCATCCACTGGGTGGGCCTGATCTTGTCGACAGACAGCAGCGCAATGCCCCAGGAAAAAAGCATCCACAGGCAGAAAAGAATCACCAGAACGCGAGGCGTCGGATCGCTGCGCCGCGGGCGTCTGCGCCGGCGAACAGGAGAGGAGGGGGGAGCAGCAGGCTCATGCGCAGCCAGCTGCTGAAGTTCATCATCAACCTGTTCAGGCGTGGGAACAGTCAGTTCCGAGCCAGCAGGCGGAGACGATGCATCGTCGATCGGCGACGGATTGTCAGGCTTGGTATCACTCACTGCCTGTAAGTGTAGCCTTCCCGCTGGCCAATCTCACGTCCAGGAGGCAGATGAACGAAAACTGCAGCGCGGTAGAGGTCCACCATCTTGCCACCGGCGTCGATGCTGCCATTCTCGCGCACCAGCTGCGCCAGCCAGGCGCGCTTGGTAGAGGCGGGGGGCTCGACCGACTGTTCCTGACCCGGGGGCAGACCCCAGCGGACCACGCCGCCGCGGCCGGTCATGATCGCCAGATGAATACGACCCCGGCTGTCACGACCGCTGACATCGATAGTTTCCACCTGATGGCTGTAGGGTTCGCGGGCCAGTTCACGCACCAGCGACAGACCCGCCTGCACAGCCGGTCCCATCCAGGCTTTGCCTTCGAGCACCACGGGCGAGTCCACGCCGCGCAGAATTGGAAGAGGCAGCTGCGTGGCCTGCTGAATGCGATACACGCCAGGCAGGCGGATACCCTGGTGATCAATCAGATAGCACTCTGAACCACGTTCAATAAACGCCACAGGCTGGCGATAGGTGGCATGCACACGCACGTGGTCCGCACTGATGCGCTCCACGCGTTCCACACGATCCACCCACGCGTTCTGGGACAGTGCATCGTGAACCGAGCGCAGGCTGTGAACATTAAAAGGATTGCGCCCCACCTGACGCGCCGCCAGCAGACGCAGATCATCATGCACCTGCGGATTCATCCACGAGGGCATGTTGACCATTTCCACCTGCAGATTGCGGGCGGCATGCTCCGGATGGCTGCCCAGGTAGTTCACCAGATGGCGCTGGGCATGCCACCAGCAGGTGACAAAGACAATGCTGGCGACAAAGACCGACAGGAACTTGAGCCCGATCAGTGTCCGCCGGGGATCCCAGGGCTTGCGGTCCACGGACGTGGAACGTTTTGCCTTGGATGGCTTACGGCCCGCATTACCCTTGCCTGTCAGGAACCAGCCCATGCGTCACTCCATTAACTACATACGTCGGAACCAGTACATCGGCCAGATCGATCTGCGGAGCCCAACTTACCCTCAGGCGCAGGGCCCGATAAATACCAGGGTGGGAACAAAAACCTGCCTCCCGAAGTTGAGCAGACATAGCAGTTCACACCCTGATTTGAGTAAAATCGGGGCTTCTTCGCCTTAAACCTCCTCACTTCCAGCGGGATTCCGGGGAGGTCGCTCTAAGAAAAGGAGGGAACCATGCGTTTCATCAATTATCGTACGGTGCTCGGATCACTGGCGGTGTCTCTGGCGCTGACGCTGCCTCTATCGGCCCAGCAGCCCGATAAGCCCGCGCCGCTTCCCCTGAACAAAGTCATCCAGCTGCCTCTGGTCTGGCCTGACAAGGTGACCACTTCCCAAGGCTTCGCCGTGGGCAACGTGGAAATAAAGCCGGGCACCGAGCTTCGCGTGCAGGACATCCAGCGCGACGGGGTGGTGATCTACATCCCCAACAGCAATGAGCTGACGATGATCCCCGCCAACTGGACCGATGTGGGCGTTCGAGCAGCCCAGACCCAGCAGGCCCTGCCTGAAGATGTGCGCAATCTGTCGATGCAGGACCTGATCAAGCGCACCGACCTGCTGCCTGACACTGTCAAGCTCGTCACCGAAGTAACGATGGCCAACAACAAGGTGCTTCCCGAAGGGACCGAACTGGTCGCCGGCCGCCTTACCCTGGCCCAGAATGGTCAGCTGACGATGATGCTGTCCGAGAAGGATGCCCAGTTCAATCAGCATGGCTCGGTTGACCGGATGGGCTTCAACGCCGATTACACCGATGTCTTCAAACGCATCCGCGAGAAAGCCGCTCAGCCTGTAGAAGAACGCAAGCTGCGCAGTTCGGTGAACCTCGAAGGCAAGCTGGTGGACGCCAAAGGCGAGCCGCTGCCTGAAAGCAGCACCCGACCTCAGTATTACGTGGTGTACTACGCCGCCAACTGGTGTGGCTGGTGCTCGCGGTTCACGCCCAGCCTCATCAAGTTCCACGAGGAAATCCAGGCCAAATATCCTCAGGTTCAGATCGTCTACCTCTCGAGCGACCGCACTCCGGAGGAGATGGCCGAGAACTACAAGCGTCACAACATGCCCTGGCCGGCGGTGGCTTTCGATAAGCGAAAGGATGTGATAGGACTCATCACGATGTCAGGCCCGTCGACGCCTCACCTGGCGGTCTACACCGCCGACGGTCGGCTGTTCCATGATGGCATGCCTGCAGGGATGAACGGCGCCAACGCCGCCCTCAACGCCCTGAAGCGCGAACTGAGCCGGACGCCTACCGCCAGCGCAAACTGAATCACTACTGCTCTACCACCCGCAACCAGCAGGGGTTTCCTGCTGGTTGTTTTTTTATGCGTTCGCCATGGCAAGGATGAGGAAGGAAGTGATGGGGAGCTTGTGATGAAGAGCCTATGACATTCCCCATATCGTCGTCCCCGTGCAGGTGAGGACCGATTTTTCATTTATTGGCTCGGGGCAAGATCTGTGGATGCCCCCTTTCACGGGTATGACGCAGAGGGGGAAGGCAGGCGCGAAAAAACGCATCGGTCCCTCGGACTCACTCCCATGACCGTCACCTCCATCCCTCACCGGTCAAGCCTTGCGGGGGGTCTGGTCGATAACCTGTCTATGGCAGCATCACGTTCGTTGATTCTGGCGACAGGGAGTCTGCGCAGTCTGATCTGTACTGCGGCCACGCTCACCGGCATGGAACCGGCGCGGGTGGTGCTCTATCACATTCGTGACGGCCGCCCCAATGCGGGCATCCGCCGGGAGTACGCTCGCAAGCAGGCTGAGCACTTCAAGATCTCCAAACTCGTCGAACTGGACATGCCCAGCATCCAGTCGGCGCAGAACACTCAGCCCAATCCCGGGCAGGATCATGCTCTGGCTCGTGCGCTGATCCTCCTGGCCGCAGTCGGCCATGCTGCGGAGGTGGGTATCGACCGTGTCATCTGGCCTGCACAGTTCAATGGCGATCACCAGCTCATCGCACGCACCACCGAACAGGCCCTGCTGATCGAACACCTGGCCCAGCTTGAGCGCGCCAATGTGCCTGTGATTGACCTGCCGATTCTCGACCTGACCGATTCCCAGCTCATCGAACTGGGCAGCCAGCTGGATGTGCCCTGGCATCTGGCCTGGACGTGTGATGGCCACAGTGACAAGCCCTGTCTTTCCTGCCCGTCGTGCATGCGTCGCCGACAGGCATTTCATATCGCGGGCATTGTCGATCCCATCGACAAGTCTGCCCCAGGCAAAAATATGTGAATCCCCCATTGAGGGTTCGCTTATCATGAGGCAGGACAACTTCTGACTCTTGATAAGGACCGTCAGATGAGCCGTCTGCCGCATATCGTGATCGTGGGGGCCGGGTTTGCGGGCATGTACTGCGTCAAGGAGCTGCAGAAGCAGCTCAGTGCCGACGAAGTGCGGATCACCCTCATTGATCCGCGTAACTACATGACATTCTTTCCGCTGCTTGTTGAAGCAGGAACCGGCTCACTCGAGCCTCGCCATGTCGTGGTTCCCGTGCGGAAGTTTCTGAGCTACGCCAAATTTCTGCTGGCCACGGTCACCGAGATTGACCTGAAGAATCAGACCGTCACCACCCGGACCATGCTCGGTGATGAGAACCGGATTGAATACGACCATCTGGTGATTGCCCTTGGTGCGGTGGCGCGTCAGCCTGAACTGCCTGGGATCCGTGAATATGGCTACGCCATCAAGAGCATGGCCGACGCCACCGCCCTACGCGATCGCGCGGTGGCCATGCTCGAGCTGGCTGACGCTCAGCCCACCGCAGCGAGGCGTCAGAACCTGCTCTCCTTTGTGGTGGTGGGGGGCAACTACACCGGCGTGGAGATCGCGGCGGAATTCAACGCCTATCTGCGCGAAGGCGCCAGGCGATACCCCCATCTCTCACCCGACGATGTGAGAGTCACACTGGTCGACCGCAACGACCGCATCCTCAACACACTGCATCCGCAGCTGTCCGATTACGCCCGCAAGCGACTGGAGAAGAAGGGCGTCATCCTCAGGCTGGGGCGAAGCGTGGGGACCATCACCCTCACTGAAGCCCATATGGACAATGGCGAGATCATCCCCGCCAGCACCGTCATCTGGGCGGCTGGGATTGCGCCGCATCCCCTGGTTGCGAAAACCCCGGGGCTGCCTGGCGATAAGCATGGCTACATTCCCTGCGACCCGGACTTCCGGGTGAAGGGCCTGCCCAATGTGTGGGGCATTGGTGATATCGCTTCAAACCCTGATCCTCAAGGTGTGGGCTTCCCGGCGACAGCCCAGCATGCGGTGCGTGAAGGCGTTCACGCCGCGAAGAACATCGCTGCTTTCATTCGTAATAAACCACTCACCCCGCTGGTCTATGAGACCCGGGGCATGATGGCGCCGCTGGGCCATTACGATGGCGTGGCGCGCATTGGCAAGCTCAATATCGCCGGCTTCCTGGCGTGGTTCCTCTGGCGCTCGTTCTACCTGATGAAGATGCCCGGCCTGGGCCTTAAAGCCCGGGTAATGGCCGACTGGTCGCTGGGCTTCTTCTTCACACGCGAATACGTCCAGCTTGGCGTGCATGGCAAGCATCAGGCGATCCCGAAGGTGGACCCGCCCATCCAGATCGTCGAGCCCAAAGCCGATGCCCCGGCCGAGGAGGCCACCCCCGTACGGGTATAAAAAAACGCGGCCGATCAGCCGCGTCTTCAGGCTCCTGCATTGGGCAGTCATTACAGGCCTGGAGATGGATGCCCGCAAAAGCATCATTTTTGTCGCTGGTTCCGTCCTGTCACACAAGCCCCACAACATTGGCCCGCCATGGCCCCCGGCGACAAGTTCATTCGTGGTCAGCCACACATCTGAGGTGCGGCCTGCTGTTCCGACCACTGCCCACGGCTCATCGCCATCTGGCGCACCTCTTCAAGCAGGGTGATGGTCATATCCACCTGCTTTTCCAGCGGCGGGACGGAGCCCATCGCCATCACGTTGGCAATGTAGGCGCGTTCGAGCAGCAGTCGACGGATGGAAGACCGCATTTCACTGACGGGTCGATCGTGATTCTCCGCCAGCAGTCGCAGCAGATCATCAAGTACCCATACCACTGGGCAGGCCGACACAACCCCCCGGGAGGGCTCGTGCTCGGTAGCGGCGTGATCCCCGGGAGGTAACTCCCGCCACAACTGAAGCAGAATGTCCTGAGCTTGTTCACGAATCAGAGGTGTGATCCACATGATGGGCTCCTTACCGCCAGACGACTTTCAGAAACCGCAGGACACAATTCTCAACCCCCGTGCTGATTCAGAATCAGGCGCGAGAGCCTGATCGGAACCTGGGCATGCAGATGGCAGTCAACCGGATTAGAAATGTCAGGGGTGGCCCCTGAACGCTTTTCACACCTCGGCCGCGCATCACACAACGACCCTGCAAACCTGCGAATCTGGGATAGATGGAGAAAGCAGGCCCGCAACTCTGATGTATCACGGGCACCCTGATTAAACAAGCGGAAAATGGCTGGAAACACCGACTCTGGACAATGTTCAGCGAAACCCCGATAGACTTGATCGGGGCTCTAGATACTTACCCTTACGAGAATCGATGTATCTGCGAACAATGCTCAGCGACTGGTCTGATTCGCGTGCTGAGCCAGCACGGGGTCCAGTGCCTGACAGAGTGTGTGATAGAGCAGCTGATGGACTTCCTGAATGCGGGCCGTCACATCGTGGGGGACGATCAGTTCCACATCGGCCATGCCTTTGCATCGTCCGCCATCACGACCCAGGAAGCTGATGGTCTCCACTTCCTTGCGGCGAGCCATCTCCAACGCCTGAACAACGTTCTCGCTGTTTCCGCTGGAGGTAAAGACCACCAGCACATCGCCGGGAACCGCCAGGCTCTGAACCTGACGGGCGAAGACTTCGGCGGGGGGGAAGTCATTAATCATCGCAGTGATCAGGGATGAGCAGGCCGTCAGATCAATAGCCGGGTAGCCAGGGCGGTTGATGAGGAATCGCCCGGCGATTTCCGCCGCGAAGTGGGCGGCGTCGGCCGAGCTTCCACCGTTGCCACAGCAGAGAATCTTGTTACCTCGCAGAATCGCCTGAAGGATGCGCTGCGTAGCCTGCTCCAGCGGCTGAGCCAGCACATCGCATCGCGACAAAAGCTCCAGCGTGGCCTGGATGTTCTGGTTCAGCAGATTGGCAGCGGAGGGGGTGTTGGTCATCGGGAAGGATTCCATCTCGGCAGGCAGGGCTCAATCTGCCTCATGAAGACTCACTATATCGACTGTTTGCCCTTCGGCGCATGATCCATGCGGCCACGCGAGGCATAGCGGTAGTCAACGCCACGCCAAAGCGCGTCATCGGGCTGGGCCATACTTCCGGTTTGGGTCGGCGGAGACATCGCACAATCGCACTGGCCACCTGCTGGGGCGTCTGCGTCAGCGCTGCGGGGGTATTAAGGTGAAACTTCGGATGACGCGAGCGATCCTTGGCCACGTCGAAGAATTCAGAGCTGGTCCCGATGGGATGAACGCTGCTCACATGAATATTCGTATGCGACAGCTCCGCCCGCATGGCCCCGGCGATGGAATCTTGCGCGGCTTTGGTGGCGGAGTAGATCCCGTACATCGGCAGACTGATTTCACTGGCCGCGGAGGAACAGATCAGCAGATGCCCGCTGCGATTCTTGATCATCGGCCTGGCAGCGGCCCGCAGCAGGCGAAGCGTGCCATGAAAGTTGGTCTCGAACATGGCCCGTACCTGCTCGTCGGGCGTCTCGAGGACCGAGGCAAACAGGCCATAGCCTGCATTGGCAAAAGCGACATCGAGCTTGCCAAAGGTGTCGAGGGCCGCGTTCACCAGCTGCTCAACCTCGTCATCCTTCGCTACATCGCACGTCTGGACGATGGCCCGCCTGCCCAAGCTGCGGATTTCGCCCGCCACCTGCTCGAGTTTGTCGAGCCGGCGGGCTCCCAGGGCCACATCCATCCCGGCTTTGGCGCAGGCGATGGCGGTGGCGGCCCCGATGCCCGAGGACGCTCCAGTAATCACAATTACTTTGCCTTGAAGATCATAGGCCATGCCTGAGTGTAGTCTGATCCTTCAGGGATTGCGACTCATCCCCGGCCTGTCACCGGGCTCAGGACCACCCCCAGAAACAGCCCCGGTTTGTCCCGGAAGCCCTTTGGCTTTACGATTTCCCTTCTATGGCTATGAACATCATGATCATCGGCAGCGGCGGCAGAGAGCACGCCCTGGGTTGGCGGCTCAAGCAGTCCAAGGACTGTGGCAAGATCTACTTTGCACCGGGCAACGGCGGAACCGCCGAGCTGGGCGAAAACACGCCCTTCAACCCGGAAAAAGTCGACACCAAGACCGTCGACGCCATCGACTATTTCTGTCGTCAGAACAAGATCGACCTGATCGTCATCGGTCCCGAAGACCCTCTGGCACAGGGCCTGGCGGACCGCCTGGCTCGTCCCGGCCGATACATCTTCGGCCCGGTCCAGGCGGCGGCCCGTCTCGAAGCCGACAAGGCCTACGCCAAGCAGCTGATGCGCGGCGCTTCCATCCCCACGGCCGAGGCCCGCACGTTTACCGACTATGAAGTGGCACTGAACTACGTCCGCTCGCGCGAAACGCCTGTGGTCGTCAAGGCCTCCGGTCTGGCCAAGGGCAAGGGCGTGGTCGTCTGCGATAACGCCAAGGAAGCTGAAGACGCCGTCACCCTCATCATGAAGCAGAAGGCTTTCGGCGATGCGGGCAGCACCGTTGTGGTCGAAGAACGCCTCGTCGGACAGGAAGTGTCCGTGCTGGCGCTGGTCGACGGCCGCAACATCTACGTGCTCGATCCCGCTCAGGACCACAAGCAGGCCTACGAAGGGGACAAGGGCCCCAACACAGGCGGCATGGGCGTCTACTGCCCGACGCCGATCGTCAACGACAAGCTCATGAGCGTCATCGAGCGCCAGATCCTGGTGCCCACCGTCGACGCGCTGCGTCGTGAAGGCGTGACCTTCCAGGGCGTGCTCTACGCCGGCCTGATGCTCACCGCAGGCGGCCCGAAGGTGCTCGAGTTCAACACCCGCTTCGGCGATCCGGAAACCCAGGCGCTGATGCTCCGCTTCAAGGGTGACCTGCTCAAGGTCATCATCGCCACCTGCGAAGGCAAGCTCGACCAGGTCGACATCGACTGGGACAAGCGCGTCTGCGTCAGCGTGGTCATGGCCAGTGGCGGCTACCCCGGCGATTACAAGAAGGGGCTGCCCATCAAGGGCATCGAAGAAGCCAACGCCATGCCGGGCGTTCAGGTGTTCCACGCAGGCACCGCCCGCAAGGATGGCGCTGTGGTCACCGCTGGCGGCCGCGTGCTCAACGTCTGCGCTCTGGGCAACACCCTGAAGGAAGCCCAGCAGCTGGCCAACGCCGCATGCGACAAGATCCACTTCAGCGGTGCGTTCTTCCGCCGCGACATTGGCTTCCGCGTGATGTAAGACGTCTGATTGCGATGGATCAAAACAAAGAGTCGAAGCGTTTCTGGCGCTTCGACTCTTTTTGTTTGTTCAGGGATCCTCACATCAGACCCAGGCATGCAATGTCTGGGCTTTGGGAGGGGAGGTCATTGCATCCGGGGTTTCAATGCAAAGTGTCAGTTCCTCACTTCTTCGCCAGATAGTTGTAACTCGTGATGAGGTTGCGATAGTTGGGCAGGTGATTGGAGAACAGCGTCCCCAGGCCTTCGATATCGTTGCGCCAGTCGCGATGCAGTTCACACGCCAGACCGAACCATGTCACCAGCTGCACAC
>Ga0182792_1000573_pt1 | contig 33529 bp, 25 predicted proteins | sample Passage237B_FD_130497 | JGI IMG/M metagenome (GOLD analysis project Ga0182792, IMG submission 130497) | Cellulose adapted compost microbial communities from Newby Island Compost Facility, Milpitas, CA, USA - Passage2 37B (version 2) (version 2) ...
ATTCCCACTCAATCGTAGCTGGCGGTTTGCTCGACACGTCGTAGGTGACCCGATTGATGCCGCGGACCTCGTTGATGATTCGCGAGGATACCCGCTTCAGCAGCGAATAAGGCAGTTCCGCCCAATCCGCCGTCATGAAGTCGGTCGTCTGCACGGCGCGCAGGGCCACGACATAGTCGTAGGTACGGCCGTCGCCCATCACGCCCACCGACTTCACCGGCAGGAACACGGTAAAGGCCTGGGATGTCAGGTCATACCAGGACTTGCCGGTTTCGGGATCGACGGTATTGCGCAGCTCGGTGATGAAGATGTCGTCGGCGCGGCGCAGCAGGTCTGCGTATTCGCGCTTGACCTCGCCCAGAATGCGCACGCCCAGGCCGGGGCCGGGGAACGGATGGCGGAACACCATCTCGGGCGGCAGGCCCAGGGCCAGGCCCAGATGGCGGACTTCGTCCTTGAACAGTTCGCGCAGGGGTTCCAGCAGCTTCAGGTTCAGGGTCTCGGGCAGGCCGCCGACATTGTGGTGGGACTTGATGGCAACGGCCTTGCCGGTCTTGGAGGCCGCCGATTCGATGACGTCGGGATAGATGGTGCCCTGGGCCAGCCAGCGGGCGGACTTCAGCTTGCCGGCTTCGACCTGGAAGACCTCCACGAACTCGCGGCCGATGATCTTGCGCTTGGCTTCGGGATCGGCCACGCCGGCCAGCTTGCCCATGAACTGCTCGCTGGCATCGACGTGGATGACGCGGATGCCCAGGTTCCGGGCCATGGTGTCCATGACCTGCTTGGCCTCGTTCAGGCGCAGCAGGCCGTGGTCGACGAAGACGCAGGTGAGCTGGTCGCCGATGGCCTTGTGGATCAGGGCGGCGGCAACGGAAGAATCGACGCCACCGGACAGGCCCAGGATGACTTCGTCCGAGCCGACCTGCTCGCGGATGCGGGCGACGGCCTCTTGCACGTAGTCGGGCATGTTCCAGTCGCGCGAGCAGCCGCAGATTTCGGTGACGAAGCGTTCCAGAAGCGCCTGGCCCTGCACGGTGTGGGTGACTTCGGGGTGGAACTGCACGGCATAGAAGCCGCGTTCCTCGTCGGCCATGCCGGCGATCTCGCACGAAGGCGTCGAGGCCATGCGCTTGAAGCCGGGCGGCAGGGCCGTGACGCGGTCGCCGTGGCTCATCCAGACCTTCAGCATGCCGTGCCCTTCGGGGGTCTCGAAGTCCTGCAGGCCGGTCAGCAGGCGGGTGTGGCCGTGCGCGCGGACTTCGGCATAGCCGAACTCGCGGTGATCGGAAAATTCGACCTGGCCGCCCAGCTGCAGGGCCATGGACTGCATGCCATAGCAGATGCCGAGCACAGGCACGCCGACCTGGAATACGGCGGCGGGAACTTTCAGCGATTCCTCTTCGTAGGCCGACGCATGGCTGCCCGACAGGATGATGCCCTTCAGACCCTGCGCCAGCTGGGCGCGGATGAAATCGTCGTCCACGTCGCCCGGATGGATTTCGCAATAGACGCCGGTGTCGCGCACGCGGCGGGCGATGAGCTGGGTGACCTGGGAACCGTAGTCCAGGATGAGGATGCGCTGGTGGTGCATGATGGATGGGCGATCGGGAGGTCTGTTCAAGGCGTTAATGTAACCCAGGGATGCCCCGGGTGTCCCGGCACCTTGGTCTCGAACGCGAGAGCCGGTTACATTACAAGCCTCAAGGAGATCGAACCTCATGGCATCCCGCCCCTTTCGTGTTCCCCTGCACCTGGCCGGCCTGTTGGCCCTGGCCGTGGCCATGGGGATCGGCCGTTTCGCATTCACGCCTGTCCTGCCGATGATGCAGGCCGATCTGGGGCTGAGCCTGGCCCAGGGCAGCTGGCTGGCCAGCGCAAACTACCTGGGCTACCTGCTGGGCGCGCTGCTGGTCACGCACCTGAGCTGGCAGCCCGCGGCCCTGCTGCGGCGCGGCCTGTGGCTGGTGGTGCTGATGACGGCCGCGATGGGGCTGGACAACCACTGGCTGGGCTGGCTGGCCTGGCGGCTGCTGGCCGGGGTGGCCAGCGCCTGGGTGTTGATCGGCACGTCTGCCCTGTGCATCGCGCGCCTGAATGCGTCGGGGCAGACGGAGCGCAGCGGCGTGGTGTTCGCAGGAGTGGGCTGCGGCATCGCATTCGCGGGATTGGCCTGCATGGGCCTGACCCTGGTGGGCACGACGGCATCGCATGCCTGGCTCTGGCTGGCGGCAGCGGCATTGGGCGGCTTGCTGGGTGCATCGACGCTCTGGCGCACGGCCGGCACCGCACCCGCCGCCGCCCTGCCCGCCGGTGCTGTCTCCCCGACCTCGGCAGGCGGCACTGCGGCACCGAAGACCATGGCGGCGGACGGCGCGACGGCACACACCGCCCCGCCCCTGCATTGGGGCCTGATCCTGTGCTACGGGGTCTACGGCTTCGGCTACATCCTGCCGGCCACGTTCCTGCCGGCCCAGGCGCGGCTGCTGGTGCCGGACCCGTGGCTGTTCAGCCTGGCCTGGCCGGTCTTCGGCCTGGCAGGCGCGGTGTCCACGGTGGTGGCCAGCCGCCTGACGCGCCGCTACACGCGGCCACAGATCTGGGCGGGCTCCCAGGTGGTGATGGCCGTGGGCGTGCTGGCGCCCGCCGTGTGGCATGCGCTGCCGGCGATTCTGCTGGCCGCCTGTTGCGTGGGCAGCACCTTCATGGTGATCACGATGGTCGGGTTGCAGGAAGCCCAGGCGGCGGTCGGCCAGGCCGGCGCCAAGCGCCAGATGGCGGCCATGACGGCCTCGTTCGCCCTGGGGCAGCTGATCGGCCCGATCTTCTTCAGCCTGACGCACGCCTGGTTCGGCGCATCGCTGGAATTCGCCCTGGTGCTGGGCACGCTGGGCCTGCTGGCGGGCGCCATCCCCATCCTGCGGCTGAGCAGCCCCGCCGCCGTCGCCACGCCTGACTGAAGAGCCATGATGCGCCCGCCCGGGCGCATCCTTCAGGCAGCAAGCCGCTGCTGGACCAGCGTGACGAAGATCGCCGCGCCCTGCGCCAGCAGGGTGTCGTCGAAATCGAATTCCGGATGATGGCAGGTCAGGCCGTCATGCCCCAGGAAAAAGTACGCACCCGGGCAATGGTCCAGCAGGTAGGCGAAATCCTCGGACGCCATGAGCGGCGTGACGGGGTCCACGACCTGGCCGGCGCCCAGCACGGCGGCGGCGGCGCGCTTGACGTGCTCCACCGGCCCCGCCTGGTTGACGGTGGGCGGGGAACTGAGCAGGTGGCGGAATTCAACCTCGCAGCCATAGCTGCGCGCCGTGCCATCGCACAGATCCCGCAGGCGGCTCAGCACGAGCGACTGGGCCTCGCGCGACAAGGTGCGCACGGTGCCGCGCAGCACGGCACGATCGGCGATGACGTTGATGGCGCTGCCGGCCTGGAACTGGCAGACGCTGAGCACGGCCGTGTCGAAGGGATTGACATTGCGGCTGACGACGGACTGCAGGGACTGCACCAGGGCGGCGCCCGTCACGATGGGGTCGTTGGCCCGGTGCGGCATGGCGGCGTGGCTGCCTACCCCGCGGATTTCGATCTCGAACAGGTCGCAGGCCGACAGGATGGCGCCGGTGCGCACGCCGGCCTGCCCCGGGCCGATGCAATTGTTGTTGTGCAGGCCGTAGACCTCGTCGCAGGGGAAATCGCGGAACAGGCCCGCTTCCACCAGGGCCCGGGCCCCGGTCAACGGCTCTTCGGCAGGCTGGAAGATGAAGACGACGCGGCCGGCGAAATCGGGCTTGGCCGCCAGATGGCAGGCGGCGCCCAGCAGGATGGCGGTATGGCCGTCGTGGCCGCAGGCGTGCGCGATCCCGTCGTGGATCGAACGGTGGCCATGGGTGCCTGCGTCGGGCATGGGCAGCGCGTCCATGTCGGCGCGCAGGCCCAGGGTGGGCCCCGTGCCCAGGCGGCCATCCAGGACGCCGATCACGCCGGTGCTGCCGCCGTAGCCTTCGTGCACGGCGATGCCCCAGGAACGCAACAGCTCGGCGACGCGTGCCGCAGTGCGGTGTTCCTGGTGCCCCAGCTCGGGATGCCGGTGGAAATCCCGGCGCCAGGCCTGCATGGCCTGGGTCAGGTCGTCGTCGATGTGCGCGGCTGCCGGCACGGCGGTCGCACCTGCGGCGGCCGGACGGGGATCGCTGGCCGCCACGGGATCAGTCCGCCCGGTAGTTGGGGGCTTCCTTGGTGATCTGCACGTCGTGGACGTGTGATTCGCGCACCCCGGCGGCGGTGATCTCGACGAATTCGGCCCGCGCGTGCAGGTCCGGAATCGTGGCGCAGCCGCAATAGCCCATGGACGCCCGGATGCCGCCCACCAGCTGGAAGATGATGGCGATGACGCTGCCCTTGTAGGGAACGCGGGCCTCGATGCCTTCGGGCACCAGCTTGTCGACGTTGTTGTTGGGATCCTGGAAGTAGCGGTCGGCGGAGCCTTCCGCCATGGCGCCCAGGCTGCCCATGCCACGGTAGGACTTGTATGAACGCCCCTGGAACAGCACGACTTCGCCGGGCGCTTCTTCGGTGCCCGCGAACATGCCGCCCATCATGCAGGTGGACGCCCCTGCGGCCAGGGCCTTGGCGACGTCGCCGGAATAGCGGATGCCGCCATCGGCGATCAGCGGCACGCCCGTGCCTTCCAGGGCCTGGGCCACGTCGGCGATCGCGGTGATCTGCGGCACGCCCACGCCGGCCACGATGCGGGTGGTGCAGATGGAGCCCGGGCCGATGCCGACCTTGACCGCATCGGCGCCGGCCTCGACCAGCGCACGCGCGGCGGCGGCAGTGGCGATGTTGCCGCCGATGACCTGGATGTTGGGATAGTGCTTCTTGACCCAGGTGACGCGCTCGATCACGCCGGCCGAATGGCCGTGGGCGGTGTCGACCACGATCACGTCCACGCCGGCGGCGGCGAGCTTTTCGACGCGCTCGTCGGTGCCTTCACCCACGCCGACGGCGGCGCCGACGCGCAGCTGGCCCTGGGCGTCCTTGCTGGCCAGGGGATGCTCGGTGTTCTTGACGATGTCCTTGACCGTGGCCAGGCCGCGCAGCTGGAACTTGTCGTTCACGATCAGCACGCGTTCCAGGCGATGGCGGTGCATCAGCGCCTGGGCTTCTTCCAGGGTGGCGCCCTCTTTCAGGGTGACCAGGCGTTCCTGCGGCGTCATGACTTCGCGCAGGGACACGTCCAGGCGGTCCTCGAAACGCAGGTCGCGGTTGGTGACGATGCCCACCAGCTTGCCGCCCTCGACGACCGGAAGGCCGGAGATGCCGTGCTGGCGTTGCAGTTCGATGGCGTCGCGCACCTTCATCGTGGGCGTGACGGTGACCGGATCGATGACGATGCCGAATTCGTGGCGCTTGACACGCGCGACTTCTCGCGCCTGCTCGTCGGCGCTGAGATTCTTGTGCACGATGCCGATCCCGCCTTCCTGGGCCATGGCGATGGCCAGGCGCGATTCGGTCACGGTGTCCATGGCGGCGGACACGAGCGGGATGTTGAGCTGGATGCCCCGGGTCAGCTGCGTGGTCAGGCGCGTGTCGCGCGGCAGAACCTGGGAATAGGCCGGGACCAGAAGGACGTCGTCAAAGGTCAGGGCTTTCTTGATCAGACGCATGGATGAACTCCGCACAAAGATCGATTATACCGTCCCGCGAAAGGCGATGCCCCGCATCCCATGGCCTACCCCATCCAGACCCGGGCATTGCGGAACATCCGCATCCACGGTGTGAAGCCGCCGTGCACGGTGTCGTCCCCGCCCTGGTCGGCCGTCCCCCAGCGTTCGGGGCGCCAGGACATCATGACGTTGCGGGTGACGCGTTCGGGATGCGGCATCATGATGGTGTAGCGGCCATCGGCCGTGGTGACCGCCGTCAGGCCTGCCGGGCTGCCGTTGGGGTTGGCCGGATAGCGCTCCGTGCGGGCGCCCCGGTTGTCGACGAAAGCCATGGCGCCGGCCACCCGGGCGGCATCGCCCTGGCGGCTGAAATCGGCAAAGCCTTCGCCATGCGCAACGGCAATGGGTACGCGTGCCCCGGCCATGCCGGCGAAGAAGATGGACGGCGAATCCAGGACCTCGACCAGCGACAGGCGTGCCTCGTATTTTTCCGACACGTTGCGCGTGAAGCGCGGCCAGGCGTCCGCCCCCGGGATGAAGTCGGCCAGCGCCGCCATCATCTGGCAGCCGTTGCACACGCCCAGCGCGAAGCTGTCGGGCCGGGCGAAAAAGGCGCCGAACTGGTCGGCGAGCGCCGCGTTGAAACGGATGGTGCGCGCCCAGCCCTCGCCCGCGCCGAGCACGTCGCCGTAGCTGAAACCGCCCACGGCCACCAGGCCGCTCATGCCATCCAGACGGATGCGCCCGGACAGCAGGTCGGTCATGTGCACGTCCACGGCCTCGAACCCCGCGGTGTCGAAGGCCCAGGCCATTTCCACCTGGCTGTTGCAGCCCTGTTCGCGCAGAATGGCCACGCGCGGCCGCGCGCCGGTTGCGATGAAAGGGGCCGCCACATCGGCCTGGGGATCGAAATCCACCTTCGGCGACAGGCCCGGATCCTCGGCATCGAGCCAGGTATCGTATTCGGCCTGGGCGCAGGCGGGATGGTCGCGCCGCGCCATGATGCGCCGCGTCGTCTCGCTCCAGACCTGGCCCAGCTCGCCCAGCGGACGCTGGTAGATGGCAGTTCCGTCGCGGAACACCTGCAGTTCCCGGCGCGCATTGGGCATGCCCACCACGTAGGTGCAGTTGGACAGGCCCGCCTGGCGCAGGTGGCGCAACACATCGTCGCGGTGGGCGCGAGGCACCTGCAGCAGCCAGCCCGCCTCTTCGTTGAACAGGGCCGCCAGATTGCGCTCATGGTGCTGCACGGCCACCTGGTCGGCGCGGATCTTGTAATCGCCGGCATCGGCCGTGTGCGGATCGATGGTCAGCATGTCCAGGTTCAGGGATACGCCCAGGCGTCCGGCGAAGGCCATCTCGGCCGCCGCCGCCAGCAGGCCGCCGTCGGAACGGTCGTGGCATGCCAGGATCCAGCCCTTGGCCGCCAGCTCGCGCAGCGCCAGGAAGGCCGCACGCAGCAAGCCTGCATCACGCAGGTCGGGGGTTTCCGTGCCGATGGCGCCATAGGCGTGGGCAAGCACCGACCCGCCCAGGCGCTGGCGCCCTTCGCTCAGGTCGATCAGCAGCAGCACGGAGCCTTCGGCCGCGTCGCGCAGCTGCGGCGTCAGGGTGGCGCGCACGTCGGCCACCGGCGCGAAGGCCGTGACCACCAGGGACACCGGCGACACGACCTGCTGTTCGCCCGCTTCGTCGCGCCAGACCGTGCGCATGGACAGGGAATCCTTGCCCACGGGAATCGACAGCCCCAGGCTCTGGCACCAGTCGCTGACGGCGGACACGGTATCGAACAGGGCCGCATCCTGGCCGGCGGCGCCGCAGGCGGCCATCCAGTTGGCGGACAGCTTGACGTCTTCCAGACGGGCGACGCCGGCGGCGGCAAGATTCGTCAGGGCCTCGGCCACGGCCATGCGGCCGGACGCGGCGGGATCGAGGACCGCGATGGGGCTGCGTTCGCCCATGGCCATGGCTTCGCCGGCCACGCCCTCGTGGTCGCGCAGGGTGACGGCGCAATCGGCCACCGGCGTCTGCCAGGGACCGACCATCTGATCGCGGGCGGTCAGGCCGCCCACGGTGCGGTCGCCGATGGTGATCAGGAAGGATTTGTTGGCCACGGTGGGATGGCGCAGCACCCGTTCGATGGCCTCGGGCAGTTCGATGCCGCTGAGATCCAGCGGGTCGCCGGCCACGGCGGCGCGCTCGGCATTGCGCTGCATGCGCGGCGGCTTGCCCAGGATCACATCCACCGGCACGTCCACGGGCCGCAGGCCGGCCGGCGCGATCTCGCCTGCCGGGCGGTCCAGGCCCGGCAGGCCCTCGCCCAGGGTGACGCGCAGGCGGCGTTCCTCGGTGGCGACGCCGACCACGGCGTAGGGGCAGCGCTCGCGGTCGGCGATGCGTGCGAAACGGTCCAGGTCGCCCGGCAGGATGGCCAGGACATAGCGCTCCTGGGATTCGTTGCTCCAGATCTCGGCGGGCGACAGGCCGGATTCTTCCAGCGGCACGCGCTGTAGTTCGAATTCCGCGCCGCGGCCGGCGTCGTTGACCAGTTCGGGGAAGGCATTGGACAGGCCGCCCGCCCCGACGTCGTGGATGGCCAGGATGGGATTGGACTCGCCCTGCTGCCAGCAGCGGTCGATGACTTCCTGGGCGCGGCGCTGCATTTCGGGGTTGCCGCGCTGCACCGAATCGAAATCGAGCTCGGCCTGATTGCTGCCCGCTCCCATGCTGGAAGCCGCGCCGCCGCCCATGCCGATGCGCATGCCCGGCCCGCCCAGCTGCACCAGCAGCGCGCCCGGCGGCAACGGGTCTTTGTGCGTGAGCCGCGAGTCGATCTGCCCCAGGCCGCCCGCCAGCATGATGGGCTTGTGATAGCCCCAGCGCGTGCCGCCGGCCTGCTGCTCGAAGCTGCGGAAGTAGCCGAGCAGGTTCGGCCGGCCGAATTCATTGTTGAACGCGGCCCCGCCGATGGGGCCTTCGATCATGATGTCCAGCGGCGTGGCGATGCGCCCCGGCGCGCCGCCCGCATCTTCCCAGGGCTCGACGGCGTCGTCGACGCGCAGGTTCGACACGGTGAAGCCGGTCAGGCCCGCCTTGGGCTTGGAACCGCGCCCGGTCGCGCCTTCGTCGCGGATCTCGCCACCCGCACCCGTCGCCGCGCCGGGAAAGGGCGCGATGGCGGTGGGGTGGTTGTGGGTCTCGACCTTCATCAGTGTGTGGGCCACGATGTCGTGGCGCCGATAGACGGTGTCTTCGGCTCCGCCCGCATGGAAGACCCGCGCCGGGCCGCCGGCCATGATGGCGGCATTGTCCGAATAGGCGACGATCGTGCCTTCGGGCTGCGCGGCATGCGTGGCGCGGATCATGTCGAACAGCGTATGCGCCTGGGCCTGGCCGTCGATCGTCCAGTGGGCGTTGAAGATCTTGTGGCGGCAGTGTTCGCTGTTGGCTTGCGCGAACATCATCAGTTCGACGTCGGTGGGATCCCGGCCCAGGTCGCGGTAGGCGCGCAGCAGGTAATCGATCTCGTCGTCCGACAGCGCCAGGCCCAGGTCCGCATTGCAGGATTCCAGGGCGGCGCGGCCTTCGGCCAGCACCGGCACGGCCCGGACGGGTCGGCCTTCCAGGGATGCGAACAGCGCCTGTCCGTCGAAGTCGTCCGCCACCACGGTCTCGGTCATGCGGTCGTGCAGGCAATCGGCCACGGCGGCCAGCTGGTCCGCATCCAGCGTGCGCGCGCCCAGCAGGCCACGTTCGGGCACGACGGTATAGCGCACCCCGCGTTCGATGCGGCGGACCTGCGGCAGGCCGCAATGCCGGGCGATGTCGGTCGCCTTGCTGGCCCAGGGAGAAATCGTGCCCAGGCGCGGGATCACCAGGAAACGTGCCGCATGGCGCCCGGCCGCGTCGCCGTCGGCAGCCCGGCCGTCGTCCAGCAGCGCCCGCAGGCGCGCCTGCCCTGCTTCATCCAGGTCGCCGTCGACGCCGACGAAATGGCAGGCCTGCGCCCGGATGTCGGCCACCGGCAGGTTCCGGGCCGCCAGGGTACGCAGCAGGCGTTCCCGGCGGAAGTCGGACAAGGCGGATGAACCGGGAATGATCAGTACGGTAGTCACGGCGAAGCGGCTCGGGGGCGTGGAAAACCGTCTATTTTAGCCGCCTTGGGGCGTCTCGGACGCGGGAGCCGCTCACGGGTCCGGATAGCGGATTTCCAGGATGTCGAGTTCCTCGATCCCCGAGGGCGTGCGCAGGGTCACGGTGTCGCCCTCGCGGGCCTTGATCAGGGCCCGGGCCACGGGCGAGACCCAGCTGATCTTGCCTGCCAGCGGTTCGGCCTCGTCCACGCCGACGATGGTGACGGTGAACTCCTCGCCCTTGCTGTCGCAGTAGCTGACGGTGGCGCCGAAGAACACCTGGTCGCGGTTGGGCTGCTGGGCCGGATCGACGACTTCGGCCGATTCCAGGCGGCGCGTCAGGTAGCGGATGCGCCGGTCGATTTCGCGCAGCCGCTTCTTGCCGTACAGGTAGTCGCCATTTTCCGAGCGGTCGCCGTTGGACGCAGCCCACGACACGACGGACACCACCTCGGGGCGCTCGACGTTCATCAGGTGCATCAGTTCCTCGTTCAGCGCCCGGTAGCCGGCCGTTGTCATGTAGTTCTTGGTCCCCGCGGGCAGCGCCCGGGACTCGGGCAGGTCGTCGTCCTCGTCGTGGTCCGATTCCTTGACGAAAGCCTTGTTCATGATGATGCTCCTCAGATCCAATCCCGCCAGACGGGCACCAGGTATTCCGGCAGCGGCGGCACCCGGCCCAGCTCCGCACGGGGAATGCCCGGCGCGTGGAAGTCCGAGCCGCGCGAAGCCTGGAAACCGTAGGCCTGCGCCACGCGGGCATAGCGGTCGCACTGGGCGGGCGTATGCGCGCTGGAAACGACTTCCAGGCCGCTGCCGCCCAGCGCCTTGAATGTATCGAACAACGCGTCGAATTGCTGCGGCGTATAGCGGTAGCGCCCCGGATGGGCGACCACCGCCTTGCCGCCCGCGGCGCGGATCCAGGCGACCGCCGATTCCAGGCTCGGCCAGCGCATCGGCACGAAAGCCCGCTTGCCATCGCCCAGGTAGCGGTCGAAAGCCTGCTGCAGGGATTTGCAATGCCCCTGCTCCAGGAGATGGCGGGCGAAATGGACGCGTCCGATCAGGTCGGGATTGCCCACGTACCGCAGGGCGCCTTCGTAGGCGCCGGCGATGCCGCAGTCCTGCAGGCGCTGCGCGATCTCGCCGGCCCGCGCAAAGCGGTCGCTTCGAATGCCGGCCAGGCCCGCCCGCAAATCGGGCTGTCCGGGGTCGATGTTCAGCCCCAGCACGTGGATCGTGCGTTCGCAGAACGTCACGGAAATTTCCACCCCCGGGATGAATCCCAGGCCGAGCTCGCGGGCGGCGGCGGCGGCCTCGGCCAGGCCGGAGGTCTCGTCGTGGTCGCTCAGCGACCACCAGTCCACGCCTTGCGCATGGGCGCGAGCGGCGACCTGCGCGGGCGGCAGCAGCCCGTCGGAGCAGGAAGAATGGCTGTGCAGGTCGATGTTCAAAGACATGGTTCCGATGCGCGGGGCGCGGTACGGCGCAAGCGCACCGCGCCGGATTCAGGATGAGGAATCAAGCAGGAAGCTGCGCACTGCCGCGATCTGCTCATCGGAACGCAGGGTGGGCGCGTGCCCTACCCCGTCGAATTCCACCAGGCGCGCGCGCGGATTGCGCTCCAGCATCCGCTGCGCGGTTTCCCGCGTCAGGATGTCGGACTGGGCGCCGCGCAGGATCAGGGACGGCATGGGCAGGTGATCCCAGGCCTGCCAGAGCAACGCCTCGGCGGCGGCAGCGGCGGCAGTGGTCTGCAGGGCAAAGGGCTGGGCCAGCCGCAGATCGTAGTGCTTGACCCACTGCCCGTCCCGCTCGATGAACACATGCCGGGTCAGCGCATCCCAGCCGGCGTCGTCATGCGGCCCGAAGCCGGCCGACACGGCCCGGACGTAGTCCACCGCCTGCTCGTAGCGGTCGAAGCGCAGTTCCTGGCCGACGTATGCGCCGATCCGCGCCAGGCCATCGACGTCGAGCGTGGGGCCGATATCGTTGAAGACCATGCGGCCCAGCGGCACGTCGGGTGCCGTGCCCAGGCCCGACACTTCCCTGGGGGGGCGCAAGGCAGGCGACAGCGCTGCCATTCCCGCCAGCCCCAATCCGATCAGCCCGCCCATGGACGTACCGACCCAGTCCAGCCTGGCCGGGCGCAGTCGCGCAATCAGCGTGACCAGGTCGGCGACGTACTGGGGGATCACATAACCCGCCGGATCGATCAGCCAATCCGAACGGCCCCGCCCGACGACATCCGGGCAGACGACACGGTATTCATGGCTCAGCGCCTGCGCCAGCGGGTCGAAATCCCGGCCGGTACGGGTCAGCCCGTGCACGCAGACCAGGACCCGGTCGTTGTCCGGGTCGCCCCATTCCCAGTAGGCCATGCGATGCAGGCCTGCCGGGCTGGCGCAAGCGACGAAATCCAGGCGGGGATCGTCGGCTGTTCGGGGCTGGGCGGCGAGTGAGGCGGAACGCATGGGGAGCACCTGGTCTGGGACGTACTCCTGCATTGTAAACACGAGGGCGCGGGAATCCGCCCGCCCCGCCGCGTCAGACGTGCAGCGCCTGCCCCAGCGCCCGCAGGGCGGCTTCCTGGATTGCCTCGCCCTGGGTCGGGTGAGCATGGATCGTATGGCCGACATCCTCGAGCCGCGCGCCCATTTCGATGGACTGGCCGAAAGCGGCGGCGAATTCCGATACGCCCCGCCCCACGGCCTGCCAGCCCAGGATGAGGTGGTTGTCGCGCCGCGCCACGACCCGCACGAAGCCGTCGGACGATTCCAGCGTCATCGCCCGGCCGTTGGCCGCCAGCGGGAAGGATGCATCGATGGCGTCGATGCCCGCCTGGGCCGCCTGCTGCGGCGACAGGCCCGCCGTGACGACCTCGGGATCCGTGAAGCACACGGCCGGGATCGCCGCCGGCACGAAGCGCCGCGTGTGGCCGGCGATCTGCTCGGCCACGCACTCGCCCTGGGCCATGGCGCGGTGCGCCAGCATGGGCTCGCCCGTAAGGTCGCCGATGGCCCAGACCCCGGTCATGGACGTGCGGCAGCGGTCATCCACACGCACCGCCAGGCCGTCCATGTCGAGCATCAGCGAACTGAGCCCGAAACCCCGGCTGCGGGGCTTGCGGCCGACGGCCACCAGGACCTGCTGCGCGGGCAGGACATCCTCGGTCTTGCCCGACTGGACCCGCAGGCCCTTGCCGTCCTCGGTCAGGCCCAGGACCTGGGTCTGCAGGTGCAGGCCCACGCCCAGGGATTTCAGCGCGGCGTGAACCGGCTTGACCAGATCGGCGTCGTACACGGGCAGGATGCGATCCTGGGCCTCGATCACGTCGACCTTCACGCCGAGCTTGCGATAGACCGTGCCCAGTTCCAGGCCGATGTAGCCTGCGCCGACGATGGCCAGGGACTTCGGCAGTTTCTTGGGCGACAGCGCCTCGGTGGAAGAGATCACCGGGCCGCCGAAAGGCATGAAGGGCAGCGCGGCCGGCTCGGAACCCGTGGCGAGCAGCAGGTGTTCGCAGCGGATGCGCTGCGGAGCGCCGGCCTTGCCCTTGGCCACGGGATCGACGTCCACGGTCTTGCCGTCGACGATGCGCGCCCAGCCCTGGACGACCGTGACCTTGTGCTTCTTCAGCAGCGCGCCCACGCCCATGGTGAGTTTCTTGACGATGCCGTCCTTCCAGGCAACGCTGCGCGCGAGATCGAGCTCGGGCGACTGCGTGCGGATGCCCAGCGGCGAGTCGCCGGCATAACCCTGCAGGGCATGGAACTGCTCGGCCACGTGGATCAGTGCCTTGGACGGGATGCAGCCGATGTTCAGGCAGGTGCCGCCCAGGGCGGCGCCTTCGACCAGCACGGTGGGAATGCCCAGCTGGCCGGCGCGTATGGCTGCCACGTAGCCGCCCGGGCCGCCGCCGATGATGAGCAAGGTGGTGTTGATGGGATTGGACATGCTGCTTACTCCACGAACAAGAGCGCCGGGCACTCCAGGTAACGCCGGATGCACTGGATGAACTCGGCGGCATGCATGCCGTCGACCACGCGGTGATCGAAGGACGAGGACAGGTTCATGAGCTTGCGCGCCACGACCCGGCCTTCCTGGAACACCGGCCGCTCGACCACGCGGTTGACGCCGACGATGGCGACTTCCGGGTGGTTGATGACCGGCGTGGACACGATGCCTCCGAGCGCGCCCAGGCTGGTCAGGGTGATGGTCGAGCCGGTCAGCTCGTCGCGCGCGGCCTTGCCCTGGCGGGCGGCCTCGGCCAGGCGGGCGACTTCCGCCGCGCAGGACCAGAGATCCAGGGTCTCGGCGTGATGCAGCACCGGCACCATCAGGCCCGACGGCGTCTGCGCCGCCACGCCCAGGTGCACCGCACCGTACTGGGTGACCACCCCCGCGTCGTCGTCGTAGCGAGCGTTGATCTGTGGGAATTCGCGCAGGGCCAGCACCATGGCACGCGCCAGGAACGGCAGCAGGGTCAGCTTGCCGCGCTGGGTGCTGTGCAGTGCATTCAGGCGCGCGCGCAGCGACTCCAGCTCGGTCACGTCGATTTCCTCGACGTAGGTGAAGTGCGGGATGCGGCGCTTGGATTCCTGCATCTTCTGGGCGATCTTGCGCCGCAGGCCGATGACGGGAACCTGCGTCTCTTCGTCGTGGGGGGCGTAGAGCGTGCCGGTGGTGCGGTTCGAGGTCGCGTTGCGGTCGCGCGCCAGCCAGGCATCCAGGTCGCCATGCGTGATCCGGCCCGCGGGGCCCGTACCCGGCACGTACTGCAGGGTGATGCCCAGATCCCAGGCCCGCCGGCGCACGGCCGGCGAGGCCAGCGGACGCTGGCCCTGGGGACGGGATGGCGCGTGCGAGGCCGCGTGCGGAACCGGTGCGCTGCGCACGGCGGCAACATCCGGCACGGCGGGCGTGGGCTCGGGCGCCGACGGAGCCGGCGCACGGCCGGCGGACTCGGGGACGGCGGCGGTTTCTGGCTCGGCGGCCGGCGCCGCGGCGGCCCGGGACGTCGCCCCGACCTGGTGTTCATTGCCCTCGCCCTCGACCTCCAGGCGGATGAGTTCCGAACCCACCGCCATGACGTCGCCGACCTTGCCGCCCAGCGACACGACGCGCCCTTGCACCGGGGACGGCACCTGGACGGTGGCCTTGTCGGTCATGACGTCGGCCAGGACCTGATCCTCGACGACGGCATCGCCCGCCTGGACGTGCCATTCGACCAATTCGACTTCCGCGATGCCTTCGCCGATGTCCGGCATCTTGATGATGTGAATGCCCATTATGCCTCCCGGAACACGCGCTTGAACGCCTCCGCGACCCGCTTGGGGCCGGGGAAATAAGCCCATTCGTGCGAATGGGGATATGGCGTGTCCCACCCCGTGATGCGTTCGATCGGGGCCTCGAGATGATAGAAACAATGCTCCTGGACCAGGGCGCACAGCTCGGCGCCGAAACCGCTGGTGCGGGTGGCCTCGTGCAGCACCACGCAGCGGCCCGTCTTGCGCACGGAGGCCATGATCGTGTCCAGGTCCAGCGGCCACAGGCTGCGCAGGTCGATGATGTCCGCCTCGATGCCGGCCTCGCGCGCGGCGACCTCGGCCACGTACACCATGGTGCCGTAGGTCAGCACGGTCAGTTCCCGGCCTTCGCGGTAGACCGAGGCCGAGTCCAGCGGCACGGTGTAGTAGCCTTCGGGGACGTTCCCCAGCGGATGCTTGGACCAGGGCACGACGGGCTGATCGTGATGGCCGTCGAAGGGGCCGTTGTACAGGCGCTTGGGTTCCAGGAAGATGACCGGGTCGTCGTTCTCGATGGAACTGATCAGCAGGCCCTTGGCATCATAGGGATTGGACGGCATGACGGTGCGCAGGCCGGCCACGTGCGTGAACAGGGCCTCGGGGCTCTGGCTGTGGGTCTGGCCGCCGAAGATCCCGCCGCCGCAGGGCATGCGGATCGTCAGCGGCGCGGTGTAGCCGCCCGCCGAGCGGTAGCGCAGGCGCGCCGCCTCGGAAAATATCTGGTCGGCCGCCGGATAGAAATAGTCGGCGAACTGGATTTCGACCACCGGCCGCAGGCCGTAGGCCCCCATGCCGATGGCCGCCGCGACGATGCCGCTTTCGGAGATCGGCGTATCGAACACGCGCGAGCTGCCGTATTTGGTCTGCAGGCCTTCGGTGCAGCGGAACACGCCGCCGAAATAGCCGACGTCCTCGCCAAAGATGACGATGTTCTCGTCCCGCTCCAGCATGATGTCCATGGCCGAACGCAGGGCCTGGATCATCGTCATGGGACGGGTCTTGGTTTTTTCCTGTGCCATGCTCACACCCCCAGTTCCTGGCGCTGCCGGCGCAGGTGGGCCGGCATGTCCTTGTAGACGTCCTCGAACATGGTCGCCACGCTGCTGGTACGCCCGGTGGCCAGCGTGCCATGGGCCTCGGCCTTCTTCTGGGCGGCGACGACCTCGGCCTCGCAGGCTTTCTGCAGTTCCTGGTGTTCCTGCTCGGACCAGATGCCGCGCAGGATCATGTGCTGCTTCAGCCGCGCGATCGGATCCCCCAGCGGGAACCGCGACCAGTCGTCGGCCGGCCGGTATTTGGACGGATCATCGGAAGTGGAGTGCGGACCGGCCCGGTAGCTGACCCATTCGATCAGCGTGGCGCCGTGGTTGTTGCGCGCGCGTTCGGCCGCCCAGCGGGACACGGCGTGCACGGCCAGGAAGTCGTTGCCGTCGACCCGCAGCGAGGCCAGGTTCGAGCCGATGCCGCGCGCCGCCAGCGTGATGCCTTCGCCGCCCGCCACGGACTGAAAGGTGGAGATCGCCCACTGATTGTTGATCACGTTCAGGATCACCGGCGCCCGGTACACGTGCGCGAACAGCAGCGCCGTCTGGTAGTCGGACTCGGCCGTGGCGCCGTCGCCGATCCAGCCGCAGGCGATGCGGGTGTCGCCCTTGATGGCCGAGGCCATGGCCCAGCCCACCGCCTGGGGCATCTGCGTGCCCAGGTTGCCCGACAGGGTGAAGAAGCCCTTTTCCGGCACCGAGTACAGCACCGGCAGCTGGCGGCCCTTGAGGGGGTCCTGATCGTTGGAGAAGATCTGGCACATCATGTCGAACAGGGGATAGTCCTGCGCGATGAGCAGGCCCTGCTGGCGATAGGACGGGAAATGCATGTCGCCTTCGCGCAGCGCCAGCGACTGGCCGATGGCGATGGCTTCCTCGCCCAGGCACTGCATGTAGAACGAAGTCTTTTTCTGGCGCTGGGCGATGACCATGCGGGCGTCGAAGATGCGCGTCTTGACCATGGCGCGCATGCCGCGGCGCAGCAGTTCGTCGTCTGGCGGGTCTTCGGCCCAGGGCCCCTGGGCATTGCCCTGGTCGTCGAGCACGCGGATCAGCCCGATGGCCAGATCGCGGGTGTCGTAGGGTTCGATGTCGATGGGGGGCTTGCGCGCTGCCCCTGCGGGCTGCAGGCGCAGATAGGAAAAGTCGGTCGCCTGACCGGGACGCCCCGAGGGCTCGGGCACGTAGAACTTCAGAGGTGTCTGTGTCATGGTCGCAAAAATCTTTTGGATTTTTAACAAGCCCGCAGGAGAATCCCCGAATCCCGGATATTCTCGAAAGGACCACAGTCGTCTTGTGGACGGCTGCCGGATCATCGCCGATCCCGCGTGTTCGCGCAAGACCGCGAAAACCACTAGGAAACCCTGAAGAAGTCGAGCGAAAGCGGGTGCTGCGGACCCAGGCGATTCCTACGGGCGCCGCCCATGCCAATAACGACGGGACGACTCCAGGACACTGTACAACGACAGGCCGGCCGCGCGCGAGCGGGCATTTACCCCGCCTTGCAAATCCGTGCGCCACAGGGCCGAACCGACCTTGCGCCAGCGTTCCAGCACGGCGGCGTCCGGATGGCCGTGGCGGTTCCAGGCGCCCGACTGGACAATGACGTGGCGGGCGGCCACGGCCCCGGCGAAGGCGGCCGACGATGAGGTCCGCGACCCATGGTGCGCCGCCACGACCACGTCCGCCGGCGTCAGGCCGCGTTCGACCAGGGCGGCCTCGGCGCGGATCTCGATGTCGCCCGTCAGCAGCAGGCTGTGATGGGCGCCCCGCACCCGCAACACGCAGCTGCCGGCGTTGGCCTCGGTGCCCCGGCGGCGCGTGCGCACGTCCAGCGGCCACAGGAATTCGAATTCGACACCGTCCATGCGCCAGCGGTCGCCGAAACGGCAGGGCACGGCCGCCAGGGGCAAGGGCGTGGCTGCCGCGTCCAGCTTGCGGGTCTCTGCGCGCAGCCATGCCTCCAGATCGAAGGACGCAAACGCCTGCGCCACAGGCACCGCCGCCAGCACGCTGCGCACTCCGCCGGCGTGGTCCAGATCGGCGTGGGACACGACCAGCGCATCCAGGCGGCGCACCCCCAGCGCCTTCAGCGCCGGAACGATGGTGCGGGCGCCCTGGTCCGCATCCCGCGCATGGCGCGCGCCCGCATCGAACAGCAAGGCATGCCGGGCGGTGCGGACCAGCAGCGCACTGCCCTGCCCGACATCCAGCGCATGCAGATCCCATTCGCCTTCGCCGGGCCGCGCCGGCGGCCACAGCAGCATCGGCAGCAACGCCAGCCAGGCCCAGGCACGCCAGGCCCGAGGACCGGACATGCGCAGCCCCACGGTCCCACGGCGGCAGGCTTGCGCCGCCCCATCGCCCCCGCCCGGCCGGCATGGAGTGCTGCGTCCCGGCCAGAGCGCCACCGCCGCTCCGGCCAGTGCCAGCCCATACACCCACGCCGGCCCGGCAGGCACCGGCCAGGCCGGCAAGGCAGCCAGCCATTCCGTGGGCTGCATCATCAGCGCCAGCGCCCCGTGCACCAGCCGAACCAGGCCCGCGGCAACGGGATCCAGGCCCGGCACGAGCGACACGGCGGCCAGCAGCAGCGACAGGGGCGTGACCAGCAGCTCGATGACCGGAATGGCGTAGGCATTGGCCAGCGGGGAGACGAGCGAGACTTCGTGGAAGACCCAGGCCAGCAGCGGCGCCAAGGCCCAGGTCACGGCCCACTGCAGGCGCGCGGCCAGCGCCAGGCCGCGTGCCCAGCGATCGCGCCGCCGCACCGGCATCGCGGCGTGGTCACTCGCACTTTCACTCACCCCGCTGCGTTCCTGCGCGTTCGCTCCGACGGCCAGCAGCACGGCCACCGCCAGGAACGAGAGCCAGAATCCGCCCGCCAGCACCGACCAGGGATCGGTCAGCACGACGGCCACGGCCGCCAGCGCCAGCACCCGCGAACCGCTCAGACGCAGTTGCAGGGCCTGGGAGCCCGCCACCACCGCCAGCATCATGAAGGTGCGCCGGGCGGGCACGCCCCACCCTGCCAGCAGGCAGTACAGCCAGGCGACCAGCAGCGCGGCAAGGGCGCCCGCCCGGCGCGCGGGCCAGCGTTCCGCCAGGCAGCGGCCCCGCCAGCGCAGGCGGCGCCACAAGGCCGAGGCCGCCAGCGCGCCGGCACCGGCCAGCATCGTGATGTGGGATCCGCTGATGGAAACCAGGTGGGTGATGCCGGTCCGGTTGAAGACGGTCCAGTCGGCGGCATCCACCCCATCCTGGTCGCCAATGGCCAGCGCCCGCAGCACCGCCCCGTAACGCAGGTCCCGCAAGTGGGGTTCCATGGCCTGGCGCACCGCATGGCGCGCACGGCCGGCGATGACGGACAAGCCGGCCCAATCCTCGTCGCGCAACCACTCCGGCACGCCGCGCACCGTGCCCTGCGCGCGGATGCCCGACGCAAAGGCATGGGCCTCGTAATCGAAGGCATGCAGGTTCTGCGTTGCCCGCACCGGCCGCAGCACCAGCGCCATGCGCCAGACCTGACCCGGGCGCACTTCGGGAAATGGCGGGTCGGGCGGCCGTTCCGGGGCGTATGGACCGCGCCAGCCACCAGCAGGCCAGCGCACCCGGATCCGCGCGGGCACGCCGCCGGGCCGGGCTTCCAGCACCACGGCCTCGAATTCCAGCCGATCCGGCCGCTGCCTGGGCAGGCTGTCCACACGCACCACGACTCTCGACACCCGGTCCACATTGCCGTCGGCCAGTGTCTGGTCCAGACGCACCTGGGCACACGACACCGCGAAAACGAAACCGGCCCAGGCGGCCAGCAGGCACCACGCCAGGCCGCGCAACAGGCCGGCGATCCGCGCGGGGCGCGCGCGCCGGGCTGTCCAGATTGCCAGCCCCGGCAAGGCGGACGCCAGGGCCAGCGTGCCGCTGTCCGGCAGATCGGCCAGCCGGTGGGCGCCGAGCACGCCGCCCAGCCCCGCCGCCACCATCGCGCGCCCGAGCATGCCTTCCCCCGAAAATAGACCCAGCCGTCAGCTTAGGGGGCGGATGAACCGCCGGCGCACCGGACGCGCATTCCGGCCCGGCCGGAAAACTACGCAGCGGCCGTGTCTTCCAGGACCCGCGCCAACCGGGGCAGCACGCGACAGGCATTGGCGGTGCACTGCCCGATCTGCGCCTTGGCGTCAGTGCCGCGCAATCCGGCCAGCACCCGGGCAATGCCAGCCGTTTCCGCCGGCTCGTTGCGGGCCTTTTCCAGCCGTCCGCCGGGGCCGCGCCCCAGCCACGCAGGCGGAATGTCGGGCGCATCGGTCTCCAGCACCAGGGCGGAGGCCGGCAATTCAGCCGCCAGGCGGCGGATCTGGCGGGCGCGCTCGAAAGTCATGGCCCCGCCCATGCCCAGCGCGAAGCCCTGCTCGATGAACTGTTCCGCCTGCTGGAAACTGCCGTTGAAGGCATGCGCGATGCCCCCGACAGGCGGGCGGCGGCGCAGATGCTTGAGCAGCGTGTCCTGGGACCGGCGCACGTGCAGCAGCACCGGCAGGCCATGGCGTTGCGCCAGATCCAGCTGGCGTGCGTAGAAGTGTTCCTGGCACTCGCGGAGTTCGGGCGTGCTGGCTTCCTCGACGAAGAAATCGAGGCCGATCTCGCCGATCGCCACCAGCCTGGGATCGCCCCTGGCCGCCGACAGCGCGGCATCCAGCGCGTCCAGGTCTTCTTCGGCGGACCGGCCCACATACAGCGGATGGATGCCCAGCGCATAGCAGGCGCCCGGAACGGCATGCGCCAGGTCCCGCACGACGTCGAAGTTGGCACGCTCCACCGCAGGGATCACGATGCCCCGGACGCCCGCCTGCCGCGCCCGTTCGATCACGGCAGGCCGGTCGGCATCGAATTCGGCTGCGTCCAGATGGCAATGTGTGTCGATCAGCATGAGGGCTCCGTTCGGTCGTCGGCCGCAGGGGGCTGCGGGCGTCCGGGACTGCGGCACGTGCCGTGCCGGCCCTGCCCGGCCAGCCGCGCGTCCGGCCTACCCGGCCTCGCCGGTGTCTTCGGCCAGTTGCCCGGCCTGCATGTGGAAGCGCCGATGCGCCAGGGCCGCCAGGGCCGGATCGTGGGTGACGATGACGAAGGCCGTGCCCAGTTCGCGGTTGATCCGGGCCAGCAGCGCGAACATGGCATCGGCCGTGTGCCGGTCCAGGTTGCCGGTGGGCTCGTCGGCCAGCACACAGGCCGGCTGGGTGACCAGCGCCCGCGCCAAAGCCACGCGCTGGCGCTCGCCGCCCGACAGCTGGCCCGGGAAGTGGGCGGAGCGCGCCGCCAGGCCGACCTGATCCAGCATCGCGGCGGCCTGCTCCCGGGCCTGCGCGCGCGGCAGGCGGCGCACGATCAGGGGCATGGCCACATTGTCCAGCGCGGTGAATTCCGGCAGCAAGTGGTGGAACTGATAGACGAAACCCAGGGCCTGGTTGCGCAGGCGGCTGCGGCGGCGCTCATCCAATCCGTTGGCGGCCTGGCCGGCGATCCACAGCCGGCCCCCGTCCGGCTCCTCCAGCAGGCCCAGCATGTGCAGCAGCGTGCTCTTGCCCGAGCCCGAAGCACCGACGACTGCGACCATTTCGTGGGCATGGACCGACAGGCTGACGTCGCGCAGGACCTCGACCCGCCCGGCCCCCTCGTCGTAGGTCTTGGCCAGGCGCTCGGCGCGCAATACGGCGTCGGGGGCGGCGGGATCAGTCATGGCGCAGCACTCGGGCGGGTTGCAGGCGGGATGCCCGCCAGCTGGGGTACAGCGTGGCCAGCAGGGACAGGACCAGGGACGTTCCACCGATCACGGCGATGTCGCCCAGCTGGGGATTGGACGGCAGCTCGCTGATGAAATAGATCTGCTGTGGCAGGAACTGGATGCCCAGCATGTGCTCGATCCAGGGCACGATGACATCGATGTTGTAGGCCACCAGCGTGCCCAGGGCCACGCCCCCCAGTGTGCCCACCGCGCCGATCAGGGCGCCCTGGATCAGGAAGATGCGCGCGATCTCGGCCGGCGTGGCCCCCAGGGTGCGCAGGATGGCGATGTCGGAACGCTTGTCCTTGACCGCCATCACCAGGGAAGACAGCAGGTTGAAGGCCGCCACCGCCACGATCAGGGTCAGGATGAGGAACATCATCCGCTTCTCGGTCTGCACGGCGGCGAACCAGGTGCGGTTGTTCTGGGTCCAGTCCGAGGCCCGCACTCCCGCCGGCATCCGGCCGAGCAAGGCATGCGCCACCTGGGGGGCGCGCTGCATGTCGGCGATGCGCAGCCGCACGCCGCTCACGCCGCTGTCGCGGAACACCCGGGCGGCGTCCTGCACGTCGATGAACACCAGCGAGGCGTCGTACTCGTAATAGCCGGAGGAAAAGATGCCCGATACCGTGAACTGCCGCATGCGGGGCGTGAAACCGGCCGGGGAAATCGACCCCTGGGGCGCCAGCAGCAGAACCGTATCGCCCACCATCAGGCCCAGGGACTGGGCGATCTGGCTGCCCACCACCATGCGGAAGGAACCCGGCTTCAGGCTGTCGAGCGTTCCCGAGGCCATCTGGCCCGCCAGGTCGGATACCTCGGGTTCGATGGCCGGGTCGATGCCGCGCACCTGCACGCCGCTGAGACCTTCTCCACGCGCCAGCATGCCCTGGGCCGCGACGAACGGGGCCGCGCCCCGCACGACCGGATCCTTGCGGGCGGCATCAGCCAGGTCGCGCCAGTGCTCCAGCACCTGCTCGTGGCCCGCGCCCGGCACGTACAGCTCGATGTGCGGCAGCACCGACAGCATGCGGTCGCGCACCTGGGTCTGGAAGCCATTCATCACCGACAGGACGATGATCAGCGCCGCCACCCCCAGACCGATGCCGGCCATGGAGCTGGCCGCCACGAAGGACACGAAGCGATCGCCGCGGCGTCCGCCCCGCCCTGCCCGGGCCAGGCCCGCGTAGCGCGCCCCAATCCACCATTCGTACGCCATGCGTATCGCCATCCTCGTCCGATTGATATCCTACAATTCCGCCATGCACATCGTGATCCCCGGGGCATTGCCCGAACCCGAGGTGGCTGCCGAACTGGCGCCCCACCTGGCGCAACGCGCCCCCACACTCGCCCGCTGGCTGGGCCTCGGCACACCCAGGCACGCGGCCTGTCCGGCCTCGGAAACCTGGTGCACGCCGCTGGAACACTGGCTGCTTCACGCAAGCGGATTCACGCCGGCACAAGACGAGCATATTAGCGCAGGTCTGGGACCACTGCGCCTGCCCGCCCCGGACGACGAACCCGTCTGGCTGGCCGAACTGATCCACATGGCGCCCTCGCGCGATGGCGCAGCCCTGCTGCCGGCGGACACGCTGTCGATCGAAGCAGGGCAGTCCGCCGCCCTGCTGGAAGCGGCTCGCGACCTGATCGACGACAGCGGCATCGGATTGACGCCCGAAACTCCCGACACCTGGCGGGTGCACTGGCCCGGGCCCATGCGCCTGGCCTGCGCCAGCCCGGCGCTCGTTGCCGTCAGCGCCGTCAACGACTGGTGGCCGCAGGATCCGGCGGCGCGCCCCTGGCGGCGCCTGGTCAACGGCCTGCAGATGGCCTGGCACGACCATCCGGTCAATCTGCAACGCCAGCGCGACGGGCTCGCCCCGATCAACAGCCTGTGGCTGTACGGCGGTGCGCGCCGCAGCCAGCTGGGGCGGCCGCTGCCCGACGATCTGCGCATCGAGACCGCGCTGCAGGCCCCGGCGGTCGCCCAGGACTGGGGCGGCTGGATCGAGGCATTGGCCGGCCTCGAGCAACGCTGCTTCGCGCCCCTGGCCGGCGCCGCACCCACGCTGGTGCTGACCGGACGCGAGCGCACGGTGGAACTGGATACGCGTGCGGGCTGGCTGCGGCGCCTGCGCCCGCTCGACTGGAGGCGCTGGTGGTGCAGCCACTGATCCTCGCACGCACCGCCGATCCCGCCCGGACGCAGGCCCTGATGGCGGCAGGCGTGCACCCCCTGCTGGCCCGCCTGTGGGCCGCCCGGGGGCTGGAACAGGCCGGTCCCACCGAATGGGCCGCGCTGATCCCCCCCTCCCGGCTCAGCCACGTGGACCGCGCCGGCGCGCTGCTGGCCGATGCCATCCAGGACGGACGGCGGCTGCTGATCGTGGCCGACTACGATTGCGACGGCGCCACAGCCTGCGCCGTGGCCGTGCGTGCGCTGCGCGAGATGGGCGCGCAGGTCGGCTTCCTGGTGCCCAACCGCTTCGAGACCGGCTATGGCCTGTCTCCCGCCGTGGTCGAACTGGCCTGCCGCCACCCGGCCGGCAAGCCGGATCTGCTGGTGACGGTGGACAACGGGATCGCCAGCATCGAAGGCGTGGCAGCCGCACGTGCCGTCGGCATCGACGTCATCGTCACCGACCACCACCTGCCCGGGCCCGAGCTGCCCGACGCACTGGCCATCGTCAATCCGAACCAGTCCGGCTGCGGCTTTCCCTCCAAGCACCTGGCGGGCGTGGGGGTGATCTTCTACGTCATGCTCGCCCTGCGGGCCGCGCTGCGGGCGCGTGGCGCCCTGCCCCCCAGGGGCGGCCCGAAACTCGAGTCCTATGCCGATCTGGTGGCCCTGGGCACGGTGGCCGACGTGGTGCGCCTGGACGCCAACAACCGGCTGCTGGTCGGCCAGGGGCTGCGGCGCATCCGTCAGGGCAGGATGCAAGCCGGGCTGGCCGCCCTGTTCGAAGTTGCCGGCCGCGACCCAGCCCGGGCCGGCACGGACGACCTGGGCTTCGCCCTGGGGCCGCGCATCAACGCCGCCGGCCGCATGGCCGACATGAGCCTGGGCATCCACTGCCTGCTGGAAGACGACCCCGGCCGCGCCCTGGAACTGGCGCGCGCGCTGGACGAGATCAACCGCGAGCGCCGCGCCTGGGAAACCGTCATGCGCGACGAAGCACTGGCCCACCTCGACGCACAGGCCCAGGCCCGCGCCGCAAGCGTCTGCGTCTGGCAGCCGGGCTGGCATCCCGGGGTGATCGGCCTGGTCGCCTCGCGCCTGAAGGAAACCTACTGGCGCCCCGCCCTGGCCTTCGCGCCCGGCGACGACGGCACCCTGCGCGGCTCGGGCCGCTCGATCCCGGAAATCCACCTGCGCGATGCGCTGGACCTGGTCAGCAAGCGGCTGCCTGATGCCATCGTGCAGTTCGGCGGCCACGCCATGGCGGCCGGCCTGACGCTCAGGACGGCCGCTTTCGATGCCTTCGCGGTGCAGTTCGATGCCGCGGTGCGCACCCTGGGCGGACGCGAATCCTTCGAGCCGCGGCTGGACACCGATGGGCCGCTGGAACCGGACTACCTGACCGTGGAGACGGCCTGCCTGCTGGCCGATCAGGTCTGGGGCGCCGGATTTCCGCCGCCGCTGTTCCGGGACCGTTTCCGCGTGCTGCACCAGCGCCTGCTGAAAGACAAGCACCTGAAGCTGTTCCTGGAGCGGGACGGCCTGCGCCTGGACGCCATCTGGTTCAACCACGCCGACCCCTTGCCCGACACCATCGAGGCCGTCTACCGGCTGGACTGCAACACCTGGGGAGGCCGCAGCACCGTGCAGCTGCTGATCGAGGACGCCCGGGGCGCTGCCTGAAGGCAGCCGGGCAAGGCTGGACGCAACAACGGCTGCGTCACCCGGCCCACGGCGGCGTACGGTCCGCGGCAGCCCTGGCGCGCGCCGGCCATGCAGCCAGCAACAGCCCCGCCAGGGCCAGGCCAAAAGCCAGGGCCTGGGAAGCGCCAAAAGGCTCCCCCAGCATCCACACCCCGATGCAGGCGGACCCGACCGGCAGCATCGCGGTGAATACCCCGGCGTGCGAGGCCGGCACCCGGCGCAGGCCCGTCATCCACAGCCAGATCGTCCAGCTGGACGCCAGCCCATAGAACAGCAACAGCCCCCACACCGGCCAGGACACTGCCTCGAAATCGAAATGCCAGGCGGTCCAGGCGCCCGCCGGCAGCATCAGCGCGAACCCCCACAGGTTCATCAGGGCGCTGATGCGCCGCGACGACAGGACATCCGTCAGACGCTTGCCGATCACGGCATAGCAGGCTTCGCACAGGACCGCACAACCCAGCAGCACGTAGCCCAACCCGCGATCGCCGCCGGCGCCATCCGCCGGGATTCCCCCGGTTCCGGGCCGCGCCAGGGCCAGGAGCGCGATGCCGGATACCGCGCAGAGAATGGCGGCCAGGACCCGGGGGCGGATCGTCTCGCGCAGCACCACGCGGCTGAGCACCGCGATGGCGGCCGGAATGGCCGACATGACGACGCCGGCCGCCACCGCACCGCTGTAGCTGACACCCAGCACCATGAAGACCGTGAACAGGAAGCTGCCGATGAAGGCCTCCAGGAACACCAGCAGGCGCACGCGCAGGGTGGGTGCGGGCTCGGAGGCCGGCCGGCGCAGCCAGTGCAGCATGCCGGCGCCGCCGATGCCGAAACGCAGCCAGCCCAGCAGGAACACCGGGAACACGGCGACCAGCGGTTTGCTCAGGGCCACGCAGGCGCCGACGACGAACATGCTGGCCGCCAGGCTGCCATAGGACAGCAGCGGCACCTCGCGGTCCGATGCGCTCATGTGCGCGGCTGCCGTGACGACAGGATGATGCCTCCGATGATCAGGGCAAAGGCCAGCGCGTGAAAGAGCCGGGGGCTTTCGCCCAGCAGCGCCAGGGACAGCAGCGCCGCGATCAGCGGTGTCAGGTTGTTGAAGAAACCGGCGAGCGTCGGCCCGACGCGCTGCACCCCCGCGCCCCAGCAGCGGAAGGCGATGACCGCCGGCCCCACCGCGACGAAGGCGACGGTGAGCGCCAGGGGCCAGCCCCAGTCGATCCGCCAGTCCGTCAGCCCCCATTCGAGCGCGGCGAAGAGCCCGGACCAGGCCACGCCGTAGACCACCTGTCCCAACAGGAAGCCGGCCCAGTGTGATCGTACCGGCGCATCGGCCGGCACCCGGGTCAGTTGCCAGCTGTAGAAAGCCCAGAGGATGGTGGCCAGCACCATCAGCAGGTCGCCGGCGACGAAATGCAGCGCCAGGAGCTTGCCCCAATCGCCCTGGGACAACACCACGGCCACCCCGGCCAGCGACAGCGCCGACCCCGCGACCTGGGCCGGCCGGATCGGCGCGCCGTGGAACACCCGGCCCACGATCAGCATCCAGACAGGCATGCTGGCCGCCACCAGCGTCACGTTCACCGGCGTCGAAGTATGCAAGGCCAGGTACTGCAGCGAGTTGTAGAGCCCCACCCCCAGCAGCCCCAGCACGGCATAGCGCCGCCATTCGCGCCAGACGGCGCTGCCGGCGCACAGCACGCCGTAGCCCAGGGGCAGGAGCAGCAGCAGGGCCAGCGCCCAACGCAGGAAATTCAGGGTCAGGGGCGGCACCATCTGGGACACCGCGCGGCCGACGACGGCGTTGCCCGCCCACATCATGGGCGGAATCAGCAGCAAGGCCACCGTGCCGGTGCTCAAACGTTCATTCATCGCGGGTCGCAAAACAGAAGGTGAGCAGGAATTCTAACCGCACCGCGAAGATCACCCCGGATGGCCGCGAAAACAGTGCACCTCCGGTTCTTGACATAAGATGCTTCAAGCTTTATCATATAAGTACTTGATAATCAGCGGTTTTCAATTCTGGCGATATTTCTTGCCAGTCTATGCGGCAATTGCCCGCTGTCCCTTCGGGGGCCTCGCGCCCCTGCCCGGATTCGATCGCCCTTGCGACCCCACCCGCATGCAGCGCCATGAAAGCGATGCATGTCCGCTGATTTTTTGTCCCCCTCACCGGAGCGCACCACGATGGCCAAAGAAGAACTGCTCGAAATGCATGGATCCGTGACGGAAGTCCTGCCCGATTCCCGTTTCCGCGTGACGCTGGACAATGGACACCCCGTCATCGCCTATACCGGCGGCAAGATGCGCAAGCACCATATCCGCATCCTGGCCGGCGACCAGGTCACCCTGGAAATGTCCCCCTACGACCTCACCAAGGGCCGCATCACCTTCCGTCACCTGAACCGCAGCGCGGGAAGCGCACCCGCTCCCCGCCGCCGCTCGCACTGAGCGCCACGCCGCCTTCCCCCGGCGCAGCTACCTCCGGCCAGGCACCGGCCTGCGGATGGTGCCACCGCCGTGCCGGCCCACGCCCCATGCCGGGCGCTCAGTGGCAGTCCGGCACCGTCTGATCCAGATAGACCTCGAATGCAATGTCCCGGGCCTGCCGGCGCGCCAGTTCGCGCAGCCGCTCCGGCGACGTGGCCTGGCGCACGGCGGCCTTGCGGGGCGCAGACAGGTCTTCGCGCGTGAGACGCACCAGTTCCGCTTTCCGATAGGGTGCCAGCTGGGCCGAAAATTTCTTCCATTCGGGGAAAATCAGCAGCTGTCTCAGGAAATCCTCGTCCTGCACGGCGGCGTCGCATTGCCCGATCCGCAGAGCCAGCAGGGCATCGGTTGCCGAGGCATAGATCTGCTCGATGGCGCCGAAACGCGCCGTCAGTTCACCGGATACGCGGCCGTCGGCGCTCAGGCACACGGTCCGGCCGCTCAGTTCGGACCAGGCATGGATGTCGGTATCGGTCCGCATGATCGCCATGGGGCTGGCCGACCAGGACAGCGCCGCGGCATGCACGCCTGGCGGCAATGCGGCGCCTTCGCCCGGCAACACCCCCACCCAGGCGTCCAGCACGCCATCGGCGATCTGCTGCGCGGCCTGCCCGGGTGCCGCGGCCTGAAGGGGCGCACTGCCCTGTCCCTGTTGCCCTGCCAGGACCTCGATGCGGGCCGTGGTCCGGACCTTGGCCCCGGGAGCCTGGGGCGCGGGCACTTCCGCCACGCCCAGGACCCAGCCATCGCCGGCAGCGGGCACCGGCGCGGTTTCCTCGGCCGCCGCACGACCGGCCTGGGGCAGGACGATCGCCCCGGCCGCCAGCCACGCCAGCAGGCCGCTCCGGAACAATGAATGCGCAGAATCCTTCATGGCTTGGCATGCCCCGGCCATGGCCGGGCCTCACACGTATTGATAGCGCAGCACCTTGCGCTTGATGTTTTCCAGGAACACCTGGTCGATCAGCGTGGCCAGGATGGCGATGGTCAGGATGTTGGCCATCACGCCCACCATGTCCGCGGTCTCGCCCGCGTAGGCCAGCGAACGGCCCAGCCCCTGGCCGAAGCCGATCAGCATTTCGGCCGAGATCAGCGCGCGCCAGGCGTTGCCGAAGGCCAGCTGGGCGCCGGTGATCAGTTCCGGCATGACGGCGGGCAGATAGACGCGCCGCAGCATGTCCCAGGGATTGGCGCCCATGACCCGCGCTGCCGACACATGTGTCTGCAGGACGCTTTCGGTCGCGTTCATGACCGACAGGGCAGCCGGAAAGAACGCCGCCAGGGCGATCACCACGATGATGGGCACGTTGCCGAACCCCATCAGGATCAGGAACAGCGGCACCCAGGCGATCGACGGGATCGACTGCAGCACGATGATCGCGGATTTCAGCACTTCGCGGAAGAACACCAGCAGCCCCCCCGCCAGGCCGAAGCCGATGCCGAACAGCAGGGCGAAACCGTAACCCACGCCCAGCCGCCCCATGCTGCCGGCCAGGATGGCGCGGAACTCGGCGGTCTGGATGTCGTGCCACACGCGAACCAGCACCTTGGGCACGCCGGGCATCAGGAAGTCCGGCAGTGTCCAGGCGGCCATCTGCCAGAACAGCAGGATGGCGGCGATGGCGATCAGCATGGCCAGCTTGCGTGCGGCCGGAGAGAGGCGTCGTTTTTTGCTCATGGATTCCAGACAAGGCATGGCCGGGCATCAGGGAAACCCTGCCCGGCCATCGGTGTGTTTCAGACGGGGGTGCCATTATCGCACCCGTCCGCCTCGCGCATCACAACTTGCGAGCCTGCTGCCAATCCAGGTCGACGATGGACTTCACATCGTAGGGCTTTCCGTCCTGGGTCTTCAGGGCTCCCTGGGCCTGCATGATGTCGGCGATTTCCTGCATCCGCGTCAGATCCTGCGGCGTCAGCGCGGCGCTGAAGGTCTGGGTCTGGATCGCCTTGCTGATGACCTGCTCGCGCGGCACATCGCCGTGTTCCAGGGTCTTCAGGGTCGGCTCGGCGATGAAGTAGTCGGCGATCAGCTTGGCGGCCTCGTCCGGCTTCTGCTGCAGCAGGTTGATGGCCTCACGCTGGGCATCCAGAGACTTCCAGACCAGGTCCTTCTTGTTCTTCAGGGTCTCACCCGAAGTGATCGTCACCATGCAGGGGAAGGGCCAGACTTCGCCGATCTCGTAGATCTGCTTCACCGGCGCGATCAACTGGGCAATGCTCGCTTGCGGCTCGAACAGGAAAGCCGCATCCACGCGCTTGCCGACCAGGGACTGCACGGCCACCTGCGGGCTCACGCCCAGGATGGACACATCCTCGGGCACCAGGCCGGCGTTCTTGAGCACCACGCCGCGCAGCACCGTATCGGCCGTGCTGCCCTCTTTCTGCGAGGCCAGGGTATGCCCCTTCAGGCCAGCCACGTCCTTGATGCCCGCGTCTTCGCGCACCACCAGCGCATGGAAGCCGCGCTGCGCGCCGCCGACGACCTTCAGGTCCGCGCCGCGCGAGGACCAGGAAGCCGCATTGGTGAAGCCCAGCACGCCGGTGTCGAGCTGCCCGCCGACGATGGCCTTGATCAGGTCGGTGCCCGACTTGAACTCGACCAGTTGCACGTCCAGCCCCTGCTTTTCATAGAACTTGCCCTCGTAGGCAGCGATGGCCTGGGCGTCGTCCATGACGCGGATGTAGCCGACCTTGAAGGGCTCGGCGGCCTGCACCTGGGACGCCATCGTCAGCGCGGCCAGGAGGGGAATCAGAAAACGGCTGGGTTTCATGCTACGAGTTCCTCGGGAATGGATTGAGAATGTTCGGTGTCGTCGACAATGCCCAGCAGGCCCAGGATTTCCCGGCGCATGGCGGCGAAGTTCGACAGGTCGTGTGTCTTGACGGTATCCGACAGATGGAATTCCTTCAGCACGCGCGACGGCCGGGCGCTGAAGACCAGGATGCGGTCGGCCAGGAACAGCGCCTCGTCGACGTCGTGGGTCACCAGCAGCACCGTGGGCCGGGTCTCGCGGATCAGGGTGCGCAGGGCATCCTGCAGGGTCATGCGGGTCAGCGCGTCCAGCGCGCCAAAGGGCTCGTCCAGCAGCAGCACTTCGGGATGCGTGATGAAGGCGCGCGCCAGGGCGCAACGTTGGCGCATGCCACCCGATACCTGGTGCGGAAAATAATCCTCGAAGCCCTTGAGCCGGACCTTGTCGAGCCACACACGCGCCTGCTGCTGCGCCTCGGCCTTGCCGACCTTCTGCAGCTCCAGGGCCATCGCCACGTTCTGGACCAGGGTCAGCCAGGGGTACAGCGCATTTTCCTGGAACATCAGCATGCGGCTGGGATCGGGCTTGCGCACCGGCTGGCCGTCGGCCAGCACCTGGCCCGCGGACGGTTTTTCCAGCCCCGCGGCCATATGCAGCAGGGTGGATTTGCCGCACCCTGACGGCCCCACCAGGGCCACCAGCTCGCCCGGTGCGATATCGCGCTCGAAGCGCTCGACCACCCGCAGGTCGCCGAAGCGCTTTTCAACCTGCCTGAAGGATAGATTCATACGTCAAACGGCCCGGAATGAAATCGGTTCAATGATGTTCAATACTTTAACGATCCCCCTTAATGAGCAACAACGATTCGTTCACCATTTCTTTATTTCTTATAGAAATATGGATTCAATGGAACGAAGCCGGACGGAAGCGCTACGATAGGGCGTCCCCACTCCGGAATACCCATGTCCAGCCCATCTTCCCCGGATCCGATCGTCCGGCTGCAGGCCGTTCATGCCGAAACCCGCCGGCTGCTACAACCCCTTGCCGGCGGCGCCATGGCGCCAGCCACGCTTCCCGCCTGGATCGGCGGGCCGGCACGCATCGCTCACGACATCCTGGAACAGCGCCTGTTTCCCGCGCTGATCGAATCCATGGCGGGGTCGGACGCCGTGTGCCTGAAGGGCATGACCGCCGGCCTGGCCCGGGACCGCGCCGACCTGGACCGGCGCTGGCGCCAGGCCGTGCTCCCCGCGCTCGGCGACAACCCGGCCGGATCCGCGCTCGCCGCCTGGGCCAGCGACTATCTGGCCTGGCTGGCGCGCGCCGACGAGGAACTGCTGCCCATGGCGGCCCGCCTGCTGGACGACGCATCACTGGACGAATTGGCCGCCGGCTGCGCATCGCTCGATGGCGGCGCCTGAAGCGGCCACACTGAAACCCGGCGCACGGCAGGGCCATTTCTAGTGGTTTGCCCCTGTCGACGCAGCTGCCGATTCCTGCCTATACTCCGCACGTTCAACTGCCTGTCAGTCAGCAGGCTGTCAGTTCGACGCCATGGACTTTCCCGCATGGCGCGCCTCGACCTCGGAGACCCCTCAATGAAATTCGCGACCACCCGCATCGCCGCCGCCGTCGGCCTGACCCTGACCCTGGGTCTCGCCGCCGCCACTGCCCACGCCGCCCCCATCGTCATCAAGTTCAGCCACGTCGTGGCCGAATCCACCCCCAAGGGCCAGGGCGCGCTCAAGTTCAAGGAGCTGGCCGAGGCCGCCCTGCCCGGCAAGGTCGAAGTCCAGGTGTTCCCCAACTCGCAGCTCTTCGGCGACGGCAAGGAAATGGAAGCCCTGCTGCTGGGCGACGTGCAGATCATCGCCCCGTCCCTGGCCAAGTTCGACCGCTACACCAAGAAGATTCAGATCTTCGACCTGCCCTTCATGTTCGACGACATGGATGCGCTCGACCGCTTCCAGTCCAGCCCCAAGGGCCAGGAACTGCTGGATTCGATGAAGTCCAAGGGCATCAAGGGCCTGGCCTACTGGCACAACGGCCTCAAGCAGCTGTCCACCAACAAGGACAAGCTCACCCGCCCCGAAGACGTCAAGGGCCTGAAATTCCGCATCCAGTCCTCCGACGTGCTGGAGGCCCAGTTCCGCCAGCTGGGCGCCAACCCGCAGAAGCTGGCCTTCTCCGAGGTCTACCAGGCGCTGCAGACCGGTGTGGTCGACGGGGCCGAAAACCCCTGGTCCAACATCTATTCGCAGAAATTCCACGAAGTCCAGAAGACCATCGCGGTCACCAACCACGGCGCCCTGGACTACATGGTGATCACCAATTCCGGCTGGTGGGACGGCCTGCCCGAAGACATCCGCGCGGGGCTGCAGAAGGCCATGGCGGGCGCCACCGAGCACGCCAACAAGCTGGCCGCCGAGATCAACGACCGCGACCGCCAGCGCATCGCCGACGCCGGCAAGGC
>Ga0182792_1000574_pt1 | contig 33482 bp, 24 predicted proteins | sample Passage237B_FD_130497 | JGI IMG/M metagenome (GOLD analysis project Ga0182792, IMG submission 130497) | Cellulose adapted compost microbial communities from Newby Island Compost Facility, Milpitas, CA, USA - Passage2 37B (version 2) (version 2) ...
CGGTGAGCGGCGGCTACGCCCCGCTCGCCTCGGTCGGCGGCGCCCCGGCCGACCGCCCCGAGCCGACGATCCGCATGGCGAGCCCCGTCACCGGGCAGGCGGAGCTGGACGCCATCGCCGAGGTGCTGGCCTCGGGCGTCCTCACCAACGGCCCGTGGACGCGGCGCTTCGAGGCCGCCATGGCCGAGCGCCACGGGACCGAGCACGCCGTCGCCCTCGCCAACGGCACCGTGGCGCTCGCGGCCCTGTACCTCGCGACCGGGATCGGCCCGGGCGACGAGGTGATCGTCCCCTCCGTCACGTTCTTCGCCACCGCGTCCGCGGTCCTCCACGTGGGCGCGACGCCGGTCTTCGCGGACGTCGAACCCGACACCCTGAACCTCGACGTCGAGTCGGCTGCCACGGCGATCACCGACCGCACGAAGGCGATCGTCCCGGTCCACTACGGCGGCCAGCCCGCCGACATGAGCGGGTTCCGACGCCTCGCGGACACCCACGGCCTCGCGCTCCTGGAGGACGCCGCCCAGGCCCACGGGGCCGCCTGCCAGGGCCGGCCCGCCGGTTCCTGGGGCGACGCCGCCATGTTCAGCTTCACCCCCACCAAGAACATCACCACCGGCGAGGGCGCGGTGGTGACCACGGACGACGAGGCGTTGGCGCAGCGGCTGCGCCTGCTCCGCAACCACGGCATGTCCGCGCCCTACCGCCACGAGGTGCTCGGCCACAACTGGCGGCTCAGCGAGGTGCAGTCGGCGATGGGCGTCGTGCAGATGGGTCGCCTCGACACCATCCTCGCCCGCAAGCGCGAGGTCACCGATCGGCTCCGTGCCGGCCTCGATGCCCTCGACGGGGTCCTCACGCTCACCGAGCGGCCGGATCGGACCTCGAGCCGGATGATCTTCACGATCCGGGTGCCCGAGGGTCGGCGCGACGCGGTCGCCGCCGCGCTCACCGCCGCCGGGGTGGAGCACCGCGTCTACTTCCCGCCGATCCACCGCCAGCCGCCCTTCGCGCACCTCCCGGCCCCCCGCCTACCGGTGACCGACGCCGTCGCCGCCGAGATCCTCTCGGTGCCCTGTCACGTGGGCCTCGCCGCGACCGAGGTCGAGGTGATCGTCGGCGCGGTCGCGGCCGGGGCCTGACCCGGAGCCCCCCGGGGCGAGGGCGACCCTGGGCGCCGCCGACCCGAACCCGGGGTGGGGGTCAGCCTCGGCGGCTCTCGGCCCAGGTCCGGCCGGCCTCGACGTCGAGGTCGTGCGGGAGGCCGAGTACCCGCTCGGCGAGGATGTTGCGCTGCACGTCGCCGGTGCCGCCGCCGATGGTGAGGGCGGGGGCGAAGAGGAAGCCGAAGGGCCAGATGCCCGGGTCCTCGCCCAGGGGGCCGGCGTCGGCCAGCATCCCGGCGGTGCCGGCGAGGTCCTTCGCGAGGCCCATGATCGCCTGGCCGTGCTCGTCGGCGAGCACCTTGCGGATCGACGCCTCCGGTCCGGGCTGCTCGCCGCGGATGCGGGCCGAGACGGTGCGGAAGCGGATGAGGTCGAGGATCGTCTCGGTGGTGTGCAGCGCGGCGAGGCGCTGGCGCAGGTGCGGGTCGGTCACGCCGCCGCGGGCCGCCACGAGGTCGAGCAGGTCGGCGCCGTTCGGCCCCATGCCCCACAGCGCGCCGCCGGAGGAGAGCGAGACCCGCTCGTTGCCGAGGGTGACCTTCGCCAGCTCCCAGCCCCGGTCCACCTCGCCCACGACCGCGTCGGCGGGCAGGCGCACCTCGTCCAGGAACACCTCGTTGAAGGTGTGGCCGCCGGTCATCTCGATGATCGGCCGGATCTCGATGCCGGGCGCGTCCATCGGGCAGAGGAAGTAGGTGATGCCGGCGTGCTTGGCCACGTCGGGATCGGTGCGGGCGATGAGGATGCCGTAGGTGGCGTGCTGGGCGAGGGAGGTCCAGATCTTCTGGCCGGTGACCACCCACTCGTCGCCGTCGCGCACCGCCCGGGTGGACAGCGAGGCGAGGTCGCTGCCGGCGCCGGGCTCGGAGAAGAGCTGGCACCAGATCTCCTCGCCGGCGAGGAGGCCGGGGAGGTAGCGCCGCTGCTGCTCCTCGGTGCCGGCGTGGACGATGGTGGGCCCGGCCCAGCCGATGCCGATCGGGTTGCTCGGCCGGCGCACGCCGGCCCGGCGCAGCTCGTCGTCCAGGACGAGCTGCTGGATCGGATCGGCGTCGAGCCCCCACGGCCGGGGCAGGTGCGGGGCCACGTAGCCGGCCTCGGCGAGCTCGCGGCCGCTCGGCTCCGGGTTCGCCTCCAGCCAGGCGCGGACCTCCTGGCGGAACGGATCGTCCTCGGCGGGCAGGTCGAAGTCCATGCCGGGACCCTGCCCGAACTTGACCGTTCGGTCAAGTTCGGCGGTCGCGACCTACCCGACTCGACGACTCGACGACCCGACGACCCGACGACCCGAGGGCGTAGGCTCCCGCCCCGAGGGAGGACGATGAGCGTCAACTGCGGAGCGGGTCGAACCACGGGTGCCCGATGGCCGGGCTGACGATCCGCGAGGCGGGCCCCGACGACGAGCCGGGCATCCTCGCCCTGGCCGCCGAGTCCCTGGGCTGGGGCGACGACGAGCGCTTCCGCGCCCTCTACCGCTGGAAGCACGACGAGAACGTGTTCGGCCCGTCGTTCCGCTGGGTGGCGGCGGACGGCGACCGCATCGTCGGCTTCCGCACCATGATGCGCTGGCGGTTCCGCCGCCCGGGCCGGCGCCCCCTCGCCGCGGTCCGGGCCGTGGACACGGCCACCGCGCCCTCCCACCAGGGGCAGGGCATCTTCCGCTCGCTCACCACCCTCGCGGTCGAGGACCTCCGGGCCCGGGGCGTGGGCTTCGTGTTCAACACGCCCAACGACCAGAGCCGGCCGGGCTACCTCAAGATGGGCTGGGTGGAGCTGGGCCGGCCGACCGTGGCCATCGCGCCCCGCCTCCGCTCGCTGCCCCGCATCGCCGGCTCACGGACCGCCGCCGAGCTGTGGTCCCTGCCCTGCGACCTGGGCGAGGACGCCCGCTCGTTCTTCGCCGACCCCGACCCGCGGTGCTCCCCGCTCTGGGAGGACCGGTCCGAGCGGTGGGCCGTCGAGCGCTCCGTCGAGTGGTGCCGCTGGCGCTTCGGCCTCGACCCGCTCCGCTACCGGGTGCTCACCACCGACCACCTCGGCCGAGGTGACCGAGGCGGCCGAGGTGGTGGACACGGCGCGCTGGTGTTCCGCCTCCGGCGACGGGGAGCCGCCACCGAGGCCACGGTCGCGCTCCTGGCCGCGGGCGGCAGCGCCCGCCGCCGCCTCCTGCGGGCGCTGCTCGACCACGCCGACCACGCCCTCGTCGCCGGCGGCCGCCGCGTCGACGCCACCCCCGCGGTGACGTCGCGGGCGCTCAGCCCGCTCGTCACCTGGCGGGCCCTCGCCGAGCCGGGGCCGATGCCCCTCGCCGACCTCGACCTCCAGGTCGGCGACCTCGAACTGTTCTGAGGCCTCACCGACGCGGGTGGCCGATCCGACGATGGCTCGCACTAACGTCGCCAGCGGTCCGAGGAGCCGGAGGAGGGATCGCATCGTGACGTCGCAGGCCCGAAGCGTTCCCGGAGCCGGGGCTCGCCCCTGCCGCCCAGCCTCGGCGACGACGGTCGGCGCGCTCGCTCGGGGGCTCGTGCCATGAGCTCCGGCATCGTCCACGACGTCCGGCACGCCATCGGGGTGCTGCGGCGCTTCGAGCCCCACGCGGCGCGCAACCTGGTCCTGGTCGGTGGCCTCGCCTTCCTGAGCGGTGCCGCGGAGAGCGCGATCCTCGCGCTCGTCACGTCCGTCGCCCTCGACACGACGGAGCTGGCGAGCCGGTCGGGTGGCCTCGGTTCGGCCCAGCGGCTCTGGCTCGCGGGCGCGCTGCTCGTCACGACCTTCCTGATCGGCCTCCTCCTCTCGAAGCTGACCGCCGACATCGCGGCATCGAGCTCGCAGCGCGCTCGCCAACAGCTCCTGACCGCGTTCCACGAGGCCTCCTACCAACGTAAGAGCCGGGACCGCGTGGCCACGCTCCAGGAGGCGCTGACCACCTACGTCGACCGGTTCACCACCGGGTTCATGGCCCTGCTCGGGCTGCTCTCGGCGCTGCTCAGCCTCGTCAGCTACGCGTTCATGGCCGTCGTCATCGACGTGCGGACGGCGCTGGCGCTCGTGGTCGTCGGTGGCCTGCTCGTGTTCGTCCAGCGGCCCGCGACCCGCAAGACCAAGTTGGCATCGCGTGCGCTCGTCGGACGCCGAGGGGAGTACGCGCGCGGCGCCACCGAGAGCGTCCTGCTCGCCCGTGAGCTGGCGGTCTTCGGCAGCGCGCCGGCGGCCCGCGACCGACTGCTCGAGCTCGATGCTGACGTCGCCCACCAGTACCGGCAGACGAAGTTCCTCGCGGCGATGACGCCCCGGATCTACCAGACGGTGGCGTTCGCCCTGGTGATCGGAGGTCTCGCTGCGGTGTCGACCACGACCACGAGCGACCTCACCGGCGTCGCCGCCGTGGCGCTGATCCTGCTCCGCTCCCTGTCGTACGGCCAGGCGCTCCTCGCCTCGGCTCAACAGGTGGCCGAGTACCGCCCCTACCTCGACAGCCTGACCGGCCTCCTCGACAGCTACCGCCAGGATCGACGGCACCTCGGCACGCGACCGCTCGAGGAGCTGCGAACGATCCGCTTCCGACAGGTCGGCTTCGCCTACGAACCGGACCGGCCGATCCTGCACGACATCGACCTCGACATCCGGCCGGGCGAGACGCTCGGCGTCATCGGTCCATCCGGGTCGGGCAAGACCACCTTCATCAACCTGCTCCTGCGGCTCTACGAGCCGACGACGGGAACCATCGAGGTCAACGGCATCCAGCTCGCCGAGGTCGAGGAGACCGCCTGGCACCGACGAGTCGCGATCGTGCCCCAGGAGCCCCGGCTCCTCCACGCCAGCATCGCCGACAACATCCGGTTCCTCCGGCCCCTCGACGACGCGTCGGTGCGCCGCGGGGCGGAGGCAGCCAGCATCGCGACCTTCGTCACGTCGCTGCCCGGCGGCTACGACGCCATGGTCGGCGAGCTCGGGAGCGGCCTCTCCGGTGGCCAGCGTCAGCGCATCTGCATCGCCCGTGCCCTCGCCGGACGTCCCGACCTCCTCGTGCTCGACGAGCCGACGAGCGCGCTGGACGGCGAGTCGGAGCGGGCCGTCCAGACCACGCTCGAAGCGCTGAGCGGGAGCGTCACCATGGTGCTGGTCGCCCACCGACTGTCGACGCTCAGCATCTGCGACCACATCGCGGTCATCGACGCCGGCCGCCTCGTGGCCTTCGGCACCCCCGACGAGCTTCGCCGGACCTCCGCGTACTTCCGCGACGCGCTCGGCCACGCCGGTCTCACCTGAGCGGCGACCGCCGAACCGGGCCGGGACCGCCTCAGCGCCGACGCGGGGGGCGACCGATCTCCCCCGCGGCGACCCGACGGTAGAGCGACTCAAGCGACGCCGCCACGACCCGGGCGTCGTGGCGCTCGCCGACGACCTCGCGCGCCCTCGCACCTCGACGTGCCGCCTCGACAGGGTCCGCTCGGATCGACCGGAGCGCCTCGACGTACCCCGCGACGTCACCGACGCCGACGAGCCAGCCCGTCTCACCGTCACCGATCAGGTCCTCGTTGGCGGGGATCCGACTCGCGACGACCGGCCGGCCCGCGGCCATCGCCTCGATCAACGCGATGCTCGACCCCTCCGTCGCCGAGGTCACCACGACGACATCGCTCGCAGCCAGCAGCTCCGGCACGTCGTCGCGGCCGCCCAGCAACCGCACGGCCTCGGCCACCGGTGATCGCTCGATCGCCTCGCGCAGCTCCGCCTCGAGCGCGCCGGCACCTGCGATCGCCACCACCACGTCGAGGTCGCGTTCGGCGGCCGCCGCGGCGATGGCCACGAGGTCGCGCTGCCGCTTCGCCTCGACGAGCCGGCCGACGTTGAGCACCAGCAGCTGCGAACCGTCCGCGCCGAGCGCCGAGCGGACGGCGTCGACATCGACGTCGGTCGGTAGGTGTGCGAGGTCGACCGCGTTGTCGATCGTGACGAGCCGATCCCCGTCCTGCGGTCGCTGCCCCAGCCGGGCGGCCTGCACCGCGGGCCCGACCGCGACGAGCGCGTCGACGCCGTAGCGATCCACCGCCCCGAGGCCGAACCGACGGAGCAACGCCCGGGGACGACGCCCGCCGGCGGTACTCGGGGGTCCGGGCGCGGAGGAGTGCAACGTCGTCACGTGTGCCCGAGGCGTGCCGAACGTGGCGAGGCCGGTGATCACCTGGGCCAGGAGCAGGTGGCTGTGGGCGACCTCGAAGCGACCGGAGGAGAGGAGCCCGCGAAGGCGTCGGACGGTCCGCGGCAGATCCCCGATCCCACGATGGCCGAGGCACCGGACCTGCACGCCCGCCGCCTCGAACCGCTCGGCCAGCGGTCCCCGCCTCGTGAGCGTGCAGACGACCTGGGGTCCGCATCGGTCCTCGAGCGCCACGAGGTTCGTCAGCAACGACCGGGCCACCCCGCCGGTGTAGAGGCTCCGGACGACGTGGAGGACCCGCGGCGCCGGCACATCGGCCGACCCCGCGCTCATCGGGCGACGGCCCGATCGAGCTGCTCCTGGAACCGCTCGATCGCCACGGCCTTCTCGTCTTCGTAGTCCACGACGGGCGGCTCCCAGTCGACCGAACCGAGGAACGCCCGGTTCAGGCGACTCCGGTTGAGGGTGCGCCGCACCCGCCCGACCGGATGGCGGAACTGGTTCACGGGGAGCATGCGGGACACCGGCTCCAGACGAGGGTTGCCCTGCACGTCGCCGATGAACACCGTCGGGATGCCCATCGCGGCACACGGCATCGCGCAGTGGATCTTCGTGGTGATCACCAGGCGAGCCCGGTCGCGGTACGTGGCCAGGAGGTCCTCCGCCAACGCCCGCTGGGTGGACGGCCGCAACGGCAGGTGGACGTTGTGGTCCACGCGCACCGCACCGCGGGCGAGCGCCGACGGGACCGGCACGTAGTCGGCGTTGACCAGGAACACCTTGCCCTGCGACGGCGCCCGATCCCGCCGCGGCAGCGTCATCGTCGCGCACCAGGACGTGAAGGCCTCGATGCCCCGGTCCTCGAGGAGGGCACGCGTGCGATCGTCCCGGCAGCCGATGGGGCCGGACCCGCGGAGGTGCTCGACCCCGTCCGGGGACAGGACCCGCTCGACGGAGTCGTGACGCGCGGTGATGTGGAACCCGAAGTAGACGGGATGGACGTGCGGCGAGGGGGGCCAGGACAGGTCGCGCGGGCCGAACCAGCCGTTCAACACGACGACCGTCGCCACGTCCACCTGGTCCAGCCGCTCGCGGGGCACGAACCCGTCCACCCGCGGGAGCAGGCGAGCGGCCGCGATGCCCTGGATCTCGTCGCCGAGGTTCCGCGACCGCTCACAGATCATGGATGCGTATCGCACGCCTACCTCTACCTCCCGGGGAGCGAGCCTACGACAGACCGCCGGGGTGCTCCCCAACCGCGCGCCGCCGTCGAGGTGCGCGGCCCAACCGACGGCTGGCGGGACGCGACGCCGCGGCCTCCTGGTAGAGCCCGACGAGCCGCTCGACCACCGACTCGATCTCGAAGTGCTCCACGAAGCGGCAGCGACCGGCCGCCGCGGCGCCCGCCCGTCGGTCCTCGTCGGCGAGGACCGACGCGATCGCCCGCGCCAGGGCGGGCGGTGACCCCGGCGCCACGAACGCCGCCGCCGCCGGACCGACGGTCTCCCGCACCGCCGGGACCTCCGTCGCCACGATGGCGGTCCCGGCGCACATCGCCTCGATCACGACGCTGCCAAGGCCCTCGTAGCGGGACGGCAACACGAAGAGGTCGGCGGCGGCGAGCAGGGCCGCCACATCGTCACGATGCCCGAGCACGCGGACCCGCGAGCGCAGCCCGAGCTCGTCCACCGCGGCCTCGATGGCCGCGGTCTGGGTACCCGGGCGTCCGGCCAGCCACAACACCGCTCCGGGCTCGTCGCCCCGCAGCTCGCCGAGCGCGCGCACGAGGGTGAGCTGGTCCTTCTGGAGATCCTGACGACCGACCGCCAGCAGGACCGGCGCGCCCTCGACCGCGCCCAGCTCGGCCCGCAGGGCGTCCCGTGACGCACCCGGCGCGACCGACGCGGGACGACCGCGCGGGATGACCGTGAACCGTGCGGCGTCCAGGTGCAACGCCGCGCCGGCATCCGCGGCGACCGCTCCGGTGAGCGCGTGGAGCCGATCGACCCGGCGGATCGTCACCGCATCGACCAGGCGCACGACCTGCGCCTTCCACGTCGATCGACCGAGCGAGCGGATGCGCACCGGGTCGTAGCTGGCGTTCACGATGCTGTTCACGAGGGGAACCGGCCGACCGAGCAGGGCCAGCCGGCTCACCAGGCAGGCGTCGAACAACGAGGCGTGCACGACATCCGGCGCCTCGGCGTCGACGAGGCGCCGGAGGAGCCGGGTCGACCGGACCAGCCCACCGCCCAGCACCCGGACCTCGACGCCCGACGAGCGGATGCGGTCCGCGAGCCCGCCCGCCGCCCTCGACCGGAGGCACACCACCGTCGACTCGACGCCCCGTTCGGCGAGGACGGGTAGCTGCTGGGCCAGCGCGTGCTCGGCACCACCTCCGAGGCCGAGCGCGTCGATGACGTGGAGGACCTTCACCCCGCCCCATCCCGACGGTGGCGGCCGAGGGCCCCGCGGCCCAGCAGCGCGAGCAGACCGAGCCCGGGGCGTGGGTCGCGCCAGGACCACACCGCCCGCACCCGGCCGGGGGCGCGCTGGAAGCGCCACCAGTCACCGGCGGCGGTCGAACGCCCGGCCGGGCTCCGGAGCTGGTCGAGGAAGGCCGCGCCGACCCACGCGCTGGCCCGGCCGGCCGGCCGGACGGGCGGGAGGGGCAGGCCGGCGTGCTCCCGGTAGGCCAGCCCCACGAGATCGACCCCCGCCGCGGTCGCGAGGAAGTGGATGGCCTCGAGGCGGGCGTTCCACTCGACGAACCAGCACCGCCCCGCCGAACGGATCACCTCCAACCCGCCGACGCCGGAGAAGCCCGTGGCCGAGACGAGCCGCCGGGCCGCCGAGGCCACGTCCGGGAGGTCGGCGGTCTCGCCCCAGACCATGACCCCGCCGTCGACCGACGTCTGCCGCCGCTTGCGCCCGCACACGACGTCGGTCCGCGCGCCGCGGCGATCCGTCCAGCTGAGCGCGAACTCGACCGCGCCGGGCTCGACGGCCAGGTGCCGCTGGACGACGACCGGGACGCCGTCGGCCACGAGGCCGGTGAGCACCCGACGGGCGTGCTCGGGCCCACGCACCACCTCGATCTTGAACGGCTGCCCGCGCCCGTCGACCCGGCTGGGTCGGATGATGACGCGATCCCGCTCGGCCAGCGAGACGGCCTCCTCGATGTCACCGCTCGTCACCACCGACACCGTGGGGAGCACATCCAGGCCGGCCGACCGTGCCGCGGCGTTCGCCGACGCCTTGTCGAGGAAGCGCTCGGTCGCCTCGGGCGGTGGGATCGCCAGCGCGAACCTCTCGCCGAACCGATCACGGTTCCGATGGAGCGCCCCCAACAGGCGGTCGCTCGTGGGCAGGACCACAGACGGCCCCTGGGGCACGAGCCCCTCCAGGAGATCGACCAGCTCACGGTCGAACGCCGCGGGATCGCCCGTCACGTCCACCGCCCGCGCCACCCAGTGGCTCCGGCCGAACACCCGCGATCCCTCGGCGCCCACCGTGACCACGATCGAGGACCCGCCGGCAGCCGCCACGCTGCGCGCCGCGTGCAACCCCGAGCCCCAGGTGGGCCCGGTCAGGATCACCGCCGGTGGCGGTTCGGGCGGTCCTCCCCTCACGGCCGGCACGGTACTACCGGTGCTCAGCGCCCTCGCCCGGCGCGTGCCCGGCCCGATCCGGGACCAGGTCCCGGTACCGCTCCTCGATGGCGTCCCGCGCTCGCTCCCCCGCGTACGCCGAGGCCGTGTCGGCGGCGGCACGTCCCAGGCGACGTACCAGCGACGGCTCCCCGGCCAGGCGCAGGATCGCCGCCGACAGCGCGCCGACGTCCCGCGCCGGTACCAGGATCCCGTCACGACCGTCGGTGATCGCCTCTGGCAGCCCCCCGACCGCGGTGGCGATCACCGGCCTGGCCAGCGCGAGCGCCTCCATCACCACGACCGGTAGGCCCTCGTGATCGGAGGAGAGCACCAGGGCATCGGCCAGGTCGAGGAGCGCCGGCACGTCGGCGCGGTAGCCGAGCACGTGCAGGCGGTTCCGATGACGGCAGCCGGCGATGGCGTCGCGGATCCAGGGCCGGTCGAGGTGCTGGCCCACGAGCCAGAGCTCGACGTCCGGGTCGGCCTCAGCGGCCCGGTCGAACGCCTCGATCAGCACCTCGTGGGCCTTCTCGGGGCGGCCGTTGGCCACGTGGAGCGCCACGAAGGTCCCCGGCCGCCGATCCGGGACGACCCCGTCGGTCCCTGCCGCCGCGGCGGCCCGGACCGCATCGAGGTCGATGCCGTGGTGCAAGGTCTCGACCCGTCGGCGGAGGAGCCGGGGCCGGATGGAGGTCCTGGCCTCCTCCGAGACCGCGAACCCGATGTGGTCGAGCCACATCGTCGCCGCGTTCAGGATCCGCGTCGGCCACCGGTAGGCGCTCCAGCGGTTGTGCTCGGTGTAGACGACCTTGGCGCCACGTCCAGCGCAGCCCGCCCGCACGAGCAGCCTGGCCACGGCCGCGGGGAGCGGCGAGTGCGCGTGGACGATCTGCGGTCGGCGTCGCCACAGCAGGTGGGCGAGCGACAGGGGCCACGGTCGAGGACCGGCCCCGAGGTCGTGGACCTCGACGCCGGCGCCCGCGAGCGTCGAGGCGTAGTGGTCCTTGTCGCTGCGGACCCGGGCGACCTCGTAGCGCCACCGGCTGGACGACCCGGTCACCTGCTCGACCACCAACCGCTCGGCACCGCCGAGGCCGAGCCCCTTCAGGAGGACGAGGACGGTGACCGACGCGGCGTCGTCACCCATCGCCGGCGTCGACGCGACGAGGCCGCTCATCGGGCGATGCTCGACTGCCAGCTCGCCAGCATGAGGACGTCCCACAGCTCGTAGGAGCGATCCCTTCGCTCGCCGAGGTGGTCGGCCCAGGCGGCTCGTACCGGGGTCGGGTCGACCAGGCCGCCGTCGCGCAGCGACCGGGCGGCGAGCAGGTCCTCGGCCCACGGGCGCAGCGGTCCGCGGAGCCAGGCGGCGATCGGCACGCCGAAGCCGCTCTTGGGCCGGTCGATCAGCTCACGAGGGTGGCGGCGGGCGATCAGCTCCCGCAGCGCCCACTTGCCGACCCCGGCGCGGATCTTGGTCTCGATCGGCATCCGGGTCGACAGCGCGACGACCTCGGGGGCCAGCAGGGGCACCCGGGCTTCGAGGCCGTGGGCCATCGAGGCCCGGTCCACCTTCACGAGCACGTCGTCGGGCAGGTAGGTGAGCGCGTCGACGGCCATGAGCTGCTCGGCGAAGGTCGGCGCAGCGGGCCAGCGATCCTGGCGATGCGTGAGCGTCACCGGCTCGGCGTCGACCCCGGCAAGGGGTCCGGGGTCCTGCCAGTGCGAGACCAGGCGGCCGTAGGCGGCCGCCCGGTCCTCGGCGGCCAGCACGCCGGCGAGCTTGTCCACCTTCAGGCCGAGGAGCCGAGGGCGACGTCGCTCCGGCACCAGTCTCGCCGCGCGGTCCCACGTCGCCGGCCGGGGCGAGCCGAGGAGCCGCCCGGCACCCCGCCGCACCGGGCCCGGCAGCGATCCGACGCGGTCCCACGTGCGCGGCAGCCACAGGTGTCGGTTGTAGCCGCCGAACAGCTCGTCGCCACCGTCGCCGGAGAGCACGACGGTCACCGACCGGCGGGCCAGCCGGCTCACGAGCAGCGTGGGGAGCTGGGACGAGTCGGCGAAGGGCTCGTCCCAGTGTCCGGCCAGGTCCGGCACCTCGGCCAGCGCGTCCCCGGCGGTCACGACGAGCTCGGTGTGCTCGGCGCCGAGGCGTGACGCCACGGCCCGGGCGTGGCCGGCCTCGTCGTGGTCCCGGTCGTCGCTGCCGATCGTGAAGGTCGCGAGCGGGCGGTCGAGCTGCTCGGCCGCCAGGGTGGCGACGAGCGTCGAGTCGATGCCGCCGGAGAGGAGGGCGCCCAGCGGCACGTCGCTGCGAAGCCGCCGCCGGATGGAGGACGTCAAGGCGCCGTCGAGCCGGTCGAGCACCTCCGCGGCGTCGAGCGGATCGGCCGCGCCGGCCGCCACCTCGTCGGCCAGGGACCAGTACGGGATGGGCTCGCCGATGCGGCCGTCCCGCACCTCCAGGAGGTGACCGGCCTCGAGCTTGCGGGCGCCGCGGTGGATCGTCCACGGCGCGGGCACGTACTTGAACCGGAGGAACAGCGCGACCGCCTCGGGATCGACGGCGGCGTCGAAGCCGTCCACCGCCCGCAGGGCCCCCAGCTCCGAGGCGAACAGCAGGCCGCCCTCCAGCGGGGCGTAGACGAGGGGCTTCTCGCCGAGGCGGTCCCGGGCGAGCACGAGGCGGCGCTCCTCGCGGTCCCAGGCGGCGAACGCGAACATCGCGTCGAGCTCGGCCAGCGCCGCCTCGGGACCCCAGGCGTCGACGGCCTCCACCAGCACCTCGGTGTCGGAGCCGCCCCGGAGGCGGCGGCCGCCCGCGGCCAGGCGCTCCGCCAGCTCCGGTGCGTTGTAGATCTCGCCGTTGAAGGTGACCACCCAGCGGCCCGACCGGCTCACCATCGGCTGGCGGCCCTCGTCGCCGGGGGCGATCACCGCCAGGCGGCGATGGCCGAGGCCGATCCCGCCGGCCTCGTCGACCCACGTGCCCTCGCCGTCCGGCCCCCGGTGCGCGAGGGCGTCGCACAGGGCGGCCAGCACCTCGCGGGGGTCACGTCGGGTGCCCGGCAACCAGTAGCCGGCGATGCCGCACACGTCGAACCCTCCTCCCGGGCGCTCCCGACCGTCGGCGACGGCGAAGGAACCGATCCATGGTAGGCAGCCGGGCCCGACGCGGGTGACGCACGGACAGCCGGCCGTCCCGGCCGGCACCCATCTTTGGGTGGGCGGGGACGACCGGTAGCGTCGGGCCCATGAGGGGTGCAGCATCGCAGGCACCGGAGGGGACGGTGACGTGAGGCGCGAGCGCCCGACACGGGAACGGCCGCTGGTGGTGCACGTCGCCACCGTCGACATGACCTTGGCCCTGCTGCTGGGCCCCCAGCTCCGCGCCTTCGCCGAGGCCGGCTACGCCGTCGTCGGCGCCTCGGCGGCCGGCCCCTACCGGCAACGGATCGAGGCGACCGGGGCGGTCTTCGTCCCGCTGCGCCACGCGACCCGCTCGATGCGGCCGGTCCGCGACCTGCGGGCGCTCGGCGAGCTCGTCCGCCTCTTCCGCCGGTTGCGGCCCGACATCGTGCACACCCACAACCCCAAACCCGGTTGGTACGGCCGCCTCGCGGCGCGCCTGGCCGGGGTCCCCCACGTCGTGAACACGGTGCACGGCCTCTACGCCCTGCCCGAGGACCCGAGGGCGAAGCGCTGGCTGGTCTACGGGCTGGAGCGGGCCGCGGCGGCGTGCTCGGCGGCCGAGCTGGTCCAGAACCCCGAGGACGTGGAGACGCTGGCTCGGCTGGGCGTCCCGCGCTCGAAGCTGCACCAGCTCGGCAACGGCATCGACCTCGCCCGCTTCGACCCGACCGGCGTCGATCCGGCGACCGCGGCCGAGGTCCGCGCCGGCCTGCTCGGGGCCGACGAGGAGCAGGCGGGCGAGGTCGTCCTCGTCGGCGTGGTCGGTCGGCTCGTGTGGGAGAAGGGCCTACGGGAGGTGCTCGACGCCGCTCGCCGGCTGCGCACGACCAACCCCGAGGTGCGGATCGTGATCGTCGGCCCGACCGACCCGGAGAAGGCCGACGGGCTCGACGCCGCCGACCTCGACCGCCTGGAGATCGAGACCGGCGTCCGCTTCGCCGGCGAGCGTCACGACATGGCGGCGGTGTACGCCGCGCTCGACCTGTTCGTGCTGGCCACCTACCGGGAGGGCTTCCCGCGGGCCGCGATGGAGGCGAGCGCCATGGGGCTGCCGGTGGTCGCCACCGACATCCGAGGCTGTCGCCAGGTGGTCGACGACGGGGTGACCGGCGTGCTCGTCCCCGTCCGGGACGCCCTGGCCCTCGCCGGGGCCGTCGCGGCGCTCGCCGACGACCCTCCACGTCGCGAGGCCATGGGCGCGGCCGGCATCGAGCGTGCTCGTGCGCACTTCGACCAGCACCGCCAGATCGCCGTCACCCTCGACGTGTACCGCGACCTGCTCGGACCCGGCGCCCCGACCTCGGGCTGACGAGACGCCCCGTCACCCCGATCGTCCGGGCCGCAGCCCGCGCGGCCCCCGAGCCCACTCGACCTGCCGGAGGAGGCCGACCTCCGGGACCACGGTGGCCTGCCACCCCAAGGCCTCGGCGATCCGCTCGGTGACGGCGACGGTGCGGCGCTGGTCGCCACCCCGGGCCGGGCGCGACTCGATCACCGGTTCGACCCCCAACAGCCCGGCGATCAGCTCCACCGCGGTGAGCAGCTCCAGCTCCCGCCCCCCGCCGACGTTGTACGTGCTGCCGCTCGGCGGTGCGTCGACGGCGCGCAACGTCGCGTCGACCACATCGTCCACGTAGGTGTTGCTCCGGCTCTGACGCCCGTCTCCGTAGATGGTCACGGGACGTCCGGCGAGCAGCCGATCGATGATGATCCGATAGGCCATGTCGGGCCGCTGCCGCGGCCCGTACACGGAGTAGTAGCGCAGGATGGTGAAGGGCAGGCCGTCGGTGCTGCCACGGGCGCGCAGCACCTGCTCCGCGGCGAGCTTGGTCACCCCGTAGGGGGACACCGGCGCGAGGTCGGCCTCCTCGGCCCCGGTCGCCTCGATGCCGTAGACCGACGAGGTCGAGGCGTGCACCAGGTGGCCGACCCCGGCTCGGAGCACGGCGTCGGCCACCTTGGCCGCGGTGACGACGTTGCCCGACTCGAAGGTGTCGAACCGGTCCCAACCGCCCAGCCCCGGGGCGGCGGCCTCGTGCACGACGACGTCGGCGCCGTCGAACACCGGCAGGAGGTCACCGGAACGCAGGTCCAGCTCGACCAGGCGGAAGCTCGCCCGCGTGCGGGCCGAGCGGAGGTTGGCCTCCTTCTCGTCCCGCCCGTAGTGCTCGGTGAAGCAGTCGATGCCGACCACCTCGTCACCGCGACGGAGCAGCGCGTCGCACAGGTGGGAACCGATGAAGCCGGCCGCGCCGGTCACCACGACCCGCATGCGCTCCTCCCCTCGTAGCCAGGCTGCGACCCTACAACGACGCCGGCGGCACCGTCACCGTCACGGGCCCGGTCCCGCCTCCTAGGCTCCCGGCCACCCGAGCGCACTGGAGGCGTCATGGCCGGATGGAACTTCGCGGAGATCTGGGAACGGGTGGCGGCACGCATCCCGGACGCCCCGGCGCAGGCCCACGGCGACCGGCGCACCACCTGGCGGCAGTTCGACCAGCGGGCGAACGGGCTGGCCCGCACGCTGCTCGACACCGGCGCCGTCGAGCAGGACAAGGTGGCGCTGTACCTCACGAACGACCCGGCCTACCTGGAGGCGACCTTCGCCGCGTTCAAGGCCGGCCTCGTCCCCGTCAACACCAACTACCGCTACCAGGACGACGAGCTGGTCTACCTGTGGGACAACGCGGACGCGGTGGCCGTCGTCTTCCACGGCGCCTTCGCGGCGACGATCGAGCGCATCCGCGACCGGGTGCCGGAGGTCCGGACCTGGCTGTGGGTGGACGACGGCTCGGGGCCGATGCCCGACTGGGCCGTGGGCTACGAGGCGGCCGCGGCGTCGCACCCCGAGCGGGTCGCCGCACCGTGGGGCCGCGACGGCGACCACCTCCTCATGCTCTACACCGGCGGCACCACCGGCATGCCCAAGGGCGTGATGTGGCGCCAGGACGACCTCATCCGCACCGTGCTCGGCGCCAGCCTGAACCTGCGGTTCCTGGAGGACCCGGTGGACCACGACGCCGTCACCGCCGGCATCGGCGGGCCGGGGATGGTCAGCGTCCCCGCCTGCCCGCTCATGCACGGCACCGGCATGTTCACCCAGCTCGTGGTGCTGTCCGGCGGCGGCTCGGTCGTCACGCTCACGAACCGCACCTTCGACGTGGTCGAGCTGTTCGACACCGTCGAGGCCGAGGCCGTGAACGCGGTCGCGCTCGTGGGCGACGCGTTCGCCAAGCCGATGCTGCGGGCGCTCGACGCCGAGCCGGGCCGCTGGGACCTGTCGTCGCTCCTGGCCTTCACCTCCTCGGGGGTCATGTTCTCCGAGGCGTCCAAGCAGGGGCTGCTCCGCCACGCCCCCAACGCGCTCATCCTCGACGCGTTCAGCTCCTCGGAGGCCCTCGGCATGGGCCAGTCCGTCTCGGCCGCGGGCGCGGCGACGAGCACGGCCCGCTTCACGATCGGCCCCAACGCCAAGGTCTTCACCGAGGACCTCCGCGAGGTGGAGCCCGGCTCCGGCGAGGTCGGCCGCGTCGCGGTCGGCGGCCACCAGCCGATCGGCTACTACAAGGACCCCGACAAGACCGCCGCCACGTTCGTCACCGTCGACGGGCAGCGGTACTCGATGCCGGGCGACTTCGCGACCGTCGAGGCCGACGGCACCATCACGCTCCTGGGCCGGGGCTCGGTGTGCATCAACACCGGCGGCGAGAAGGTGTTCCCCGAGGAGGTGGAGGAGGCCGTCAAGACCCACGAGGGCGTGCTCGACGCGGTGGCCGTCGGGGTGCCCGACGAGCGCTTCGGCGAGGCGATCACCGCGGTGGTCGAGCTGGCGCCCGGCGCCGCCGTCGAGGAGGCCGCGCTCATCGAGCACGTGAAGGGCCGCCTCGCCGCCTACAAGGCCCCCAAGCGCGTGCTCGTGGTGGACACGATCGGCCGGGCCCCGAACGGCAAGGTCGACTACAAGCGCATCCGCTCCGAGGCCCGCGAGGCGCTCGGCGTCGGCTGACCGATCGCGGCGGGCGGACGGGCCCTACCGGCCCACCCGGGTGGCCGACCGGCGACGGGCGAGGCCGAACGCCGCGCTGTGGGCTCCGGAGAGCACCGCGCGGGCGCGGGGCAGCGGTGCATCGGCGTCGAGGCGCAACCGGGACAGGGCGAAGCGGTCCTGGTGGGTGCCGGCGACCGCGTGGTCGAAGAGCGGCGCGATCCCGTACCCGAGCGCCGCCAGGAGCGAGGCGGCGTGCTCGGTGCGATCCCCGTTGGGGTAGGCGAACAGCTCGGGCGGTGACCCGAACCGCTCGGTGAGCCAGTCGTGCGCTCGGACGATCTGCTCCTCCTGCTCCTCGGGGGTGCACCGATCGAGGCACGGGTGGTCCCAGGTGTGGTTGCCCACCTCGCGGCCGCTCGCCGCCCAGCGCGCCAACAGGCCGTCGTCCACCGAGGCGACGGTCGGGTCGAGCGGACCCAGGTCGATCCCTGCGAGGACGGCGCGTCGCCGTCGATCGGGCACCTGCTTCAGCGTCGACACCAGCGCCGCGCCGCGGAGGCGCCGGCCGTCCACGACCGCCTCGGCCTCGGCGGCGCGGACGCGGTGCGTCCAGAGCGGGGCACCGGTCGAGACGAGACCGGGGCACACGAACAGCGTGGCCGGGACCCGGTGGCGTTCGAGGACCTCGAGGCCGGCCTCCACCACGTCGCGCCGACCGTCGTCGAAGGTGAGCCAGACCGCGCGCCGGGGCAGCGGTGCCCCGTCGCGCACCGCGCGGACCACCTCCGCTCCCGACACCGGTGCGTAGCAGGTGAGGAGGTGGCGCACCTGGTGCTCGAACGCCACCGGATCCCGGACCTCGTGGTAGCCGACGATGCGCAGCCCGCGCTGCAGGAGGCGCCAGGACGCGGCGACGGGGCGGCTGCCGAGCACCCCCGACGCACTGCGGCGCGCACCCGATCCGATCGTCTCCACAGCTCCCCTTCTCGACCCCATCGGTGCCGTCGACCCTACCGTCACGCGACGCCCGACCCCGCCCGGTGCGAACCGACGGAGGCCGTAGACTCCGCGCCCATGGTCGGCTCGGCACCCTCCGCCTCGGTGACGGTGTGCATCCCGACGGTGGGTCGACCCTCGCTCCGGCAGCGGACCCTCCCGTCGATCCTGGCCGCCAGGACGGCAGGGACCGAGGCGGTTGTCGTCGGCGACGTCGAGCACGACGAGGTGACCGGGGTGCTGCCCGGTGCGATCGTCCTCGCGGACGACGACGCCGGGCAGGCGTCGTCCGAGGCTCCCACCGCCGCCCGGCGTCGCAACCGGGCGCTGCAAGCAGCCACCGGTGACCTGGTCGTGTTCCTCGATGACGACGACGAGCTGACGCCGGGCGCCCTCGTCACGCTGGCCACGGCGTTCGACACCGCGACGGTGGGGTTCGCCTCGGGTGCGGCGCGGGCGATCGCCCCCGACGGCTCCGAGATCGAGGTCGTCGCGCCCCAGCCCCTCGGCCCGCTCTACGGCGACCTCCACGGCGTGCACCTGGCCGGGGCCTTCGCCGTCCGGCGCGAGCTCCTGCTCGCGGTCGGGGGGTACCACGAGGAGCTGCGCTTCGGGGAGAACGCCGACCTGGTCATGCGGATCGGCCAGGAGCTGCGTCGCCGGGACCTCCGGGCCGTCGCCCTGGACCAGGTGGTCGTCCACCACCACCGCAGCGGCCGGGCCTACCGAGCCGACGTGGGCGCCGCGGCCGAGCACGTGCTGACCTGCCAGGCGGACGTGCTCGCCCGCCACCGCCACCTCCGGGCCCAGCACCACGGCATCGCCGGCGTGTCGGCGTTCCGACACGGCGATCCCGCCGATGCCCGTCGCCACCTCGGTCGGGCGGTGCGGGACGCCCCCACCTCCCCGGCCGCCTGGGGACGCCTGCTGCTGTCCCTCGCCCCGCCGATCGCCCGGTGGCGCTGGGCTCGCGGTCGACCGTGAGCCCCCGGTTCTCGGTCGTCGTCACGACCTTCGACCGCCCCGGCCTCCTCGCCGGTTGCCTCGAGTCCGTCGCGACCCAGACCGTCGGGGACCTCGAGTGCATCGTCGTGGACGACGGCTCGGCCACGGCCCGGGAGGTCCTGCCCGACGATCGCCGGTTCAGGGTGCTCGACCTGCCGACCAACGGGGGCGAGACCCGGGCGCGCCAGGCCGGCGTGGCCGCCGCCACCGGCGAGGTCGTCTGCTTCCTCGACGACGACGACCGATGGACGCCCGACCGCCTGGCCCTCGCCGCCGAGGGCCTCCGACGGGCGCCGGTGGCCCTCTGCTGGAGCCGCTGGGCGGACGAGCCCGGACGTGGTGGCGGGCGGGTCCTCGACGGGTGGGTCGGTGACGTGATCGTGGACGCCATCGCCCCGAGCCTCGGCGCCACCGCGGTCCGACGCGACGTCCTGGTCCCCTTCGACGAGGGCTTCCGGGCCAACGGCGACACCGAGTGGTGGATCCGCCAGGCGGCCGCCGCCCCGGTCTCGACGGTCCCCCGCCTCGGCCAGCTCGTCGGCCGGCATCCCGGAGCACGGCACGGCAACGACGACGACGCCCGCCTCGCCGCCAGCCACCAGCTCCTGGCGGTCCACCGCGACTACTACCGGGCGCATCGTCGGGCCCGGGCGTTCCGCTGGTACCGCATCGCCGTCCTCGAAGCCCAACGGGGCCGGCGCGGCCTGGCCGCGACCGCGCTCGCCCGCTCCCTGGCAGCTCGCCCGTCGGCGCGGGCGCTGGCTCAGCTCGGCCGTCTCGGGCCTAGGCCCGATCGCAGCCGACCTCGCCGGGTGCCGGCCGTCGACCGGTAGAGCTCCACCAGGTCCTCGACCGCCCGGTCGAGGGAGAACCGTGCCCGGAACAGCTCGACCCCGGCGCGGGCGCGGCGACCGCGCAGGTCGTCGTCCGCGAGGAGCCGTCCGATCGCGTCCGCCACCGCCCGGGCATCGCCGATCGGCACCAACGTCGCGTGCACGCCGTCGATCGCGACCCCTCGCAGCCCGGCCACGTCGGTGGCGACGACGGGGAGCCCGCTCCCCCACGCCTCGACCACCGCGCCCGCCGCGCCCTCCCGCCACGAGGTGCTGACGAACACGTCCGCAGCACGGTAGAGCTGTTCGACGTCGTCGCGGTCCCCCAACAGGTGCACCCGGTCCGGGTGGGGCAGCGAGGCGATCTGCCGCCGGACCGCCGAGGTCGTCGTCCCCTCGCGGCCCGCCACGGCGATGTGGGCTCGGCTCCCGCCCGCCTGGAGGAGCCCGGCGGCCCCCACGAGCACGTCGAGGCCCTTCTGGGGCTGGGGGCGGGCGACGGCCAGCACCAGCGGCTCGTCGCGGGCGAGCCCGAGGGCCGCGCGCTCCCCCGCATCGTGGGGCCCGGGGGGTCGGAAGCGGCCGGGGTCGCGTCCGCGCTCCACGACGGTAATCTTCGACCGTCGGATCAGGTGGTGCGCTCGCAGCGACCGGGCGACGCCCGGGGTGACGGCGTGCACGTGGTCGACACCGAGGTGCAGCGAGGCGGCCTCGACCAGGTGGGCGGCCACGAGCTTCCACCGTGCCAGCCCCGGGTCCGGCGCCGAGGCGATCGCCGCCGTGTTGACGACGCTGGCCAGCACGGGCACCGGCGTGCCCAGGGCAGCGAGGCCGGTCGCGATGACCGGCTCGAAGAGGACGGCGTGCACCACGTCGACCTCACCCGTCACGAGTCGGCCACGGACGGCCGAGCGTAGCGAGCCGATGGCGGGGCTCGGGGCCACGGTGACGACGACGCCGATCCGGTGCAGGTCGGCGAGGGTCGCCTCGTCCACGGGTCGACCGACGAGCAGCTCGACGTCGATCCCCGCCGCGACGAGGCCGGGGAGGACCACGAGGGTCGACTGCTCCGCCCCACCCTGCCGCAGGCTCTCGATGACCAACAGCAACCGCACGCGCACGCCCATCTCGTCGTCGTCAGGCCGATCGGCCCGCAGACCCTACGCTCGTGCGATGGGTCCGGGCGAAGACGATCGGGAAGCCTCGCGCCGCACGGAGCCGCCCAGGCTGCTGCACCTCGCGCACACCACGTCCCGCCGGGGCGCGGAGGTGTTCGCGGCCGCCCTCTCCACTGCGCTGGGCGAGCGGGGGTACGACTCGCGGGCGGTCGCGCTCCAGCACGGCGACGGCACGCTCGGGCTCGACGCCCTCGGCGCCCGCGGACGCTCGCCGGCCACCCTGCGGGCGCTCCGTCGGGCGCTGCACGATCGGGACCTGCTGATCGCGTACGGCGCGTCGACGCTCACCGCCGGTGTCGCGACCACCGTCGGCGGCCCGGCCATGGTGTACCGCAGCATCGGCGACCCCCGCTTCTGGGCCCGGGTGCGCGGCCGACGTCTCCGCATCGGTGTGCCGCTGCGCGCGACCGCTCGGGTGGTGGCCCTGTGGCCGGAGGCCGCCGAGGCGCTCCGCGCCCTCTACGGGCTCCGCCCCGAGCAGGTGGTCGTGATCCCGAACGGCCGCGACCCTCGGCACTTCGAGCCCGCCGACGCGACAGACCGGGACCAGGCCCGGCGGCAGCTCGGCCTCCCCCTCGACCTCCCCCTCGTCGGCTACGTCGGCTCGCTGTCCTGGGAGAAGCAGCCGATGGTCGTGGTCGATGCCGTGCGGGGGCTGCCCGACGTCGGGCTCGTCGTCGCCGGCACCGGCCCGCTCCTGACCGAGGTCCGCTCGGCGGGCCTGCGGGAGCCGGACCGCATCCGGGTCCTGGGACCGCTGGCCGATCCCCGCGTCGTCTACCGGGCCGTGGACGCGCTCGCCCTGCCCAGCGCCACCGAGGGCATGCCCGGCGTCGTCATCGAGGCAGCCCTGTCCGGCGTTCCCACGGTCGCGACCGACGTCGGGGCCTGCCGGGAGCTGGTCGACGAGACCACCGGCGAGCTGGTCGCCGGGACCGACGCCGACGACCTGGCACCCCGGTTCGCGGCCGCGTTGGGACGGGTCCTCGGCGACGCGGCGGCACGCGGCGAGGGCGCGCGGCGACGGGCGCTGGAGCGCTACACCACCGATCTCGTGGTCCAGCGCTGGTCCGACCTCCTCCACGAAGTGCACCACGAACGGGACCCGGCCCGGCTCCGACCTCGACCGTGGCGCCAGGGCGGCACCGGCGACGGCGTCGACGGGGCGACGACCGGATGCCGTCGAGACGGTGCGCCGACCGGTGGGGTGACCTCTCGCCACGTGAGCGCCACCGCCCAGCGGCGTGGCGCCGAGATCTTCGCCGCCGACCTGGTGGGCGCCCTCCGGACCGCCGGCGACGACGCCGGCCTGCGAGCGCTGCAACCGGCCGGGGCCAACCCTCATCTCGGTGTGCCGGTGCTCGCCGACCGCCGCTTCGGCGTCGAACCGTTCCTGGCGCTCCGGACGTTCCTGGCCGCGCCCGACGGACCGCGGGTGGCGGTGGCGCACGGCGCGTCGACGGTCCAGGCGGTCGCCGCCGCGCTCGTCGGCACCGACGTGCCCTGGGTCTACCGCAACATCGGGGACCCGCTCTACTGGGGGCGGGTCCGAGCCGCGCGGCTCCGGGTGGGCCTGCCCCTGCGGCGAGCCGACCGGCTCGTGGCCCTCTGGCCGGCCGCCGCCGACGCGCTGGTCGACCTCTACGGCATCGAGCCGTCACGGATCGTGGTCGTCCCCAATGCCGTCGATCGGGCGCACTTCGGCCCGGTCGGCCCGGACGTGCAGCACGAGTCCCGCCGATCGCTCGGCCTGGACGACCGGCCCACCGTCGCCTGGCTCGGCTCGCTCTCGCCCGAGAAGGACCCGCTGCTGGCGGTCGCGGTCGGCGCCCTGCTCGAGGGCCTCAACCTCGTGGTGGTCGGGGACGGGCCGCTCCGCGACGCCGTCTCGGACGCGGTCCGCCGCGCGGCACCCGAGCGCATCCGCGTGCTCCCGACCGTCGAGGACGTGCGGCCCGTCCTCGCCGCGGCAGATGCCGTGTTGCTCACGAGTCGCACCGAAGGCCTGCCCGCCGTGGCCATCGAGGGCGGGCTGAGCGGCCTACCGGTCGTGGCCCCCGACGTCGGCGGCGTCGCCGAGGTCGTCACGCCCACCACCGGGGTGGTCACCGGGTCGCGCGACGCCCCGGCGCTCGCCGCGGCCGTCCGGCGTGCCCTCGACGGCCGCGACGACCTCGGGGCCGCGGCCCGGGATCGCTGCCTCGCCCGGTTCACCCTCGAGGTAATCGCCCCCGACTGGCGGGACGTCCTGGCCGAGACGGCCCGGTGAGCACGATTCGCCGGGACCGCTCGTCGGGTGCCGCTGCCCTAACCTCGATCCGGTCCACGGACCCGGAGGAGGGGATCGCATCGTGACGTCGCAGGCCCGCAGCGCGCTCCGGACCGTGGCCCGCGCCTACGACCGCGCCCTGCCGACCCGGACCGGCACCACCGTGCTCCTCTACCACCGGGTCGGTGGTCGCACCCCCGTCCCCGTCGACCTCCCGACCGAACGGTTCCGGGAGCAGATCGCGTCGATCGCGTCGCGGGCGGTGACCCTCGACGAGGCGATCGACGACGACCGGGCCGATGCCCCACCCCGCGTCGTGGTCACCTTCGACGACGGCACCGCGGACGTCGTGGAGGAGGCCCTGCCGATCCTGGTGGAGCACGCGGTCCCGGCCGTCCTGTACGTGGCCACGCGCTTCGTGGAGGAACAGCGCGACTTCCCCGACGACGGCAAGGTGGTCTCCTGGGCCGCGCTCCGCGACGCGGTGTCGACCGGCCTGCTGACCCTCGGCTCGCACACCCACGGCCACGCCCTCCTCGACCGGCTGGACCCCGCCGAGGTCCCCGACGAGCTGGACCGCTCGATCGACCTGATCGGCGAGCGGGTCGGCGTGGCCGCCGAGCACTTCGCCTACCCCAAGGCGCTGCCCGGCTCCCCGGCGGCGACCGCCGAGGTCCGCCGCCGCTTCCGCAGCGCCGCGGTCGCGGGCACCCGGGTCAACCCGGCCGGGCGGCTCGACCCCTGGCACCTGCACCGGTCGCCGATCCAGGTCGCGGACGGGCCGGAGGACTTCGCCCGCAAGGCCGCCGGCGGCCTCCGGATCGAGGACGACCTCCGGCGGCTCGTCAACCGGGTCCGCTACCGGGGCGCGACGTCGTGACCTAGCGCCCTTCGCGGGCCCGGCAGGACACCGGGCGGGTTCCCGGGCGAACGGGCCGGCTCACTAGCATGGCTCCGCGATGGGTGGAGGCAGCGTGATCGATCACCGGGTCCACCCCGACCACCCGGTGCGCCCGCCGCTGGCCCCGCTGCGCGACCGCGCCGCCGCCTTCCGGGCCTCCGGCGACCTGGCCCCCACGGTGCTCGGCGGCCTCGCCGTCCTCGCGGTCGTCGGCGGCTTCTGGTTCTTCGCCACCGGCGTGACCCCCGACATCTGGGTGCCGACCCTCGTGTTCCTGGCGCTGTTCGTCATCAGCGTCCCCGTGCTGCTGGCCCTCTCCCGCGACCGCGAGGGCCGCCCGGACCACCGGCTGCGCAAGATCCTGCTGCTCGCCCTGGTGGTGAAGATGTCCTTCGTCTTCCCCCGCTACTACGTGGCCGAGTACCTCTACGCCGGCGAGTCCGACTCCGGCATGTACCGCGACGGCGGCGAGCACTTCTACCGCAACGCCAAGCAGGGCAAGTGGAGCATCGAGGGCTCCAAGCTCGCCTCGTTCCCCCAGGAGACCCGCGCCCTCGGCTACGTGGCCGGCGTGCTGTTCCTCGCCTTCGGCACCACCTACATGGGCTCCTACATGATCTTCAACTGGCTGGCGTTCGTCGGCCTCCTCCTCGTCTTCCAGGGGTTCCGCGCCGCCTACCCCAACGCGCCCCCCTACCGGGCCGCCGCGCTCATCTTCTTCCTCCCGTCGGTCCTCTACTGGCCGTCGACGCTCGGCAAGGACGCCGCCATGACCTTCGGGCTCGGCCTCGTGATCTACGGCGCCGCCCGGCTGCTGACCCCGAACCGGCCCTGGCGCGGGCTCGCCGCGGGCCTGGCCGGCGGCTACCTCGTCAGCGTGATCCGCCCCCACCTGCTCGCGATCGTCCTCGTCGGCCTCGGGGCGAGCCTGCTCGTGCGCCGCGCCCCGGGGCGGTCCAGCCGCGGCGCGGTGGCGGTCCGCATCCTGCTCGCCCTCCTCATGATCCCGCTGCTGTTCGTCGCGCTCGGCCGGCTCGACGCCGCCTTCGGTGACGGCACCTCGGAGCTCAGCCTCCAGGAGGCGCTCCAGTCCACCGAGTCCCGCACCGCGATCGGCGGCTCCGCCTTCGAGGCCCAGCCGGTGCGGACGCCCCTCGACCTGCCGGTCGCCACCTTCTCGGTGATCTTCCGGCCGTTCCTCTGGGAGGTGTCGAGCCTGCCGGTGCTGGTCAGCGCGATCGAGGGCACCGCGCTCCTCGGGCTGGCGGTCGCCTCCTCCGCCTGGCTCTGGCGGATCGGCCCCGCGGCCTACCGCCACCCCTTCGCCGCGTTCTGCGTCGGCTACTGCCTGGCGTTCGTGTTCGCGTTCTCGAACATCGCCAACGCGGGTATCCTCGCCCGGCAGCGCGTCCAGATGCTGCCGGTCCTGATGCTGGTCGTGGCCGCGGCCTGGGAACGAACCCGCGAGGTGCGCGCCCACGAGCTCCCCGACGAGCCCCCGCAACCGGCCCTGCCGGGCACCGACCTCCACGACCTGTCGCCTGCCAGACCCTGACGCCCATGCTGATCCGCCTGCTCTTCATCGCCCGACGCCGCTGGCCCATCCTGCTGCTCCTCCCCCTCGTGGCGGTCGGCGTCGCGGCCGCGTTCCAGCCCCGGGGCGGAGCGAAGCTGCCCACGACCTACAGCGCCAGCTCGCTGATCGCCGTGCAGCCGACCACCTCGGCCACCGCCGTCAACCAGCTCATCGTCGCCGTCACCGCCGGCGAGCCGGCCGCCGCGGTCAGGAAGGAGCTCGGCCCCCGGGCCGCGGAGGTCACCCCGACCATCCGGTTCGTCGAGCGCCAGGCGGTGGTCGACGCCACGGCCACCTCCGAGGACCCCGACCTGGCCGTAGCCGCCTCCAAGGCGTACGCCGACGCGTTCATCAGCTACGGCAACGAGAACCTGACCGGCAGCTCCCTCGAGCAGCTCGCCGACGCCGAGGCGGCGGCGACCAAGGCCCAGGAGGACCTGGAGACCTTCACCCGCGAGCACGCCGACGCGCTGGCGCAGAACCCCGTACCCCCCGAGGTGGAGGTGCTGCGCCAGGCCCGCCTGACCGACCTGGCGTCCGCCCAGACCCGGGTCCGCGACCTCCGGGCCCAGGGGCCGGCGAACCTGCCGTTCAGCGCGATCACCTACGGCACCGCGGCCAAGGACAGCGCGTCGAAGCTCCAGCTCCCCGCCGACCTCCGGCTCCGGGCCGTCATCGGCTTCTGCCTCGGGCTCGTGGGCGCCATCGCGCTCGTCGCGATCGTGGAGAAGCTCAACCCACGGATCGACGACCCCGGCGACGCCGAGCAGATCATCGGCGCGCCGGTGCTCTCGATGGTGCCGGTCATGCGCGGCCGGCGTGGCCGGGTCCTCGCCCGGGCCGACCCGGCGACCTTCCAGGGGCCGTTCGCCGAGAGCTTCCGGGGCCTGCGCTCCCACCTCGACTTCCGGGCGCTCGCCGAGGAGCGGGACCTCCCGCCGCGGCTCCTCGTCGTGTCGGCCACCCCCGCCGAGGGCAAGACGACCACCGCGACGTTCCTCGCCCTCTCCTACGCCGAGACGGACCGGGCGGCGCTCGTGATCGGCGGCGACGTCCGGCGGCCCACCGTGCACGAGCGCTTCGACGTGGCCCGCATCCCCGGCCTCACCGACCTCGAGTCCTCGGGCGACATCGCCGCCTCGGTGGCCGAGGTGATGGCGAGGGACGAGGTCTCCGGCGTGAGCGTCATCCCGAGCGGCCACTCGACCGCGAACGTCACCCGCATCGTCCCGAAGCTGACCGCCATCACCCGGGCCGGGCAGCGGTCGGACCGGCCGGTGATCGTCGACAGCGCCCCGGTGATGGTCGCCAACGACTCCATCGACTACCTCGCGGCGGTCGACTGGGTCATCATGGTCGTGCGGGTCGGACGGTCCACCGAGCGTGCGGTCCGCAAGGCCGTCGCGGCGCTCCGCCTCAACAAGGCCGAGATCGTCGGCGTCGTCATGGTCGGCTCCCTGGAGTCCACCGACGCCAAGCGCTACTACTACAACTACTACGCCGACGACCCCAAGCACGCCCGCTGAGGGCCGAACCGCCGGCCCCCGGGTCGGCCCCGCTCACCAGTGGTCCGACGCCGGCGAGCGCCCCCGGCCACCCCGACCCGCCGCGCTGGCCCGGCGCTCGTCCGCCGCCGGCACCGGGCCGTCCGGTCGGGCGCCGGCGGGTCGGAACCAGGTGCCGCGGATCCCGATGCGCACCCGGTCGCGAGCGGGCTGCCACGCCGCGAGCCGCTCGGCCAGCTCCTCGGGGAGCGGGCGGCGGATGCTGACCGCGACCGACAGGCCCAGCAGCTCCCGGAACAGCTCGGCGTCCCCGTCCCCGCTGTGGAGGACGACCTCGCGCTGGGCGTCCACCTCGAAGCCGTGGCGGGCCCAGGTCGGCGCGGCGTCGAGGAGCGCGGTGCGAACCCGTCCCTCCGCCGCCGGCAGGCGGGTGGCGTGCAGCAGGCCGGTCAGCGGCGCGACGGCCGGGGCCGCGGCGAACAGGTCGTCCGCGTTGTCGATCTCCAGGACGCCCCCGCCCACGTGGTCGGCCGCCCAGGCGGCGATGGCGTCCAGGTCATCCACGTAGAGCAGGCAGAACCGCGAGACCAGCACGTCGAACCGCTCGGCGAGATCCTCCACCCGCCCCCACCGGAACCGCAGGTTCGCGAGCGGCGGCCCGGCCTCGGCCAGGGCGATCGCGGTCTCGTGGACGTCGACGCCGACGAACCGCTTGCCGGGGAACCGGGCCGCCAGGTGGCGGAGGTAGCTGCCCTCCCCGCAGCCGACGTCGACCACGGTCTCGGCCGCGTCCCAGGCCGGGTGGTCGAACATCGGTGCCTCGGCCTCGGCGCACAGCGCGGCCTGCACCGCCAGGTGCCGCTGCTTGATCTGGTGCAGGTCGCCCACGTCGCGGTGCCTCCCCCGGGATCTCCCGTCCGGGCCGTAGCGTAGTGTCGCCACATGGTGCTGCGTTCCCCGGACCTGGCACGGGAGGAGGAGGCCGAGCTGGCCCGGGCGTGCGAGGCGGCTCGGGCACACGCCGCCGAGCGCCTCTCGACCCGCCTCGGCTTCGACGTCGCCGGCTGGCTCGACGCACCCTCGGCCACCGGGGTGGTGCACCGCCGCGGCTGCGGCATCGACGGCGCCGCCGTCGCCCGGAGCGTGGCCGACCTGCTCGTCCACCACGACCTGGGCGACGAGGACCAGGGCCCGTCGACCACCCGGCTGGTCCGCACCGGCGGCGGCGTCGACCGCGACGACGTGCCCGACGGCCCCGAGGTGCGCCGGCGCGACGCCCTCGGCCGGCCGCTGCGAGCCCGCCCCCACGGCTTCGCCGCCGCGCTGGCCGGCGGGGCCTCCTTCAAGCTGCGGGCGGTGGAGGTCGCCGACGACGACCTCTGGCGGCTGGTGGCGGACCTGGAGCACGTGGCCGGCACGCCGACGGGGTGCCTGGCCTACCTGTCGGGACCGGGCGCCCGGGGCTGGGGCGCCCACTACGACCGCCACGACGGCATCGTCGTGCAGGTCGAGGGCACCAAGCGGTGGCGGGTCCACGAGCCGGTCGAGGCCGATCCGCTCCGCCCGATCAGCCCCTACCGCGTCGGCGACCGGATCGTCTGGGAGGGCGTGCTCGGGCCGGGTGAGGTGCTCGCGGTGCCGCGGGGGTGGGGCCACGAGGTCCTCGGGACCGCCGAGGCGTCGCTGCACCTGACCCTCCCCGTCCGGCGCCCCGACGGCACCGACCTGGTGGCCGGGCTGGTCGAGCGCATCGCCACGCCCCCGCGGTCGCCGCAGGCCGAGCGGCGCGCCCGCCTCGCCGGGCGCGCCCGCACCACCCTCGCCGCCGCCCGGCTGCTCCTCGACCTCCTCGACCGTGACGACGCGCCGCCGCCCGGCGGCCCCCGCCTGCGGCTGGCCTCGGCGGCCGCGGTCCTGGTGGACGAGGCGCCGGGCGCCACGACGCTGCGGGTCGGCGACGTCGAGCTGCCCCACGACCGGGCGACCGTCGCGCTGCTCGCCGGCCTGGTCCGGCCCGAGGGCCTCGACCCGTCCACGGCCACGCAGCCCCAGCGCGACCACCTGCTCCGCCTGGCCGAGCGGGACCACGTCGCCGTCCTCGACGGCCCGCACCCGCCGGCCTCCCCCGGCGTGGCGCCCGGCGCCACCGGCGACGAGCCGCAGGGATCGGCGGCCCCGCGCTGGGCGCCGGTGCGCAGCGCGGCGGACCCGACCCCGGGCCCGTCCCACGCGCTCGCCGGGCGGCGGGCGGCCGCGGCCGCCCGCTGGCGGGAGCTGGTGGCCGGCATCGACCTGGAGCGCATCGCGGCGGCCCCGCACCCCGGCGAGGTGGCCCTGGGGTCCTGGCGGGGCGACCCCGGCGACCTCGCCGGTGCGGCGATCGAGCACCTCCTGCTCACCCGCGACCTCGACGGCGGCCGGCTGGCCGTCGCCCACGGCGGCGTGGCGTTCAACCGGCGGCCCCCGGCCTCGCTGCTCCGGGCCACCGACCCCGCGGCGCCCCGGCGCGTCGCGATGCCGGCGCTGTGCCGGTTCCTGCGCTCAGGCGGCACCGCGATCCTCTTCGGGACCGACGACTCGATCCCCCACCTCTCCGCGCTGGCCTGGCTCGTCGAGTCGGTCACCGGCGTCCGCTCCGGCACCAACACCTACCTCAGCGACGGCTCGGCCACCGCCGGCTTCGGCGCCCACTGGGACGACCACGACGTGATCGTGCTCCAGGCGGTGGGCACCAAGCGCTGGCGCCTCCACCCGCCCACCGAGCCGGCCCCGATCCTCGGCACCACCCCCTCGGCGGTGGCCGACGAGGTGCACCTGGAGGTGGTCCTGGAGCCGGGCGACCTGCTCCACCTGCCCCGGGGCTGGGGCCACACCGTGTCGGGGACCGGTGGCCCCTCGGTGCACCACACCTTCCCGCTCCGCCACCCCACCGGCCTCGACGTGGCCGCCGCGCTCGTCACCGGCCGCGCCGCGACGCCGGCGGCGGTCGTGGCCGCCCGGCGGGCCGAGGTCCCCGCCCGCCCCCTGGCGCCGCTGCGGGCCCCGCTCGACCCCCTCCCCACCGACGGCCGCGCCGTCCTGGCCGTGGCGGCCGAACCCCGCATCCCCGCAGGCGGCGACCCCGGCGTGCCGACCCTGGCCGGGCGGTCGCTGCCGCCGGACCCCGCCCTCGTGGACCTCCTCGCCCGGCTGGGTTCCACCGGCGTCGATCCGACCGGCGCCGATGCCGGGCTCGGGGACCTGCTCGATGCCGGGCTCGCCGAGGTGCACCCCCGATGACCGAGCTGCGCATCGGGCCCCTGGACGACGCGGTCGAGGTTCGGCGGCCGGGACCGGGCGAGGCCACCGAGCTGGGCGCCGCGGCCCACGCCGCCGACGAGCGGCTGGTCGCCGCGGCCCGGGCGCGCCTCGCGCGGGACCTGCCCGCCCTCGCCCCGAGGCCCGCCGCGCCCGACGACCAGCCGACCCTCGGGCCCGCCGGCTGGGCGAGCGCGCTCGACCCCGAGGCGGTGGTCGACGCCGCGGTGGCCGAGCACCGCGACAGCCAGGTCGTCGCCGCGCCCGGCACCAACCCGGACCCCGAGGACTTCCGTCGCCCGGCCACGGCCGCGGCCGCGCTCCGCGCCCCGCTCCTGGCCCGGTGGCCGGCCCCGTCGCCCGTCCTGGCCGAGCTGGCCGACCTCGCCGACGACCTGGCGACCGCCACCGACGCCGCCACCACGATCACGGCCTACGTCGGCGGCGAGGGGTTCCCGGTGCCGACCGCCCTGGACCGACCCCGGCTCCTCCTCGCCGGCCACCGACCCGTGGAGGTCGCCCTGGCCCCACCCCGCGCCCGGCCCGACGCCCCACCGGCCTGGGCCGGCTCGCTGGCCGTCGGCGACGCGCTCCACCTGCCCGCCGGCTGGACCGCGACCGTGGTGGCCGACCGGACCTGGTGGGCCGAGGTCGAGGTGGCGCCGCCGCCGGCCGACTGGGTCGCCGCCGAGGTGGCCCGGCGCCTCGCCCGCCGCCACCCCCTCGTGCGGGCCTCGCTCCCCTACCACCCCGAGGACGACTCGCCCCTCACCCGGCTCCTGGCCCGCCTCGACCTGGACGGGGAGCGGGCGATCGCCGCCGTCGCCCACGGCGCCCGGGTGCGCGCCTGCCGGCCGGTGACCGCCGCCGACGCCGCCCGGCTGCTGGCCGGCGCCGCCACCCCCCGGGTCCTCGGCCCGCTCGGCTGGTACCTGGTCGAGCACCTCCACCCCGACGACCCGCCCCTCGCCGCGGGCGAGGCAGCCGTCGCGGTGGGCGGCCGCCTGCTGCGGGCACCGACCGACCTGCTCCACCGCCTCCTCGCCGGCGTGGTCGACCCCGGCCTGGTCGACGGGCTGGTCCGGGCCGAGCTGGTCGCGCCGGCCACGCCGTGACCGGCGCGCCGGCGGGCGATCCGGTCCCCGCCGCACTCCGGCAGGCGGCGGCGCGGGCCGGCCTGCGCCTCGGGCCCCACCACCGCAGCAGCCGGTTCTCGCCCGGGCGCCTCCACCGCGACCGGGGCCTCGCCCCGGTGCTGGTCGACGGCGACCCGTGGGACGCGGCCGCCCGCCTGGTGCACGAGCTGGCGATCACCGGCCTCGACGGCGGCGCGACGGTCGCCGCCGCAGCCCGATCGGCGGGACCGTCCGAGCGGGCCCTGGTCGGCTGGGAGGGGGGCCAGGACCCCCGCTGGAAGGTGTACCTCCAGAACGAGCACGGCTTCCGCGATCCCGGCACCGGCGGGCCGGGACCGGTCGTGCACCTGGCGGTCAAGGGCCGGCCGGGGCGGCCGGCGGCCTGGAGCACCTACGCGTCGGTGCCGGCCGCAGGCCGGGCCCACCTCGGCACGCTCGTGGCCTCGGTGGCCGGTGGCCTCCCCGTCGCCGGGCTCGCCGGGGCCCTCGCTGCCCCCGCGCCGCCGCCCGGGCCCCAGGACGTCCTCCTCGTCCGCGAGGACGGGTCCGCCCGCCGCTCGCTCGACCTCGCCGCGCCCCGGCCCCGCCGCCCGCTCGACGCCTGGCTGGCGCTCGCGGCCGAGGCCCTGGACCACCTGGGGGTCGAGGTGGACGAGCGGGAGGCCCTGGCCCGCGCCCACGGGTCGGCGCCCGTCGCCCGCGTCGCCGTGGGCACCGACGCGCGGGGCGCCCCGTTCCTCACCCTCTACCACTGAGGCCGACAGGCGGGTGGGGCGGCGGGCCACCCGCCCGCGCTCAGGCGGGAGCCAGCAGGGCGCCCAGCAGCAGGGTCATGGTCGCGGTCACGTGCTGGGCGTCGACCGCGAGGTCGAAGGTCTCGCCGTCGTAGCGCTGCCGGTACGGGCCGTCGGCCAGCCAGACGCTGCCGGGCTCCCGGGTCCGCACCGCCCGGCAGAGCCAGGCCGCCCGCTCGTCCGGCGTGACCAGCTCGGGCGCGTACATCGCCACCAGCCCGGCCCGCTCGGCGAACAGGTCCTGGCTCTCGCCCGGGCCACCGATCTCCCCGTGGACGCGCCTCGCCAGCTCCGGCTCCCGGTCCGTGACCGCCGCCGGCAGGTCCAGGCCGATCTGGCGGGCCCAGATCAGGGCGAGGAGCTGGTGGGTGAGGGCGTAGCCGGTCTCGTCGGGCCGGGCGGTGAACGCGTCGACCGCCGCGACCGTCCCCGGCCCGGGGGCGCCGAACACCACGGCCGAGTCGTCCACCAGGCGCCGCTCGGCCGAGGTCCGGTCGCCGCCGGGACCGCCCGGCTCGGCGGTGGGATCGAGGAGCCGGCGGGAGGGGTCGGTCGGCTCCGACGGGGTGCGGCCCGCGAGCGGGTCCTCGGCGTCGGGCCAGCCGTGCCGGGCCGCGACCTCCCGGAGCACCCACGCGCCGTCGACGCGAGGGCGGGGCAGGCGCCGAAGCAGCTCGGCCCCGGCGTCCAGGGCCTCCCGCGCCTCCCCGTCGGTGACCGGGCAGTCGAGGGCCGACGGGTCGACGCGTGGGATGGTCGCCTCCAGCGGGTGGGTGGACGACGGCCCCTGCGGCTCGGTGCTGATGACGCTCCGCACCGGCTCCCCCCC
>Ga0182792_1000576_pt1 | contig 33425 bp, 30 predicted proteins | sample Passage237B_FD_130497 | JGI IMG/M metagenome (GOLD analysis project Ga0182792, IMG submission 130497) | Cellulose adapted compost microbial communities from Newby Island Compost Facility, Milpitas, CA, USA - Passage2 37B (version 2) (version 2) ...
CCCTGGCCGACGGAATCCTGATGGTCAAGGCGCCCGGCGCGAACACGGCCGACCTGCACGACCTGACGTTCAGGCGCCTGCGTCCCGGCGTGGAGATCCTGTGATGCGGCCCGGTCGCCGGCGACAGGCGCCGTCAGGCATCCGCCACCAGGATCCGGAGAGCCTGGCGGTGCAGATCGGCATTGGCCGCCGCGAGCACCCGGCCGTCGGAACGGGGGCCCAGGGGCCCGCCCCGCCAATCGGTGATGACGCCGCCGGCACCCTCGATCACCGGCGCCAGCGCCAGGTAGTCATAGGGCATCAGGCCGGCCTCGGCCACCAGATCGACCGTGCCGCTCGCCAGCAAGGCATAGGCATAGCAATCGCCGCCGAAACGCCGCAGGTGAACCGCCGAACTCAGGCGCTCGAACGCGCGGGCATCCTCGCCGGCGAACAGGTCCGGCGAGGTGGTCTGGAGGATGGCGTCCTGCAGCCTGGACCCCGTCCGCGTGCGGCAGCGTTCGCCGTTGAGCCAGCTGCCGCGCCCGCGCACCCCCACCCAGCGTTCCCCCGTGCATGGCACGTCGATGATGCCGAACACGGGACGCTGCTCATGCAGCACGGCCAGCAGACAGCCCCACAGGGGATTGCCGGTAATGAAGCTGCGAGTGCCGTCGATCGGGTCGATCGACCACACGACCGGCGCCTCGCCATCCTGGATGCCGAATTCCTCGCCGAGCAGGCCGTGGTCGGGATAGCGGCGGCCGATTTCCGCGCGCAGGAATTCCTCGACCTGGCGGTCGGCCACGGTCACGGGACTGGCGTCGGCCTTGGTTTCGACCCGGGGCCGATGGCGGAACCACCGCAGGGCCATGGCGCGCGCCTGGCCCGCCAGGTCCTGGGCGAAATCGAGGACCTCGTCGGTCCAGGGCGGTACGGTCTGAGTCATCGGCATCGCGGGCTCCCGTGGCGGTTGACCGGCGGCGAAGGCCGGGTGAAAAAGTATTCTGATGACTCTTGCATGATTTTGCAAATTTCCACAAAATAACAACACGAGGCGCCCCGGCTCGTTGGCACGGCCGCAATACGCCACCCCTGCAGCCGCCGCGAATCTCCTTCCGATCCGGCACAGACCGGCTTACACCACGACAGCAGGAGACACACATGCGACATTCCACACAAAGGGCCCTCGCGGCGGCGATCGCGCTTGCCGGCGCCGGCCTCATCCACTCGGCCCAGGCCAAGCCACTGACCATCTACACCGCCCTGGAAGACGACGAGGTCACCGAATACATGGCGGCCGCCAAAACCGCCATGCCGGACGTCGAATTCCACGTGCTGCGCCTGTCCACCGGCGACATGGCGGCGCGGCTGCTGGCCGAAGCCAAAAATCCGCGCACCGACGTGATCTGGGGCTTCGCCGTCACCAACATGCTCGATCCCCGCATCCACGGCGCCCTGATGCAATACGAGCCGGCCGCCGCCAAGCAGCTGGCGCCCATCTACCGCGGCAAGGACGGCACCTGGTTCGCAGCCACCGGCTACATGGCGGCCTTCTGCGTCAACACCGAGCGCCTCAAGTCCAAGAACCTGCCCATGCCGGCGTCCTGGGAAGACCTGACCAAGCCGGTCTACAAGGACGAGCTCGTCATGCCCAATCCGGCCGCCTCGGGCACGGGCTGGCTGCAGATCGCCGCCATCCTGCAAGGGCTGGGCGATGAAAAGGGCTGGGACCTGCTCAAGCGCCTGAACATGAACATCGCCCAATACACCAGTTCCGGCTCCAAGCCCTGCAAGATGGCGCGCACCGGCGAATACACCATCGGCATTTCCTTCGCCTTCCCCGCCATGCAATCCATCGAGGCCGGCTTCCCGATCAAGATGGTGATCCCGTCCGACTGGGAAGGCTACGAGCTGGAAGCCTCGGGCATCCTGTCGAGCACCCGGAACCCGGACGACGCCAAGCGCTTCCTCGACTGGACGCTGTCGCCGGAGGCCGCCGCCCTGTACAAGAAATACAAGGAAATCGTCACCATCCCCGGCGTCGAGCCTTCCGAACAGCTGATCAAGGCCGGCCTGCCGCAGGATGTGGGCAAGGTCCTGTTCCCGATCGACTTCGAGAAGTCGGCCGCCGGCCGTGCGGAAACGCTCAAGACCTGGCAGCAGATGACCGCCCGCTGACCGCCGCGGGCCGCGCCGCCTGCGCGGCCGGCCCGCCGCACCCCGGAGCCCGCATGAGCCTGGAACTCTCCCATGTCCACAAGTCATTCGACGGTTTCCAGGCGCTCAAGGACATCAGCCTGAGCGTCGGACCGCACGATTTCGTCTGCCTGCTGGGCCCCAGCGGCTGCGGCAAGACGACCCTGCTGAGAATCATCGCCGGACTCCTGCAGGCCGATGGCGGCGAGATCCTGTTCTCGGGACAGGACCTGGGGCAGATGCCGCCGCGCAGCCGCAACTTCGGCATCGTCTTCCAGTCCTATTCGTTGTTCCCGAACATGACCGTGCGCGAGAACATCGGCTACGGGCTGCGCATCCGGCGCGAGCCCCCCGCACGGATCGCGGCCCGCGTCGACGAGCTGCTCCAGCTGATCCGCATCCCCGACATGGCCGAGCGGTTTCCCTGGCAGCTTTCGGGCGGCCAGCAACAGCGCGTGGCCCTGGCCCGGGCCCTGGCCGTCAACCCGCGCCTGATCCTGCTGGACGAGCCGCTCTCGGCCCTGGACGCGCGGGTGCGCAACGAAATGCGCCACGAAATCCGCGAAGTCCAGCGCCGCCTGAAGATCCCCACCATCATGGTGACGCACGATCAGGAAGAAGCCCTGATGCTGGCCGACACCATCGTCTGCATGAACAACGGCGCCATCGAGCAGGTCGGATCCCCCTGGCAGCTCTATCACGAACCCGGCACCCGCTTCGTCGCGGACTTCATCGGCCTGAGCAACCTGCTGTCTGCCGACTGGACGCGCCGGCATGCGCCCGAGATGCTGGCCGCCCACCCGCCGCCGGCGGACGAGTCCCGATGGCTGTTGTGCGTGCGGCCGGAGCACATCCGCCTGGCGGCCGACGCCAATGGCCCGGCCACGGTCGGCGCGGTGACCTTCCTGGGAAACCTGTGCCGCATGACGCTGCGCTGGGGCGACATGGACCTGCGCGTCGAGCAGCACGCGGCGTCCGCATACCGCGAAGGCGACCGGGTCCGGCCAACCATCGATCCCGCGCACGGCTGCTGGGTCACGGCCTAGGAGACGCCATGCCTCATTCCTCCGCGGCGGTTCCGGCTTCCGGCTTGCGCCATCCGCGCCTGACGGGCACCCCCGAGCAGTGGCTGACCCGGGTCTGCGTCGCCATTCCGACCCTGGCGCTGATCCTTTTCTTCGGCTACCCCCTGCTGACGATCTTCTGGCAGAGCTTCGTCCTGTGGGACGGCACGCTGGGCCTGGACAACTACGCAGCCATTCCTTCCACGCCCGGGCTGGTGACGGCGGGTATCAACAGCCTGTCCATCAGCCTGAGCACGACCCTGGTCTGCATCCTGCTGGGTTTCCCCATCGCCTACGCGCTCGAGCGCAGCCGCATCTGGCTCAAGCCCTGGGTGCGCCTGAGCCTGCTGCTGCCCCTGCTGGCGCCCTCGCTGGTGCAGGGCCTGGGCCTGCTGTTCCTGCTGGGGCGCAATGGCCTGCTCTACCAGTGGACCGGCATCGAGCAGAACATCTACGGCTACTGGGGACTGCTGATCTCCGACGTGTTCTATGCCCTGCCGCAGGCCATCATGATCATCCAGGCGGCGCTGCGCAACGCCGATGCCCGCTACTACGACGCCGCGACCGTGATGGGCGCCACCCCGCGGCAGCAGTTCTTCGACATCACCCTGCCCAACTGCAAGTTCGGCCTGCTGAGCGCCGCCTTCGTGGTCTTCACCATCACGATCACCGACTTCGGCAACGCCGCCGTGATCGCCGGCGACTACCGTGTGCTGGCCACGGAAATCTTCAGCCAGGTATCCGGGCAGCAGAACTTCGGCATGGGCTCGGTCGTCGGCATCATCCTGCTGCTGCCCGCCCTGCTGTCGGTCTACATCGAGCGGGTGGCATCCCAGAAGCAGTTCGGCGGCAGTTCCGAGAACCGGATTCCGCTGGACCCCGCCGCGTCGCGCGGGCGCGACGTCCTGCTGGGCCTGGTCACCTACGCCACGGCGGCGGCCATCTGGGCGATCATCGCCGTGGTGGTGTTCGCCAGCTTCGTCAAGCTATGGCCCTATGACATGACCCTGACGCTGGCGAACTTCAAAGTGAACATCGCCAGCGGCTACCAGCCCATCTGGACCTCGCTGTACGTGTCCGTGGCGGCCGCCCTGATCGGCATCGTGCTGCTGTTCCTGCTGGCCTACGGCGTGCGCGGCCTGCAGGGCCGCCTGGCCCAGGCCATCTACCTGCTGTCGGTCCTGCCCGTGGGCGTGCCGGGGCTGGTGCTGGGCCTGTCGTACATCTTCACCTTCAACGACCCGCACTATCCCCTTCACTGGCTGTACGGCAGCGCGCTGCTGATCGCGCTGTGCAATTTCTACCACTACCATACGCAGGGCTTCCTGACGATGGCCACCGGCATGCGCATGGTGCCCCAGGCCCTGGAGGAAGCCGCCGCCTGCCTGGGCGGCAAGATGCGCCACGTCATGGGAGACGCCATCCTGCCCGTGATCGCGCCGACCGTGCTGGCGGTCTTCTTCTTCCTGTTCATGCGCTCGATGGTGACCCTGTCGGCCGTGATCTTCCTGGTCACGCCCCAGCTCAACGTCGCCGCCGTCTCGGTCATGCACCTGAACGAAGCGGGCTTCGTATCCCAGGCCGCGGCCTTCTCCACCATCATCATCCTGGTCGTCTCGGCCGCGATGCTGATGATGCGCACGCTGGTTTATCATTTCCGCCCCAATCTTTCCTCCGGAACGAGCTGACATGTGGTCCGAAGCGCGCCACCAGAAAATCCGCATGCTGCTGCAGCGCCACGGCCGCATCACGACCGAGGATGCGATCGGCGAGCTGGGCGTTTCCCGGGAAACGGTGCGCCGCGACTTCCTGGCGCTGGAAGCGCTGGGCCTGCTGCAGCGCGTGCACGGGGGCGCCGTCTACCTGAGCGACGAGCCGCCCATCGACAAGCGCAACACCATCCACATCGCGGCCAAGCAGGCCATCGCGCGCGCCGCGGCCCAGCGGCTGCGTCCTCCCGTCACCCTGTTCATGGACGCGGGCAGCACCACCACCCTGCTGGCCCGCGAACTGGCGCGGCTGAGCGGCCTGACCCTGATCACGAACTCGCTGAGCGCGGCCGCCTGCTTCACCGAAAACCCCGGCAGCACCGACAACCAGATCATCATCCTGCCGGGCGTGCTGAACACCGCGCTGTCCTCGACCTCGGGCGCCTCGACCATCCTGCAGATCCAGACCTTCCATGCCGACATCGCCCTGCTGTCACCGGTGGCCGTCAATGCCCGCCAGGGCGCCGCGAGCTTCCTGCACGACGAAGCGCTGATCGCCCGCGCCATGTCGGAAGGCGCCGCCGAGACCTGGATCCTGGCCGACCACAGCAAGATCGGCGCATCCAGCCGCGAAACCTACTGCCCGCCCGAACGGATCGGCCGGTTGTTCTGCAACCATCAGGCGCGGCAGACGGAAGGCTTCGAGGCCCTGCGGAAAAAAGTCGGCGAAGTCGTGCTGGTCTCGTGAAATGAGGAAGCGGTGCCGCGACGCTAGCCCGCGGCGCCGTCGGCCACCAGCCGGTCCCGCCCGGACGCCTTGGCGCGGTACAGATTCTCGTCGGCGCGACGGAACAGCGACTGGGGCGTGTCGCCCGGCCTCCATTCGGCTGCGCCGGCGCTCAGGGTCAGCGGGATCGTCGCGCCGTCTCCGAGATCGACGGGATGGCGCCGCACATGATCCAGCACGCTTCCGGCCAGGATGCGCGCATCTTCGAGCGAAGTGGCCGCCAGCAGCGCCACGAACTCCTCGCCGCCGAAACGCGCCAGCACGTCCGAACGGCGCCGCAGCAGGTTGACCAGGACCTCGGCGACCCAGCGCAGCGCGGCATCGCCGGCATCATGCCCATGGACATCGTTGACCCGCTTGAAATGGTCCAGGTCGAAGATGACCAGCACCCCGCGCGCGGCAGGCTCCCCGGACTTGGCGAACTGATCCAGCGCCTCGTCCAGGCCGCGCCGGTTGAGCAGGCCCGTCAGGGGATCGTGCAAGGTCAGATCGCGCAGCTGCCGGTTGGCCCGTTCCAGCGCCCCCATGGCGGCGCGCAGGTCTTCGGTGCGAGCCCGGACCTCGTGCTGCAGGGAACTGCGCGCCGTGGCCTCGATGCCCAGCGCCCGGTCCATCAGGTCGTGCAGCTGCATGACTTCGGCGTAGGTCAGCAGGAACATCTGGCTGCCCAGGGCGATCTGCATCCAGCGCTCCTGCGCCATGAACCCGGGAATATAGCCAAAGGCCGCCAGTCCGTAGGCCAGGTAACCGGCGAAGAACACCAGCCAGGACAGCACGTACCAGCGGGCGGCGCGCTCGCCCCGGCGCAGGTGGCGCAGGCCCAGGCCGAACATCGCCACCATGCAGGCCAGCGCATAGACCGTGTCGATCTTGATGATGAGCGCATAGGGCACGAACAGGCTGGCCGCGAACAGCGCCACGCCTGCCCGGGCCAGCAGGCGGATCAAGCGTGACTGGCGTGGCCACCGGTCGGGATCGATGCCGAGGAAATGCCGCGTGAACCAGAGCAGGCTGAGAATGGCCAGGGTTTCGGTCAGGGGCACCGAGCGGTTGGCCAGCCAGGGCCAGCCGGGCCAGAGATACTGGAAGGACAGGCCGGACATGGACGCCAGGAACAGGCCGGCGCAGACGATGTAGGCCGCGTTGTAGAGGGGCTGGCGGATCCGCAGCCGCAGGTAGAGTGCGGCGTTGAACAGGGCCAGCAGGACGAGCGCGCCCAGGAACATGCCCTGGCTCAGGCCCTGATCCTGGGCCCAACCGATGGCCGAGCCGCCCGAGTGCAGGGACAGGGGCACGTTGATCGCGCCGCTGCTGCGGACCCGCAGGACGACCGCGAGCGACTGCAGCGGCCCGAATTCGAGCGGCAGCAGGAACAACCGATGGCGCACCGGCCGCGCGTCGAAGGGGCGCGAATCCCCCATGCGCTCCATGTCGAGCAGCACCGGTGCCGCCCCGGGACCGGTGTCCAGGTCGTAGACCCAGGCATCGACCTCGTCGAGCAACGGGTAGTCGAGCTGCAGGTACCAGACCCGCTGCGCACGCTCGAGGTTGCGCAAGGGCACATAGACCCAGTAGGCAGACTGGTTGTGCCGGAACACCAGCTCGCTTGCGTCCCGGCGATCCATCGGCAGCCGGCCGGCCAGGACGTCGTCCGGCCCGAGCGCCTGGGTTTCGTCCTGCAGGAAGCACAGGTGCGGCAGGGACGGCACGTCGGGCTGCCCGAAGGCAAGATCCAGGGTGGGGCAGGCATTGCCGGACACAGCCGCGAAGGCGCGCGATGCCCCCGGCAAGGACAGCAGCAGCATGCCGATCAACGCGGCAATGCACGCCTGCTGCCAGGCACGCACGCCCGGCGGCACCGCCTTGCTGCGCGCTCCCAGGGCTATCCGGCCGCACACCGACAGATCAGTCTCCTTGACACAGATGTGAAACGTATTATTGTTTTTTCGCATCCAAGGAATGACCAGCCCATGCCGGGCATTCCGACCAGATTATGGATCAAATCCCGCCGGCAGGGGATCGATCCAAGGAGAACATCATGGCCATTTGGCCCAGCGCCCTGCTGCGCATCGACCCGATCGCACGCGACACCGTCGCGGTGCATTTCCGCAAGCCCGGGGACTTCCGGTTCCAGCCCGGCCAGACCATTGCGCTGACTCTGCCGTCGGACGCACCGGATGCGCCGGCCCTGCGGCATACCTTTTCGCTGGTCAGCGCCCCGCACGAGGACGAGTTGTGCATTGCCACCCGCATCCGCGCCACTGCATTCAAGCAGGCCCTGGCGCAACTGCAACCCGGCGCCGAATTGCGCTTCAGCGGACCCTACGGCAAGCTGACCCCGCCGGCCGACGAGAGCCGGCCGCTGGTCCTGGTGGCCGGGGGCATCGGCATCACGCCCTGCATCAGCATGCTGCGCGACGCCGCCCATCGGAATTCCGGCAGGCCCTTCCTGCTGCTGTATTCCAACCGCACCCGGGAACAGGCCGCCTTCCTGGACGAACTGCGCGCGCTGGCGCAACGGCATCCGCGCCTGCGCCTGATGGCCACCCTGACCGGCCCGGCCGATAGCGGCTGGGACGGGCTGCACGGCCGGATCGACGCGGCCATGCTGCGGCAGGCCCTGCAAGGGCTGGACGCCCCCCTGTGCCATGTGACCGGCACGCCCGCCATGGTCGAGGAAATCCGCCTGCGCCTGGCCGAGGCCGGCGTTCCCGATGAAGACATCCTCGACGAATCCTTCCATGGCTACTGACACCATGGCGCTCATGCCGCCGTCCTCGCCCGGCGCGCGGCCATGGTAGTCTAAATAGTCTCTCCGCACGCACGCCGCCAGGCAACGACCGTATTCAATCCGCCAGGAATCCGATGATGCACACGACCGCCGCGCCACAGCCTTCCTCTCCCGAACCCGGTACCGCGCCCGACGCCCTGTTCACGCGCACGCCCAACCTTGCAGAGCCGGACACGAACCGCCTGCGCGCCTCCATGCGGCGCTATTTCCTGGACACGTTCGACCGCTACGAGTCCCTGTTCCAGTGCCTGGCCAGCGACGAAGCCTATTTCATCAAGCCGATCTCCCTGCGCCACCCGCTGATCTTCTACTTCGGCCACACCGCGACCTTCTTCGTCAACAAGCTGATGCTCACGCGCCTGATCGACCAGCGCCTGGACCACCGGCTGGAATCGATCTTCGCCGTCGGGGTGGACGAAATGAGCTGGGACGACCTGGACGACGCCCACTACGACTGGCCCTCCGTGGCCGAAGTCCGCGCCTACCGCGGCCGCGTGCGCGCCCTGGTCCTGGACCTGATCGACCATGCGCCGCTGCAATCGCCGATCAACTGGCAGAATCCCTGGTGGGCCATCATCATGGGCGTCGAGCACGAGCGCATCCACCTGGAAACGTCCTCCGTCCTGATCCGCCAGCACGCGCTGAAATACGTGCGTTCGGTGCCCGAATGGGCACCCGTTGTTTCCCGCACCGGCACGGATGCGCCCGAAAACGGCCTGGTGCGCGTGCCTGCCGGCACGGTGCGCGTGGGCAAGGCCTTCGACGACCCGCAATACGGCTGGGACAACGAATACGGCACCCACACCGCCGAAATCGAATCCTTCGAAGCCGGCCGCTACCTGGTCAGCAACCGGGAATTCCTGGATTTCGTCGAGGCGGGCGGCTACCGCAACCACCGCGACTGGACCGACGAGGGCCGCCAGTGGCTGGCCTACAGCCAGGCGGAACACCCCACCTTCTGGGTCAAGAAGACCCAGGGCTGGTTCCTGCGCCTCATGACCGAGGAAATCCCCATGCCCTGGTCCTGGCCGGTCGAGGTCAACTACCTGGAAGCCAAGGCCTTCTGCAACTGGAAAGCGGCCGAGACCGGCCAGCCCGTGCGCCTGCCCACCGAAGACGAGTGGTACCGGCTGTACGACGCCGCCGGCCTGCGCGATCCCGACGGCCAGCCCTGTGCCGCCAATCTGCACCTGGACCACGGCGCCTCGTCGTGCCCGGTGGACACCTGGCGCCATGGCGACTGGTACGACGTGGTGGGCAATGTCTGGCAATGGACCGAAACGCCCACCTATCCGTTCGACGGCTTCGACGTCCACCCGATCTACGACGATTTCACCACGCCGACCTTCGACGGGCGCCACAACCTGATCAAGGGGGGCTCCTGGATTTCCTGCGGCAACGAGGCCGTGCGCGCCTCACGGTATGCCTTCCGGCGCCACTTCTTCCAGCATGCGGGCTTCCGCTACGTCGTGTCCCACGCGCCCGCCGAGGCGCCGGCCGCCTATTACGAAACCGACAAGCTGATGTCCGAATACGCCGAATTCCACTACGGCGATTCGTATTTCGGCGTGCCCAATTTCCCGCAGACGCTGGCGCAGCGGGCCATCGCGGCCCTGGGCGATCGCCCGCGCCGCCGCGCCCTGGACCTGGGTTGCGCATCGGGGCGGGCCACCTTCGAGCTGGCCCGGGTCTTCGAGCACGTCACGGGGGTGGATTTCTCGGCCCGCTTCATCAACCAGGGCGTGCAGCTGATCCAGAGCGGCCAGCTGCGCTACACCCTGGCCGACGAAGGCGAGCTGGTGTCCTACAAGAGCCGGACGCTGGCCGAACTGGGCCTGCTCGACACGATCGACCGGGTGGAATTCTTCCAGGGCGATGCCTGCAACCTGAAGCCGCAACTCACGGACTATGACCTGGTCCTGGCCGCCAACCTGATCGACCGCCTGTACGACCCGGCGCGCTTCCTGGACCAGATCCACGAGCGCATCGTCCCGGGCGGCTTGCTGGTGATCGCCTCGCCCTATACCTGGCTCGAAGAGCACACGCCGCGCGCGGCATGGCTGGGCGGATTCAAGAAGGACGCGGAAAACTACACCACGCTGGATGGCCTGAAGGACCGCCTGGCGCCGCATTTCCGCCTGCTGGACGGCCCTGCCGACGTGCCGTTCGTCATCCGGGAAACGCGGCGCAAGTTCCAGCACACGCTGTCCGAACTGACAATCTGGGAACGCCTCGGCGACTAGGCCCGGGCGGCGACCCGTCCCGGGCGCGCGCATCCGCTGCAACGGCGGGGGCCGCGCCCGGAAGCGTCCCGTTCCGGCGGCGCGGCTGCGGCGGGATCAGATTTCTTCGTACAGACCGATGCCCCACCAGCGCAGGGTGCCCGCCAGATGGGCGCGCACCGCCCGCATGGCGTCTTCCTCGTGCCCCGCCAGCACGGCATCGATGATCCGCAGATGCTCGTCCATGGCGGGAATGATGCGCTCGGGCAGCAGCCGGCGCGACTGCTGCAGCACGGTGATGCGGTCGTAGTTGCTGGCGTAGACCCTGGCCGCCAGCGGATTGGCCAACGCCGAGGACAGGGCCAGGTGCAGCTTCCAGTCGACCGCCATGGCCCACTGCTGGAGTTCCGGCGTGATGCCTTCGGATGCCTGGTCCCGGACGGCGGCGTGCTCTTCGCGCAGGGCCTGCATCGGCGCTTCTCCCAGCCGGGCGGCCAGTATCCGGGCGCCTTCCTGATCAAGCATGCAACGCAGGTGGAAACAGGACTGGATCGTGTCCGGCGTCGGCTCGATGACCAGCACCCCGCGCTTGGGCAGGATCCGCACCAGGCCTGTGGACTCGGCGTGTTTCACCGCCTCGCGCACGGGCGCCAGCGGAAGGCCGGTCTTTTCCACCAGTTCCGCGATCGAAACCAGTTGCCCGGCCCGGACTTCGCCCCGCAGCAGCAGATCCCGCAAAGCCATGAAAGCCTGGTCGGCCAACAGCATTTCGCCTGGGTGCTTCTTGCTCATGACAGGGTTATTCCTATGTTTTTTCTCGTCATATGCGATTTATTATACGCAAAATATCATCTTGCATATAACGAAACATGTCAGATGAAATCTCAAAGGAATCCCTTCGGAACGAAACCGACTACAGGGACCGATGATCCACCGTCTGGAGACAAGGGAATGGAAAACGCAACACGCGGCCTGTACAACGAGGACCTGGCGCCCGCCCGGGAGCGCACCTGGGGTGCCTTCAGCATCTTCAATGTCTGGACATCCGATGTCCACAGCCTCTGGGGATACTACCTGGCGGCCAGCCTGTTCCTGCTGTGCGGCAGCTTCACCAACTTCCTGATCGCGATCGGCCTGAGCTCGCTGGTGATCTTCGCGATCATGAACCTGATCGGCTACGCGGGCGTGAAGACGGGCGTGCCCTATCCCGTCCTGGCGCGGGCCTCGTTCGGCGTCTGGGGCGCCAACCTGCCCGCCCTGGTGCGCGCGGTGGTGGCCTGCTTCTGGTACGGTGCACAGACAGCCGCGGCCTCGTGGGCCATCGTCGCACTGCTGACCCGCAACGAGGCGCTGCTGGAATTCCACCAGACCTCGCACATGCTGGGCCACTCGACGCTGGACGTCATCTGCTTCGTGGTCGTCTGGGCGCTGCAGCTTCTGATCATCCAGAACGGCATGGAGACCGTGCGCAAATTCCAGGACTGGGCCGGCCCGGCCGTCTGGATCGCCATGCTGGTGCTGGCCATCGGCCTGGTGGTCAAGGCCGGCGGGTTTTCCCTGGACCATGGCATCGCGCCCGATCTGCTGCTGGAAAAGACCCGCGATGCCGGGGTGTCGGGCGAACCCGGCTCCGTCTCGGCACTGATGGCGGTCGGCGCCACCTGGATCACTTATTTCGCCGCGCTGTACCTGAACTTCTGCGACTTTTCCCGCTATGCGCCCAGCAAGGCCGTGGTGCGCAAGGGCAATCTCTGGGGCCTGCCCGTCAACCTGATCCTGTTCTCGCTGGTCGCCGGCGTGACCACGATCGCCGCCTACCAGGTCTATGGCGAAGTCCTCCTGCACCCCGAGCAGATCTCCGCCAAGTTCGACAGCTGGTTCCTTGCGCTGCTGGCCGCCCTGACCTTCGCCGTGGCCACCCTGGGCATCAATGTCGTCGCCAACTTCGTGTCGCCGGCCTTCGACATTTCCAATGCCTTCCCGCACAAGATCAGCTTCAAGGGCGGCGGCTACATCACGGCGGTGATCGCCCTGTGCCTGTACCCCTTCGCGCCCTGGGAGGGCAACGCTGCCGTCTTCGTGAACGCCATCGGCGCCATCATGGGGCCGCTGCTGGGCATCATCCTGGTGGACTACTACCTGATCGCCAAGGGCCAGATCCAGGTCGCCGATCTGTACCGCGAGGACGGCGCCTACCAGTACCACAGGGGCTGGAACCTTGCCGCGCTGATCGCCACGATCATCGGCGGCCTGTTCTGCAGCATCCTGCCGCACCTGACCGACTGGTTCCCGCCCTGGTGGGGCACGTACGGCTGGTTCTTCGGCGTGGCCATCGGCGCGGGGCTGTACTACCCGCTGTCCCGGATGCCCGTCATGCGCCACCCGCACGCGCACGGTTGAACATTCGAGCGGCCCGTACGGGCCGCTCTTCCCGCCGGCTACGGCGGTCAGTCCAGCGCGATCTGCGCCTTCAGCCAGAAGACCCGGCCCGGTTCGTTGATCCGGGTGTTCAGGAACGACGCACTGCCGGGAATGTCAGCGCCCGACTTCGACAGGTGTTCGGCGTAGGTCTTGTTCAGGACGTTGTCCACGCCGGCGGTCAGCAGCACGGTCTTGCTGGGCCGCCAGCCGGCATTGAACGACAGCACGCCGAAGCCGCCGGTGGGGCCGAGATCCTTGCCGGCAATGCCGCCCATGCCCTTGTCGTAGCGGTCCTGCGCAGCCACCAGGCGCCACAGCATGCCCGCGGAATAAGGCCCCTGGGCATAGTTCAGCCCGAGGCGGACTTCCAGGGGCGGCTGCTGGGCCAGCGCCGTGTCGTCCGTGCGATTCCGGCCATGCACGTACGACAGGCTGGCCACCCCCTGCCAGGCCGGATGGAACTGCCACGAGGCATCCAGTTCGCCGCCCACGACTTCCGCGTCGACGTTGCGGGTCTGGCTGCGATTCCAGTCGATGAGGATGTAGTCGTCGACCCGGCTGTAGAAGGCCGAGGCCGACAGCGCGAAGGGCCCGCTGCGCCAGTTCGTGCCGATATCCAGCTGGTTGAGCTTTTCCGGCCTGGTGGACAGGAAGGCGCTGTTGGAGCCGTCCGGGCTGCCCTTCATCAGCTCCCAGTAATCGGGGAACCGCTCGGAATGGCCCACGCCGGCATACCAGGTGCTGTTGTCGCCATAGTCCCGCTCATAGCGCAGGAAGCCGCTGGTCAGGGTACGGTCGTTGTCGCGCCCCGCAGTGGCCGACTTGCCGGGAGCCCGCTTGTCGCGCGCCTCGACCCAGTCCACACGCAGCCCGCCGACCACGCGATCCGCCCCGGTCAGGAACCAGGTGCTTTCGCCGAAGACGCCATGCTGCTCGAAGCGCATGTCCTCGACCCGGGGTGCCGCCAGGAAGGCGGCGTCGGCGGCATCGGCCGATGCCTGCATGCCGCTGCCCCGGCCGCGGTGCACGTCCTGCTTCGCATCGGCGCCGACGACCAGTTCCCACGACTCGGCCGGCCGCAGCGTAGCGCTCAGCCGGCCGCCCGTGGTGCGGCGATCGGGATTGCCGGCCATATACGGGTTCATCTTGCCCGACGGCACGTCGCGCAGGGTGTAGTTGTCCATCACGTGGTCCACGTAGTTGTAGTAGACCCGCCCCTCGATGGCGTCCACCAGGCCGCCCATGCGCTTGCGCTCGAACATCAGCGAGACGTTCTCGCGCCTGAACTTCGAGCCGTCCATGCTGCGGTCGGCATAGGCCGCGCGGCCGTCGCTGAGCGCGGCGGACAGTTCGATGCGCGTCTTGTCGTCCGGCGTCAGGCCGACGGCGGCATGGCTGCTCCAGCGCAGGTATTCGGAATGCACGCGGTTGCCGTCGCCATCCCGGTAGTCGCCGGCCTGGGCACGGGTGCCGCCGGCGCGCACATACGCCTGCGGATTGCCGACCAGCACGTCGGCCATCTGGTCGTTGCGCCCGAAGCTGCCCAGCGTCAGGCTGCCGTCGGCTTTCCAGCCGAAGGTCTCCATGCGCTTCACATCGCGCTCGAACAGCACCACGCCGGCCGACTGGCCCGCACCGTACCGCACGCTCTGCGGTCCCTTGAGGACGGTGACGCGGTCGTAGGATTCGGGATAGACGTAGGCGGTGGGCGGGTCCATGCGCCCGCCGCAACCGCCATAGATCTCCTGGCCGTCCAGGAGAATGCCCAGGCGCGACCCCGAAAAGCCGCGCAACACCGGATCGCCGTCCGTGCCGCCCTTGCGGATCACGGAAAACCCGGGAATGCTCTTGAGAAAATCCGCGCCGTCATGGGCAGGCACGGGCTGGCGCGGCGCCTTGGGATCGGTACGGACCACCAGGGGTTCATCGGCGGCAGGCGCCGTGACGACCACGGGGGACAGCGCCCGCACGGGCTGGGACAGCGCGGCCTGCGGCAGGCCGAGCGCCACCAGGGCAGCCGGAATCCCGGCAACCCAAATCGTTTCCTTCTTCATCAAAGTCTCGATCGTGAAAAGGCTGAAGAACATCCAGGGCCGCCCACGACCCGCATGCCGACGGCACGCCAGGCCAGGGTGGCCCTGAAAACAAGAATGTGCCCCCACGCCGCGCCTTCGGCTTGCTGCCCACAAGGGGCCGTTTTGCCTTGGGGCGGGCCGGCGGCAAAAATCAGGGTTTCAGCACGAACGAGAAGGAGGACAGCGCGCGGGCGGCCATTCCCAGGTGCCGGCAATCCGGGCGGCGCAGGGAGTTTCGTCGAACCCTGCCGCGGGGCGGACCCGGGGCGCGACCGGCACGGGAGTGCCGGCCATGTCGACCGCAGGAGGAACGGGATGGGTGGCGCACAGCGGGCAATGGCCCGTCCGGAGCATGCGCGAGGTACCGGAACCGTCGGTATCGTCCGGATCGGCCGACAGGTCCATGACCACCATGCCGGCCGGCGTGCAGGCCACGACCTGCACGCCCCGCAGGGGATCGGGCGACGGAATGCCGGCGAACACGGGCCCGACGACCTGAAGCCAGAGCCCCAGGACAAGAAGCCAGTGGATGAAGATGCATCCGCGTGTACGCTTGCCCGCATGTCGCATGGACAGCATTCTAAGGCGGCATGCCGCTTGCCATGGTTGACGCCAGTCAAGCCGTGCGAGCGGCTGCTGGCGCCGGCCTCGCCTCGGAACCGGTCCGGTGAGAATCTATATTTCCGGAGGCGATATGCAGATAGGTTGAAAACCTTTGCGGCCTGAAGGACATCTCATTAGAATGAAAAACAATAAAACGCGGCGTTCATATAACCCCTTGAATTAATTGAATCTCACCTGTCCATCATGAAGAAAACACTCTCCGCACTGCTGTTTGCCTCTCTGATCCCCCTGCTGTCGGCTGCGCCGGCTGCCCAGGCGGCCAGCGACGATCTCGCCGCCATCCAGAAAGCCGGCGTCCTGCGCATCGGCACCGAAGGCACCTATGCGCCCTTTTCCTACCACGACACGAAGGACAACCGACTGGTCGGCTTCGACGTGGATATCGCCCGGGCGATCGCCAAGCAGCTGGGCGTCAAGGCGGAATTCGTGGAAGGCAAGTGGGACGGCCTGATCGCCGGTCTGGATGTGAATCGCTACGACGTGGTCATCAACCAGGTCGGCATCAACGCCGAACGCCAGGCCAAGTTCGATTTCTCCAAGCCCTACATCGCCTCGGCAGCCGCACTGATCGTGCGCGACGACAACGACACGATCCACTCGTTCGCCGACCTGAAGGGCAAGCGTTCGGCCAACACCATCACCAGCAATTTCGGCAAGCTCGCGCAGCGCAGCGGTGCGGAAGTCGTGCCGGTGCAAGGCTTCAACGACGCCATCGCCCTGCTGACCTCCGGCCGCGTGGATGCGACCGTCAATGACCAGCTGTCGTTCCTGGACTTCAAGAAGCAGCAGCCCAATGCCAAGGTCAAGGTCGTCGCCACCGACAACAGCGCCGAATTCGGCCAGTCGGGCGTGCTGATGCGCAAGAACCAGCCGGCCCTGAAGGCCGCCATCGACAAGGCGCTGGACACCCTGCGCACCGACGGCACCTACAAGCAGATCTCCGAACGCTATTTCGGCGAAGACCTGTCCGCCCAGGTCAAGTAAGACAGTTCCGCTTTCCCCGCGACACGATCCGCAGGAGACCCGACCGTGCCGGACTGGCTACGCTTGATGATGGACTCCCTCTGGCCGCTGCTGGTCGGAGGGATCAAATTCACCGTGCCACTGGCGCTCCTGTCCTTCGCGGCCGGGCTGCTGCTGGCATTCCTGACCGCGATCGCGCGGCTGTTCGGACCGCCGCCGCTGGTGGCGCTGGTCCGTTTCTACGTCTGGCTGATCCGCGGCACACCGCTGCTGGTGCAGCTGTTCGTGATCTTCTACGGCCTGCCCAGTGTCGGCTTCGTGCTGGACCCATTGCCCGCCGCCCTGATCGGCTTCTCGCTGAACGTGGGCGCCTACAACGCCGAGGTCATCCGCAGCGCCATCGAGGCCATCCCCAAGGGCCAGTGGGACGCCGCCTATTCGCTGAGCATGACGCGCGCCCAGGCGCTGCGGCGCACGGTGCTGCCCCAGGCCGCGCGCGTGGCCGTGCCGCCGCTGGCCAATTCCTTCATCTCCCTGGTGAAGGACACATCCCTGGCCGCCGTGATCACCGTGCCGGAAATCTTCCAGGCGGCGCAGCGCATCGCTTCCGTGACCTATGAACCGCTGATCCTGTACGTGGAGGCCGCCCTGATCTACCTGGTGCTCTGTTCCTTCCTGTCGGCGGCCCAGACCCGCCTGGAACGCCATTTCGGCCAGCATGCCGTCTTCACCGAGGGACAGCGATGATCGAACTGCGCGGTATCCGCAAGTCCTTTGCCGGGCACGAGGTGCTGCACGGCGTCGACCTCGCCGTCCCCGAGGGCCAGGTAACCGCCCTGATCGGTCCGTCTGGCAGCGGCAAGAGCACCCTGTTGCGCTGCGTGAACCTGCTGGACGCGCCCGATGCGGGCCGGCTGACGCTGGGCGAGGAAACCCTGGAATTCCAGCCCGGGCGCCATCCGCCCCGGCCGGCGGTGCAGCGCATCCGCCAGCAGACCGGCATGGTGTTCCAGAACTTCCAGCTGTTTCCCCACCAGACCGCCGTGCAGAACGTGATGGAAGGACTGGTGACGGTCAAGGGCTGGCACCGGGACCGTGCCCGCAACCGCGCCCTGGAATTGCTGGACAAGGTCGGCCTGCGCGAAAAGGCCGATGCCTGGCCGTCCAGCCTGTCGGGCGGCCAGCAGCAGCGCGTGGCCATCGCCCGGGCGCTTGCGCCCGAACCGCGCGTGCTGCTGTGCGACGAGCCCACATCGGCCCTGGATCCGGGCCTGGCCGCGGAAGTGGTTGCCGTCCTGGGCAACCTGGCCGCCGAAGGGATGACCATGCTGATGGCCACCCACGACCTGCGCCTGGCGGCGCAGATCGCCCGCCAGACCGTGTTCCTGCAGGATGGCGAGGTCATCGAGGCCGGTTCGTCCGCCGACCTGTTCCGGAATCCGCAAGATCCGCGCACACAGCGTTTCGTGGCCACCCTGAAGGCCGACACGGCCGAATAGACACCGACCGGCGCTCGCGGGCACGCGGCCCGTCAGCGCGCGGCCTGCGAGGCGGCCGCGGGTGCCGCTGCGGTGTATTTCGCCCCCGCCACGCAGGCCACGACAAAGACAGTGACCAGCAGCATGACCGGCGTGACGGGCTCGCCCAGCAGCCAGGCAGCCAGCATCAGGCCCATGAACGGCTGCAGCAGCTGCAACTGGCCGACGGCGGCGATGCCGCCCTGCGCCAACCCCCGGTACCAGAAGACGAATCCCACCAGCATGCTGAAGACCGCCACGTAGGCCAGCCCGCCCCAGGCGGATGCGGGGATGCCGGCCCACGCGGCCGGGCGCAGGATCACGGACAACGGCAGGCTGACCGGCAGCGACAGCACCAGCACCCAGCAGATGACCTGCCAGCCGCCCAGGCGGCGCGACAGGCGGCCGCCTTCGGCGTAGCCGTAGCCGCAGGTGACGATGGCCGCCATCATCAGGGCATCGGCCCCCAGCGAGCCCGAACCGTCCCGGCTGAACGCGAACCCGGCCACGGCAGCCGCGCCCAGCACGGCGAACATCCAGAATGCGCGGGAAGGCCGCTCGCCGCCCAGCCAGGTGCCGAAGATCGCGGTCGCCAGCGGCAGCAGACCGATGAAGACCAGGGAATGCGCCGAGGTGATGGTGCGCAGGGCCAGCGCGGAAAACAGGGGAAAACCGAGCACCACCCCGAAAGCCACCAGCAGCAGGGTGCGCAGGTCGGCAAGGCCGGGCCGGGGGCTGCGCATCCAGACCAGCGCAGCCAGCGCCAGCAAGCCGGCCAGGGCGGCGCGCGCCGCCGTGACGAACAGGGGGTCGAGCCCCAGGACGGCCAGCCGGGTCGCCGGCAACGATCCGCTGAAGATCGCAACGCCGATCATGCCGTTGATCCAGCCGCGCGTGGTGGTGTTCATGCGTGCTTCCTAGAGTCAGGTGCGGAAGATGGGTACGGCCTCCAGCATGCCTTGCCGCCAGGGCAGAATCCAGATACAGTGCAGTACAGTATCAACGAACTGTACTGATCCATCCGGACCCAACCGCCTGCGCGGCGGGCCGGTTCACCACCCATGGACATCCCGTATTCACCCGCACCGGGCCGCACCGCCGGCATCATGCAATTCGTGCGCCAGCGCATCGCTGCCCGCGAATGGCCGCCCGGTTCGCGCCTGCCGTCCCTGCGGGGCATGGCGCGGCAGCACGGCGTCTCCAAGTCCACCGTCGTCGAGGCCTACGAGCGCCTGGAGTCCGAAGGCGTCATCCGCGCCCGCGCCGGCGCCGGCTTCTATGTCGCCGGCCCGCTGGCGCCCCTGGCGCTGTCCGAGATCGGGCCGCGCCTGGACCGCCAGATCGACCCCCTGTGGGTGTCCCGGCAGTCGCTGGACCTGGGCGCCCAGGCGCTGAAACCCGGCTGCGGCTGGCTGCCGGAAGACTGGATGCCCCGGGATGCCATCCGCCGCGCACTGCGCCAGGTCGCGCGCGATCCCGAAGCGCCGCTGACGGACTACGCGCCCGCCCTGGGGCTGCCGGCCCTGCGCACCCAGATTGCCCAGCACCTGGGCACGCGCGGCCTGGCGGCCGACCCGCGCCACATCCTGCTGACCGATTCAGGCACCCAGGCCGTGGACCTCCTGTGCCGTTTCCTGATCGAACCCGGCGATGCCGTGCTGGTCGACGACCCCTGCTATTTCAATTTCCTGGCGCTGCTGCGCGCTCACCGCGTCCGCATCATCGGGGTGCCCCACGCGCCCGACGGCCCCGACATGGACCGCTTCGAGGCCGCGCTCGAGGAATACCGCCCGCGCCTCTATCTCAGCAACGCCGGACCGCACAACCCGACGGGCGCGCGGCTGTCGGCCGCCAAGGCGGAACGCATCCATGCGCTGGCCGAAGCCCACGACCTGATCCTGATCGAGGACGACATCTTCGGCGATCTCGAATCCAGGCCATCGGCCCGGCTCGCATCCGGAGACCGCAGCGACCGGGTCGTGCAGGTCGGCAGTTTTTCCAAGACCCTGTCGGCCAGCCTGCGCTGCGGCTACCTGATCGTGCGCGAGGACTGGCTGGACGCGCTGGCCGACCTGCGCACCGCCACGACGTTCTCGGGCGCCGGCCTGACGCAGGCGGTGATCGCCCGCCTGCTGCGCGACGGCGCCTGGCAGCAGCACACGCGTCTGCTGCGCAGCCGCCTGGCCCAGGCCATGCCGCGCGCGATCCGGCTGCTGTGCGCCCTGGGCCTGCAGCCCTGGCATGAACCCGAGGACGGCATGTTCCTGTGGTGCCGGCTGCCGGACGGCATCGATGGCGCGCGCCTGGCGCAGGCGGGCCTGCAGCAGGGCCTGATGCTGGCGCCCGGGAACGTCTTCAGCCTGGCGCAGACGGCCGGGCACATGATGCGCTTCAATGTGTCGCAGATGGACGATCCCCGCCTGCCCGAGCGCCTGGCTACACTGATCCGGACCTGTCCTTGCTGACCACGGACCCGCCACACGGCCCGGCGATCTTCCCCGTTTCCCGAACTTCCGATCCCGACAAACGACGATGCCTCTTCCATCCGATACCGAAGTGCTCAACGCATTCCAGGGTTCCCTGCGGGCCCAGATCGATGCCCTGCCGCCCGCCTGGAAATCCACGCTGGAAGCCCCCCACCTGCAGGGCATCCTGGGCCGTCTCGACGCGATGCTGGCCGAACGGCTGGCCGCCGGGGCCTGCATCTTTCCCCTGCGGCCCTTCCGCGCCCTGGTCGAAATCCCGCCGGACGAGGTCAAGGTGGTGATCGTCGGCCAGGATCCCTACCACGGACCGAACCAGGCCCAGGGCCTGGCGTTCTCGGTGCCGGATTTCTGCCCCACGCCGCCCAGCCTGCGCAATATGTTCAAGGAACTGACCCTGGAATATGGCGAACCCGAAACGCCGCCGCGCAACAGCCTGGTGCGCTGGGCACGCCAGGGCGTGCTGCTGCTGAACACATCGCTCACCGTCGAGGCGCACCAGCCGGCCTCGCACGCCAGGAAAGGCTGGGAACACATCACCGATGCGCTGATCATGCGGGTGCTGCGCGAGGCCCGCCCCAAGGTCCTGATGCTCTGGGGCTCGCATGCCCAGGCGCGGCGCGCGCTGCTGGACATGCAGCCGCCGGCCGGCCCGGTCGAAGTCCTGGCCGCCAATCATCCATCGCCCTTGTCCGCACTGCGGCCGCCACGCCCCTTCATCGGCTGCGGCCATTTCCGCCAGGCAAACGACTGGCTGCAGGCCCACGGTGAATCAGGCATCGACTGGATGCTGGCCCGCACGCCCGCCGCCGTCCCCGGCTACGGCGGCTGAGCCGCCATCCCGCGGATCTCCGGTCCACAGGCGGACGCAATTGCGGCCCGCTTCCTTGGCCCGGTACATGGCCCGGTCCGCCCGGGCCAGCAGCCCGCCCAGATCGTCGCCACCCTGCGGCGCGCAGACGATGCCGATGCTCACGCTCAGGGGTTCGCACACCCGGCAATCGCATTGCCGCAGCTGTTCGCGGATCCGTTCCGCCAGGCTCAGGGCGCCCTCGGCATCCATGTCCGGCGCCAGGACCACGAATTCCTCGCCACCGATGCGCGCGCACAGGTCATCCTTGCGCACGACGCGGCGCAGCACCCCGGCGAAAGCGGCCAGCACCCGATCGCCGGCCTCGTGCCCGCAATCGTCGTTGATCCGCTTGAAGCGGTCCAGGTCGCACATCAGCAGCGCGACGCTCCTCCCCTGGGCCAGGGTTTCGCGCAGCATGTCGCCGCCCTGCTCGTACAGTGCGCGCCGATTGGCCAGGTCGGTCAGGGCATCGTGCAGGGCCGCATGGCGGTAACGGCGCTCGGAGCGGGCTCCCACCATCATCAGGACGGCAAAGGACATGCCGATGAAAAACAGCATGCCTTCGAACACCGCCATCGGGAAATCCAGGCGCAACGGCCCGGGCTCGGGTCCCGACAGCAGCGTCGCCGTCATGCGGGCAAAGGCCAGCACACCGTGCAGCACCAGGATGACGGCGGGCAGGATCGCCAGTTTTGCATCCCCGCTCTTGCCGCGCTGCGCTGCCCACAGTTCCCACAGGGCCGCCCCCGAGTAGGCCAGGGTGGGCAGGCTGTACGCGGTCACACGCGCCACGCCCGAGAACACGAATTCCGGCCACTGGCATACCGCGTACCAGGCCAGCGGACCGGCCACGATCCACGGCCATCGCGGCGGCTTTCCGGAAAAAGCCCGCAGCCCGGTCCAGACGCAGGCATGCGCCAGGATCAGCAAGGCGCCGAAGCCGGTCACCGATCGTTCCCAGGCGTTGGCAGGGTCGGCCACGCCCAGCAGGAACCCGACTCCCATGAGCATCAGCGAAGCGCCGGTCCATCCCAGAGTCCGTTCGCGGCGACCCAGCAGCGCCGCCGCCAGGATCAGGGCGCCCACCAGCAGCAGGACCGGGATTTCCGCGATCAACAGCGTGCGTGCGTCCAGATGGTCCATGGCTCAGGTTCCCGCGTAAGGAGCGGCGGCTCCACCCATGCGGGCAACCGCCGTGGATGCCCGGCCGGCCGCGGCCAGGCCCACCGACTGGCGGACGCAATCGCGGCCCGAGGCCTTGGCCTGGTAGAGCGCCCGATCGGCGCAGGCCAGCAGGCGGTCCAGATCATGGCCGTCCACCGAGGCGCAGGCGATGCCGATGCTCACGCTCAGGCGGCCTGCCGCCGGGAAGGCCTGTTCCGCCAGGGTGCGGCGGATCCTGTCCGCCAGGTCCAGGGTGCTCAAGGGCCCCAGGTCCGGCGCCAGGACCACGAATTCCTCGCCGCCGATGCGCGCGCACAGGTCGCCCGCGCGCACCCGGCTGCGCAGGATTTCAGCGAACAGGACCAGGACCCGGTCGCCCGCGTCGTGCCCATGCTCGTCGTTGATGCGCTTGAACCAGTCCAGGTCGCACATCAGCAGCGCCATGTCCCGGCCCTCGCGGCGCGCCCGCGCCAGGGCTTCCGCACCCTGCTCGAACAGGGCGCGGCGATTGGGCAGCCGCGTCAGCGCATCGTGCAGGGCCGCATGGCGATACCGCCGTTCCGTCCTGGCACGCACCAGGATCAGGACGCAGAAGGACAGGCTGACGCCGAACAGGAGGCCTTCCAGTATGGTCACGGTGAAATCCGGCCACTGCAGCCAGGACATGCCCGGTATCCGGGCGGCCCACACCATGCGATAGAGGTAGAACAGGCCATGGGCGAACAGGACGGCCAGCAAGGGCAGCACCGAGCCTGCATCGTCGCGCCGTTCGGGCCACAGTTCCCATCCGGCCGCTGCGAGATAGCCGATCGCCAGCAGGGAAAAGACCAGGAGCCGGGCTAAATCCGATGCCATGAACACGGGCCACAGGCACAGCGCGAACCAGATCGCGGCGCCCCCCAGCAGCGCCGCCACCCACACCGGCCGGCCGGCGTAGGCCCGCAGACTCGCCCAGCAGCAGGCGTGCCCGGTGATCAGCAGCATGTTGGCCAGCACGATCGCGGGATCGTGCCAGGTCGGGGAGCCGCGCGCGATGCTGACCACGAAACCCGTCCCGCCCAACAGCAGGGCGCCCGACATCCACAGCAGCGTGCGGTCGCGCCGCCCCTGCAGGGCGGCCAGCAGCATCAGTCCGCCCACGAGAAACAGCACGAAGGCTTCGACGATCAGCAAGGTGCGGGCATCCAGGTTCAGCATCGGGCCATCGCCTTCTTTTTCCTGTCCGGTGAACCCGGATTGTTTCAAAGCATTTCACATCTGAAATGCCTATGATGGTAGACGGAATAACCCTGGAATTTTAGATGACGATCGAATCCGTCCGGCAGTTTTTTGCCCAGCATGCTCCAGACCTGGACATTCTCGAACTCGAGCAAAGCACCGCCACCGTCGCCCTGGCGGCCGAGGCCCACGGCGTGGTGCCCGGCCAGATCGCCAAGACACTTTCCCTGAAGACCGGCGACTCCGTCGTCCTGGTCGTGGCCCGCGGCGACGCGCGGCTGGACAACCGCAAGCTCAAGCAGGCCTTCGGCGGCCGGGTCAAGATGCTGCCGGCCGACGAAGTCGCCGACCTGACGGGCCATCCGGTGGGCGGTGTCTGCCCTTTCGGCCTGGCCCGGCCGCTGCCGGTCTACTGCGACGTCAGCCTGCGCGATTTCGACATCGTCATGCCGGCTGCGGGCTCCACCCGCAGCGCCGTGCGCATCGAACCCGAACGCCTGGCCCGACTGACGGACGCCTCCTGGGTGGACGTCTGCCAGGCGGCCGCGCCGGCAAACGCCTGACCCCGGCACCGCGCAGCCATGACGGCCCGTCCCGACCTTGTCTACGGCGCCGTCCTGGCGGCCGCGCTGCTGCACGCGGGCTGGAACGCCCTGATCAAACGCAGCGCCGACACCTTGCTGAGCACCACCGGCATCGCGGCGGCATCCGCCGCGATCGCCCTGGCTGCCCTTCCCTGGCTGCCGGCGCCCGCAGCGGCAAGCTGGCCCTTCATCCTTTCGTCCCTGATCCTGCAGATCGTCTACATGCGGCTCCTGGCCAGGATCTACCGGGTCGCGGACATGAGCGCGAGCTATCCCGTGATGCGAGGCACCGCGCCGCTGCTGGTGGCCGCGGCATCCGCCGCGCTGTTCCATGAAGCCCTGAATCCCACCGCCCTGGCCGGCATCGCCGCCATCTGCGGCGGGATCCTGTGCATCGGTCGGCGCTCCACGGGCATTCCGGCGGCGCCCTCGGGCCTGCGGCTCGCCCTGCTGAACGCCGCCGTCATCGCCAGCTATACCCTGGTTGACGGGGCCGGGGTCCGCCAGTCGGGAGCGCCCGCCAGCTACACACTGTGGATCTTCCTGCTGCAGGGATGCGCCATGACCCTGATGGGCCTGCGCGCCCGGCCCGGCGCCCTGCCGTCCTACCTGCGCGCCCACTGGCGATCCTGCCTGGCAGGCGGCTTCGGATCCGTGATGTCCTACGGAGTCGCCCTGTGGGCCATGACACTGGCGCCGATCGCCATCATCGCCGCCCTGCGGGAAACCTCGATCCTGTTCGGCACCCTGATCGCCGGCCTGTGCCTGCGCGAGCGCCTGGGGCCGGCACGCATCCTGGGCGCCTGCATCCTGGTACTGGGCGCCGCCCTGCTGCGCCTGGCCTGAGACGTTCGCCCCGGGCATGATTCCCCGGGCCGTCCCCGGCCATGTCTCAGGGATCGGGGGGCGCGTCCAGCACCTGCTCGACTCCGGCGGCGCCGGCCGCATCCAGCCGCCCGGCCTGGCGCGCCAGGGCCACGCCCCGGCGGCACAGGCGGTCATACAGGTCGCGCATCTCGGGATCGACCGCCTGCAGCGCCTGGCGGTGCAGGCGCACCGTGCCCGCATCCCCGCGCGACACGGGGCCCGGCATGCCCGCCGCCACCCCGCTGCGCGCCAGGGATTCCACCGTGCCCCGCAGGAGCGGCAGCAAGGCATCGAGCGCCTGCCGTTCCGTCGCTCCCCAGGACTGCCACAGGCGCACCGCCTCGGCCAGCAGGGCATGCACATGCTGGGACGCATAGCCGCCCGATGCGTGATAGCGCACGCGCGCGCCGGGCGGCAGGCTCAGGCCGACGCAACCCAGGCGCAGGGCCAGATCGTGCAGCAGGGCATCCAGCGGCGGCTCCGCCTCGATCGCCACGGTGCATTCGGGCAGGCTGGCGAGCGCCGCGCCCGGATCCGCACCGAAGGCCTGCATGGGGTGGAAGCCGCCGATCAGCGCGCCCGCCTCGGCGGCGGGCTGCAGCGCGGCAACGGGGGTGGCCCCGCTGCAATGCACCACCGCCTGGTCCGCGCGCCAGGACACCGAACGCGCGATGCCGGCAATCAGGGCATCGGGCGAGGTCAGGAACACCAGGTCGCAATCCCGCGCCACGGCGTCGGCATCGTCCGCCCGGCAATCCGGCAGCGATGCGGCCAGCGCCCGGGCGCTGGCATCCGAGCGGCTGGCGGCCCGCACCACCGGAACGCCGGCCGCCTGCAGGGCCAGCGACAGCGCCCGCGCCAGCCGGCCCGCTCCGATGAAGCCTGCCCGCAGGCCACCGGGTTCGGGCGGCGCCCATGCCGCCGGCTGCATGCCCTGCACCGATTGACCGGATTCGCTCGCTTCGTTCATGCCTGTTCCTCGTTCCTGTTCCGCCTTGCGTGGGCCGCGCCGTGCCGGTGGCGTGCGGCCCGGAATCCCTATAATTGTAGGCTTGCGCGCCTGGCGCGCCCGCTCTTCACATTGCTTGCCGAACATGTCTTCCGCCTCGAATCCGCTTTCGATTCCCAGCCTGACCGCACCGGTCGCCATGGGCTACGTGCCGCTGGGCGCGGTCTTCGGTTTCCTGTTCGTGCAGGCCGGCGGCCCGGGCTGGCTGGCCCTGGCGTCCAGCCTGCTGATCTACGCCGGCGCCGCCCAGTTCATGATGGTGCCGATGCTGGCCGCCGGCCTGCCGCTCAGCGCCATCGTCCTGGCAACCCTGGTGCTGAACCTGCGCCACGTGTTCTACGGCCTGTCGCTGCTGAACACCCTGCCTGCCGGCCGCCTGCAGCGCTGGTACTGCATCTTCGCCCTGACCGACGAAACCTATTCCGTCCTGACGGCGCTGCCCGCGAAGGAACGGGCGCCGCGCATGGCCCTGATCAGCGCCCTGAACCAGGGCTGGTGGGTGATCGGCACCGCGCTGGGCGCCGTGCTGGGCGCCCAGGCCCAGGTCGGCCTGGCCGGGCTGGATTTCGTGCTGGCGTCCCTGTTCGCCGTGCTGGCCGTCGAGCAATGGCGCGCCCGGCGCGACCCCCTGCCGATCTGGATCGCGGCAGCCGCCTATGCCGCCGGCTGCATCCTGATGCCGTCCCAGGCGCTGGCCATCGCCATCGCCCTCAGCCTGGTGGCCGCCGCCCTGCGGCCTGCCCGGACCGCACCGGCCACGGGGGCGGCCCATGACTGACACCGGCTACGTCCTGACCGCCATCGCCCTGATGGCACTGGTAACCATACTCCTGCGCGCCCTGCCCTTCATCGCCGGCCACTGGCTGCGCCGCCATCCCATCGTCCACAAGCTCGGCGATTCGCTGCCGCTGTCGATCATGGTCCTGCTGTTGATCGACACGGCGGCCGGTCAGGCGCGCTCGCACGACGGCCTGCCCTGGCAGGAACTGGCCGCCGTGGCCCTGGTGATCCTGCTGCAATGGCGCACCCGCCAGACCCTGCTGAGCATCGCCGCGGGGACCGCGCTGTACGTCGCGCTACGGGCGCTGTAGGCCGCCCGGCCGCTGCACCACGGCTGCGGCTACGCCGCCGCAGCCCCTACAATCGGATATCGCCCTCTTCTTCCAGGAGCCCGCCCCATGCCCAGCTTTGACGTCGTGTCCGAAGTCGACAAGCACGAACTCACCAACGCCGTCGACCAGGCCAACCGCGAACTCGCCACCCGATTCGATTTCAAGGGCACCGACGCGCGTTTCGAGCTGGAAGGCTATGTCGTCACCCAGTCGGCGCCCAGTGCCTTCCAGCTCAAGCAGATGATGGACATCCTGCGCGGGCGCCTGTCGGCCCGCGGCATCGACGTGCGCTGCATGGATGCGGCCGAGCCGCTGGAAAACCTGGGCGGCGCCCGCCAGAAGATCACCATCCGCCAGGGTATCGAGCAGGCGGTGGCGAAAAAGCTCATCGCCGCCGTGAAGCAGTCCAAGATCAAGGTCGAGACCCAGATCAACGGCGACAAGCTGCGCGTATCGGGCAAGAAACGCGACGATCTTCAGCAGGTCATCGCCCTGCTGCGCAAGACGGACGTGGACCTGCCGCTGCAGTTCCAGAATTTCCGCGACTGAGCGCACGGCCACCGGCCGCCCGCCGGGCGTGGATCCCGGCTCCAGGCTTGTTCATAATGCACAAATAACCCATAATATGTGCATATTGAACACCCGATGGACACTGCCATGACCGCCCTGCCGAATACCGTGCCTTCGCCGGATGCCGTGCTGGCCAAGGCCGTCCTGCGGGCGGCGGACCAGCTCGGTCTGCGCCAGGCCCGGCTGGCCGACGTCCTGGGCATGCACCGCACCGCCGTCAGCCGCATGAAGACCGCGCAATCGCTGGACCCGGCTTCCAAGCAGGGCGAGCTCGCCTTGCTGCTGGTACGTCTGGCCCGTGCCCTCTACGCACTCACGGGCGGCGACGTCGAATGGATCCGGCATTTCATGCACACCCCGAACCGCGTCACGGGCGGCGTGCCGGCCGAGCAGATCGCCACCATCCAGGGGCTGGTGACGGTGCTGCGCTTCGTGGATGCGATGCGGGGCAAGATCTGATGCCGGACCGCAACGGCGCCGGCCCGCGGCGGGCCGCTCCCGAAGACGGCGGGTTGTGGCGCGAATGCGGGGGCGAGCACAGCATCGGCCCGGTCCAGGGCCTGTTGCACCGCCTGGTCGAAAGCCAGGAGCACATCGCCACCCTGGGATACGTCGATACGCTGGAAGAGCAGGCGATTCTCGAATCCCTGCTCGACGCGGCCAAGCCGGCCTGGCCCGACGGCGGCGAACGCCTGCACTACCTGCTGCGCACACCGTTCCGCTACCCGCCGCTGCCCTGGGGGTCGCGCTTCGGGCGGCCCGACGAACCCAGCCTGCTCTACGGCGGCCGCGATCTCGGGGCGACACTGGCCGAATCGGCCTACTACCGCTTCGTCTTCTGGTTTTCCATGGACGCCCCCGCAGCGGGCGGCGCCATCCAGAGCCAGCACACGCTGTTCTCCGTCGGCTACCGCACGGAACGTGGCCTGCGGCTGCAGGATCCGCCTTTCGACGGCCACCGGGCCGCGCTGACGGACCCCGTGCATTACCGGGCGACCCAGGCGCTCGGCACCGCCATGCGGGAAGCCGGCATCGAGGCGTTCGAATACCGCTCGGCGCGCGACCCGGCCCAGGGCCTGTGCGTGGGCCTGTTCACCCCGCAGGCGCTGGCGGGGAAATCCCCCCGCGACATGCGCCCCTGGCTGTGCCAGCTGGATGCCCGCGAAGTCGCGTTCAAGCCGGTCGGCGGGCGCGACGTCCACGTCTATCCGCTCACCGCATTCCTGGTGAACGGCAGGCTGCCCATGCCGGCCTGATGCGGGCCGGCACGCGGCAATGGATCACGCCGCCAGGGCCAGGATGTCTTCCTGCGCCTTGGCCAGGCCGCGCGCACGGCTTTCGGGGCCCATGTCCATGCCCTCGGCGCGCACGACGCGGATATCGGTCACGCCCATGAAGCCGAAAATCGTCTTCAGGTAGCTTTCCTGGTGTTCCATGGCATTGCCGGCCTCGCTGGTGGAATACACGCCGCCGCGGCTGAGCGCCAGGATCACGGTCTTGCCGCCGAGCAGGCCCACCGGGCCGTTCTCGGTGTACGTGAAGGTGCGGCCGGCCTGGGCCACGCGATCCAGCCAGGCCTTCAGCTGGGCCGGGATGGTGAAGTTGTACAGCGGCGAGCCGATCACCACGACATCGGCGGCGATCAGCTGGCTGACCAGCGCTTCGGAAATCTCATTCTCGCGCCGCTGGACGTCGGTCAGTTCCTCGCCCGACGGCGGCAGGCGGAAGCCCAGCGCGTCCAGCGACAGGGGCGCGGGCGCCTCTTGGGCCAGGTCCAGGTATTCCACTTCCAGGCCGGGATTCGCGGCCTTTTGCTGCTCGACGATCTTGCGCGTCAGGCTGCGCGTGACGGAGTTCTGGCCGGAGATGCTGGAATCGATGTGCAGCAGTTTCATGAGAAGCCTCTTTCGAATGACGAAGTTGCGAAAGTCGTCATTTTCCATTAGGCATCAAGAATTGATAAGATTCGATCAGAGCCATAGATTGTTCTATTAATAATGTGAATTGACGATGCACGATCTCAACGACATGCGCTATTTCGCAGAAGTCGTCGACCACGGCAGCTTCGCAGGCGCGGCCCGGGCGCTCGACCTGCCCACCTCCCGGCTGTCGCGCCGTATCGCGCGGCTCGAGGCCGAACTGGGCGTCCGGCTCCTGAACCGCACCACACGCAAGCTGTCCCTGACGGCGGCCGGCGAGCAGTACCACCATCATTGCATCGCCGTGCGCGACCAGGCCGAGCAGGCCCAGGCCGAACTCGCCCGGATCCTGGCCGAACCGCGCGGCCCCCTGCGGGTCTCCTGCCCCGTGACCCTGGCCCAGAGCACCATCGGCCCCCTGATTCCCGACTACCTGGCGCGCCACCCCAAGGTGCGGCTGGAAATGCAGGTCAGCAATCGCGTGGTCGACCTGGCCGAGGAAGGCGTGGACCTGGCCCTGCGGGTGCGCCAGAACCTGGACGACAGCGGCAGCGCGATCATCAAGCAGCTCGGCCTGAGCCACGGCCTGCTGGTGGCCAGCCCGGAACTGCTGCGGCGCCACGGCCGCCCCGCCCAACCCGCCGAGCTGGAACGCTTCGACGCGGTCGGCATGTCGGCGACCGGGGGCAAGGTGCGCCTGCGCCTGCTCGGCGCCCAGGGCGCGCGGCACGAGGCGACCTGCCGCCCCGCCTGCATCGTGGATGACCTGATGACGCTGCGCTTCGCCATCCTGGGCGGTGTCGGCATCGGCATGCTGCCCGACTACATGTGCCACGAAGACATCGCACAGGGGCGGCTCGAACGCATCCTGCCCGAATGGTCCCTGGCTTCGGGCATCGTGCACGCCGCCTATCTATCGCGGCGCGGCATGTCGCCGGCGCTGCGCTCCTTTCTGGACTACCTGGGGGAAAAACTGGGGCAGAACCCGAACGGCGACATGGCCGAAGTGTCTCCGCTGCGCAGCGCGGCCCCGAAGGACGCGGCGCCGGCTACGCGGTCCGCAAGGAATCCATCTCCAGCACCCGCGCGCCCAGGTCGCGCCAGCGGTCGGGGTGGCAAGTGAACAGCAGCACCTGGTGGCGCTGCGCGGCATCGAACAAAACGCGCTTCATGCCATCCAGGCGCGCGTGGTCGCTGTGCACCAGCGCATCGTCCAGGATGATCAGGGTGGGCCGCCCCGCCTCCTGCAGCAGGTCGGCGTAGGCCAGGCGGCTGATCAGCCCCATCTGCTCGCGGGCGCCGAAGCTCAGCCCATCCACCGCCTCGTGCAGCGTTCCACCCGCCCCCGCACGGACCAGGCGTTCGGGCAGCAGGTCGTCGTCCACATCCAGCCGCGCCTGCGGAAACAGCAGCTGCAGGTAGTGGTTCAGGTGGCGTTGCAGGGGCGCCTGGATGCGTAACGTAAGCGCCTGGCGGCCGGCCCGCAGCAGATCCAGCAGCAGATCCAGGGCTTCGGCCCGGCGCTTCAGTTCGTCAAGGCGGCGGCCGATGAATTCGGCCTCCCGGGCCTGGTCGGCGCGCTGTTCCTCCAGCCCATGGGCGCCCAGAGCCTCGAGCCCGCTCTGCACCCGGATGGCTTCCTCGCGGCGCGCCTCGGCGGCCTGCGCCAGCGTATCGGCCGCGCGCGCCAGGCGCTGCGCATCCTGTTCCAGGACAGCGGGACGCGCCGCCTCGATCCGCCGATCCAGTTCGTCCAGCGATTGCCGCAGCGCCGTTTCCTGGGCCTTCAATTCGGCCAACCGGACCGCCAGGTCCTGTTCCTGCTGCTGGCGGTCAGGCGCCTGGATCGCATCCTGGAGCCTTTGCCATTCGGCCTGTGCCGTCCGGCCGGCCTGCTCGGCCAGCCCCAGCGCCTGCTCGTGGCGCATGGCCTGCAGCTCGGCAGCCTGCAGCCGTTCCCGGGCGGATTCCAGGCCGCGTTCCGCGCCGGCTTCGTCGATCGCTTCATCAGGCGCTGCGCCAGCGGCTCCGGCTTCTTCCGGCGGCAGGCTGGCCAGCGCCTCGGACACGGCCCGGCGCCGTTGCGCAGCCTGGTCCAGGCGGCCGGACAGGGCCTCCATCCCCTGGGGCGCCAGGCCGGCCAGCCGCGATTCATCCAGGCGAATCTCCTCGCCAAGTTCCCGGGCCTGCCTGGCCCGTTCCTCGGCCTGCCCCAGATCCCGCACGCCCAGGCCCGCCAGCAGCGCATCGAACCGGTCCCGCACCTGCTGGCGGCGGCGGGCCAGGTCGGCCACGTCCTCGCCGCCGGGCCGGATGCGCAGCCGTCCGACGTCCGGGATGTCCAGCTCGACGGGTTCGAGCAGCAGCCGCTCGCCCTGGCCGGACAGGATCTCGTCCCCCGCGCGGATCTGCTGCCGCGGCAGTATCTCGTAGGCCAGCCGGGTGGCGGCCGACTGGCGCACGGCATCGAGCTCGGCCAGCGTCCGGTCCAGCGACCGCAATTGCTTCAGCGCCGCCTCGTCCACCTGGACGCCCCGCAGCCGCTCACGCAGGGACTGCAGCCGCGCCTGCACTTCCCGCGCCCGGGCCAGGTCGATTTCCAGGCGCTCGTGCTCGGCGGCCAGCCGCTCCTGTTCGGCGGCCAGCGCGGCGCGCCTGGCCTGCCTGCGCGCCTGTGCGACGCGAGCCTCGGCTCGCCGGGAGTCTTCCCGCGCGAGCCGGACCCGATCCTCGATCCGCGGCGAATCCGCCCGCAGTTCGGCCGTCCGCTGGCGGGTCAGGTCGCGGTCCCCGGCACGCTGCTCCAGTTCCTGGCGCTGACGCGCGAAGGCGGCCTGGCGATCCCGGCCATGCTCCTGGCTGGCGATGCAGTGCGCCAGGGCCTGCGCCTCGCGTTCCCGGGCCTGGCGCCAGCCCTGGACTTCGGCCAGCCGCTCCCGGGCCTCGGCGGCCTGGCGGCGGTAGGCCTCCCAGGGGCGGCCGGCGTCCTCGGCCTGCAGGCGGCGCAGTTCGGCCAGCCGGTCCACCTGCTGGCGATAGGCCGCGATGTCCCGGTCGAAAGTCTCCAGGCGCGCCACGGCGTCTTCATGCTGCCGGAGGACTTCGGCGTATTCCCCGGTGGGGCGTCCCGTGGACGTCAACAGCTTCGCACGCTCGGCCTCGACCCGGGCGATCAGGGCATCCCCCGCGCTGCTGGCGATGTCGCCCAGGCCTTCGCCCAGGGCGGATTTCAGGTAATGGCCCGCATGGGCCACCGGCGCGCGCAATTCCTGGCCCTCGCCCTGTTCGATCCACA
>Ga0182792_1000577_pt1 | contig 33406 bp, 28 predicted proteins | sample Passage237B_FD_130497 | JGI IMG/M metagenome (GOLD analysis project Ga0182792, IMG submission 130497) | Cellulose adapted compost microbial communities from Newby Island Compost Facility, Milpitas, CA, USA - Passage2 37B (version 2) (version 2) ...
CACGGTGCCACCCGGCGAAACCGCGAAGACGATGGCCCAGTTCGACCACTCGTTGCGGGACATGGCCCGGGCCGGGGTGACCCGCTCCGACCGGCTGATCGCCCTCGGCGGCGGTGTGGTCGGAGACCTCGGCGGGTTTGCCGCCCACTCGTATCAGCGTGGCATCCCGGTGGTCCAGGTGCCGACCACGCTGGTCGCCCAGGTCGATTCGGCATACGGCGGCAAAACCGGGGTGGACCTGCCCGAGGGAAAGAACTACGTCGGCGCGTTCCACCTTCCTTCGGCCGTGATCAGCGATGTCGACACTCTCGCCACCCTGCCGGAAGCGGAACTTACGGCCGGCATGGCGGAGGTAGTCAAAACCGCGCTGCTGGCCGGCGGCGGCCTTTGGGAAGAAGTGGCGGCCCTCGAGCCGGGGGAAATTCTCACCAGAGCCGATCTCGTCTTCGCCTGCGCCCGTTACAAATGCGCCGTGGTCGCGGCCGACGAGCGGGACACGGGTTTGCGGGCCCAGCTCAACCTCGGCCACACGGTCGGACACGCGATCGAATCGGTCACCTCCTATGAGCGTTACCGCCACGGCGAGGCGATCGCCCTCGGTCTCCTGGCCGCGCTCCGGCTTTCCGGCGCGGATGGGCTGCGCGAGCAGGTACGCGAATGGAACCTGCGCCACGGGCTGCCGGTCGAACTCGACCCGGCAGTCGATCCGGCCGCCGTGGTCGAGACGGTCCAGTTCGACAAGAAGAAGACCTCGCGCGGGGTAGGCTTCGTCTTGTTGAACGTGCCCGGAGAGCCCCTGATCGACCGACCCGTCGAAGACGCGGCCATCCTCGCCTCGGTCGAGGAGCTGCTGCCGTGAGTCGCGCCAACAACCGCGTCGCGGTCCTCCACGGGGTCAACTTCGACGTGCTCGAGAAACGCGATCCGGAGCTCTATGGCGGCCTCAGCCTGTCCGAGCTCGAATACCGGATCGGCGGCTGGGCGGGCGAATACGGGATCGAACCGATCTTTTTCCAGTCAAATTCGGAGGCTGAGTTCTGCGGCTACCTTCATCGGGTCTCGGCCACCGCCGATGGGGCGATCGTCAACGCCGGCGCCTGGACCCATTACAGCCGCGCGATCGGCGATGCGCTGGCAGTCGATCCGGTGCCCACCGTTGAAGTTCACCTTTCCGATGTCGAGAACCGCGAGGAGTGGCGCAGGATCTCGGTCTTCGACGGACTGGTCGAGGCGAAGATCTCGGGCCTGGGCGTCGATGGATACCGCCAAGCGCTGAAGTTGCTGGCCCACCGGCTCGGGGTTTAGACGATGGCAGGGACGGCGTGAGCGGGGTTTCACAGGCCCGGGCCGATCGGCTCACGGGAGAGCTTGCGAGTGGCGGTCCCGGTGGCTCCTCGCTCGACGGGCTGCTGGTCACCAATTTGGTCAACGTCGAGTACCTGACCGGTTTCACCGGCACCAACGGAGCCTGCCTCCTCACTCCGGAGAGACGGGTCTTCCTCACCGACTTCCGCTACGCCGAGCGGGCCGCCGAGATCGAGGGCTGGGAGGTCGAAATCGTCTCGGGCCAGTGGTTGATCGGGCTGGCCGGCCACCTCGAGGGACGGGTCGGCTTCGAGGACGATCGGGTGACGGTTCGCACCGCCAACGAGCTGCGCGACGCGGCCGAACGGGTGGAACTGGTCGAGGCCGGCGGGCTGGTCGAGAGACTGCGCCGGGTCAAGGATGCGGATGAGGTCGAGAGGGTGGCAGCGGCCGCCGCGATGACCGACCAGCTTTACGAGCTGCTGATCGAACGTGGCCTGTCCGGTCAGACGGAGGCTGACGTCGACCGCTGGCTGACCCGCTGGATGCGTGAGCAGGGAGCCGAACCTTCGTTCCCGCCGATCGTCGCCTCCGGCCCGAACGGCGCTTCGCCTCACGCCGAGCCCGGGTCGCGCGAGATCGGCCGTGGCGAGCTGGTCACGATCGACATGGGCATCAAGCTCGACAGCTACTGCTCCGACTGCACCCGCACCTTCGCCACCGGCGCCGAGGCTGATCTGGACACGCTCTCACGTGAGATCTACGAAATAACGCTGCGGGCCAACGAGGCCGGGCGCGCCGCGGTCAAGGCGGGTGCGGTCGGCGCCGAGGTCGACGAGGTCGCGAGGGCGGTGATCCGTGACGCCGGCTATGGCGAGAACTTCGGTCACGGCCTGGGCCACGGGGTCGGTCTCGAGATCCATGAGGCACCCCGTCTCGGGCCGAGCAGCAAGGACGAGCTGATGGCCGGCGAGGTGGTCACGGTGGAGCCGGGCATCTACGTCTCGGGAGCGACCGGGGTCCGGATCGAGGACATGGTCCTGACCGGAGAAAACGGCATCGCCCGCAACTTCAGCTCGATCCCGAAGAGCCTGACTTTCGTGCCTTAGCTCCAGTCGGCCCGGCCTTGGCCAGGTCCCTGGGATTCAACGCGCCTCACCCTTTGGGGTCACCTGATCGTGGGGCGAGCCGGCGCGCGTGCCCAGAATGCATCATTCGTGACGATCCTCTATAGTGTGATCCCCGTCACACAGACGACGTTGCTTCTGTCACGAGTGGGGAGGGAACTCCAGAGCAATATGGCGAGGGAGTTTTTGAGGAGAGAGGTGCAGACGAAAAGACCGGCCTGAGGGGGCCGGTCTTTTCATTGCATCAACGACCCGGGCCTGCGGGTTCGACCGCAAACCGGGTGGGTCGGATTCCCGGTGCCTGGACCGGAAATCCGACCCACCGAATCGTGCAACGAAAACGGGGCCCCGCAGGGCCCCGTTTCCTTGATTCCTTTTGCTTTGCCTACAAGCCGGCCGAACCGTCCCAGCCGTTGGCGAAGCAGTAGCCGTCGGGATCGGCGCACTTGTCGATCGTTCCATCGTTGTAGAACGTCTCGATGTGGTCGTTCGCGTCGGTCGCGGCCCGCGGGTAACCGTGCGGGTCGCCTCCGTAGCCCCACTCGGGACGGGGCGGCACGTTCTCCAGCGGCGGCATCTTCGAGCCCTGCTTGCTGCCGTTGAAGTAACCCTCGGGCCCGCCGTCGTAGTAGACCATGTAGCTGTCACCAGCGGTGGTCGGGAAGGTCGACACCGGAGGCAGTGCCTCGTAGTCGAGATCCCAGGTACGCGCCGGCAGCAGAGTCGGCGAGTAGCGGACCGCACCGATCGTCCGGGCCTCGACCTCGGCCGCGTAGTTGGAGACCTGATGGTCGCCAAGCGCGAGCTGAAGCAGGACCTCGTGCGGGTTGGTGTTCTCCAGCGGGTTGTCGGTCATGTTGTGGGCGTACCCGTTGCCCTCGCCACGATCCCAGAGCAGCTGCATCAGTGAGAGCAGCAGCGGGCGGGAGGAGAGGTCCGGGTAGTTCTTGTACAGACCGTAGCCCGGGGCCTGGAAGTACTCGTCCGAGTCCACCGAACGGCGGAGCAGGGTCGAGTAGTTGATGCCCGGGACGCCGAGCACGCCGCGGTCGACATCGGGGGAGAGCGCGGTCAGCGCGCCGCCCATGATGCCGCCCTGGCTGATCCCGTAGTAGTAGCCACGGGTGTCCTCGCCGGCGCTCGTGTCGATCGCCGGACCGGGGGTGATCGGCGTGGTGCCGTTGTGGTCCACGGTGAACGCCGGGTCAGCGGCGAAACCGTTCGGGTGGACCAGCGCCCGCTGCAGATACAGGAAGTTCACGAACCCCTGCTGCATGCGGTCGACGGCCTTGTTGAAGTTGCTCATGTTCATGAGCGACTGGATGACCAGACCAGCGTCGAGGGTGGAGAACCCATCCCAGTTGGCTGCACACCAGACCGTGTTGGTCCGGTTAGCCGCCGTTTCCGTGGCGCCGACCTGGTTCAACGTGCCAAGCAGGCCGTGGCCGTAGGTGCCCGTGTGGCCGGGGATCACCGTGCCGGTGTTGACCACCGACGACGGGATCAGGCAACGGAACGGAACGTCCATGGTGTAGCTGGCGTCCCAGGTGACGTTGCCGTTGCCGTCGAAGCTGAACTTCGCTCCGGGCGGGCAGCCGTCCTGGTCCAGGTAGCAAGGCACGTTGCGGACGTAACCGACGACGGTCCGCTGAACGGTGGTGCCGTTCGGGACCGGCGAGGTGACCGGGTCATCGGCGTGGAAGTTGTCCTTGCCCGGGTAGTTGTCACCGCAGTCAGCCGACGCGGTGTCGCTGTAATCGCAGTAAGCGAGTACGTCGACGTCGGGGCTGTCGCCCTCGATCTTGCGGTTGGCCAAGTCGTCGTCACCGAGACGGTGGAAAGCGTCGTCACGGATCGTGGTGGCTCGACCGGTCACGCTCTGCTCGGAAGCGATCGTGAAGTCCCAAGCCATGTAGAGGCTGGAACGATCGACCCCGGCCTTGTTGACCAGATCGTTGATCACCGAGTCCATGTGGGCGCGGCGGTTCTCGACGAGGTCCTGCTGCGTGGGCAGGTTGTCGCGGTAGACCCGGAAGCCGAGCGGTGACTCGATCGCCTTGTCTGTCGCGTCCTTCAGGTTGCGGAAGGCAACGATGTACCGGTGGCCGAACTCGTAGTTCTTGGCCGCCCGGATGATCAGGTTGACCGGACCGGTATTGGTCGGGTTCAGGTTGATTCCACCCGGGTCCGAATCGGTCGGGTTGACCGTGGTCGGGTTCGAGTCGAGCTCGGCCCAGATCGGCTGGCGCTCACCAGTGGCGGCGTCGATCACGATCACGGCCTGGTTCGGATCCTTGTACTTGCTGATGTCCTGGAGCGGTACGAGGCCGGAGTTGTCAAACGCGGCCGGCGTGTCGAGGCCCGGAATCTTGATCAGGATCTCGTTGCCCGGACTGAAGCCGTCGCCCCGGTTGATGTCGGTGACATCCAGGTTGGTCGGGGTGGCGTTGCCCGTGTTCTTCGGCGTCGAGGTGGCGGCCAGGTCGAGGCGCTTGCCAGTCGGGGTCGAAGAGTCAGCCTTGGTGTAGTAGTCGTTCGGCCAGGGCTGCAGGCACTGGGTGGCGTCGAGGAAGTCACAGTGCTCCGGGTCGTCGCCGAGGTCAACGGTGACGTAGTTCGGCGGAGTCTCACAATTGCTGTTGCCGGCCCACTTGGCGAGCTTCTTCTTCTTGGAAGCCTTCGCCTTCTTCATCTTCTTGCCGACCTTGCGCTTGTAGTTGGCGGTGACCTTGACGGCCTTCGCGCCGCAGGTGCCCAAGGAAGTCTTGCCCTTGCCGGTCAGGGCGAGAGAGATCGTCTTCGTGCCCTTCTTCTTGAACTTCACCTTCTTTGACTTGAAGGTGCCGTTCTTGCCGGCGCCGGTGGCCGACAGTTTGACGGTGGCCTTGCCGGTGGACTTCACCTTGACCGTCAGCTTCTTCTTCTTGAGCAGCTGCTTTTGGTTGGCGGTGGTGACCTTGGCGACGGTCACCTTGACCGGCTTGGCTTTTTTCTTTTTGCCTGCCTCGGCCTGGCTGTTGGCAAAGGCTGCCGTCAGCGCGAAGGCCATGAACAGGGCGAACGCCAGTGCCGCGACGCGGCGCACGTTCGTGATTCCCAGTTGCTGGTTCATCTCTCCGTTTGACTCCCTCTTGTTGCTCTTGCCGGTCGGATGCCCGGCTGAGTTTGGGCCCGGCCGAAAGCGACCGGTCGTGTGACTTGTGTACGGATACTAGACCGGATCACCACTCGAAGTTGCGCCGATCGGACAGCATGTTTTTGAACATTTGCGTACCGGAATCGGCACGGCCGGATCGCGCTGAAGAGATCAGCGCGAGAGATCAACTTCCGGGTCGATCGTTTCGGCGAAGGCAACCATCAGCTCGACCGTCGCTTCGACGTCAGCCAGGTCGACCATCTCGACCGGCGAGTGCATGTAGCGGAGCGGGATCGAGACCAGGCCGGTGGGGATGCCAGTGCGCGAGATCTGGAGCGAGTCGGCGTCGGTGTGGGTCGAGTTGCCGCTGGCACCCACCGAGTAATCGATTCCTGCCTTTTCGGCGGCGTCGCGGAGCAGTTCGTAGATCTTGGGCGAGAGGGTGGACCCGCGTCCGATCACGGGGCCGGAGCCGAATGGGTGGCTGCCGACTTCCTTCTCGTCGATCCCGGGCGCGTCGGTCGCGTGCGTTACGTCGATCGCAACCGCGAGGTCGGGTCGGACGGTGAAGGCTGCGGTCCGGGAGCCGAACAGGCCGATCTCCTCCTGAACCGCGGCAACCCCCGAGAAGCGGACCTTGGCCTTGGCGTTCTCGTGGATCCTTCGGGTCGCTTCCAGAGCGACGTAGGACCCGAGCCGGTTGTCCATCGAGCGGGAGACGAGCCGGCCGCCCGCCACGGGCAGGGGTTCGCAGTCGATCACGACGGGGTCACCGACACTGACCATCTTCTGCGCGTCTTCGCGGTCGTCGGCCCCGATGTCGATGTGCATCTCCTTGAGCTGGACGACCTTCTTGCGCTGCTCGGGCTCGAGCAGGTGGATCGGCTTACGGCCGGCGACACCCGGCACCGGGCCTTCGTTCCCGCTCACCGTGACGCGCTGGCCGACCAGGATCTGCGGATCCCAGCCACCGATCGGTGCGAAGTAAAGGAAGCCCTTCTCGTCGATGTGGGTGACGACCAGCCCAATTTCGTCGATGTGACCGACCACGGCTAGCAGCGGTGCCTCGTCATTCTGGTCGGAACTGGGGATGGTGGCCACGCTGGAGCCGAGCCCGTCGGTGGTGATCTCGGCGAAGCTGGCCGCCTTGCGCCAGACTTCGGCGGCGGGAGCCTCGTAGCCAGAGGGGCCGGGGGTGCGGAGCAGTTCGTCGAGCAGCGTGGGAGTCGTAGTCATGGAGCCATTATGCCGGTAGGCCCGCATGGTCTTTAGAATCCCCTGCCGTGATTAGCACCAGCGATTTTCGTAATGGATCTCACATCGAGGTCGACGGCAAGATCATGCGGATCATCGAGTTCCAGCATGTGAAGCCGGGCAAGGGCGGCGCCTTCGTGCGCACGAAGTTGCGCCGGATCGAGGACGGCGGGGTCATCGACAAGACCTTCCGAGCCGGAGAGAAGTTCCGGCCGGTTAGGACCGAGTCGAAGAAGATGCAGTACCTCTACGAATCCGGCGAATCGGTCGTCTTCATGGATAACCAAAGTTACGACCAGATCGAGATCCCGGCAGAGGTCGCGGCGAACGCGATGCGGTGGATCCAACCCAATGACGAGGTCGACATTCTTTTCGTGGACGAGAACCCGTCCGATGTCCAGGTGGCGAGCTCGATCGAGGCCAAGGTGATCAAGACCGAACCGGGTCTCAAGGGCGACACCGCCTCCGGCGGCGGCACGAAGCCCGCCACGCTGGAATCCGGGGTCGAGGTCCAGGTCCCGCTCTTCATCAACGAGGGCGAAGTCATCAAGGTGAACACGGAGACCGCCGAATACATGTCCCGGGCTTGAGCCCCACGCCGAGCCCCACCCGACTCCACATCTGATCCGCCGACCGACCCCCATCAAGGTCGGCGACCTCAACGCCCCACCCACGGTGGGTCGGATTTCCGGCGCCAAAACCGAAAAACCGACCCACCGCTTGAGAGCCCGCCTGAGCCTCACCTTCGGTGGGTCGGATTTCCGTCTGCTGCGCCAATTTTCCGACCCACCGGGATGGGTACGGTTCTCGCATGGAGTTGTTTCAGCGAGATTTGACGCTCGATCCGCGTCCTCGGGGGTTCCATCTGGTCACGAGTGAGATCGAGCGGGGCTTTCCGGAGCTCGAATCCCTCAAGACCGGCCTGGTCCACCTGATGATCCGGCACACTTCGGCCTCGCTGACCCTCAACGAGAACGCTTCGCCGGACGTTCGGCAGGACTTCAGTTCATGGATCGATGCGACGGTCCCGGAACGACCGACCGCATTCGAATGGACTCACACTCTTGAGGGCGCCGACGACATGCCGGCTCACATCAAGGGATCGGTGACCGGGTTCGATCTGACGTTGCCGGTGCGAGATGGGCGACTCCATCTCGGCACCTGGCAGGGCATCTACCTTTGCGAACACAGAGATCACGGCGGTGCGCGGTCGCTCACTGCGACCGCCTGGGGAGAGATCGGCTGAAGCTCGACCACTCCTTCGTCTTCGAGCAGCTTCCTCAGCTTCATCGCGAATTCAGCCCGATTCTCGAAGACCATCTTTTCGTCGATCCGGACGACCGTGTTTCCAGCTGCTGTGAGGTCAAGCATCTTCCGGTAATCGCGGTGGCGGTCCGCCCGGCTCAGGTGGTAGGGGTGGCCGTCGCTCTCCAAGAGCACGCTGGATCCCTTCCACTGGAAATCAACTTCATAGCCACATTTGGTGTCGTTGATGAGGGGCGGCGGAGCGCCGATTTCTCGGCAGACGTCGGCGACCTCGCTCTCGAATTCCGACCTCGTACGTAGCTTCCCGGGATTCCACTGTTCGAGAACCTTCTTGAGCTTCGCAATGCCTTTCCGGCCCCGGCACTCGCCGACCGCCCGCGTCAACCCCGGCAGGTCGAAAAGGTTGCCGGCAATGCCTCTTCTGATCATCGTGTCGAGAGTTTTCGGAGGTTCCCGTTCGGCGAGGTTGATGACCGTACGGATCGGGGAGGTGACCGGGATCCCCAGTCGGGTCGTGATCTCGTTGCGGCCAAGCGATCTCGTTCGATGGATGACCAACCCCGGGTGAATTGCTCGACTCGCGTGGGCGGGAGGGGGTCGATGAGGATCGGGGCTGGAGCTTCGGATGACTTCCAGCTTGCGGTTTGGAGGGAGCAAGCCGAGGAGCCCGGCCGCCGTGCGGTGAGAAAGCACGGCGTTCGGGCCGCCGGCCATCACGGCGGCTCGTTGCCTGCCAAGGGGCGTGAGCCGATCGTGACCGACCGCATAAACCCCCGCGTAGAGCTTTCTCAGTGATCGGTTCTTGACCCGGGAATCGACCTGATGGGCGCTTGCGCCAGCGGCGATCAGCTGTCGGCGATTGACCACGCCGTCCTGGTTCGTGGCGAGGGCGAAGATCAGCTCGGTGAGCTCTGCGTTGCTCATCCCTCAAAGTTGCTCGAAAAAAGCTCACACGTGGCTCTACAGGTGCAACGATTTGCAACACGAACCGTTTCCAACCCCGGATTCGCCCCGGGGTGGGTCGGATTTCCGGCGAGAGGACCGGAAATCCGACCCGCCGGGACGCTGAGATTTTGTGGCGTCGGGACAGAGGGTCGGATTGTCGGTGCGGAGGCCGGAAATCCGACCCGCCGGGGTTTGGGGTGGTTTGGGGTGGAGTTTGGTCGGCGTTTCGGGCGGGGGATTGCTTTCTGGTTCGAACCAATATTCTTGGCTGATGCGTCGCTCCAATCAGCGTCGGGATGCGGTCTTCGCCTGTTACCAGCAGGAGGTGACCGACCGGCCCCTATCCGTCTTGCTCGCTGATGCGAAGCCCTTCACGATCGAACTGGCCGAGGGCGTCGAAAATCATCGCGACGAACTCGACGAAGTAATCGCCGAGTACGCGCAAGGCTGGGACCTGAAACGAATCGCTCCGCTGGAGAAGAACATCATGCGAATCGCTCTCTACGAGATGAACTTCCGCGATGATGTGCCCTTCGAAGTGGCGATCGACGAAGCGGTCGAGACCGCGAAGAAGTTCTGTGGGGCAGAAGCTCCCGGCTTCGTCAACGGGATCCTCGGGGCGGCCGCACGGGCAATGAAGGAAGACCAGGAATCGAACGGGGAGGCGGCGTGAGCAGGCTCGAAGAGATCCGGGACCGGCTGGACGAGATAACCCGCGCGTTGCGGGACGAGAACGTGGCCGACACCGATGCGTCCGGCCTGGCCGACGAGGCGGCGAAGCTCACGGCCGAAGCTGCCCGGGAGGCCGCCGCGGCGGTTGAGCGGGCCGACCAGCAGGGCTGATCGATGAGCCGCGAACTTTGGGCCGGGGAGCTAGCTTGAGCTACCCGGAAGATCTGCGAAAGCTGGTCGACGAACACCTTGAAACGATCCGTTTCAGCCATGGTGCCGGTCCGGACGGCGCCGACACCACCGGGCTCGACGACGCGATGCGCTACTCGCTGCTGGCGGGTGGAAAAAGGATTCGACCGGTCCTCTGCCTGGCGACGGCCAGGGCGATCGGCCGCGAACCGGAAGACTTCCTCGACGCGGCTGCGGCGCTGGAGATGGTCCACACCTACTCGCTGGTCCACGACGACCTGCCGGCGATGGACGACGATGAACTGCGCCGCGGGAAGCCCACCTCGCATGTGAAGTACGGCGAAGCGGTGGCCATCCTGGCCGGAGACGGACTCTTTGCCGAGGCGATAGGGGCACTCTCAGCCGTGCCCGCCCCGCCCGAGCGGACGCTCGAGGCGGTCTCCCTGCTCAGCGCCGCGACCGGAGTTGAGGGAATGGTCGGCGGCCAGTACATCGATGTGTCGGCCCAGAAATTGGATGCTGAGGGCCTCCGTCATCTCCATTCCCTCAAGACCGGCCGCCTGATCCGGGCGAGCGTCGAGGTGGCGCTTGCCCTGGGTGGGCTCGACCCCGAAGGCCGCGAACCGTACCGCCGCTTCGCGTCGCTGGTCGGCCTGCTCTTCCAGATCGTCGACGACATCCTCGACGTGACCGGCAGTGACGAAGAGCTCGGCAAACCGCACGGAAGCGACGAGCGCCACGGAAAGGTCACTTATGTCAGCCTGTATGGATTGGAACAGGCCCGATCGCTGGCCGCGGAGACAAACGACCAGGCCCTCGCCGCCCTCGCCGGGGCCGGTGGCGAGACCGAAGACCTGAAGCGCATCGCCGACTACATTTATTCGAGAGAACAGTGAGCGAACCCAACGAAGACAAGACGCCGCTGCTACCCGGAATCGATTCGCCGGCTGATCTCAAAGGCCTGAGCGACGAACAGCTTCAGCAGGTAGCGGACGAGACCCGCTCCTACATCATCGATGTGATCGGGGAAATCGGCGGACATTTCGGTGCCAACCTCGGCACCTGCGAGATCGCGGTCGCGCTGCACAGCCTGCTCGAATCGCCTCGCGACAAGGTGCTCTGGGATGTCGGCCACCAGGCTTACCCACACAAAATCTTGACCGGCCGGCGCGAGCAACTGCCGACCATCCGCCAATACGACGGCCTCGCCCCGTTCTGTTCGATCCCCGAGTCGGAACACGACATCATGGGCGCCGGTCACGCCTCGACCTCGATCTCATACGCGCTAGGGCTGAAAGAAGCGATGCGCAAGGGGATCGGCGAGGACGGCAAGGTCGTCGCCGTGATCGGCGACGGCGCCCTGACCGGCGGCGTCGCGTACGAAGCGATGCACGCGGCCGGCGGCCTGCAGACGCCGATGGTGATCCTGCTCAACGACAACGGGATGTCGATCTCGCCCAACGTCGGTGCGCTCTCCAGCTACTTCCAGCGGGCCCGCCCGAAACCCGGTCTGTTCCACGCGAGGGAAGAGGTCGAAGACCGTCTGACCAGGCTTCCGCTCGGCCTCGGCAAGCGGATCGAGCGGCTCGGCCCCGAACTGAAATCGGCGATCAAGGCCTACTGGGCGCCCGGTCTGCTCTTCGAGGAGCTCGATCTCGCCTACATGGGCGTGATCGACGGCCACGACGTGGGGGCAATGCGACGCGCCCTAACCGAGGCTTTCGCGGCCGACCGGCCGGTGGTGGTCCATGTCCACACGGTGAAAGGCCGAGGGTTCGCACCGGCCGAGGAGGGCGGTCAGGCCGGCCAGGAGAAATGGCATGCCGCCAAGCCGGGCTCGATCGTCGACGGCGCCCCGGCCGACTCGAAGTCGAAACTGGTCCCGGTCCAAGAATCCGACGCGCCGGCGTCGATCGCGCCGGAAATTCTCGAGAAGCCGGAGCCGAAGACGGCGCCGCCGCAATACACGGCGGTCTTCGCCGACGCCCTCGTCTCGGAGGCAGCACGCGATCCCCGGGTGGTCGGGATCACCGCCGCGATGGCAGGCGGGGCGGGCCTGCAGAAGCTCGCCGACGAGCGTCCCGAGCAGTACTACGACGTCGGCATCGCCGAGCAGAACGCGGTCCTCATGGCCAGCGGGATCGCCCTCCAGGGTGGCAAGCCGGTCTGCGGCATCTACTCGACCTTCCTGCAACGGGCCTACGACCAGATCGTCCATGACGTCTGTCTCCAGCAGCTGGATGTGACTTTCGCGATGGACCGGGCCGGCTTGGTCGGCGACGACGGACCGACCCATCACGGAGCCTTCGATATCGCCTACTTCCGATCGCTTCCGAACGTGGTCGCGATGGCCCCGCGCGACGAAGCCATGTTGGTCCACATGCTGCACACCGCGGTGGAACACGACGGGCCGACGGCGCTCCGCTACCCGCGTGGCGCGGCAGTCGGCGTCGACCTGCCGTCCCGTGCTGAATTGATCCCGATCGGCACCGGCGAGACGCTCCGCAACGGCGAGAAGATCGCCCTGCTCGGCTATGGCTCCGGGGTCGGGGTCGGGCTGGGGGCCGCCGACAAACTCGAAGAGTCGGGAGTGCGGCCGACGGTGGCCGATGCTCGCTTCGTGAAACCCCTGGATACCGAACTGGTCGAGCGCCTGGCGGTCAGTCACGACCTCATCGTGACGATCGAAGAAGGCGTGCTCCAGGGTGGTTTCGGATCGGCGGTGATCGAACATCTCGAGGACAACTTCGCCAACCCGGGCGAGCGGGCGAGAGTTCTGAGAGTCGGGCTTCCGGATCGCTATGTCACGCATGGCAAGCCGGACCTCCTGCACAAAGAGGTCGGGTTCACTCCGGAGGCGGTCGCCGAGAAGGTTCTCGCCGCCGTCGAATCCGGGGTCGCGCCCCGGCACTGAGTCTCGCTCGAGATCAGGCGCCGGCCCGGTGGTGTCCCGCCGCGCGGTGGCTCTCGGCTCAGACTTGTTGAGAGACGATTCGCAGCACGTCGCTTCCGTACTTCTCCATGAAGGAGGGGCCGACCCCGGATATGCCGAGCAGGCTGTCCTCGTCGAGCGGCCTGGCGGTGGCGATCGCGGTCAGCGTGCGGTTGGAAGCGACGTGGTAGGCGGGACGATCACCGGCAGCTTCAAGCCGCCAACGTCGCAATTCTTCGTACAGCCCTTGGTCACCTTCCGCCAATTCGGGCGGCGCTCCGGTGTGCCTGCGCGAGGTGGGTCTCGACTTGCGTATCTCGATCGAATCCGGGTCCGGTAGCCACTCGATCGGATCGCAAACATCGCAGCAGCGGCCGCTCGGACCGCCCGGTGTGTCGTCGCCGAAATGGTCGAGCAACTGACGGCGGCGGCAACTGGCCGAGAAGCTGAACGACTCGACCGCGCGGTAGGCGACCCAGCCACGATCCTCGGCTACCCGGCAGGCGCTCCGAATCGGCCCCTGGCCGATCTCCGGGCCTGGTGTGATCAGTAGGCGACCGCCCGGCGCCGGGTCGACTCTCAGGGCCCCGGCCCGTTCGGCGACCGCGAGTCGGATTCGCTCTTCGTCGGTCCGCGGAGCTCCGATCGTCACCGAACCCGGATTTCCGTCTTCGTCCCGACCGGCGGCCCGGCGAGCATCATCGACGTAGGCGAGGACCTCGGCCGGATCGACCTTGCGCTGTTCGTTGAAGCGGACCAGCCGGCCAAGATCGGCCCGCATCGCCAGCATCACGGCCCGGGCAGGCGCGCCATCTCGACCGGCCCTGCCGGCCTCCTGGTAATAGGCCTCGACGCTCGCGGGTATCGCCCAGTGCCAGACCGAGCGGACATCGGCCTTGTCGATGCCCATGCCGAAGGCGTTGGTGGCGACCACGATTTCGGCGTCCCCCTCCATGAAACGGTGCTGGGCCGAAGCGCGCTCGTCCGGCGGCATGCCGGCGTGGTATCCGACGGCAGACAGGCCCGCGGCACGCAGATCCTCGGCTACCTCTTCGGTGCTCTTGCGGGTGCCGCAGTACACGATCGCCGGCCGGTTTGCCGGGTCGGTGAGGCCGATTTCCAACAGTGCCTGCTTGCGGGCCTTCGATCCTTTCCCCTCAAGGGCGATCGTGTCGAAACTGAGGTTGGGTCGGTCGAACCCGGAATGGATCTCGGCCGGGTTCTCCATGCCCATCCGCTCGGCGATCTCCGCTACGACCTGCGGCGTCGCGGTCGCGGTGCAGGCCATAACCGGCGGCCGTCCCAATCGCTCAGCGACCTGGGGGAGCCGCAGGTAGTCGGGCCGGAAATCGTGACCCCATTCGGAGAGGCAATGGGCCTCGTCGATCGCCATCAGGTCGATATCCCGCGAACCGATCAGGTTGAGGAAAGCCGAGGAGCCGAAGCGCTCGGGAGAGCAGTAGGCGATGCGCGCCGAACCGTCTTGGATCGACTGCCACGAGGCGGCGGAATCCTCTTCGGAAAGACCGGACGCGAACATCACGGCGGGATGGCCTTCCAAGCGAAGCCGCTTGACCTGGTCGGCCATCAGGGCGATCAGCGGGCTGACCACGATGGTCAGCGAGGAAGAAGCCAGTCCGGGGAGCTGGTAGCAGAGGCTCTTGCCGCCGCCGGTCGGCATCACGATCAGGGTGTCGCGTCCGTCGAGCGCCGCCTGGACGGCGTCACGCTGTCCGGGCCGGAGCTCGTCGTATCCCATGTGGGCGAGCAGTGCCTCCGGGTCGCGCGGGCCCTGGTAGGTGCGGGTGGGAACGGTGTCGACGAGCTCGATTCCTTCAAGCCCCTGGAGCGCTAGCGCGGCCTCCTCCTGCTCGTCCGCGATCAGTACGGTCTGCCCGGTCGGCTCGGGGTGGGCGGACCCGGGAGCTGCTGCCTCGTTCGTTCCGGGTCGGGCCGCGACGAGGGCGGCGATGCGGCCGGTCAAGGTGCGTGATTCGTCGCGTTCGTCGTTGGTCAGCCGGCGCCAAGCTTCGCGGAGGCCATCGAGGCGGTCGTCGATCGTCTGGTCGTGGCGTCCTACCTCGGCTTCCTGCTCGAGTTCGGCGATCAGCCGGGTGGCTTCGATCTCGAAATCGGCGGATGTCGCGGCGGTCGGAGTCACTGGCCCAGACTAGAGACAGCACCTGACGCCGAAGACTCGCCCCCTGTCGCCCCTCGCCGAATGACCCGAAAAATACGGTGGGTCGGATTTACGGTGAAGGCACCGGTTATCCGACCCACCGCTGCGGAGGGGGCGCTGCAAGGAAAGAGCCCCGCTGGGATAGCGGGGCTCTTGGTGTTGCTTAGGGAGGAGAGAGATTCAATGATCTCTTATGTGTTTTTGATCGATGGGAGGTAGGTGGGCTCTCTATGCGCCGCGGGCGCTATACCGCGTTGAAGCGGTAAGTGCCAAGTGAGCGGCCCCGAACCCAACCAGGAAGATTGTGGTGAGGGTGTCCTGTCCGGTGATTCCGGCGAGGACGCCGATTGAAAAGATTGCGATGCCGATCGCCCAGTCGAGTCCGGCATGGGCGGAAAGCGAAAGGGGACGCTTCGGGCTCGCGCCGGCGAGTGAAACGCCCATCAGGGTGGCACCGAGGAAGAAAGTCAGGTACCCGATCCCGATGCTGAAGGTCAGCAGGTAGGGGGCGATCATCAATATCGGCGCCGTGGCCAGCACCAGTGCGTCGTGAACGCTGATTCCTATGGGTCGCGCGGTCATCATCATCGGTCTCCTGACAGCAAAGTAGTGGGCCACTTACTTTTTGTGTGTGAGTCGGGTCACAGTTGACATGAGTTCATGTCCAAAAGTTCGTTGGTCAGGCGCGGAGCAAGGGTGGATCGCCCTGGGCGGTAGCGTTCATGCCGATGGCCAAGCGCTCCCGACTTGACCTGCTCCTGGCCGAGCGGGGCACATTCACCTCACGCACCGCCGCCGCGAAGGCAATCAGGGCCGGACAGGTCAAACTCGGCAAGGACGGGCCGATCGCGGTCCGGCCGAGCCAGGAAGTCGGGCTCGATCAGGAGATCGAAGTGCTGGGCGGCCAGAAATACGTTTCCCGCGGCGGGATCAAGCTCGAAAACGGACTCGAGACGCTCGGAATCGAACCGTCCGGAAAGCTTTGCCTCGACGTCGGAGCATCGACCGGCGGCTTCACCGACTGCCTGCTCCAGCGGCGAGCCAAGCACGTGATCGCGCTCGATGTCGCTTACGGCCAGATCGAGATGGGAATGCGTTCACGCCCCGACGTGACCGTGATCGAACGACTGAACGCCCGTGACCTTTTGCCGATGGACCTCGAGTACCGACCGGAACTGGCGGTAATCGACGTGTCGTTCATCTCACTGACCAAGGTGCTCCCGGCGGTCGTCAACGTGATGGCCGATGATGCGGTGATCCTGGCCATGGTCAAACCCCAGTTCGAGCTGGGGCGGTCCAGGGTCGGACGAGGGGGCGTGGTCCGCGGCCAGGAGGACCGGCGGGAAGCAGTCGCCGGCGTTGCCGACTTCGCGCTGGAGCTCGGGCTCAGCCTGGACGGCATCGCCCCGACCGGCCTGCCGGGACCCAAGGGCAACCTCGAGACCTTCATCCAACTTGGTCGCCGACCGGCCGGGAGCGCAGGGGAAGGATCACCCGCGACCAGCCGAGGGGCTGACAGCGGCGCCGCTCTCTGCGAAGGTGTCGATCTGTGAGTCGTCCCACCGCATTGCTCTTCACCCATTCCCACGCGGCCGGCATAGACCGAGCAGTCGAGGTTGCCCGCGCGTCGGCCGAACGTCACGGCTGGGACCTCGTGCCCAGCCGCGAAGCCGCGGGGGCCGACGCATCGCTTTACGTCGTACTCGGGGGCGACGGCACCATCCTTCACGCGCTCCGGTCCTCACTGGATAAACGGATTCCGGTCTTTGGCATCAACTTCGGCCGGGTTGGCTTCCTGGCCGGCGTCGAGAGCGACCAGATCGAGCTGGGGCTCGACCGCGCGTTCGCCGGTGAGTACGAGGTGCTGAGCCTGCCCGGGCTGGCGATCACGGCCAACGGCGAGACGCAGATCGCCCTGAATGACGTCAGCTTCAGCCGCCGCCCCCGGGGCGGGGTTGCCGAACTCAGTTATCGGATCGCCGGCGAGGAAGTTGGGCATGTGCGCTGCGACGGGCTGGTCGCCTCGACCGCTACCGGTTCCACCGGCTACAACCTCGCCAACCACGGGCCGATCCTGGCCTGGGGCGTGGACGGGTACGTGGTGAGCTACATCGCACCTCACACCTTGACCGCCCGGGCGCTGGTCGTGGCCCCCGGCGACGTGCTCCACGTGATGAATCACCGCAGTCGGGACGGGGTCGACATCGCCGTCGACGGGGTCCAGATCGGCGAGCTCAACGCCTCGGCGGAGGCCGAGGTGAGCTATCGGCCGGATCTGGCCAGCCTGGCCCAGCTGCCCGGCTCGAACTTCTACCATCGCATTAGAGAGAAATTCGGCCATTTGGCTGTGTAACTCGGCCGGTCCGGGCCGGGCTGGCGTTGGATCTCCATGAGCCGGAGGTCTGTCTGGGAGGCCGGGTCGGACCCCACCCGACCGTGACCGAGCCAGTCGAACAAGTGTTCGTCCGACGGTGCAGGTAGAACATGATGACCATGCTGCGCGAACTTCGGATCGAAAACCTGCTCTTGATCGAACGGGCCGAGCTGAGGCTCGGTCCGGGCCTGAACGTGCTGACGGGCGAGACCGGGGCGGGAAAGACGGTGCTGGCCCAATCACTGGACCTGCTGATGGGAGGCAAGGCGAAGAAGGGAATCGTCAGGGCCGGGGCGCCCGAGGCCTGGGTCGAGGGGGTATTCGATTTGCCGCCCGAATGGAATCAGGACGAGGAGCTGGCTGAGCTGGTCGACCGGATTCCGGCTGGCAGCGAGGAAGTGGTGCTCGGTCGCCGGGTTTCCGAATCGGGTCGCACGTCGGCTTTCGTCGGGGGCAGGAGCGCCTCGGCGGCGGACCTTCAGCTGTTGGCGACCCGGCTGATCGCCTTCTACGGCCAGCATGAACATCGTCGGCTCACGATCGGCTCGACCCAGCTGGCGATGGTCGACGGGGCGGCAGGGTTCGGTCAGCAGCAGCTCCTGGGCGAGTACCGCGCCGCTTGGAAACGTCACCGGGGGTTGGTGCGAGAACTGGAGGACTTGCTAGGCCGGGACATGGCCCGGGAACGCGACCTCGACCTTCATCGCTTCGAGCTCGGTGAGATCGAGGCTGCGGCCCTGGTCGAAGGGGAGAAAGAATCCCTGGCCGAAGAACGGGACCGTCTGCGTCACGCGGAAGGGCTGCGAGAAGCCGCGGCCGGGGCCGGGATCCGGCTGCGGGGGGACGAGGAGGCCGATGGGGCCGTCGGGCTCCTGGCCGGGGCCAGGGATTCCTTGAATGGGCTGCGCGGCGTCGATGCCGGCCTGGATGACCTCGCCGGTCGGGTCGAGAGTCTCGCTTTGGAGGTCGAGGATGTGGGCTTGGAACTCGGTCGGTATCTGGAATCGATCGAAGCCGATCCGGAGCGCCTGGCCGGGTTGGAAGAGAGGCTCGACCTGATCGACCGGCTGGAGCGCAAACACGGTGGATCTGTGGAGTCGGTGCTGGCCCATGCGGACTGGTGTCGTCGTGAGATCGAGCGGCTCGAAGGCGGCGAGACCAGAGAGGCGGAGCTTCGCGACGAGATCGCGGTCGCGGCAACCGAACTGGAGAAATCGGCCACGGTGTTGAGCCAGGCCCGCAAGGAGGCTGCAGGCGAGCTGGCCGCCTCGGTTACCGCCGACCTGGAAGATTTGGCCATGCCGGGGGCAGAGTTGACGATCGACCTGAGGCCGGTCGCGGATGGACCCGGGCCTTCGGGGGCGGAGTCGGTCGAGTTCATGCTCGCGCCGAACCCCGGGATCCCGGCGCAACCGCTGCGCGACACCGCCTCAGGCGGCGAACTTTCACGGGTCATGCTCGCGCTGGCGGCCAGCGGCGCCGGGGACCGGCGGACGCTCGTCTTCGACGAGATCGATGCCGGGATCGGTGGCAACACCGCGGCGGCGGTCGGCGACCGGTTGCGTGACGTGGCGGACGGACGCCAGGTGATCGCGATCACCCACCTGCCCCAGGTTGCGAGCCGGGCCGCGACCCATTTCAGCGTGGAGAAGGAAGCGGGGGACGGGACGGTCGTGGCTACCGTGACCGCGCTGGACGAGGAGGCCGTCGTGGGGGAGATCCGCCGGATGATGGGTGCCGAGGAAGGCGACGAGACAGCTACCCGCCACGCAAGAGAGCTGGTCGAGGCCAACCGCTAGCCGGGATTGCCCGCCTGGACCTGCGACCGGGAGGGCACCAGCAGTTCCCGATAGTGGTCCGTTACGCCGGGTTGCCCTACCCTTGGCCTGTGAACACGATCACGAGAAGGCTGCGAGGGCGGCCCGCTCCCGGCATGCCGGATGCTGGTGGCAACGGGGTGCCGCGCAGCGAGGGACGAGTCCGTCTCGGGAAGAAGACCAAGGATCTGGTCAAGACGCTGAACGCAGGCGACATCGCCGTGATCGGCCACTGCAACATCGACCGGATCGCGGCCGAGGACCTGGTTGCCAGCGGTGTCAAGGTGGTGCTCAACAACGAGCCATCCTCCGATGGGCGGTATCCCAACCGGGGCCCGCTGATCCTGGTCGGCGCTGGAGTGAGGCTGGTCGATTTTCCCGATGGGGACCTGTTCGAACTGCTGGTCGAAAACGAGCAGGTGATCGTAGAAGGGGGAGAGGTCAGGCGCGACGGGAGCACCGTCGCGACCGGGATCGAGCAGCTAGAACCTGCTTTGGTCGAGCAGTTCGAACGCCAACAGGCGGAGATCCACCACGCGCTGGCCGACTTCGCCGAGAACACGGTCACCCACATCCAAGAGGAAAGCGAACTGCTTTCCGGCGCGATCGAGCTGCCGGAGACCCGCACAATCTTCCGCGACCGGCACGTGCTGATCGTCGTCCGTGGGCCGAACTACAAGCGGGATCTGCGGGCGCTCAGGGCGTACATCCGGGACGTGAAACCGATCCTGATCGGTGTCGACGGCGGCGCCGACGCGATTCGTGAGGCCGGTTACCGCCCCGACATGATCCTCGGGGACATGGACTCGGTCACCGATCAGACCCTCAAGTCCGGTCCGGAAGTGGTGGTTCACGCCTACGCCGACGGCCGGGCCCCCGGGGCCGAACGCATGGTCAAGCTCGGGGTCGACCACATCGCTCTGCCGTTTGTGGGAACAAGTCAGGACGTGGCGATGCTGATGGCCTATGAAAAGGGCGCTTCCCTGATCGTCACGGTCGGCGCCCACTTCAACCTGATCGAGTTTCTCGACAAGGACCGGGCCGGCATGTCCTCCACCTTCCTCACCCGGCTCAGGATCGGCGAAGTACTGGTCGACGCCAAGGGCGTGAGTCGCCTCTACAACCCCGGTCTCACGGCCGGTCCGCTGATGTTGTTCCTGGGCGCGTTCCTGATCCTCGCCACGATCGTGGTGCTCAGCTCCCCGGCCCTCGCCGACCTCTTCGATCTGATCTGGTTGAAGATCAAGATCTGGCTCGGCCTATAGTCGGCCACTGGCTCTAGGCTTCCCGGGATGGGTTACAGCGCTCGCTATCACGCGGCCTCGCTCGCGGCGGTCTTCCTCGCCCTGGCGATCGGCATCCTGATCGGCTCCCAATGGGGCAGCGACGTGCTGAACAAAACTCGCAAAGACCTCGAATCGAGCTTGACCAGCGACCTCAACGACGCCCGGGGCGAGATCGACGATCTCCATCAGGAACTCGGCCAGTCGGATGAATTCGGCAATTCGGTGTATCCGCTCCTGACCGAGAATCGCCTACGTAGCCGCAAGGTCGGGCTGATCGGCCTGGGCTCGCTGCCTTCGAACGTGACCAACTCGGTCGAGTCGGCGCTGGAACCGGCCGGAGCGGAACTGGTTGCGGTCGGGGCGATCCGACAGCCGCCTTCGCTCGACGACCTGGCGGGCAAACTCCAGGGCACCCGGTTTCGCCAGATCGAGACGACGGACGAGGATCTCGCCGCCTACGGCCGCACGGTCGGGCGACAACTTGTCAAGGGCGGACGCATCCTGACCCTGACCCGCAGTGAGTTGATGTCGCAATCAAGCGGCCAGTTCGCCGGCCTCGACGGTCTGATCATCTACCGGGCCGAGCCGGAGGACACCGATCCGGCGGCCACCGACCAAGCCGAGAGGCTGGACCGGGCGATCATCGAAGGGGCAGCCTCGACCGGGGCCCGAATGGTCGGGATCGAAACGACGGGCACCGACCCGTCCACCGTCGGGTTCCTGCGCGATCGCAACCTGACCACGGTCGACAACCTTGACCAGCCGGCCGGCAAGGTCAGCCTGGTCTACGCGCTGAACGGTGCGGAAGGAGCCTTCGGCGTGAAGGACGGTGCCTCACGCGTCCTGCCGGAACTGCTGAACCCGGTCGCCGTCGGTCACGTTGACGGAGCAAAAGAGGGAAGCGGCGGCAACGGCCAGGCTGGAAATGGCCAGGGCAACTCCGGCGGCCAGGGCGGGGCCGAGTCGTAACCTGGCTCGGTCTTCCTGTCGCGATCCTCGTTGGCCTGCTGGTCGTGCCGGCCGGTGTTCGCGGACTGATCGGGGCCGGCCTCACCCGGGTCAACTACCGGAACGAAGAACTTGCCTTTCCGCTGGGCGCGATCCTGGCCACCACCTCGCTGGTCGCACTCGCGCCACTCGCGGTCCTGAACGAGCGGGCCGGGCTCGATTTGCTCGAACCCGACCTGCGACGGTGGATCATCTACTTCGTCGGGGTCGCCTTCCTCGGACTGCTCGACGATTCGCTCGGGCTCGGCCACGCCGAAGGGACCCCCCGCGGCTGGCGGGGCCACGCCCGGGCAGTGGTCAGCGGCGAGCTATCGACCGGGGCGGTCAAGGCGATCGGGGCGCTCGCCCTTGCCGCCTATGTGGTCACCGGCACCGGCAACGAGTGGCCTTCCTACATCGCCGATGTCGCGCTGTTGATCCTCACCACGAACCTCTTCAACCTGCTCGACCTGCGAGGCGGCCGGGTCGAGAAAGCCCTTTTCCTAGTCGTTCTCGCGCTCTGCCTCGGGGGCTGGACGCTGTTCCCGGTCGAACTGACCGGGATCTTCCTCGGCCCGTTCCTGGTCGGCGCCTGGTTCACGCTGCGTGACCGGGCGATGCTCGGCGACACCGGTTCGAACCTGGCCGGGGCCCTGGCCGGGGTTGTCCTGCTCACCGGCCTGGACGAAACCGGGCGGCTGATCGCCCTCGCCGTGGTGATTCTTCTCACGATTTACGGAGAGTTCCGGTCGATTTCGAAGGCATTCGACAAGCTACCGCCGCTGCGATTTATAGACTCCCTCGGGAGAGTCAAGTGAGCGACCAGTATCAAGGAGAAACCCGATTCATCTTCGTCACCGGCGGAGTGCTTTCGGCTCTCGGCAAAGGCATCGCCTCAGCCTCGATCGGGCGCCTCCTCGTCTCACGTGGCTTTCGGGTCCAGATCCAGAAGTTTGATCCGTATCTGAACGTCGACCCGGGCACGATGAGCCCGTTCCAGCACGGCGAGGTCTTCGTGACCGAGGACGGCGCCGAGACCGACCTCGACCTTGGTCATTACGAGCGCTTCACCGACGAGAACACCTCGCGGGCCTCGAACGTGACCGCGGGGGCGGTCTACAACTCGGTGATCAAGCGGGAGCGTCGCGGCGACTACCTCGGCGGGACCGTCCAGGTGATCCCGCATATCACCGACGAGATCAAGAATCGGATCTTGATCGTCGCCGAGACCAAGCAGGTCGATTTCGTGATCACCGAGATCGGCGGCACCGTGGGCGACATCGAGTCGCTCGCCTTCCTCGAGGCGATCCGCCAGCTTTACACCGACCTCGGCCCGCGCCGGGCGATGTTCATCCATCTCACCCTGGTCCCCTACATCGTCCACGCCGGCGAGATGAAGACCAAGCCGACCCAGCACTCGGTCAACGAACTGCGCCGGATCGGTATCCAGCCCGACGCGTTGATCTGCCGGTCGGTCTCCGGGCTCGACCGCGACATCCGCAAGAAGATCGCCCAGTTCGCCTCATTGCCGACCGATTCGGTGATCTCGGGGCAGGACGTGGACAACGTCTACAAGATCCCCCTGATGTACCGGGCTGAGGGCCTTGACGATTTCATCCTCGAGCATTTCCACATGGAAGACGCTCCGCCACCCGACCTGACCGAGTGGGAGGCCATGTTGCGCTTGGCCGAGAACACCGAGGGAACCGTGAAGATCGCCCTGGTCGGCAAGTACATCCAGCTGGCCGACTCCTACAAGTCGGTGATCGAGGCCCTGGAGCACGGCGGGATCCACAACGGCGTCGACGTCGACATCGATCTGGTCGATTCCGAAGACTTTGATATTTCACGCCTGGAGGGTGCCGACGGGATCCTGATCCCCGGTGGATTCGGGGAGCGCGGGGTGGAAGGAAAGGTCGAGGCAGCGAGATACGCCCGTGAAAACGGGATTCCCTATCTCGGCATCTGCCTCGGCATGCAGATCGCGGTGATCGAGTTCGCTCGTCACATCGCCGGGATGGACGGAGCGAACTCCGCCGAGTTCGATCCGGAAACGCCGTTCCCGGTGGTCGACCTGCTGCCGGAACAGAAGGAGGTGTCCGACATGGGCGGCACGATGCGACTCGGCGCCGACCCGGTCAAACTCCACGACGGCACCCGGGCGATGGACATCTTCGGCGAAGCGGTGATCTACAAACGGCACCGGCATCGATACGAGGTCAACAACCTGCTGCGGGCCAAGCTCGAGGACCAAGGCCTGATCTGCTCGGGCACCTCGCCCGACGAGCGGCTGGTCGAGGTGGTCGAGCTCGCCGACCATCCCTTCTACGTCGCTTCGCAGTTCCATCCCGAATTCAACTCGCGTCCGAACCGGCCCGAGCCGCTGTTCCGGGAGTTCATGAAGGCGGCCGCCAAGGCGGCGGCAGAAAGACCCGCCGCGAGCGGGGATGACGGTGAATCGGGGGATTCCTCAGTGACAGTCGAGACCCAGGAGGCCTGAGCTCATGCCATTTCTGTTTTGGATCGTCATCGCGCTGATCGGGGCCGGGATCTATCTCCTTCGCCACAAAGACCAGCGCGGATCGGTCGCGGTGACAACCGTGCTGTTGATGTTCTGGCTCGGGATCGCGATCGGCATCGCCTCGATCTTCGGCGCGGCATTCCACATTTTCGACGGCAAGGAAACCGCCGAGAACATCGGTTTCGTGCCCTGGAACAAGACCGGTACGTACGCGTTCCAGTACGAGAACGCGATGGGCGACCTGGCGATCGGCGTGATCGGCCTGCTCTGCTTCTGGATTCGGGACCGCAAGTTCTGGCTGGCCGCGGTCATCTTCGCGGTGATCCTTTTCTGGGGTGATGCGATCGGCCACATCTACCAACTCAAGGAGCACGACAATCATGCCGCCGATAACAGCGGCATGGTGCTCTGGCTCGACATGCTCAACCCGGCGATCCTGATCGTCCTGTTCTACCTCTCAGGTCGTAAGGATCAAGATTCCGTTCGCTCTGCGTCCGGTGAGCAGGCGAACTCGCCGGTCGACGGAAACGGTTAGTGGACCGGCCGGCTCTGACAGGGGCCGGTCAGAGCGGATCGCATCGGGCCGTGAGATGATGCGGCTCGGATGAGCCGCTTCGTTCGCCTTTGCGAAACAGCCAGCCCGACTGGGGAGGAACGCGCGGTCGCTGACCTAGTCCGGGGCGAACTCGAAGCGCTGGGCCTGGAAGTCTCCGAGGACGACGCGGCCGGACCTGCCGGAGCGGGGGCAGGCAACCTGCTTACGCGGATCCCGGGCCGAGCCCGACAGGACGGCGCGGACCCCGGGTACCTGATGTTCTGCGCCCACATCGACACGGTGCCGCACGAGGGGCCGATCGAGGTGGTGCTCGACGAGCAGGGTGTGTACCGGTCGGCGGGGAACACCATCCTCGGCGCCGACAACAAGGCCGCAGTCGCGGTTTTGATCGAGATGGCCGCACGGGCCGTCAAAAATCCCCCACCGGTCGGCATGGAGCTGCTTTTCACCGTGGCCGAGGAGCAGGGTCTTCTCGGGGCGAAGGCATTCGACCATTCGCGGCTTCGCTCGGAAACTGGGTTCGTGCTCGATCACGCGACCGACATCGGTGAGGTGATCGTGGCGGCCCCGACCCATATCGGGATCAAAGGCGAGTTCAAGGGAGCCGAAGCGCATGCCGGGCTGATTCCCGAATCGGGACGTTCGGCGATCGCGGCGGCGGCCCGGGCGATCGCGGAGATGGAACTGGGGCGCCTCGACCCGGAGACGACCGCCAACATCGGCGTGATCGGCGGCGGCAGCTCCGGCAACGTGATCCCCGGGTTCTGCCGGGTGGTCGGCGAGGCCCGCTCGATCGATCCTGCCCGGGTGACCGAGGTGATCGCGGCGATGACCGACGCCATGGTCTGGGCGGGGTCCGAAAGCGGGGTCGAGGTGGACGTCGCCACCGAGAAGCACTTCACCGGCTACCGGGTTCCCGACGACTCCCGGGCACTCGGGTTCGCCGAGGCTGCGCTGAAGGCCAACGGTTTCGAGCCGGAGCGGATCACCACCGGCGGAGGTTCGGACGCCAGCGTCTTCCGTGAGCGCGGGATGGACTGCCTGCTCCTCGCCAACGGCACGTACGCCAACCACACAGCCGACGAGTCGGTGCCAAGGGAGAACCTTTCGGCCATGCTGGCGATCTGCGAGGAGATCGTCGCCCAGGCAGGACAGGCTCGATGCTCAAGCTGAGGCGGGGGACAGTTGTTTCCACCGACCCGTTCGAGGTGGAGCTCGACGGGTCCTCGCAGCGGCGCCGGGCCTGGGCCGACGAATCGATGATCGGCCCGAGCGAGATCGGCGACCAAGTGGTCGTCAACGTCGAGGCGCTTGACCTCGGGCTGGGATCGGGCGGGTTCGACCTGGTTCACGTGAACCTGACCCGTGGGCTCACCGGGGAAGGCTCCGCCGAGGAGCATGTGATGAAGCTGAACTACACGTCGCTGCAGCATCCGGTCGGGACGATCGAACGCAAAGCGGGGGACGAACGCCGACCCGCGGTCCCGGTCTTGGCGATCGGGCTCCACGGCCATCTCGCGCCGGCTGCCTGGGCGGCGGCGGAAGCCGGATCCGGGCGGATCGGTTACATCCAGACTGGCGGAGGCGCCTTGCCTGGTTCGCTTTCCCGGGACGTCGCCGAGCTGACCGAGCGCGACCTGCTGGCCGGCCATGTGACAGCTGGGCCGGCCTACGGGGGCGGGGCGGAGGCGATCACGCTGGTCGGAGCGATAGACGCGGCTGGATCGCTCGGCTGGGACGCGGTGATCGCCGGTCCGGGGCCCGGCATCCTCGGTTCCGCCACCAACTTCGGCCACGGCGGCATGGTCGCTCTCGACGTGGTCCATGCCGCACTTGCACTCGAGGCTCCCGCCGTCCTTTCGCCCCGGCTTTCGGCCGGCGACCCCCGGCCCCGTCACCAGGGCCTCAGCCACCACAGTCGCGCCGTGCTCGAACTTGCCCTGGGGCCGGTCGCCCTGCCGATGCCAGCCGAATTCATGGAGTTCGCTCCGAGCGGTCTGGATGGCGTGGTGCCGGTCGAGGCCGACCTCGCCGGATACGGCGAGTCGGGCCTGCCGCGGCGTACGATGGGCCGCGACCTCGAAGAGGACAGGCCCTTCTTCGCCGGCCCGCTGGCGGCCGGTAAGTATCTCGCCGGCCTGATCTAAGCGACGGTTTCCTTGCGGGCCAAGGATTGGCGGCGGTCAGGGAGAAAGGCGATGGCATGCCCCCGGCCACCGTCACGTCCGAACCCGCGGTCCCGTCGATCGACGGCGCTCGCTTCGAAAGCCTGCTGCTCGAATTTCTCGCCTACCTGGAGCTGGAACGGGGGCTCTCTCGCAACACGCTGAACGCTTACCGGACCGACCTTCTCCAGTACGGCGACTACCTGCGTGATCACGAGATCGACCCGCTCGAAATTGACCCGGCCGGGATGTCTGAGTATGTGGCCGACCTCACCGAGTCGGGCGGCGATGGCAACCGTCTGGCACCTTCGACCGTCCATCGCAAGACCGCGGCGCTGCGGTCCTTTTACAAGCACCTGCGCCGCGAAGACCTGGTCGCCGACGACCCGACCGCCGGGCTGGCCACGCCACGCCGCTCGAAAAAGCTGCCGAAGGTGCTCAACCAGGCCGAAGTGACCCGACTACTCGCAACGCCCGTCGGAGATTCGCCCCAGGCCTACCGGGACCGGGCGATCCTCGAAGTGATGTATGCCTGCGGGCTGCGCGCCTCCGAGGTGATCGGCTTGGAGATGACCGACATCGACACCTACGAAGGGATGCTGAGGGCGAGGGGCAAGGGCAGCAAGGAACGGATCGTGCCGCTTGGCCGGCAGGCGATCAACGCGCTGGAGGGCTACCTCCGGTCGGGTCGGCCGGAACTGGTCAAGGGGCGCTCGGAGAAGGCGCTATTCGTCAACTTCCGGGGGCGTCGCCTGACCCGGCAGGGCCTTTACAAGATCGTCCAGGGCCACGCCAAGAGCGCCGGTCTCGAAGACCGGATGAGCCCACATACGCTGCGCCATTCCTTCGCCACCCATCTGCTGGCCGGCGGTTGCGACCTGAGGGCAGTCCAAGAGATGCTCGGCCACGCCGACGTCGCCACCACCCAGATGTACACGCACCTCACGGGCCAACAGCTGCGCGACGTCTACTACGCCGCGCATCCCAGAGCCCAAGCCTAGAGCCAATTTCCCGGTGGGTCGGATTTCCGGCCCACGCGCCGGAAATCCGACCCACCGCTCGAATGGGGGCTCTGATAGAACCGGCTGATGCCTGAGCTTCCCGAAGTCGAGACGATCCGTCGTCAGCTCGAGCCCGATCTGAACGGGCGGGTCATCGAAGTGGTCGAGGTGCTCGACCCCTACTTCACGAAGCCCGAGTTGCCGGCGAACTTCGAGCGGGCGGTGAACGGGCGGGAGATCGTCGATGTCGGTCGGCGGGGCAAGTACCTGATGCTCGAACTCGACGACGGCATGACCGTCGTGATCCATCTGCGTATGACCGGCTCCCTGGTGCTTCTGGCCCCGGACGGCAGCGAGAATCCCGGCGATGCCCGGATCTATGCGACCGAACAAGGTGAGAAGCACCTCAAGGCGCGTTTCACCCTCGACGACGGGGGCGAGCTCCGCTTCTCCGACCCCCGCCGGTTCGGGCGGGGTTTCGTCGCCAACGCGGAAGACCTGGACGCCTACTTCGCGTCCCGGCTCGGAGTCGAACCGCTGTCCGACGAGTTCACCGTTGAGGCGATGGCGGCGATGACCGCCGGCCGCACCGGGCCGTTGAAGTCATTTCTGCTCGACCAGAAGGGCGTGGTCGGCGTCGGCAACATCTACGCGGACGAGGCGCTATTCCGGGCCGGCCTGCATCCGCTCTCGCCCGGCGGTTCGATGAAGCCAGAGCATCACGCCGCTCTGCGCGACGGGGTGGTGGAAGCGCTGGAACGTGGCCTGGATCTCGGCGGCGCTTCGATCGATGATTATCGCGACGCGAAAGGCGAAAAGGGCGCCATGCAGAACGAGTTTCTGGTCCATCGCCGCGAGGGCGAGGAATGCGTCAACTGCGGGGGCGAGATCCAGCGGATCGTGGTCGGCGGCCGGTCGACCTACTTCTGCCCAGCCTGCCAGAAGCGACTGCGTCGCCGCCCGAAAAGACGCTAGTGGTCAAGCGTCGTCCGGTTCGAGCGACATCATGGACCGGTTAGAGATGTCCCGAACGTTCAAGACAGAGGCGGTGGTATTGAGGACCATCCGGTACGGCGAGGCCGACCGGATCCTCCATCTGTACACGCGCGAGTACGGGCGGCTCGGGGCAATCGCAAAAGGCGTGCGCAAGCCGAGATCGAGGTTCGGCGGCCGGCTTGAGCCCTTCTTCCGCCTCGCCCTGGTCCTGCACCGGAGCCGCGGCGACCTCCACACAGTCACCTCGGCCGAGACGATCGAGGGCTACCCGCAACTTCGCGCCAGCGGTCGCGGGATCGCGGCGGCCGCCGATGCCTGCGGGGGTGTGTTGAGGTTGCTCGACGGGGTGGAGGAGCCGAACCAGCCGGCCTACAACCTGCTCTGCCGATATCTGGAGCTGATCGAAGCCGACCCGGAAGGCCCGGTCGCATCCGGGGCGGGGATGGTCGCGTTTCGACTCAAGCTCGCCCTGGCGGCAGGATTCGCCCCCGAGCTCTCGGGTTGCGCCCGCTGCGGCGAAACCGACCACATGACCGCCTTCTCCGGCTCTGCCGGCGGGGTGGTCTGCCCCACCTGCGAGGCCGGTTCTTTTCCCTTCTCGGAAGAGGCCCACACCTTCATGGTCCAGTCCCTGGGACGTTCGATCGCCGAAGTGCCGGGCGCCAGCCAGGCGGCGATCAGACAGGCCGGAAGGGCGGTCGGCGAAACCCTCGAGCACCACGCTCAAGTGAGGCTGCCACGGCCGGAAGAAAGGCTGGCCGCATGAGCGAAAGCGAATTCGAGCAAGTCACCCGGAAGCGGGAAGCAGGGTTCCTGAGTGAAAGGGCGGTGCCTTCGTATCCGGCCGACCGGGCCGAGCCGGAGCCCGACAGCGAATGGCGGACCCCCTTTCAGCGTGACCGCGACCGGATCGTGCACAGCAAATCATTCCGGCGTCTGATGCACAAGACGCAGGTCTTCATCGCCCCCGAAGGAGACCATTATCGGACTCGGTTGACCCACACGATCGAAGCCACCGGAATCGCGCGCACCGTCGCCCGTGCGCTGCGGCTGAACGAGGATTTGACCGAGGCGATCGGCCTCGGCCACGATCTCGGCCACGCGCCGTTCGGCCACATCGGTGAGCAGGCTCTCGATGAAGCGAGTCGCGCCCACGGCGGACCTGGCTTCAAACACAACGAACACTCGCTCCGACTGGTGGATGTGCTCGAACGGGAGGGTCGCGGACTCAATCTGAACCAGCCGGTGCGCGAGGGCATCCTCAAACACACCGGCTCACTCAAGAGCGCCTCGCTGGAAGGGCAGATCGTACGGCTGGTCGACCGTGTCGCCTACATCAACCATGACATCGACGACGCGCTCCGGGCCGGGATCCTGCTGGCCGAGGATCTGCCTCGAGATGAGATCGCGCTGCTCGGCCCAACGGGGGCTAGCCGGATCGATTCGCTGGTCAAGGATGTGATCGAACAGTCTCGGGAGGGTGACGAGATCCGCCAATCCGAACACATGGGTATGGCGATGCTGCGGTTGCGCAAATTCATGTTCGACAACGTGTACCTCGGTGAGGCGGCTCGGCGCGATCACGACCGGGTTCACGGCGTGATCCGGGCCCTCTTCGACCATTACCTGGAACGGATCGACGAGGTGCCGGAGCTCGATCCGGCCGCCGATCCGGTCCAGCGCGTGACCGACCTGCTGGCCGGGATGACCGACCGCTACTGCATCGCTCACTACACGGCGATCTACGTCCCCGAAGGTTCCAGGTTCTAGCCGAAGGCCGGGGACACCCCCAAGTGAAACCCCGGTCGCAGGAGCCGCTGATGGCCGGATCGGCTCTGTCGTGCCGTTCACGGGGCGGTCAGGGATTTACGTAGACTCGACCAGGTATGGCCAAGTTCACTCCAGAGACGATCGATCGGGTTCGCGCCGCGGCGGACATGGTCGAGATCGTCTCCGCCCAGACCGACCTGAAAAGGGCCGGGGGCGGGAGGTACATGGGCCTTTGCCCGTTCCACGAGGAGCGCTCACCCTCGTTCTCGGTCAACGCGACCGACAAGCTTTACCACTGCTTCGGGTGCGGGGTGGGAGGTGACCTCTTCGAGTTCGTGATGAGCACCCAGAACCTCGACTTCCCCGACGCGGTCGAGAGCCTGGCCGAGCGATACGGGGTCGAAGTGACCCGCGAACAGGAAGATCCGCGGGCCGAACAGCGTCGCCGGCAGAAGGCCCGACTGACCGAGCTGATGGACCGGACCGCCGGCTTTTACGCCAACTTCTTCCAGACCGCCGACGAAGCCGCCAAGGCAAGGGAGTACCTCGCCGGCCGCGGGCTCAGTGCCGAGATGCTCAGCGATTTCGGGGTCGGCTACGCGCCGTCGGCCTGGGACACCCTGCTGATGCGCAGCCAGCGGGCCGGGTTCAAGGTCGCCGAACTAGAGCGAGCGGGGCTCGCCCAGAAGGGACGGGGCGGAGGCTTCTACGATCGGTTCCGCGAGCGGATCACCTTCCCGATCCGCGACGCCCGCGGCCGCACGCTCGGCTTCGGCGCCCGGGCGATGCGCGACCAGCAGGGTGCGAAGTACATCAACACTGCCGAGAACGAGCTCTTCCACAAGAGCGAAATCCTCTACGGGATCGACCGGGCGAGACCGGCGATGGCGAAGGCCGACCGGGCGGTCCTGGTCGAGGGATACACCGACGTGATCGCCCTCCACCAAGTCGGGTTGACCGAATCGGTCGGGATCATGGGAACCGCGCTGACCGAGCAGCAGGTGGCGCAACTCTCCGCAGTGGTCAACACGGTGGTGTTGGCCCTCGACGCCGACGCCGCCGGACAGAAAGCGATGCTACGAGCGCAGGAGGTGGCTGCCGGAAGGAAGCTCGAGATCCTGGTCGCGGCGATGCCCGAAGGGGTGGACCCGGCCGAGATGGTGATTCCGGAGGGTGGCGCGGACCGTTTTCGCGAACTGGTCGAAGGTGCGGTCGAACTGGCCGAATTTCAGGTCGACCTGATCCTCGCCGGGGTCGATACGAACTCCCCCCGCGACCGCGACCGCGGTCTGGCCGAAGCGGCGCCGGTCCTGGCCCAGCTGCCGGCTGGCGCGACTCGGCAGGAGCTCGTCCGCCGAGTGACCGAGCGGCTGCAAATCGATTCGAGCGTGGTCCTGACCAGAGTCGAGGCCGAAGAGAAGTCCGGCGACCTCGCCGGCGCCACCGTCAACGGCCAGTCGGGACAGACCCCGCAGCGAGGTAACCCGATCGAGCCGCCACCCGACGCGCCGATCCGCCCGACGGTCCTCTCGAAGCGAGAACGAACCGAGCGCTGGTTGCTCGCCATGTGCGTGGCCCAGCCCGAGGAAGGCAAGAAGTGGCTGGCGAAGCTCGATTCGCGGCACCTCAGCTCGCCGCTCATGGAACGCACCGTCGAGTGGCTGAAAGGCCATCTCGACGATCCCGCCGCCGGGCTCGACCCCCAGGACCGGGAACTGCAGAAGATGGTCGCGGCCCTGGTCGCCAGGGCCGATCCCGACCTGGTCGGTACGGGGTCGATCCGTCGCAACTTCATGGAGCTCGAGTTGGCATCCCTCGAGGACGAGATCGCTGAAGCCGCCAGGTCCGGCGACGCGGCCGGCAGGGTGGAGTTGCAGCGGCGCCGCTCGGAGTTGGTCGAGCAGCTCCGAAAGGCCGCGGCGGACGAACCGGCCCTCTGAACCCGGCCGCCGGTGATGCCCCGCCATTCGGTAACCTGACCGTCCGTTCGGGGGTAGCTCAATCGGTAGAGCATCTGACTGTTAATCAGAGGGTTGGCGGTTCGAGTCCGCCCCCCCGAGTGTCCTGGACCCGCCCGCTCGTCGGCGCGGGTTCAGCCATTTCTCAGAGACTCCACGGGTCGCTCCAATTGCTCAGGGCCGGCTTCCGGCCAGTTCCTCGACCAGCTCGGCCCCCCGGGCCGGACCGTCATGCTGACGGTGCCAGGTGGCGATCTGGCCAGCCCTGATCCGGAAGAGCGGCTCGCCCAGGACCTCGGCCACCGCCCATTTCAGTGAGCGCGGCCCGGTCAGGCTCCAGCGGACCGAACGGCCGACCTCGGCCCAGGTGATCCGGGCAGCGGTCTCGTTCATGTCACCGGCCGCCGGGCAGGTCAACACCGGAACCCCTTCAGCCAGGGCGCGAGCGACCGTGCCGTGGCCGCCGTGGCAGATCACCAGATCCGACTTCGGCATCAGCTGGGAGTAGCTCAGCCAGTCGACCAGGATCGCGTTCGCGGGCACCTCGATCGGGTGGCTGGGCACCACGCGATTGGTGGTGGCCACAACTCTCACCGACTCATCGCCGAGCGCGGCGAGGGCCGAGCGGACCAGGTGGTTCTCCGGATCCTGAGAGGTGCTGGGCGCGACCAGCACCAGCGGATCTTCGCCAGGCGGCAGTTCGATGTCATCGAAGGGGGTCTCGAACGGCATCGGCCCCGTGACGTGGACGCCATCCGGCCAGTCCCGCGGATACTCGAGCTGCGGGTAGGTCGCGACCATGGCCAGGTCCGGACTGGTGCCCCCGTGAAAGCGATCGGTAGGGGGCAGCCCGACCAGGGCACGCTGGGCGTTGAGGTCGTCCCGGCCCCGTTCCAGTCCGCGGCGAAGTGCCTTCTCGGTGAACCGCCAGAAACGTCGGCCCGCCCCGCTCCGCGGCGGCAGGGCGCCG
>Ga0182792_1000579_pt1 | contig 33355 bp, 27 predicted proteins | sample Passage237B_FD_130497 | JGI IMG/M metagenome (GOLD analysis project Ga0182792, IMG submission 130497) | Cellulose adapted compost microbial communities from Newby Island Compost Facility, Milpitas, CA, USA - Passage2 37B (version 2) (version 2) ...
AGCAGCTGACCGGCACGATCCAGAACGACATCCTCAAAGAGTTCATGGTGCGGAACACATACATCTACCCGCCCAAGCCTTCGATGCGGATCGTCTCCGACATCATCGGCTACACCTCGCAGGAGATGCCGCGCTTCAACTCGATTTCGATCTCCGGCTACCACATGCAGGAGGCCGGGGCCAGCGCCGACCTCGAGCTCGGATACACGCTGTCCGACGGGGTTGAGTATGTGAAGGCCGCCCTCGAATCGGGCCTCGATATCGACAAGTTCGCACCTCGCCTCTCGTTCTTCTGGGCGATCGGCATGAACTTCTTCATGGAGGTGGCGAAGATGCGGGCCGGGCGCCTGCTCTGGGCCAAGCTGATGCGGGAGTTCAACCCGCAGAACCCGAAGTCGCTCTCCCTGCGCACCCACTGCCAGACCTCCGGCTGGAGCCTCGCCGCGCAGGACGCCTACAACAATGTGGTCCGCACCTGTGTCGAGGCGATGGCCGCGACGCAGGGCCACACCCAGTCACTCCACACCAATGCGCTCGACGAGGCGCTCGGTTTGCCGACCGACTTTTCGGCCCGGATCGCCCGCCAGACGCAGCTCTTCCTGCAGCAGGAATCCGGCACCACCCGGGTGATCGATCCCTGGGCCGGTTCTTACTACGTCGAGTACCTGACCAACGAGCTGGCCCACAAGGCGCTTGCCCACATGGCGGAAATCGACGAGTACGGGGGGATGACCGAGGCGATCGCCGCCGGCATCCCGAAGATGCGGATCGAGGAATCGGCCGCCCGCACCCAGGCCCGGATCGATTCCGGCCAGCAGACGGTGGTCGGGGTCAACTCGTTCCAACCCGAGAACGACACTTGGGTCGATGTGCTCAAGGTCGACGGCAACGAGGTGTACGCGGCTCAGGTCGCGAAGCTCGAGCGCCTCCGCGAGGAGCGCAACGCCGATGAGGTCCGGCAGGCGCTGGAGCATCTGACCAAGGCCGCCGAGACCGGCGAGGGCAACCTGCTCGACCTCGGCGTGAAGGCGGCCCGGGTCCATGCCACCGCCGGTGAGATCAGCGAAGCTCTGGAGAAGGTCTACGGTCGTCACTCCGCGGACATCAAGGTGATCGGCGGGGTCTACCAAGGAGAGGTCGGAGTGGAACACGAGTCTTTTGGAGATACCAAGCGGCTGGTCGAGCGCTTCGAGAAAGCCGAAGGCCGTCGCCCCCGCATCCTGGTCGCCAAGATGGGTCAGGATGGCCACGATCGTGGCCAGAAGGTGATCGCCACAGCCTTTGCCGATCTCGGGTTCGACGTCGACATCGGACCGCTCTTCCAAACGCCGGAAGAAGTCGCCCGGCAGGCGGTCGAGGCCGATGTCCATGTGGTCGGGGTGAGCACCCTGGCGGCGGGGCACCTGACCTTGGTCCCGGCCCTTCGCAAGGCGCTCGACGATCTCGACCGAAAGGACATCGCGATCGTCGCCGGCGGCGTGATCCCCCCGGCCGACTTCGACGAGCTGAGGGACCTTGGCGCCGATCTGATCTTCCCGCCCGGCACAGTGATCGGCGAAGCCGCCGGTGAGTTGCTGAGGCTTCTGATCAGCCGTCTCGGTCTCGACGTCGCGATCATCTGACGCCGTGAGGTCGCGGCAGTCAGCCGAGGAGTTGAAACAGGGAGTTCTGGCGGGTGACCGCGGGGCGCTGGCGCGTGCGATCACCCTGGCCGAGAGTAGCCGTGCCGACGATCAAGAGCAGGCTCAGGAACTGATCGCCGGGCTCCTGCCCGAGACCGGAAAGGCGATCCGGGTCGGAATCACAGGCGTGCCCGGCGCTGGAAAATCGACCACGATCGAGGCGCTCGGTCTCGATCTGATCGAGCAAGGCCACAAGGTTGCGGTGCTGGTGGTCGACCCGACCAGTGCCCGGACGGGTGGCTCGATCCTCGGGGACAAGACCCGCATGAACCGGTTGAGCGCGGAAGAGAACGCCTACATCCGGCCCTCCCCGTCGGGCGGGGTGCTGGGCGGCGTGGCCCGCAAGACCCGCGAGGCGATGCTGCTCTGCGAGGCGGCCGGATTCGATGTGATCATCGTCGAGTCGGTCGGAGTCGGCCAGTCTGAGGCCGAGCTGGCCGAACTGGTCGATTGTCTGATGCTGCTGCTGGTCCCGGGGGCCGGCGACGACCTGCAGGGAATCAAGCGAGGCATCATGGAGCTCTCCGACCTGATCGTGGTCAACAAGGCTGACGGCGACCGGATGCCCCTGGCCAAGCGAGCCCGCGGCGACTACCGTCACGCGCTGCGGATGCTGCCACCTTCGACGCCGGGCTGGGAGACCCCGGTGCAGATCGCCTCGGCGATCGAGGGCACCGGTCTGGCCGAAATCTGGGAGTCGGTCGAGGCGCACCGCGCCCACCTCGAAGAGTCCGGCCTGCTTGAAAAACGCCGTCGGCACCAGACCGAGCGGTGGCTCGATTCGATGATCGAGGAGGCGATGCTGACCGCGATCCATTCCCGTGAGGGGGTCGAGCGAGCGATCGAACAGGCCCGGGCCGACGTCGATGCCGGGAAGATCACCGTCCCTCAGGCCACCCAGAAAGTGATCGACGCCGCCGGCTTGTCCTAACCCCGGACTCGGTCACTTGATCGGCCGGGCCGGATTACCGATAGCCTCCGGCGCCGATGATCGGTCCCGATGACGTGCAGATCAGGGTGCTCGGCTGTTTGATCGAGAAGCAGCGGACGACTCCCGATCAGTATCCGCTCACCCTGAACTCACTGCGGCTGGCATGCAACCAGTCGACCAACCGTGAGCCGGTGGTCGATTACGACGAAGCGGAGATCCGCAAAGCGCTCGGCGAGCTCGGTCGCCGCCGCTGGATCCGCGGCGCCTCCGGCCACACCAGCCGCTCACCGAAGTACCGGCACTTGCTGGACCAAGAACTCTCGCTCTCCGAAGACCAGATCTCGGTGCTCGCGGTGCTGATGCTCCGCGGCGAGCAGACGCCCGGTCAGCTCAAGCAGCGGACCGAGCGCATGTTCGGCTTCCACGATCTCGATGCATTGCAGACCACCCTCGACGCGCTGAGCGCGCGGGAGCTGATCGAGCGCCTGCCTCGCCGGCCCGGGCAGAAAGAGGACCGCTACCGCCAGCTGCTGGGCGGCAACCAGCTCGAAGAAGCCGACGGGGCGGAAGCCGCCACCTCCGAATCCGGGGGCGATTACCCACACAATCGGGAGGCAAACGCCCCCGGAACCACGGGGGGCGGGGGTGCTGGATCCGTGGTTGAAACGGCCTCAGAGCCGATGGCGGTCCCGATCGACACTCCCGAGACGGAGCGGATCGAAGCTCTCGAACGCCAGGTCGGTCAGTTGACCGGCGAGCTAGCTGAACTGCGCGCCCTGGTCGACGACCTGCGCGAACAACTCGGCGCCTGACGGACAGCCGGGCCTTGTGGCCCTCGAACACGAACCCCACGGGCCGGTCTGAAAAATGTTTCCACCGACCGTAAGTAATCGGCCGCTCGCTCGTTGCACTGGTGAAAGGGCTTCCCAAGCCACCAGGAATACGAGAGGAACACCATGTACCAACCAATCGACAGGATCGGCTCCCAAAGCGGAGTTTCACGACCTCAGCGTGCGCTGACCGCGCTGGTCGCCGTGCTGCTTTCGACGCTGGTCGGAGTCTTCATGATCGGGCCTTCGCAGGTTGACGCGGCGCCGATCGTCCATCGTTTCGCCGACCTGAACCCGGGCCCGAGCTATTCCGGCCCCACGAGCTATGTCTCACATGCCGGAGATCTCTACTTCGCCGCGCGCACCGGCGAAACCGGCGAGGAGCTCTGGCGCTTGAGCAACGGCAAGACCTATCTGGTCAAAGACATCAACCCGGGCAAGACGGGATCGAACCCCTCGCAACTCATGGTCTACGCGGGCGAGCTCTACTTCGTCGCCGACGACGGCACCCACGGCCGTGAGCTCTGGCGGACCGACGGCAACACCACGACCATGGCGGCCGAGATCATTCCGGGCGATGAGGGCGGCGAGCCCCACCAGCTGGCGGTCCTGGACGACAAGCTCGTCTTCTCCGCCGAAGACGTCGCAGGTGGACGTGAACCGTGGGTCTTCGACGGCAACACGGCAAATCAGATCGACGACATCCGGCCCGGGGCAAACGGGTCAAATCCGAACGAATTCACCGCCTTCAAGAACCATCTCTACTTCCGGGCCAACAACGGCACCACCGGCGTCGAGCTCTGGCGCACCAACGGCACCACGGTCGAGGCGGTGGCCAACATCAACCCGGGCGCGGCGAGTTCGAATCCGACCGACTTCGTCGAGCTCGGCGATTTCCTTTACTTCCGCGCCGGCGGCCCCACCGGAACGGAACTCTGGAGGACTAGCGGCGTGTTCACGGTGGCGGTCGAGGATCTCAATCCAGGCGCTGCCAGCTCCAGTCCCTCGGACCTCACGGTGATGGGTGACCATCTCTACTTCGTCGCGACCGACGGAGCGACAGGCCAAGAGCTCTGGCGTACCGACGGGGCGTTCCCGGTTGCCGCCACTGAGATGGTGGCGGACATCAATCCCGGTGTCGACAACTCCGGCCCGTCTGGCCTGACCCTTTTCCAGGGCAAGCTTTACTTCGAGGCATACGAGCCGAACACCGGATCTGAACTCTGGCGATCCACCGGCAGCGGTGCCGAACTGGTCGGTGAGGTGAATCCGGGTCCGGAAAATGCGTACCCCTACGAACTGACCGAGTTCCAGGGCATCCTCTATTTCGGAGCCGAGAACGATGACCTGGGTTACGAGCTCTGGTCGACCGATGGCGGTCCGCCGAAACTGGTCAAGGACATCCTCCCAGGAACCGACGGCAGCGAGCCCTACCAGTTCACTGCCCACGGCAACTCGCTCTTCTTCACAGCCGATGATGGCGTCACTGGCTGGGAGATGTGGCGGGTGACCGACGACAGCTCGGTGACTGTGAAGGTGCCAGCCAAGACGATCCGGGTGGATCGGGCCGGCCGGGCGAAGCTCAGGATCCGCTGCCCCGTTTCCGAGATCTCCGGACCCTGCGCCGGCAAGGTCGTGGTCAAGACGAAGGGCAAGCGCAAGGTCCTGGTCGGCAAAGGCAAGTTCATCGCTCAACCCGGCACTGCTGGCCTGGTCACGCTGAAGCTGGCCAGAAAGGTCCGCAAGCTGATCCGCCAGGGCAAGGTGGCCCGCAAGGTTGTGATCCGGGTCACCGCCCGCGACGGGGCGGGAAACAAGCGCATCCTGACTCGCGGCGCCAGGCTGATCGGACCAGGTGCCCGATAGGAAAGCCGACGAAATTGATCTTTCGGGCCCGGAGCGCTGTTACATTACGACCATGCTCTCCGGGCCCGAGGAATCAAACCTCGTCCGGGCTGCCGCCGCTGGGGACGGTCCGGCTTTCGCTCGCCTCTACGAGGCGTACGAACGCCGTACCTTCAACTACCTGCTGCGGCTGCTCGGTGACCAGCATGAGGCCGAGGATGCCACCCAGGAAGCGTTCATCAAAGTCATGGCGAAACTGCCGGATCTCGATCAAGAGAACCTTCAGTTCGGCGCTTACCTCTACACCGCTGCCAGGAACGCGGGGTACGACGTGATCTCGTCGCGCAAGAGGATGGAGCCGGGCGGGGCTGTGCCGGAACAGGCCGAGTCCCCACTGCGGGGCGAGCTTGCCGATCTGGAGAGCGACCCGGAACGGGCGGCCTTGGCAGGCTCGCAGGAAGTCGCCGTCCAGGCGGCCAGCCGGCGGCTTCCGGAACGCCAGCGCGAGGTGCTCGCCCTGCGGGAGCTGGACGGCCTCAGCTACGACGAGATCGCCGGTGTGATGGAGATGAAGTCGAACGCCGTGGCCCAGCTGATCTCCCGGGCGAGGATCGCCCTGCGCAAGGAGATGCGGGCCGGGGCAGCGGCTTCGGTCGCCTTCGTTTCAGCCGACTGTGAACGTGCGCATGGCGAGTTGGCGTGCCGGCAGGACGGTCAGGAGACGGGGTTCGACAGCCAATGGCTCGATGTTCACCTCGCCCTCTGTTCGAACTGCCAGGTGGCGGCCGAAGAGATGGCCGAAGCGGGAGTTTCCTACCGGGCCTGGGCTCCCGTGGTCCCGGCCGCCTGGCTGTTTCGTGAAGTCATGGCTCGAGCCAGCGAGACCAATGGTCACGACTGGTCCGAAGTCGAACGGCCCTCTTCCGGAGGTGGATCCGCACCGTCGGCCGGTGTGGAAACGGCCACGCAGGCCCTTGGCCGTGGACGGCGGGCTCTGCTCGCGGCATGCGGTTCGATGCTCGTTGCCGGCGTATTCGCCGCTCTCTTGATCGCCGACGCGAATGCCCCCGAGAAGGTTCCCGTGGCGAGGGAATCGGCGCTGCGCCCCGTGGCAGGCCCGATCGAGAAGCACCGGAAGCACGAGGTGAAGGCACCCAGACGGAAGCCGGCTTCGAGCCAGGAGCCGATCGCGGCGACCGTGGTGACCGACGTCGACGATCCGGCGGAAGCTCCGGTGCCGGCGTCGCCCGATAGGCCTTCCTCCCCAACGCGTCCGGCTCCCGACTCCGACGCTGAACTGGGCGGTGGCAACCAAGGGGATCCTGACGCCACCGGGGATTCAAAGCCGGTGAGCAAACCGGAAGAACCGACCACCCCGACACCTGAGCCCGAACCCGAGCCGGAACCCGAGCGGCCAGTGGTCACCCCATGCGTTCCGGCGGTCGGTGCCCAGGCCTGCTGAGCCGGAACTGGCGCCTCAGGATTTGTGGTCGACCCGCATCGCCTGGGCCAGCGTCAGGCCGAGGACATGCGACTCGTCATCGATCTTCACGGTGATCGGACCGTCGAAGGGCTGGCGTTCGACTAGTTCGAGCTGGTCGCCGACCGCTATCCCACAGTCGCTCAGGTAGGCGAGCATCTCCGGGTTCGAATCCGAGACCCGCACGAATCGGGCCGAGTCGCCCGGTGCCAGGTCGGCCAGGGCCGCGGTCTCGGCCTCCACGATCTCCAGGTCCCGATCGGGAATCGGGTCGCCGTGGGGGTCGAAATCGGGATCGTCCAGCTTTTTCGAGATCAGGTCGGTCAGGTCGTCGGAGAGCCAGTGTTCAAGCACTTCGGCCTCGTCGTGGACCCGGTCCCAAGGCACGTCGAGGACCTCGGCCAGGAAAAGTTCGAGCAGACGGTGCCGCCGCAGCACGGCCATCGCGACCTGGGTGCCCTCGGCCGTGAGACGCACACCGTGGTAGGGAACCCGCTCGACCAGCCCGGCCGCGTCGAGCTTCTTGATCATCGCCGAGACCGAGCCGGCCTTGACCCCGAGCTTCTCCGCGAGATCATTGGTCGAGGCGGTTTCCTCGCCCCACCCGGTCAGTGAGTAGATCGCCTTGGCGTAATCCTCGACTGCGGCGGTCGGCAGCGACTCGGTCTTTCCGGCAGATGGCCTCGCGGCAGCAGGACTCACAATTTGAGCCTAGTCAAAACTTGCAGGTGCCGGTCCGCCGCACCCGCAGGCGACAAGGTGAGACCGCTCAGGTATAGAAAGCATGAGGATGAACGAAGCCACCCGCACCGCATCTCCGGTCCAAGCGTTGCTTGAGCGGTTGCATGATCGGCATGCGGGGGACATGTCCGGCGAGGTCGCGAGCTACATTCCCGAGCTGGCAACCGCGGACCCGGCCTGGTTCGGGATCTCCATGGTCACCGCCGACGGCTCGGTCTATGAGGTGGGGGATTCGCGGCGCGAGTTCACCATCCAATCGATCTCGAAGCCGCTGACCTTTGCCCTGGCGCTGGAGACCGCAGGCGAGGCGACGGTGCGTGAGCATGTCGATGTCGAGCCGAGCGGGGAGGCGTTCAACTCGATCACGCTGCAGCCCGGGACCGGTCGCCCGCTCAATCCGATGGTCAACGCCGGGGCGATCGCGACCACCTCGCTGATCACCCCGCTCGGGTTCGAGAAGCCGATCGATCGCATCCTCAACGAGTACTCGGCCTTCGCCGGCCGGGACCTCTCGGTTGACGAGGATGTCTTCAGCTCCGAAAACCAGACCGGCCACCGCAATCGGGCGATCGCCTATCTGCTCCGGAACGCCAACGTGGTCGACCACGAGGTAGAGGACGTGGTCGAGACCTACTTCCGCCAGTGTTCGACCCTGGTCAGCTGCCGCGACCTCGCCGTGATCGCGGCAACTCTCGCCTCGACCGGGTTCAACCCGGTCACCCGCGAGCGTGTGCTGCGTGAAGACACGGTCCGGAACGTGCTCAGCGTGATGGCCAGCTGTGGCATGTACGACTCGGCCGGCGACTGGCTCTACACCGTCGGTCTCCCCGCCAAGTCCGGGGTGGCCGGCGGGATCATCGCCGTGCTGCCCGGCCAGCTCGGAATCGCCGTCTACTCGCCGCCGCTGGATGTTCACGGCAACAGTGTCCGCGGGATCAAGGTCTGCGAGGACCTATCCGACGAACTCCACCTGCACGTGATGAGTCCTGCCCGGCGACCGCCGCCCCCGGTGCGGGTCGAGCGGACCTGCCTCAACTCTCGCTCGAAGCGGCTCCGCAGCCAGGCCGAGCAGCAGGTCCTCGCCGAGCACGGCGACCGGGTCAAGGTGCTCGAGCTTCAGGGCGAGCTTTCCTTCGCGGCGGGCGAACTGATCACCAGCTCGGCACTGAGCGGCGCCGACCACACCGACTTCGCCGTGCTCGACTTCTACGCGGTGCGGTCGATCGACCTGATCGACGTGCCGATCTTCAGTCACCTGATCGAAAGCTATGAAGAGGCGGGAGGCGAGATCGCTTTCTCGGACATCGATCGTCACCCGCTCTTCGCCGATGACCTGAACCGGCACCGGGAGCGAGAAGGCCTCCACCCGGTACGGACCTTTGCCGACCTCGACCTAGCCCTCGAATGGTGCGAGCAGGGCCTGATCGAAAAGTACGGCGCCATCGAGCCCGACCCGGAACTCAGCCTCGCCCAGCACGGGGCGACGATCGGCATGAGTCCGGACCAGATCGCTCGACTGGCCAAGCACCTCGATCACCGGGAGTACGCGGCGGGTGACGTGATCTACGACGAGACCGAAATCAAGGTCGGCGAGATGCTGCTGGTCACCGCTGGCAAGATCAGCATCCTGTTGCGGGCGGACGACGGCGACCATCGCCGGGTCGCGACCCTATCGCCCGGGATGACCCTGGGCGAGGTGGCAATGCTGAGCGGGTCGGAGCGGATCGGCACCTCGGTAGCCGACACCCGAGTCGCGGCCTACGTGCTCGATACCGGTGACCTCGAAGTGCTGCGCGGCGCCGACCCCTCGCTGGTCGCGATCCTCTTCGAGAACCTGCTCAAGATGATGGCGGTCCGAGTCGGCAATCTGCGCGACTCGATGCACCGAGACGGATAGGGTCGTGACATGGATCCCCGCATGACCGTCCTCACCCTTGGCGTCCGCGACCTCGAACGTTCTCGCCGCTTTTACGTCGAAGGCCTGGGGTGGGAGCCGGTGATGGACGTACCGGGCGAGGTGGTCTTCATCCAGGTTGCCGGGGGATTGGTCCTGGCATTGTGGGGGGTGGACGAACTAGCGGCCGAGGCGGGTGACGTCGGTCATCACGGAGACCCGGAGGGCAAAGCGCCGCCGATCGCTCTCGCCCAGAACGTCGACTCTCCGGAGCAGGTGGCCGAAGTGATCGACCAGGCGGTCGCGGCCGGAGCAACCCTGGTCACGGCGGCCCGGCCGACCGATTGGGGCGGCACCAACGGCTATTTCGCCGACCCGGACGGCTACCGCTGGGAGATCGCCCACAACGCCGGCCTCCGCATCGATCCGGACGGCACGGTCCACATGGGTCCGGCCGACACCACTTGATTTCCAGCCAGAACGCACGGTAGGCCGGATGAGATCGCGAGATGGGAAAAGTTGGCAATAATTGCCAACTTTTCCCAGTTCACCGCCCTCGGAGCGAGAACCGGGGTCGAGAATCAGACGTTGAACTTGAAGTCGACCACGTCGCCGTCCTGCATGACGTAGTCCTTGCCTTCGAGTCGGACCTTGCCGGCAGCCTTGGCGTCAGCGATCGAGCCGTACTCGACCAGGTCGTCGAAGGAGATGATCTCGGCCTTGATGAAGCCACGCTGGAAGTCGGTATGGATCACCCCGGCGGCTTCCGGAGCGGTGTCTCCCTTGTGGATCTGCCAGGCGCGGGTCTCCTTGGGGCCGGCGGTGAGGTAGGTCTGGAGGCCGAGGGTCTCGAAGCCGACCCGGGCCAGCACGTCGAGGCCGGGCTCCTCGACCCCGATGTCGGCCAGCATCTCTCGGGCCTCCTCCTCGTCGTCGAGCTCGACCAGTTCGGCCTCGAACTTGGCGTCGAGGAAGATTGCCTCGGCGGGGGCGACCAGCTCGCGCAGGTTGCTCTTGAGCGCCTCGTCGGCCAGTTCTTCCTCGGAGCAGTTGAAGACGTAGAGCAGGGGCTTTGCGGTCATCAGGTGGAGCTCACGAATCTGGTCCGTGTCGAACCCCGCCTCGAAGATCCCCTGCCCTGCCTCGAGGATCTCCTTTGCCGCCTCGGCCGCCCTCACCTGGGGTTCTAGGTCCTTGTCGCGCTTGGCTTCCTTGGTCAGACGGGGCAGAGCGTTCTCGATCGTCTGCAGGTCGGCCAGGAGCAGCTCGGTGCGGATCGTCTCGATGTCGTTTCTCGGCTCGACCTCGCCGTCGACATGGGTGATGTCGTCATCTTGGAAGACCCGGGTCACCTGGCAGATCGCATCCGACTCGCGGATGTTGGAGAGGAACTTGTTGCCCATGCCCTCGCCCTCGGAGGCGCCTTTGACGATGCCGGCGATATCGACGAACTGGACCGTGGCGGGGAGGATCTTCTCCGAGCCGTAGATCCCGGCGAGTTTCTCGAGACGTGAATCCGGCACCCCGACAACACCGACGTTGGGTTCGATCGTCGCGAAGGGGTAGTTCGCAGCGAGCACGTCGTTCTTGGTCAGGGCATTGAATAGGGTCGACTTCCCGGCGTTGGGAAGGCCGACGATTCCGATCGAGAGGGCCATCGCCGGGAAGACTATGGACCTCACGCCGAAGGCGGCGGCCGACGGCGAGAAAGCCGCAGCTGATCCGGTCTATCCTTCACTCATGAAGAGTGATGTGGCGACGCCGCAGGAGGTGGCTGGCGAGGAGCGGTGGGAGCCGAACTTCCGCGAGCTGGTGGAAGGGCTCGGGGACGCGGTCTACACGCTCGATCTCGAAGGTCGTTTCACCTGGGGTAACGAGGCCGGTCTGAAGTACCTCGGCTACGACCAGCACAATTTCGACGAGTTCCTAGGTCGCCACTTTCTCGATCTCCTCACCCCGGCCTCGCGACAGGTCGCGATCGACCATTTCAAACGGGGTATCGCCGGGGAACCGATCTCGCCTTTCTTCGAAGTTCAGGCTTACCACCGAGATGGTCGCGTGCTCGATTTCGAGATTCGGGCGTCCGATCTCTACCACGAGGGTGAGCTGGTCGGGAGAAAAGGAGTGGTCCGGGATCTAGAGCAGACGGTCGGCCGGCTCTCCGCCGAAGACATCGGGTTGGACGAAATGGACGTGAGGGTCCTCGGACTGATGGCACGGGGTCGAACCAACCGAGAGATCGCCGGTGAGGTTCAACTGAGTCCGCACACGATCAAGGACCGGGTCGGCGGGATCCTCAGATCGCTGGATGCCGCGAGCCGCGCCGAAGCTGTCGCTATTGCGCTGCGCCAAGGTTTGATCAGGCCGGTGCGCGAGAGCTCCGGCCGCGTTTAAGAAAGACCCCCATTCGGGGTTTGAAAATCGAAAAAGGGGAGGAGAGAATCCGGGTCATGAGGAGAATTGGTGGGGTTATCGCCGCGGTCTTGATCGCGGGAGCGATTGGAGTCGGTCCGGCAACCGCGACGAATGCCGTTCATGGAGGCAAGGCCGCCGGAAAGGTGGCCAAGCACAAGAAGAAGGTCCGGGCCACCAAACGCAAGGCGGTTGTCCCGTCGACCAAGACCATCTTCGGCTACATAAAGGACCTAACCTCGTTCGGCTACCGGCGCACAGGTTCGAAGGCGAGCTTCAAGGCGGCGACATACGTTCGAGATAAGTTCCGCCGCTTCGGCCTGAGGAACGTCCGGTTCCAGACCGTCCGCTCCTACGACTGGAAGGTCAAGAACTCGTCGCTCTCGGTCGCCGGAATCAGGCGCGACAGCTTCCCGATCGCCCACGCCTTCATGGGTGGAACCCGGACTGGCACTTTCGGCACCGGGCCGCAGGGGATCACCGCCCCGGTGGTGGATGTCGCCAACGGCAGCGCCGCCAGCTTCGCCCACCAGGACGTGAACGGCAAGGTGGTCATGTTCGACCTGCGATTCACGGGTCTGCCGGCCGACCTCTTCAAGGCGATAGCCGATTTCTACTACGACCCCGAGGACACGGTCCCGCCCGGTACCTCGATTCCGCAGCCCTACCTGACCAATTTCGTCGACGTGACCCAGCGGGCGATGGACAACGGCGCGGTCGGGGTGGTCGGAGTGCTGGCCGATTACTTCGATTCGAAGCACTATTTCAACGAGGAGTACCGCCGGCTTCAGATGGACATCCCCGGACTCTGGGTGACCAAGAACGAGGGGGCCGCGATTCGGGCCCAGCTTTCCGCTGACCCTGGAGCCGAAGCGAAGATCGTGATGAACGGTGAGCGCAAAGCCGCCCCGGCTCGCAATGTGATCGGCTTCCTGCCCGGCAAAAGCAAGAAGACGCTGCTGATCTCCTCCCACCACGACGCGGTTTGGAAGGGGGCGGTCGAAGACGGATCCGGTACCGCCGAGGTGCTGGCCCTGGCCCGTTACTTCGGCGCCCTGAAAAAGAAGTACCGGCCGATGAGCCTGATGTTCGCCACCATGGACTCACACTTCAGCGGTTATCAGGCCCATCAGAAATTCGTGGCGAAGTACGTCACCGGTGTTCCGGAAGCGAAGCGACCGAAGGTGAACTTCGCAATCGAACACATCGCTCGTTACGGCGAGGTGATTGATGGCAAGCTCAAGATGACCAACCTGCCCGAGGTCGCCGGCCTCCTGCAGAACGTCGGCGAGAAACCGCTCCAGGTGATCAAGGACGTGGTGGTCAAGAACAAACTGGACCGGACGATCGTGATCCCGGCCACCTTCTTCGGGCCATCCCTGCCAACCGATGCCTCGTTCACCTATGCGGCCGGGGTGCCGGTGGTCAGCCTGATCAGCGGACCGATCTACCTTTACGACAAGCAGGACACCCTGGACAAGGTCTATAAACCTCACCTGCGACCGATGGCCCTCGCTTATAAGGAGATGATCGCCCGCATGAGTCGGATGCCCTTGGCCGACCTGCCAGGCGCAAAGCCACCGGCGGGTGATTGAGCGTTGAGTGCCCGTCTGACAGCCGGATTCGCGGCAGCCTTGGTCGGCCTGCTGGTCTTGGCTCCGGTCGCGGGTGCCGCGAAGAAGGCGAAACTGCCCAAGGCCCCGGCTGGGAGTCGTTTTTACTCACCACCCAAGAAGCTGGTCCGGGGCAAGTCGGGGACCCCAATTTGGATCCGCGCCGCCCGAGGCTTGGTTCGTCCGCCTCATGCCGGCCGAGTGGTCACCGTCGCCTACCGATCGACCTCAATCCGCAACCGGGCAACGACGATGACCGGGACGATCGCTCTGCCTAAGGGGAAGCCGCCGAGGAAAGGCTGGCCGGTGGTTACCTTCGGCCACGTGACGACTGGCGGGGCCGACAACTGCGCCCCCAGTCAGGTCACCGCCGGCAACCCCGAACGTGAACGGATGACCCGCAGCGATGAGGTGGTCGGCTACCTGCTGGCTCACCGAGTCGCGGTTGCCCGCCCCGACTTCGAGGGCATCGGCACCCCTGGACGGCACCCGTACCTGATCGGCAGATCCCTAGGCCGTTCGATGATCGACATCGTCCGGGCCGGACGCAAGCTGAAGCTTGGCCTCGGTCGCCGCTGGGTTGCGGCCGGACATTCCGAGGGCGGCATGGCGGCGCTCTGGGCCGCGAAGGTCGGACCTCGCCGCGCCCCTGGGCTTGCTTTCCGCGGAACGGCCGCCTTCGCCCCCGCCAGCCACATCAGCGACATCGTTGAACTGGCCCGCAACTTCAAGACCGTCTCCCCGCTCACCGCAGACTTCTCGGCCTTGGGTGGGCTGATCCTCGAGGGGGCGGCGGTGGCCGAGCCCTCCCTCTGGCAGGCCTATCGTGACGGTGGCCTCAGTCCGGAAGCCCTGGGCCGGATGCCTGACACCCAGCGCCTCTGCTTGGCCGAATTGGGTGGCACCGATTCCCTGGGAGGCATCGCGCCGGGCAAGCTAGAGGGGCCGAAGGCCGATCAGTACCTGCCTTCGATTTACGCGGTGCTTGACCGCAACGACCCAGGGAGACTGAAGCTGCCCGGAGTTCCGGTCCGGCTGGACCAGGGCGCCGACGACCTGGTCGTCTGGGAGTCGCACACCGCCGAGGTGGCCTCCAAGCTGGCCTCTGCCGGGGCCGACGTCACCTTCGAGATCTGGGAAGGCGGCACCCACGAGAACATCACCGATCTCGAGTACGCGGCTGGTGAAGCCGCCGACTGGCTGATCGCACGCCTCCGGTGAAGCGGGCCCGACGCCGTCGGTGAAGCCCCGCGAACTTCTTCCCTCAGACACCGAAACTCGGGTCTGGTTATCCGGTTATAAGGGCGGTTGTCTCAATGCAGGTACGACAACCGGTTCCAAGACGGGAGGGAACCATCAGCAGGGAGGCGCTGAGCCCGATCCGGGGGGATCGGGCTCAGACGCGTCCCAAGGCTTGTCCGGTTCACGGGAGTTCTCGAGGACGCCCAGCAGCTCGGTGACCCGGCAGACCAGCAGTCGCTCCTCGTCGATCTCAACCCAGTTGCCCGCCTGGGCGGGAAAGACGACATGATCGCCGGGCCGGACCGGCATCCGCACGCCGGCCGCTTCCCACCAGTCGATCCCCTGGCCGACCGCCAGCACGATGCCATGCTGGGGCGGTGGCTCGGAGGTGCCCGGCGGGACGACCAGGCCGGAATTGCGCATCCGGTCGGGTTCGAGCTCCTTGATCACGACCCGGTCGAAGAGCGGCTTGAGAAAATGCTGGGCCATGGGAGAAGCCTACGTGTTGGCGGGAGTTCGGGTCCACCGGCGACAGCCGGGTTGCGAACCGGTCCAGGTCGGTGGCCCGGCTGCCAGCCGGGTTAGCCTTGATCGATCGTGGATGACGATTTGAACCGCGGGGAACCGGAGGATGAGGGCGCTTCAGGCAGAGCCGACCGGGAAGAGGCCGCCCCTCCGAATGTGGTCCTTCGGCCGCTGAGCGAGGATCACGCCGCTGATCTGCGCGCGATCCATGAGCGGCCGGAGGTCATCCGCTGGTGGGATGAGCCCGAAGACGACTTTCCCTGGGACGAGCCCGAGTCGACCCGACTTACCATCCTGGTGGACGGCAAGGTCGGCGGGATGATCCAGTACTGGGAAGAAGACGAACCCAAGTACCGCCACGCCGGCCTCGACCTGTTCATCGACCCCGCGCTGCACAACAACGGAATCGGCACCTGGGCGGTCCGCGAAGTGGCCAGGTATCTCTTCGAGGCGCGGGGTCATCACCGCGTCGAGATCGACCCGGCCGCCGACAACGCGGCGGCGATCCGGGTCTACGAGAAGGCCGGCTTCAAGCCGGTCGGCCTGACCCGCCGCTCGGAGCGCGACCCAGATGGCAAGGGCTGGCACGACGCCCTGCTCATGGACATGCTCTCGACCGAGCTGATCCTCGAGGACGAATAGGCACTCGCCCCTGCGGCCGTCAGCGCTTGACCACCTTGAACGGCCGCACCGGCCTGTTCGACTTGTCGGCTCCGCTCACGGCTTGGAGCACGACGCGGTATCTGCCGGGTTTCAGCGCCTTGCGCCCGATCCGGCCGGTGAAGGCGATCTTCCGCCTGCCCGCAGCCAGGTCCTTGCGGACGAGCTTGCCTTGCCGGACCAACCGGGTGCAGGCTTTCTTCCTCCGGTTCTTGCGGGTCGCTTTGACGCACTTCTTGCCGGACTTGCGGCCTTTGAGCTTGCGCTCGATCCAGACGGTCACCGTCGCCTTCGTGTTCAGCTTGAAGCGGATCTTGGTGCCACGTGGTGACTTCTTCCGCTTCTTCTTCGCGGCAGCCTTCGCGGTCGCTTTCGGCGCGACCCGGAACTTCTTCGGCTTGAGCCGGACGCCGCTCAACTTCGGCACGATCACCCGCGGGTTGAGGCAGGTCCCGGACCGGACGTAGACATAGGTCGCATTGAGGTCCCCGAGGTTGCCGCTGACCTTGTTGTGGCCGAAACCCCGATAGGCAATGCAGTTCCCGCTGTCGCTGACCACCGGTTCGGTGCTGGATCCCTTGAAGGGATCGATGCCAAACAGCGGCGGGCCGCTGACCTTGCCGGTGCCAAGATCCCGGATCACGACTGAGGTGCGGCCGGTGTTGTCGACGTCGTCTCGCAGGTTGGTCGCATCGGTGCTGAAAGCGAGGACGTTTCCGTCTCGGCTGAGGCTGGGTGAGCTGGAGTAGCTGTCACCTGCCTGCCCGCTGCTGGAGATCGAGCCCAGTCTGTTGCTCCCGTCGGCCAGATCACGGACCACCACCTGATTCGTGCCGACCGGCCACGGAGCCGTTGCGGGCACCGCGGCCTGGTCACTGGCGGAGAAAGCCACCCGGTTGCCGTTGCCGCTGATGACCGGGGGCCCGGCGCTGTAGCTGGTCAGCGAGGCTCCGCTCAACCCTGGCGCGCGAGAGACCAGGGAGGTCGAGTTGCCGGTCAGGTTGCGGAGGTAGATGCTCTGGTTGGAGGTGATGTCATCCGGGTTCAGGTTTGTCGCGTAGCTGGTGAAGACGACCTTCGAGCCGTCGTAGCTGAGCGAGGGGTTATCCGAATCCCCATCTGCCAGGTCACCGGACTCACCGTCGGCGCGGGAGACGATGAAGGTCTTGTCGGCGGCGAGGTCGCGGATGTAGATCACCCGGTGGACGCCAGGGGCCCCGAGATTCGAGGCCTGTGAGCGGAACGCGACGCGCTTTCCGTCACCGCTTATGACCGCGCTGTCGCTGTTTTCGTCGCCGACCGCTCCTCCCAGACCGTCGGCCCGGGAGACCAGGGTCGTCACATCCGTGTCCAGATTCCGCACGTATACGTCAACCTGGTCGTTGGTGTCGGCCGGCACCAGCTGCCCGGCGGCCGTGAACGCGATCATCGTGCCGTCGGAGCTGATCGAGGCGTCGGTCGCGACCTCGGCCTTGGCACCGGTCGCGCCGCTGGCCCGGGATACGAGTTCGAGCTCGCCGGTCTTGAGATCGCGACGGTAGATCTGACTGCGGCCATCGTCCGAGGCCTCTGGCACGTGGGCGGAACCACTCGTAAACACGGCGTAGCGGCCGGTCGCGCTAATCGTCCGTCGGCCGAAGCTGTAGTCCTCGAAGCCGGGACTGCGGACCGGCGCGTTCCCCTTGGGGCGGGAGACCAGGCTGAATGCACCGGAGGGCAGGGTACGTCTGAAGACCGATGTGAGGTCCGGGTCGCTGTCCGGCGTCGCGCCCCCGTACTCGACCCAGGTCGCGGACTGGCCATCGCCGGCTATCGCGCCTTCGACCGCATAGTTGTTTCGGTACGAGACGAGCGAGGTCAGGTTCGTGTCGCGGTGGCGCATGTAGACGCCGTAATAGTCGGGCGGTGGTCCCAGATTCTCGGCGTCGGAAGAGAAGATGACCCTCGTCCCGTCGTTGCTGATGCTCGGCGTGTGGGCCCGGCTGTCGGCATTGGCGCCGCCCGCACCGCTCGCGCGGCTGATCAGCTCGGATGGGGTGGCCGTCATGTTGCGGACATAGACGCTGGAACTGTTGTCCAGATCGCTTACGCCGTTGTCGAGCAGGTCGGTGGCGTAGCTGGAGAACGCGACTTCTACCTCGCCCAGGCTGTTAGGTGAGCCGGCGATATGCGCGTCGCCGCTGCCGTCGTTCGCGGAAGCGGTCGCATTGTTGTACTTGGCACTGACCAGATAAGTGGAACCGCCCTCAATGTCGCGGAGGAAGATGTCCACGCTGAAAGCGCCGTTGTTGTCCGAGAAACCCGCCACGAGATCGGTCGAGGAGGAGGAAAAGGCCGCCCATCTACCGTTGCCGCTGATCGTGCCGTACTGCGAAAAGCCGTTGCCGGCATCGGTCGAACCGGACTTGGCCGAGACCAGGGTCGAGGTGCCGTCAGCCACCTTCATCCGGTAGATGTCGTCCTCGGTGTTCGAGTCGCCGGGGGCGAGAGCTTGACTGGTGGTGAAGACCACGTACTTCCCGTCGGCCGAAATGTCGGTCAGATACGCATCGTCGGTGACCGACGGAGTCAGCAGCGTGGTCGTCCCCGCCTGGATGTTGCGGAGATAGACGTCGATGCTGTCGTCGGTGTCAGCCGGGACGACCGGGACATTGGTCGAGAAGGCCACGAGGTTGCCGTCGCCGCTGGAGAAGCTGCTGAAGATCGAGTTGCCCAGTGGGGCGCCGTCCTTGCCGTCGGCGCGGTCGACCAGAATGACATCCCCGCTCTGGGTGTCTTTGCGAAACAGGTGTGACTGGTCGGGATTTATCCCGGACGCAAGATTGTCTGAGCCCGAAAAGAAGAAGACGTACCTGCCATCGGTGCTGGTCGGCGAAGACGTGTATCCGGGGCCCATGGTGCCGGAGTTCCCGCCCGGGACGGCGTTGGCGGGCAAGTCCAGGTAACTGACCGGAAAGGTGCTTCCAACCAGTGCCGTGCCCGCGGAGGCGGTGGCGCAAAGAGCCACGGCCGAAACCAAAACGGCCAACCCGACAACCGCCTTGAGCCTCATCGAAACGTCCCCCATGCCATTCCTTTCGCTAGGGCGGCCACCCGCCGATTGTCACCCCGATCTAACCGGGGGATGCCGCGGAATTCAAACGCGGTCCGATCGCCCCGGGGCACGCGCGAACCCATAATCGGCCGAGGGAAGGGAATTCGGTTGGACTCGGGTAATCATTGGGTAATCAGGACGAGCGATGCAGATGCGCCGATCGAAAAAGAACAAGCAAGAACCTCGACCCCAGCCCGGTCCGGACGATACTCAGGAGATGTTCACCGCCGGCTCATCCCCGGAGGACGAGCCAGAGGAGATCGTGGATCCGGAGGAGACCCAGGATCCGGAGGAGACCCAGGATCCGGAGGAGACCCAGGATCCCGAGGAGACCCGGGAGTGGGAGGCGGAAACCACGGAGGAGGAGCCCCTCGACGACGAGGCGCTGGAAGCCGTCGAGGAGGAGGAATGGGAAGGCGACGAGTACGAGGACTGGGAGGAGGATCTCGATCAGCCCGCGCCGATCGGACCGGCTACGGAAGGCGATCGGAAGAATTCCGGCGTCGAGGATTTCAAGGTCTGGTTCGTCGCCTTCAGACAACGGGCTAGGACCGTCTGGAAGCGCTTTTGGGCGCGGATCGGGGCGGTCAAGCTCCCCAACCATGAAATCGACGGTACGAAGGTGCTGGTCGTAACGGGGATCCTGGCGGTCGCCGCGATGGTCGGCACAGGGGGCTACCTGCTCGGGAAGGGTTCCGGCGATGACGTGGACCAGGCCCGGCTCGAAGGTGAATTCGCCGGCAAGCGCGAAGGCGCGATCGAGGGTGCGACCAAAGGTTATGCGGCCGGTTTCAAGAGGGGTCGGGACCAGGCCTTCCGCAAGTCGTACTCGGCCTCCTACAAACGTAATTACATCCGCGCCTACAGCAAGGCCGGCATGGACGCGCCGAAACCGAAGGACATCGAGGTCCCGAACCCATGAGCCCAGGCCGGCTCACGCCTTGGCTGATCGGCAGCGCGTTGGTCATCCTCATCGCGGGGATTACGGGCTGGGTTATCGGTGCTGGTGCCGCCAGCGGCAGAGGAGACGCCCAGGCTGCCCGCAATCAAGGTTTCGCCGAAGGTTTCGAGCCGGTCTTTGCCGGCGTCCACCGGGAGACGGCGCAACGAGGGTTCGCGGCCGGCGTGACCCGAGGCAAGCTGGCCGGTGCCAAGACCGGTTCCCGCGAGGGCTGGAAGATTGGTGCCGGCAACGCCGAGATCGAGCAGGCCGTGGAGTCCCAGAAGGCGGCCGAGAATTCCGCCGCTTCGGCTCAGTCGGAGATCGCCGCGCGGCAGGCGAACTGCGGGGTCGTCCCGGCGGCACCGTCATGGTGTCCGACCAGCTCCGAACTCGGCGCTTACAGGCAGGCGGTGAAGGCCGCGAAGCGGGCGGCGGAAGAGGCGGAGAAGGCGAAGGAACAGAAGAAACCGAAGCCGCGGGGAGCCGCTCAGTGAAACGGTGGTACTTGCCCGCGCTGATCGGTCTCGCTGCCCTCGTGGCCGTTGCCGGGATCGGTTTCGGGGTCGGCTACCTGACCCGGCCCGACGATTCGGCTCCCGACCTGACCGCCGAGGAAGCGTTCTCCCAGGCCCGGAAACAGACCATGAAGCAGATCAGCCGAGAGATGGCACGCCGAGGATTCATCGCCGGCAAGCGCGAAGGTCGCAGCCACGGGATCATCGCCGGGGGCATGGCCGCCGAGTCGGCGGTGACGATCAAGGTCCGCGAGGAGCGCGCCTTTGCCGCGCAGTCGGAAGCTGCCGAGGCTCAATCCGAGCTGGCCGGAATGACCGCCGCGCCGGCCCCGCCGAGCTTCAGCCCGGACGACGGTTGAGCCCAGCCGCCCGGGACGCGCTCCGCTCAGTGCCGGCGCTTTTTCTTCTTCTTCGCCTTCTTGCCGAGCAGCTTCACGGTCTTCGACTTGCTCAGCGCCTTGCCGCCGGTCGGGGTGTTTTTGACCTTGACCTTGACCTTGGCTGACCCCTTCTTCTTCAGCTTCTTCTTGAGTGAAGCCTTGGGCCGCAGGTTCAGGGTCACCGTCTGGTTGCGCTTCTTGACCTTGGCGGTGGCTTTCTTCAGGCCGGGGCCGGTCAAGACGACCTTGCCGGGGCTGGTCACCTTGACCTTCAGCGTCGCGGTGCCCTTATTGCGGTTCGCCTTGAAGCGCTTGAAGGTGAACGCGTTAGAAGGCGGAAGGACCACGTCCGGTGCTTTGTATGTGAACCAAACCGGGGTCGAGTAGGCCTCGATCATGGTCGCGCTTCCCTGGGCCCGGTCGAGTTCGAAGGAGTAGCGACCCGATTCGGTCACGTCCAGGCTGTGGTTGAAGTCATCGCCGGTCACCGCGGCCGAATCGATCGCAACACCGTCCTTAAGGATCTTCAGCGTGTAAGGGCCGGACCGGGTTGCGGAGGCTCCGGCCCCGGTCACGTGGACCTGGATGCTCATCGAAGGCCCGGTCACCGAATCGCCGGGGAGGGCGGTCAGATCGGCCTTGCCGGATTCGTCGGCGACCAGCTCCACGTCGGGTGCGTCGGCGCCGAAGGGCTTGACGTAGGTATGGCCCGCCTTGACCGCGTCGATTATGCCCCGGGTCGAGAGCTGGGCGGCGTGGACCACGGTCGCGCCGCGGCCGACCTGGCCGTCGAAGCCCCCGGTCGACCCGCCCGCCTGATGGTCATCGCTGGAACCAACCGCCGCGATGTGGAAGCCGTCCGCGAGCAACCGTTCGTAGGTGGCGATCGACGCGGTCGTGAAGGGGTTCATCGAGGTCGGGGTGGGCATCGGAATGCCCGCGGCGCCGTTCTGGATCTCCAAGGCGTCGACCTTGCCCCAGTTGGTCTGGGCGTCGGTGTAGGTCCAAGCGCAGCCGCGGCAGGATGCCGGCGCATTCTTGAGCGTCTCGGGGTGATTGACCTGGGTGAAGCCACCGCCATCGAGCACCGGTTGCATCTGGGAGCCCGGTTCGATCGCCGGACGCTCGAGGGTCACCGAGTCGTCGCTCGTGTCGCTGGTCTCGTTGCCGTCCCAGCGATAGACGTCACTGAAGCGGAAGTCGGCGAAGTTGCTCGAGCCGGTTGCGTTCCAGTGGCCGTTGTAGGTCGTTTCCTCGATCCCGGGGATGACCAGTTTGCCCGGGTAGCTGTACTCACTGCGGCCGAGGATCCCCTGGGAATTGTCGTTGTTGTGGTCGACCAGGGTCATGAAGTCGAGCCCGTTGCCGCCCTCGTTGAACGACTTGAATCCGAGGTCCATGGTCTGCTTCATGGTGGCGTTCCCCGGCTCCATCTCACCGTGCGCATGCATGTCGCCGGCATACCAACCCGGGTTCGGGTTGGCGGTGTACGGCTCGTAGGGGGAGTCGGCGGCGACATCGTCTGGCGCGTTGGTCCACTCCGGCGCCGTGCTGGTCGTCACCTCGACCTTCCAATCGACGCCATCGCCACCGGGGTTGATCCAGCCGGCCCCGAGCTCGACCGCCCATTCACCGGCCTCGATCGGGCCGGGCTTGTATGCCCGGGTCGTGTAGCCGGGGACGTAATCCTTCTTGCCCGCGAGATAGGTGCTCTCGGGGGTGTATCCGTTCTCGCCGATCCCGATCGTGCGCACGGCGCTGCCACTCCAGCCGCGGCGTTGGGCCTGGTTCCAGATCTCCGCGCCGGTCGGTTTCGCCCCGTAGACGCCGAGGTCGAGGGTCGGCTTGGTGGCGTTGCTGCCGTTCTCCGCTGAGTCGGTGGCGGTGAAGCAGTAGCGGATCTTCATGCCCTTGATTCCGCTCTCGACATCAAACGGAATCTGGATGAACTTGCCGTTCAGGACGGGGTCGAAATGTCCGGTGAAGACCTGGGTGGAGCCCCCGGAAAGGAAGTCGTTGTTGTTGCCCCCGTTGCCGCTCGGCAAGGTGCACTCGGTGGCTGACGCTACGGCGGGTAGGACGGCGGCGGCGCAAAGCGCGGCGGCGCCGATGATGGCGATGCGGATTCTCCTCATGGCTTCAGAATATTCCCTGGGGTTGGAAGTGAAGGGTCAGACAAGTGACCCAACAACCCGCAATCGAGGGTTAAGCTTCGGTCATGTCGCGTCCAAAGGGAGTTTCCGCGGTCCTTGTCCTGCTCTGTCTCGGCCTCTTTGCCTATGGCTGCGGGGGTGATGACGGCCCCACCCAGGAGCAGCTCGACCAGGCCAAGGCCGAAGGTGCCAAGGAAGCTCGCGAGCAGGCCAAGCTGGATCAGTTGCAAGACCAGGTCAAGCAGCTGCAGAAGAAGGCCAACAACGGCGCCGATAAGAACTCGGGTTCGAACAAGACGGCGGGCCAGGGCGACGGCTACTACAACGGTTCCTCCGGCAGCGGGCCGGTATCCAGCTGTGGCGCCGGGGTCGAGGTCGGGCCGAATACTTCTTGCGCCTTCGCCATGAACGTGGCCGGCGAGTACGGCAGCAACCCGGGAGCTTCGAGCATCGACGCGTACAGCCCCGTGACCGGCGAGCATTACACGATGTCCTGCGGCCCTTGGAACGGCGGAACCGTCTGTACCGGTGGCAACGGGGCTGCCGTGTACATGCGGTGAAGCCACTGCGATCTTCGGCCGGCTGGCGCCCGTTCGTGCTGGTCGGGATCTGCTTCGCCGTGGCCTTGGCCGGTTGTGGCGGCGATGGGGACGACCCGGAGATCAAGACCGGTCCCGACCAGCGTGCTCGGATCTCACAGCTCGAAAAGCGCAAGCAGCAGCTCCAGAAGCAACTGGAGGCCCAGCGGAAGACCAGGGCGGCCGAGGCGAAAGCGAAAACCGTCGAGGTCGGCGGCGACGATTCGGTCAACGCGATTCTCGCCGACCAGCCCGGCGCGGCCGGCCTGGTGATCGGTGCTCCGGGTGCCGGTGCTCCCGACCTGAGCGGCGGATCACTCGCCGGTGGGGACGCCTGGTCGACGATCAAAGTGCCGATCGCGGAAAGGGTCCTCGACGACTTTGGCGGGCCCTCCCGGATCAGCCCGGTCCAGCAGACCAACATCGCGAACGCGATCACCCTTTCCGACAACGAAGCAGCGTCGGCCCTGTTCGCCGACCTCGAGCAGAAGCACGGAGGCTTGGAGCCGGCGTCGGCCGCGGTCGGAGAGATGCTGCGCCAGGCGGGCGACGCCGAGACCGTCATCTCAACCGCCGGGCGGGAGAGCTTCTCCACCTACGGCCAGACGGACTGGTCGCTGGCCGAGCAGTTCAAGTACATGGCGGCCCTGGCCGGGGGCTGCATCGGCAGCGCGGCCGATCGTTCCTACCTCCTCGGCCAGATGGCCGCGGTCGGTGGCAGCGACAACTTCGGGCTCGGAGCGGCGGGCTTTCCCGCCAAGTGGAAGGGTGGCTGGGGTCCTGGCACCGACGGCAAATACCTGGTCAGGCAGATGGGTGTCGTGGAAGTCAACGGCAAGCAGATCGTCGTGGCCATGGCAGCGATCCCCGACGATGGGACATTCGAGTCAGGCAAGGCGATGCTCAGCAACATCGCCCGGGCTGCGACATCCCGCCTGCCAGATCAGATTTCGGGTCCGACCGGCTGCTGAACACGGACCTCGTCGTCCCGGAGGCCGCATGCGGGTCCAACCCGACCAGGGCTCCGGTGGCGTAATGTCCACGTATGGACCGCGAGACGGTAATCCGCGAGCTGAGGCTTGAGCCGCTGCCCAAAGAGGGTGGCATGTACCGCCGCAAGTTTCGGGATGAGCACTCCAGTTCGATCTATTTCCTGATCGAGCCCGACGCCCCGACCAAGCTCCACCGTCTTCCGTGGCCCGAGATCTTCCACTTCTACGCCGGCGCCCCGGCCCGGATCCACATCCTCGGGCCGGAACCGGGGGCGGCCAGGCAGCCGACGCTCGGCATCGGCCTGGAGGAGGGAGAGCGTCCCCAGATCCTGGTCCCGGCTGCGAGCTGGCAGGCCGCCGAGACGACCGGGGCCTGGACCCTGCTCGGCACGACCATGGCCCCCGGCTTCGATTGGGACCGTTTCGAGCTCGGCAAGCGCGAACGGCTGCTCAAATACTGGCCCGACCAGCGCGAAGTGATCGAGCGCCACACCACCGGCTGAGCTGCCTCGCCCGATCGACGGGTTTTGACGATCCGCAGGGGGCTGGCTGACTGCCGCTCGCGAATTTCGGGGTCCGAAACCGGTCTGATCGCGTGAATTCAGCGCGTCCAAAATCCCGCATTTAGGGCGCAGTTGGATCCAATCTGGGGATTTTCGAACCAAAAAATGGGAAATCTCCCCACAAGTTTCCCCAGATCGGATACATTCCCCCGCACACGTTGCCCAACTTGGAGGAGTGGAGGCTTGATGAAACGTCTATTGGCAGTGTTTGCGGCTTTGTTTATCGCGGTCGGACTGGCAGCTTGCGGGTCCGGAAGCGGAGATGACAGTTCCGGCGGAGGCGGCGGGGACAGTAGCGATCCGATCACGCTCGGATTCGCGATTGGTGAGACCGGCTTCATGGCCCCGTACGATTTGCCGGCGCGCACGGTCGCCCAGATGGCGGCCGATGACATCAACGCCGATGGAGGCGTCGACGGTCGGGACATCGAGATCGTTTCGGCTAATACCAAGTCGAAGCCAGAACTTGCCGGCAACGCGGCGACCCAGGTGATCGACGACGGTGCTGACGTGGTCGTGGTCAGTTGCGACTTCGATCAAGGCTCGCCCGCCGCGATCGTCGCACAGCAGGCCGGAAAGCTCGTCTTCTCCACCTGCGCCGCGTCAACTGACTTCGGACCTACCGGAATCGGCCCGCTGGCGTTCACGATGGCGACGGCTGCACCGGTCGAGGGCGCAGCGATGGCCGAGTGGGCCTACCAGGACAAGGGTCTGAAGACGGCCTACACAGTGCTCGACGACACGCTCGAATTCACCAAGCAGACGACTCAGGCTTTCACCGATCGCTGGAAGGAACTCGGTGGTGAGATCGTCGGCGCGTCGACGTTCAAGCAGGGTGACGCTTCGATCGCCTCGCAGATCAACGAGATCAAGTCATTGCCGGAGCCGCCTGACGCAATCTGGCTGGCTTCTTACAACCCCGGCGCGGCGAGTGCTCTCAAGCAGATCCGGGCGGCCGGGCTCGACATGCCGATTCTCGGTGATGAGGACCTAGACGGCGACTACTGGAAGGACGCGGTTCCCGACATCAGTGACGTCTTCTTCGCCACCTACGCGTCGATCTACGGCGACGATTCCGAGGACCAGATCAATCAGCTGGTCGCCCGGTACAAGAAGAAGGAAGGCAAGCTGCCCGACACCTCGCTGTTCTTGACCGGATACGCCACGACCCAGGCGATCGCCAAGGCGATCGAAGGCGCGGGCGGATCGACCGAGGGCACCGATCTCCAGGGCCAGCTCGAAAAGTTCGACGATGAGGACCTGCTCTTGCCGGCGACGTTCACGGCCGAGAATCACATCTCGTTCAAACGCACGCTACGGATCATGGAGATCCAGAACGGCAAGACCAAGCTCGTCACCGAGTTCTCTCCCAAGTCGGTGCCGGGCGCCTGACGATCCAAATACGCGAAGGAACGAGACGCGATGGAATCGACCACACCCCCGGCAAACGAGGACGCTTCGGCGAACCTCGTTGCCCGGGGGGTGGTGGTCAGGTTCCAGGGCCTGGTCGCGATCGACGGGGTCGATATCGACCTTGACGAAGGCGAGATCGTCGGCCTGATCGGGCCGAACGGTGCCGGCAAGACGACTCTGGTGAATGTATTGACCGGCTTTCAGCACCCCGACGAGGGCTCGATCGTGCTCGACGGGCAGCAGATCGCCGGTGAGTCGATCCGGAAACGGGCAAAGCGCGGCATCACTCGGACCTTCCAGGGATCGAGGCTCTTCCCGGACCTCACCGTCCTCGAGAACGTCGAGGCCAGCGGCGTAGGGCAGGGGTTGCGGCTGAAGGACGCTCGCCAGCGAGCCATGGAGGCACTTGAGGTCCTCCGGCTGGAAGACCTCTCGAAGCGCTACGCGTCGGACCTCTCGACCGGGCAGGAACGTCGCCTCCAGGTGGCACGGGCGATGGCGATGAAGCCGCGGTTCCTGTTTCTGGACGAACCCGCGGCCGGGCTGAACGAGTCCGAGTCCGACCGGCTTCTGGAGGTCATCACTTCCCTGCCGGCGAGGATCGGCTGCGGGGTCCTGCTTATCGAGCACGACATGCGCGTGGTCATGGCTGCCTGCGAACGCCTCGTGGTCTTGGACAACGGGCGGGTTCTGAAAGTCGGAACCCCCGCCGAAGTGCGCCAGGACCAGTCCGTGATCGATGCCTACCTGGGGAGCTGACCGGTGCTCGAGATCGAAAAGCTGACTCTTGCCTACGGCAAGGCTCCCGCCGTGAGCGACCTGGACCTGACGGTCGGCGAGGGCGAAGCGGTGAGCTTGATCGGCCCCAACGGAGCCGGCAAGACCACGACGCTCACCGCGATCACCGGACTGATCAAACCCGCATCCGGGACGATCCGTTTCAAGGGCGCGCCGACCGGCGGCCGAAAGCCGGAAAGCCTGGTTCGCGACGGCATGGCGCTGGTCCCCGAGGGGCGGCAGATCTTCTCGACCCTCACGGTGGGTGAGAACCTGAGGTTGCCGGCCGCGGATCTCTCCCGGGCCGACGCGGAATCGGCGATCCAAAGCGAGCTCGAACGGTTCCCCGCGCTCGCTTCCCGTCTCGGCGACCCGGCCGGCGGACTCTCCGGCGGCCAGCAGCAGATGCTCGCGATCAGCCGGGCGCTGCTCTGTCGCCCGCAACTGCTGCTGCTCGACGAGCCGTCGTTGGGGCTCGCCCCGAAGATCGTCGACGACGTCTTCGAAGCGCTGGAAGGGCTCCGCACCGAAGGCGTGACCATCCTTCTGGTCGAGCAGAACGCGATCCGCGCCAGCCAGTTTGCCGACCGCACCTACGTCCTGAACGCGGGCCGGGTCGTGTTGAGCGGTACCCGCGAGGAGCTCGCCGACGCCGAACTGCTGACCGATTCGTACCTGGGGGCGCTCTGATGACCGACTTCCTCCAGCACGTGGTCGACGCTCTGAGCCTGGGCAGCCTCTACGCGGTGCTGGCGATCGGAATCGCCTTGATCTTCGGGATCATGAACCTGATCAACTTCGCCTACGGCGAGCTGATCATGATCGGCGCCTACACGCTGTTTCTTCTGGATGGGACCCCGTGGCCATTCCAGCTTGCCGCCTGCCTGCTGGTCACCATCATCGCCGCCGTGCTGATGGAGCGGCTGGCGTTTCGCCCGTTTCGCGGAGCAAGTGCCCCGGTGCTCCTGGTCACGTCATTCGCCCTGAGCTTCGCGCTCCAATCGCTGGCGACCGTGATCTTCACCTCCCGGGCAAAGGGCTTTTCGCTGCCGTCCTGGTTCGATGACCCGATCACGATCGGCTCGATCGATTTTTCGAGTCTGAATCTGATCACCTTCCTGGTCATGGTGGTGTTGGTTGGCGGGCTCGCGGCCTTCCTCCAGCGCTCGATGCTGGGAATACAGATGCGGGCCGCCGCGGAGAACTTTCGCACCGCCCAGCTGGTCGGGGTGCGTTCTAACGTCGTCATCGCGACCGCCTTCGCCCTCAGTGGACTCTTCGCCGGCGTGGCGGCGATCCTGATCGTCGCCCAGGGTGGCACGGCCACGCCCTCGATGGGGTCGGGGCCCGTCCTGATCGCTTTCGTGGCGACCATCATCGGCGGCCTCGGCTCGCTTTACGGAGCTGCCTACGGCGGGTTCTTCCTCGGAGTTCTCACGGTGATCCTCCAGGTCGTCCTTCCCGACGCGCTGGCGCCTTATCGCGACGCCTTTCTCTACGCGGGCGTGGTGCTGATCCTGCTGCTCCGGCCCCAGGGGCTGATCGTCGTCAAATCAAGGTTCGAGAGGGTGTGATCGGGTGAGACGGCTGGTCGATCGACTCCTGATCCCCCACTGGGGACTGATCTCCCTGGTCCTGCTGCTGGTCGCGGTAGCCGTCGTCGGCTCCAGCGGCTCGGCGGTGACGCAGCGGAAGACGATCGAGGTCCTCGTCAACGTCGTCCTCGTCGTCGGTCTCTATGTATATGCCGGCAACACCGGGGTGCTCTCCTTCGGTCACATGAGCTTCATGGCGATCGGCGCTTACACGGCAGCGATCGTGACCATCCCCGAGATCCAGAAGAACGTACTGCTTCCCGACCTCCCCTCCTTTCTCTCCTCCCTCGCACTCGACCCGCTGCCGGCCGCGATTGTCTGCGGTCTGGCAGGGGTCGTGTTCGCGGTGATCCTCGTCGCGCCGATCTCACGGCTCGGGGGGTTGAGTGCCGGCTTGGCCATGTTCGCGGTCCTGGTGATCGTCTACCAGGTGGCGATCAACTGGGACGCGGTAACCCGAGGCAGTCAGACCATGCTTGGAGTCCCGATGAACACGACGATCTTCTCGGCGGTGGCCTGGTCGATCGTGGTCGTTGCGATCGCCTGGTTCTACCAGCGATCCGCCGCCGGGCTCAGAGCCCGGGCAACCAGGGAGGACGAGTTCGTGGCGCGATCGCTCGGCATCTCGATCCCGAAGGAACGAGCGATCGCCTTCGTGCTGAGCGGTTTCGTGATCGGGATCGGCGGCTTCCTCTACGCCCAGTTCCAGGGTGCCTTCACTCCCTCGGCGTTCTTCATCCACATCACCTTCATCACCATCGCGATGCTGATCGTCGGTGGGCAAAAGAGCCTGGCAGGGGCGGTCGTCGGCGCGATCGTGATCAGCGTCCTCGGCTTCCTCTTCGGGGACATCGAGGATGGGTTCAACGCCGGGCCGGTGAGCTTCGCCGGGCGTGACGGACTCTCCGACACGGCGCTCGCGATCTGCATCCTGCTCGTCCTCGTCTATCGACGCGACGGGATCATGCGCGGCCGCGAGTTCGAGTGGCCCGGCCGCTTGTTGAGCCGATTCAAAGCGAAAGGTAATTAGTCAAGTTGGAGCACGAAGACCTCATCGTCAAGATCACCTGCGACGTCGGCGGCACCTTCACGGATGTCGTCGTCTCCGACCAGGAGGGGAGGATGGCGGTCGGCAAGGCGCTCACCTCGCCGCCGCACCTGATCAAGGGACTGATCGCGGCGATCGGTGTCGCGGCCGAGCAGTTCTCTACCAGCACTCGTGAGCTGCTCGAACGATGCGAGCTCTTCGTCTACAGCACGACCCAGGCGACGAATGCGATTCTCGAGCGCAAGACCGCGAAGACCGCGCTGCTCGTTACCGAAGGCTTCCCCGACATCCTGGTCCGGCGCGAAGGCGGATCGATGCTGCCGTATGACTTCAGTCGCCAGTTCCCCGAGCCGTATGTGCCCCGGCGGCTCACCTACGAGGTCGACGAGCGAATCTCTTCCGAAGGCAAGGTTGTGAAGCCGCTGGATCAGGACTCGGTGCTCAAGGTCATCGAGAGCCTCCGGGTGAACGAGGTCGAGACGGTGGCGGTCTCCCTCCTCTGGTCGACCGCGAACGGTGAGCATGAGATCGCGGTCGGCAAGGCGATCGAGCAAGAGCTCGGGATCCCGTTCACCCTCTCCCATGAACTGAACCCGATCGTCCGCGAGTACCGACGGGCCTCGGGAACGGCGATCGACGCGTCGCTCAAGGTCCTCATGCCCGGCCACCTGGAAGAGATCGAAAACGGATTGGCCGAGGCCGGGTTCCAGGGTGAGCTCCTGGCCGCCACCTCGGTCGGAGGCGCCCTGCCGATGCAGGACCTGATCGATCGTCCGATCTACGCGGCCAAGTCCGGCCCTTCGCTCGCTCCCGTGGCCGGCTCCCTGTACACCGAGGAGCTCGAGAGCGACGACCTGATCGTCTGCGATACCGGTGGCACCTCATTCGACATCAGCCTGGTCCGCAGTGGCGCGATCGTCGCCACCCGCGAAACCTGGCTCGGCGGCATGTTCACCGGGCATCTGACCGGACTCAGCTCGGTTGACGTCCGCTCGATCGGGGCGGGCGGGGGCTCGATCGCCTGGGTGGATCCGGGTGGCTTGCTGCGAGTCGGGCCCGAGAGCGCGGGCGCCGACCCCGGGCCGGCCTGCTACGGCAAGGGCGGAACCAAGCCGACGGTCACGGACGCGGCGGTGGTGCTCGGCTATCTCGATCCCGATGATTTCCTCGGCGGTCGCATGAAGCTCGACCTGGAAGCGGCCCAGGCCGTCCTCGCGGGACTGGCCGGCGAGCTCGGCATCGATGTTCCCCGCGCCGCCGAGGCGGTGATGACCGTGGCCAACGAGCACATGGTCGACGCGATCAAGGAGATCACGATCAACCAGGGGATCGATCCCCGCCGGAGCGGAATCGTCGCCGGCGGGGGAGCCGCGGGCCTGGGCATCGCCGCGATCGCAGCGGAGCTCGGGTGCGCGCGGGTGATGCTGCCCCGGACCGCCGGCGCACTCAGCGCTTTCGGCGGACAGTTCTCCGACATCCTGATCGAGGAGGGTCGAAGCGCCTGGTGCTCGACCGACGATTTCCAGCCCGAGATCGTCAACGAGGCACTTTCCGAGATCGACCTGGCCCTGCGGCCGTTCGCCGACCGATTGGCGGAAAACGGGGTGACCGAACAGAGGATCGAGCGGACCGTGGAGGCCCGCTACCCGCATCAGGTTTGGACTCTCGACATTCCGCTGGAAGTGGATCGCTTCGAGAACGAAACCCAGGTCGCGGACCTGGTCGAGTCGTTCCACCAGAATCATGAGCGCGTCTTCGCGGTCTCCGAGCCCGGTCAATCGGTCGAGATCGTTCACGTGGTCGGCCGGCTGGTGGCCGAGCCGCTGAAGCCGCGCCGGGGCGCCGCCCGCCTCACGACTGCGGCCGAGCAAGCCGGACCGAGGATCCGAAAGGCCCACTTCCGGAATCACGGCGAACTCGAGGTGGAGGTGCGTTCCGGCTCGAATCTCGAACCCGGGGCCGCCTTCGACGGCCCTCTGTTGGTCACCGAACCGACCACGACGATCGTCGTGCCACCCGGCTGGCGGGTCTCGGTAACCCCGATCGGCGACTACCTCCTGGAGGCAAAATGAGCGAGCAAGAAGAGTTCGACCCGATCCTGGCCGCGGTCCTGGCCAACCGGTTCGAGGCGATCGTCCGAGAGATGACCAACACCCTTTTCCGGGCAGGGCGCTCATCGGTGCTGAACATGGCCAGGGATTTCTCCTGCTGCGTGGTGACCGCGGACGACCAGCTGCTGGCGGCGGCCGAAGGCCTGCAGGTCCATGTGCTCGGGGCGGGCTTCCAGACCACCTCGATGCGGGAACTCCACCCCGACCTGGCCGAAGGCGACGCCTTCCTGCACAACGATCCCTTCCTCGGCAACACCCACACCGCCGATCACACGATGCTGGTTCCCGTGTTCGCCGACGGCGAGCATGTGTTCACGGTCTCCGCCAAAGCCCACCAAGCGGATTGCGGCAACTCCCAGCCGACCACCTACATGCCGTTCGCGACCGACCTCTACGAGGAAGGCGGCTTGAACTTCCCCTGCGTCCGGGTGCAGCGGGATTTCGATGATGTCCCGGACATCATCCGGATGTGCCGTCGGCGGATCCGCGTGCCCGACGTCTGGTACGGCGACTACCTCGCGTCACTCGGCGCGGTCCGAATCGGCGAACGTCGCGTCAAGGAACTGATCGACGAGTACGGCCTCGACGTGGTCCGGGCTTTCCAGGTTTGGTGGCTCGACTACTCCGAGCGGCGCATGGCCCAGGCGATCTCGGAGCTTCCCTCCGCCGAGATCGAGTCCGAATCGGTGCACGACCCGCTGCCGGACCTCGAGGACGGAGTCAAGGTCAAGGTCACGATCGGGATCGATCCGGAGGCGGAGCGGATCACGGTGGACCTGCGCGACAACATCGACTGTGTGCCGGCCGGGATCAACCTCTCGAAGAGCTGTGCGACCGCGGGTGCGGTGATCGCGGTGTTCAACTGCATCGAGGCGGACGTGCCGCGCAACGCCGGCTCATTTCGCCGGATCGAGGTCTTGATCCGGGAGGGTTCGGCTGCCGGGGGGCTGAAGTTCCCGTTCTCGAGTTCGATGTCGACCACGAACCTGCTCAACCGTCTGATCAACGCGGCTCAATCGTCGTTCGCCCAGCTCGGCGACGGCTACGGACTCGCCGAGGGTGGAGGCGCCCTCGGGGTCGGGTGGGGCGTCTACTCCGGAATCGACGACCGGAGTGGCGAGCCATACATCAACCAGGCCGTGATCGGCAACAACGGCGGCCCTGGTGGCCCGCTCTGCGACGGCTGGGTGACTTACGCGATGCCCGACTGTGCCAAGACCGTCTACATCGACAGCGTCGAGGTGATCGAGCAGAAGTATCCCCTCCACTTCGACCGGGTCCGGCTGCTCACCGACAGTGGCGGAGCCGGGCGCTACCGCGGCGGACCGGCCAGCGAGG
>Ga0182792_1000580_pt1 | contig 33337 bp, 20 predicted proteins | sample Passage237B_FD_130497 | JGI IMG/M metagenome (GOLD analysis project Ga0182792, IMG submission 130497) | Cellulose adapted compost microbial communities from Newby Island Compost Facility, Milpitas, CA, USA - Passage2 37B (version 2) (version 2) ...
AAATGTCGCCTAGGAGATTCTGCGGCTTGCAGGTTGAGGCACTACCGACCGTAGCAGAATATCCAAGCGACGAGTTTTTTGCTTCCTTTTTTGCGGAAAAAAAGGAAGGCCCTGTCGCGGCAGCGACGGAAAGCCTTGCGCGCAAATGCAATGAAAAGAAATCCCGAGCGAAGTCTCGAGAGGCAAAAGCAAAGCCCTCGCGCAGCGAGAACCGCCTAAATTAATCCTTCCTTTTAATCGCCCACGGACAACCAACACAAAAAACAGAAATGCGCGAAAACAACATATTTTTTACGACCTTTGCAGCATGACAGGAACCAGTTGGTTTTTCATCGTGATTTTTGCCATCCCCCTCATTGCCTTCCTTATCTGGTTGATGAAGCAGGATAGGCGCAAAGGGATATGGGGAATCATCATCGTGATTATCCTAGCCATCGGGGCGATATACGCTTCCTCCCGGGCCAGCCGCAATGCCGTCGAAAATTTCGAATTGCGGAAGAAAGAAGCGCAGGAAAAAAGCACTCTTACTCCGTAATCCCTTCCAGCGCAAGCATGAACGCATACTCCAGTGCTACGTCCTTGAGGTAGTCGAACCGTCCGGACGCCCCTCCATGCCCGTAGTCCATCTCCGTTTTCAAGAGCAGCACATTGTTGTCCGTCTTGGTGGCGCGTAGCTTGGCTACCCATTTGGCGGGTTCGAAATACTGCACCTGGCTGTCGTGAAGGCCCGTCAACACCAGTAGGTTGGGGTAGTCTTTGGCTGCTACATTCTCGTAGGGGGAATAGCTTCTGATATACGCATAGGCAGCTGCATCGTTCGGATTCCCCCATTCATCGTATTCGTTCGTTGTGAGTGGTATGGATTCATCCAGCATCGTATTCACGACATCCACGAACGGCACCTGGGCAACAATGCCATGCCACAGCTCCGGCGCCATGTTGGCTACGGCCCCCATAAGCAGCCCACCGGCGCTTCCTCCCTGTGCATACAGGTGCTCCGGTGAAGTATATTGCTGGTCTACGAGAAACCGACCGCAATCAATGAAATCGGTGAACGTGTTCTTCTTGTTCATCATCTTGCCGTCTTCATACCATTGCCTGCCCATTTCCTGCCCCCCACGGATGTGGGCAATCGCATAAACGAAGCCTCGGTCCAGCAGGCTCAGGCGCGCCGAGCTGAACGAGGGATCCATCGTGGCGCCATAAGAGCCATAGCCGTACAGCAATAGCGGAGCGCTTCCGTCTTTCTTGAATCCCTTCTTATAGACCAGCGAGACGGGCACCTTGGTGCCGTCTTCGGCTGTGGCGTATAGGCGCTCGGTCACGTAGTCGGACACGTTGTACCCACCGACCACCTCCTGTTGCTTCAGCAAGGTCTTTTCGCGGGTATTCATGTCATAGTCATAGGTCGAAGAAGGCGTCGTGAGCGACGTGTATCCATAACGCAAGGTGGACGTGTTGTATTCCGGGTTAGCGGAAGGATACGTCGTATAAGCCTCCTCTCCGAAATCGAGGTAATGTTGCGAACCGTCCTTCAGGTTGCGGATGGCCAATTGGATAAGGCCATCCTTTCGCTCGGACACTACCAGGAAATCCTTGAATTCGTCCACGTCTTCCAACAGCACGTCTTCGCGATGCGGGATTACCTCCTTCCAGTGTTCCACACCGGTTCGATCCAGCGGGCACTCCATCAGCTTGAAGTTTTTTGCATCTTGGTTGGTCACGATGAGGAACCGATCTTCCAAAGCGGTCACACTATACAGTACCTCTTTCATCCGGGGCTGGAACACCTTGAATGCACCCATCGGGCTATCGGCATCCAAGTAACGGGTTTCCGATGACAGGGTCCCTCCGGAATAGATGTAGATGAATTTTCCAGACTTCGCTCGGGCCACGCCGATGTAGTTGGAGTTGTCGCTTTCGTGGTAAACCACAACGTCTGCCTCGCTGTTGGCCCCCAACGTATGGCGCATGATTTTTTCGGTAAGCAAGGTAGACGGATTATTCTTCGTGTAGAAAAGCGTCCGGCTGTCGTTGGCCCATGCGGAGCCACCTGATGTGCCGGGAATCGCATCACCCAGCACTTCGCCGGTCTCCAGGTTTTTGACGTGGAGGGTGTATTGCCGCCGCGATACCGTATCGACCCCATAAGCCAGCAAGTTGTTGTCCGGGCTCACATTGAATCCTGCGGCCGAATAGTAGGGATGTCCTTCGGCCATCGCGTCCACATCAAGGAGCACTTCTTCGGGTGCGTCCAGACTGCCCTTCTTCCGGCAGAATTTGTAATATTGTTTTCCCTCTTCCGTACGGGTATAGTAATAGTACCCATTCTTGAAATAGGGAACGGACTCATCCTGTTCCTTGATGCGTCCCTTCATCTCCGCAAACAATTTGGCCTGCAGCGACTCCGTACCCTTCATCATCGTGTCGGTATACTGGTTTTCCGCTTCCAGGTAGGCGACGACCGCCGCAGAATCGGGGCCCTTTTTGAAATAGTCGTTCAGCCAGAAATAATTGTCGACCACCGTATCGCCATGCAATGCGCGGATATGGGGCTTTATCGCGGCCTTGGGGGCATCGGCGGCCGGCCATTCGTAAGGCGTCCGGTTGGACTCCTGCGTACAGGAAACGAGGATGGTACTCATGAGCAAGAGACAAAAAATGCGGGTATCCATGGTGTGTGCATATTTACTCCTATGCAAATGAAAGAAATTTAATCGTTCCATTAAACCTTTTACCCCGATAATTATCAAATTTTAACAACTATTTCGTGGTGATAAACAGTATATTTGCCCGCACACTAAAATTTTGACCACCATATGGCGTTCTTGAAATTGCGCAATGCATGCTTCTTCATCCTGTTCCCCCTCTTATCCCTCGGACAAGCAAAAGATACTCCACCGGCAAATTGGTTCAACCTGGATATGGAACGGGATGGCGTAATGGGCATCAGCACTGAAAAGGCGTACGACTTGCTGTTGAAGGATAAGAAGGGCACTCCCGTGGTGGTGGCCGTAATTGATGGCGGAGTTGACGTACACCACGAGGACCTCCGGGATATCATCTGGATCAACGAAAGAGACAGCGCATCAACAGGCAACGACGAGGACGGCAATGGCTATGTCAACGATAAGTACGGGTGGAACTTCCTAGGCAATGCCAATGGCGAAAATGTACAATATGACAACCTGGAAGTGACCCGCCTCATCAGGAAACTTGAACCCAAATACGTGTCTGTGCTGCCCACCACCCCGCTGAGCGGGGAGGAACGGAGGGAGTTCCAGGAATACCAGAAAATGGTCACCTACTATGCCAATAAGATACAGGAAGCCCGGTTCGGCCAAATCAGCTACAACGGCCTGAAACGCACAGTAGACACCATCGTAGCAAGGATGGGCAAGGAAAAACCCACGCTTGCCGATTTCGACAACTACAAGCCTGATGGTGACCTCGAAAAGATGGCCCTGAAGATTGTCCGAAAGGAACTGAAGGACGAACCAGATTTCAGCAAATTCTACGAAGAGTTGGAAGAGGGAGTGGAACATTACAACAACCAGGTCAACTATCACCTCAACAAAGATTATGACTCGCGCCCAATCGTTGGCGACGACTACGAAAACAGCCGGGAGCGCTATTACGGCAATGCGGATGTGGTAGGGCCCGATGCCGACCATGGTACCCATGTGGCCGGTATCATCGGCGCCGTGCGCGACAATGACATCGGGATCAAAGGCGTGGCCGACAACGTACGCATCATGGTGCTACGCACCGTCCCGGACGGCGACGAACGGGATAAGGATGTGGCCAATTCCATCCGGTACGCCGTGGAGAACGGGGCAAAAGTCATCAACATGAGTTTTGGCAAGGCCTTTGCCAAAGACAAGCAAGTGGTAGACGATGCGGTAAGGTTTGCCTTGGAGCACGATGTGCTCCTGGTACACGCAGCCGGAAACGAAGGGCAAGACAACGATGCCAATCCGAATTTCCCCAATCGCAACTACGTGGATAGCCTGGGCATCAATAAAGGAGAGGCAGGCGCGTGGATAGAAGTGGGCGCCTCCGGTTGGAAAAACGACGGAGACCTGGTTGCCTCGTTTTCCAACTACGGCCGTAGATCGGTCGACGTGTTCGCTCCTGGCGTAAAAATCCATTCCACCATGCCCGGATCCACCTATAAGGACCAACAAGGCACCAGCATGGCCGCACCCGTGGTATCGGGTCTCGCCGCCCTCATCCGTTCCTACTATCCGCAGCTTCCGGCTATGGAAGTGAAGCGCGTCATCATGCAATCCGTTACGCGTGTAGACCAGCGGGTCAAGGTAACGGGACCCGATGGCCGCAGCATGCGGGTATCCATGAATGATATCTGCGTAACCGGCGGTATCGTGAATGCGTATAAAGCACTCCAGTTGGCCGAGCAGAAAGCCACGGAGATTGCCAAAAAAAGATAAGGCATGCAGAAAACGTTTCTGTCGTCATACTAAGACGTTCCTTGCGCCGTTATAGTAAGAAATATGTACTGATTTATTGCGCTTATGACAGAAACTTATACTACTAAAAATCCAACTACCGGAGCCATCAGGAAATTAGATATGGACCCCATCCGACTGGATGCCGATGATGAATTGTTTTACGATTTACTTAAAGGCAAATTGGGCGCTCTGCTCTGCAAACCAACACGCGAAAGCATCGACAAGATTACGGCTTATTCCAAAGCTTGGCGTACGCCTTTGCTATAAGCACGGCAGGGCTATGCTCAAAAAGGAACGATACCGGGCGTTTGTAGCCTATTTTTCCACCCACAATCCGGATGCCCAAACCGAGCTGAACTACAGCAACCCTTACGAACTGCTGGTGGCAGTCATCCTATCCGCGCAATGCACGGACAAGCGGATCAACCAAGTGACACCGGCGTTGTTTGCGCGCTTCCCCGACGCCGAAAGCCTGGCTGCAAGTACGCCCGACGAAGTCTATACATACATCAGGAGTGTAAGCTATCCCAACAACAAAGCCAAGCACCTGGTCGGCATGGCGCAGAAACTGACGAATGAGTTCGGCGGTGTAGTGCCGCAGAAAGTAGAAGATTTGCAAAAGTTGCCCGGAGTGGGCCGTAAAACCGCCAATGTAATCGCATCGGTGGTGTACCAAGCGCCAGCCATCGCGGTAGATACCCATGTGTTTCGCGTAGCCAACCGCATCGGGCTTACGGACAATGCCAAGACCCCAATCGCCGTAGAAAAACAACTGGTGAACTATTTGCCCAAAGACACTTTGGCAATTGCCCATCATTGGTTAATTTTACATGGCCGATATATCTGTGTGGCCCGGAAACCCAAGTGTGACGAATGCCCTATCACCTGGATGTGCCGGTATTACGAGAAAGTCGTAAGTCCGGCGCCCGGAGTCCAAGGGCGGAAGTCGAAAGCTCAATAGCCGAGCGCCGAAAACAGATAGCCGACCATTGACAGCCGAAATAAAACGAAAAAAATTAGCAAAATAATATTATTTATCTTACCTTTGACCGATTAACTACTAAAGACATGAGCAACCAAGAAAAACTCAAGGCCTTGCAGCTTACCCTGGATAAACTGGAAAAATCGTACGGAAAGGGCACCATCATGAAATTGGGTGATTCTGCCGTGGAGCCCATCGATGCCATTTCTACCGGCTCTATCGGGCTGGATATCGCGTTGGGAATTGGCGGCGTACCCAAAGGCCGGGTCATCGAAATCTATGGCCCGGAGTCTTCCGGCAAAACCACATTGGCTACCCATATCATTGCCGAATCACAGAAAAAGGGCGGTATCGCTGCGATTATCGATGCCGAACACGCCTTTGACAAATACTATGCAAAAAAATTAGGTGTAGACATTGAGAACCTATTGATTTCCCAACCCGACAACGGTGAGCAAGCATTGGAGATTGCCGACAACCTGATCCGGTCAGGGGCCATCGATGTCATTGTCATCGACTCCGTGGCCGCATTGGTGCCCAAGGGCGAAATCGAAGGTGAGATGGGAGATTCCAAGGTAGGGCTCCAAGCCCGGTTGATGTCGCAGGCACTGCGCAAGCTGACCGGTACCATTTCCAAGACCAACTGCTGCTGTATCTTCATCAACCAATTGCGCGAGAAAATAGGCGTGATGTTCGGCAATCCCGAAACGACCACCGGTGGCAATGCCCTCAAGTTCTATTCGTCGGTACGACTGGATATCCGCCGCATGGCGCAAATCAAGGATGCCGACGAAGTATCCGGAAACCGCGTGAAGGTGAAAATCGTGAAAAACAAGGTAGCCCCGCCATTCCGCGTCGCGGAATTCGATATCCTATTTGGCGAGGGCATATCCAAGGCCGGTGAAATCATCGACCTAGGGGTCGACTTCAACATCATCAAGAAGTCCGGCTCTTGGTTCAGCTACGGCGACACCAAACTCGGCCAAGGCAGGGATGCCGTGAAAGCGCTGCTGCTCGACAATCCCGACCTGATGGACGAGTTGGAAGCCAAAATCAAGGCAGAAGTGACCGCGGAAAAACTAGAGGAACTGTAAGGCTCTTTTTTCAATCGCCGCGAGGCCCCGCGGGGATGCGGGGCACTACGCAACTTTTCTGCACACATGATTAAAAGTAGGCGACTGGAAATTATCCAGCGCTATGTTTCGGTAATGTCGCGGCCAGCGGCCAAATGTTTTTGGTTTATTACAGGAACTGTAAAGATAATAACTTAAGGTTAAGTTTCAACTTTTTTTTTATTTATTTTCAATACCAACGGCAACGGGTGGCCAAGCTTGCCGGCATATGGTATGTCCAAATCCCTTCCGAACAATTTTCACCCCCTATTCAATCGATTAATACCCCCTGACTATCCAGGTGAATCCGATAACTTTACCTTCCAATTATCATAACCTGTAACATAGCACCGTATACTCGTGAAAACCGTTCAATCCATTATCCTATTGCTCCAGCTATTCCTTGCATCCATCACCTCTGCCCAGCAAAAGCACCGCCTCACCGAAAATTGGGAATTCATCCGGCAGGACCTGGGCGGTATATGGGAAGCCGTGAGACCCTACAAACCGGGCGACCCAGAAGCGTCGCCCATTTGGGAACCGGTAACCCTTCCGCACTGTTTCAATGCCCACGATGCCGTAGCTCCCGACGTCAACTACTACCAAGGTCCGGGGTGGTACAGGACGAAGCTACGCATCGATAACCCTTATCATCATGGGCGCACATTGCTCCATTTTGAAGGTGCCGGCCAGAAGACGGCCGTGTACATCCATACCCAAAAGGTAGCTGAACACACCGGCGGATATGACGAGTGGACGGTGGATATCACGGACGCCGTAGCGGCCTTCAAAGCCACACCCGCCTTCATCAAGCAGTTCAACGGGCAAATCCCGCTGGTCATCCGTTGCGACAATTCGCGTGACCTGGAATTGATTCCATCTAACCTATCGGATTTCAACGTGTACGGCGGCTTGTACCGTTACCTCAACCTCGTATATGCCCCCCAACTATCCATCGATAAACTATTCGCCACGGCCACAACGGATGCGGCGGGCCGCATCGGCCGCCTCCAGTTGAGTGCCCGCTTGCACAACCCCGACCGGATAGGGGAAACCGTGGTCACCGCGCAGCTTGTCGACCCCAATGGCCGGATAGTGGCTACCCAAGAGCGGACCTTCCCAGCACTGACCGACACGCTGACACTCGACGCCATTACCGTGGAAAATCCCGCACGGTGGTCGCCGGACCGGCCGAATCGGTATACGATCCGCCTGACCTTCTTATCGGGCGGAGACACCTGCACCCATACCGAACGGATCGGCTTCCGGCATTTCGAATTCGCGAAAAAAGGCCCCTTTTACCTCAACGGCAAGCGGCTGTTGCTCCGGGGCACTCACCGCCATGAAGACCACGCAGGTGTAGCCGCAGCCATGACCGAAGACCTGATTTGGCGGGAGATGCATATGATCAAGGAAATGGGTGCCAATTTCATCCGTCTTGGCCATTACCAGCAATCGCGCATCGTGCTGGATGCCTGCGACAGCCTCGGGCTGCTGGTATGGGAAGAAATCCCCTGGTGCCGCGGTGGTTTGGGCGGCGAAGCGTACAAGCAGCAGGCGCGCAGTATGCTCACCAACATGATTGAGCAGCACTACAACCATCCCTCAATCATAATCTGGGGGTTGGGTAACGAGAATGACTGGCCAGGTGACTTCGAGGTGTTCGACCAGCAGCAAATCCGTACCTTCATGGGCGAATTGAATGACCTATCGCACCGGCTCGACCCCACCCGCAAGACGGCCATCCGGCGCTGCGATTTCTGCAAGGATATCGTGGACGTCTACTCGCCCTCCATCTGGGCGGGCTGGTACCGCGGCATCTACACCGATTACAAAACGGCCACGGCCGCCGAGTTTGAACAGGTGGATCATTTCCTCCATGTCGAGTGGGGCGGCGACAGCCACGCCCGGCGCCATTCGGAAAATCCGGACAATGGGCTGTCCGACGTGATGCACAGTACTGCGGCCGACGAACGGGCGGGCGATGCTTCGCTCTTCGGCGGGCCAGCAAGGGTATCGAAAGATGGTGATTGGAGCGAAAGCTATAACTGCAACCTCATCGACTGGCACCTCAAGGAGCAGGAAACCATGCCTTGGCTCACGGGTACGGCCTATTGGATCTTCAAGGATTTCTCCACGCCCATACGGCCGGAAAACCCCGTACCTTACGTCAACCAAAAAGGTGTGGTGGAACGTAACCTCAACAAAAAGGAGGCGTATCACCTTTTCCAATCCTATTGGGCAGAGAAGCCCATGGCGCATATCTATGGCCACAGCTGGTCGGTACGCTGGGGCAATCCCAACGAAGAGAAAATGGTCAAGGTATATTCCAATTGTACCGAAGCCGAGCTGTTTGTCAACGGCAAAAGCCTCGGTGTCCGCAGACGCAACAGCCAGGATTTCCCCGCTGCTGGCCTGCGCTGGATGGTCCTTTTCAAGGAAGGGCCAAACAAACTGGAGGTGGTAGCCAGAAAGGGTGATACCGTGGTGAAAGACAGCGTCACCCAAGTATACCAAACTGCCAAATGGACCAAACCAGCTACCTTAAAACTCGATTTCTTGCATACGAACCTCGACACCCTCACCGTCCAGGCGACAGTGGTGGATGAACAGGGCATCCTTTGCCTTGACGCGGCCAATGTCATCCGGTTTTCGGCCCTCGGCGATGGATACCTGCTGGCCGATCTAGGGACATCCGACGGCTCACGCCAGGTACAGGCCTATAACGGCCGGGCCGTCATCCGGCTGAAACGTACAGGTGACAACATGGCCGTGGCGGCTGCCGCGGAGGGCCTGGAAACTGCCATCCTGCCGATTCCACTCGCCCCAACGGTGCAGCTCATCGAGGCAACCATTACGGAAACGCTCCGGGAGCGCACGTTGATGGATGCCCGATGGGCACTTGGCCAACAGCCCGAAACGGTCACTGCGAGCATCGCCAAGCGCAGCGCGGGTAGCAGGCACGATTTTTACTCCGAGGGCGACTATTGGTGGCCTGATCCCGATAATCCCGACGGTCCCTATATCCGCCGGGATGGCCTCACGAATCCGGATAATTTCGTGGATCACCGCCTGGCCATGATCCGTTTCAGCCGAATTGTAGGCGCTTTGGTATCGGCATGGAAACTGACAGGCGATGAAACATACGTCCACCATGCACTCCAGCATGTTACGGCATGGTTCATCGATCCCGATACCCGCATGAATCCCTCCCTCCGATATGCCCAAGCCATCAAGGGCCATGTCACCGGAAGGGGTATCGGTATCATCGACACCATACACCTCATCGAAGTCGCCCAAGCGCTGCGCATACTGGAAAAAGCGGGCTTGCTCGACAAAAAGACACTTCAAGGCACCAAAAAGTGGTTTGCCGACTACCTTACCTGGCTTACCACCCACCCCTACGGCATCGAGGAAATGAATGCCAAAAACAACCACGGCACCTGCTGGGTGATGCAGGTGGCGGCTTTTGCTTGCTATACGGGAAATACCGAATTGCTGGAGCAATGCGCCGACCGGTACAAATCCGTACTGCTGCCCACCCAAATGGCCGATGATGGCAGCTTCCCGCTCGAAACCGAACGGACCAAACCGTATGGATACTCACTCTTCAACCTTGATGCCATGGCAGCCAGTTGCCACTTGCTGGCTGGGACAGCAAAAGACCTTTGGCATCACGCCACGGCGGATGGCCGTACGATCGGCAAAGGCATCCACCATATGCTCCCGTTCGTGCGGGATAAATCCAAATGGCCGTACGGACAGGATGTAGCGTATTGGGAAGCATGGCCCGTCGCACAACCCTTCCTGTTCTTGGGAGCACTTGCCTTCGGTGACCTGAACTTGCTCAACACGTGGGTATCCCTCGATCACCATCCAACCGAAGACGAAGTGATTCGTAACCTACCGCTAAAGTACCCCATCCTGTGGTTCTGAACATTTTTTACCCTACATTCAACCGATAATTACCCCATCAGGCGCACCTTCGCCCGCTACTTTTGCTCGCTGTAACTAATTTATAAACTCATAAACCTATACAGATGAGCAAACGTTTTACAACGAAGCGAAGCTACGGCTTCCTGATTGCACTGCTGGTTTGTTGGGCAAGCGCCGCTTACCCGAAATCCCAGTTGACCGTGACCGGAAAAATCACCCTCCAGGACGGAACACCCGCCGTAGGGGCCAGCGTGGCCGTCAAGGGCACCAATACTGCCACGGCATCGGATACACAGGGCAATTACCGCATCACCGCCACAGGTGACGGTACCCTTGTATTCACCTTGTTGGGTAGCACCCCACAGGAAATCGCCGTCAACAACCGCACTGTCATCGACGTGACCTTGGAGGACGAGGTGTCTGCCCTTGACGAGGTGGTCGTGGTGGGCTATGGTACCCAGAAGAAGGTCAACCTCAGCGGTGCGGTGGCGCAGGTCAGCGGCGACGCCCTGGTGAACCGGCCCGTGGCCAATGTGACCGGGGCGCTACAGGGCGTACTGCCGGGGGTGACTGTTCTCCGCGGCAGCGGCAAGCCCGGGGCGGAAGGCTACGGTATACGGATACGGGGATTCTCGTCGTCCAACGCTACCAATGCCTTGGTGCTCGTCGACGGCATCCAGATGGACATGAACCTGTTGAACCCCGACGACATCGAGTCCATCTCCGTACTGAAAGACGCATCCGCATCGGCCATCTATGGTGCAAGGGCAGCAGGTGGCGTCGTCCTAATCACCACAAAAAAAGGTGCCGCGGGAAGCACCCGCATCCATTTCAACAGCTATTATGGCATCAATGCCACCGCCCGCCAGCCCCAACGGCTGAACTCATGGGATGAACAGCTATTGATCGACGAGTCGCGCCTCAACGCCACCGGCAACCCCGAATTCAGCGAAGAGCAGATGGAATGGGTGAGCAACCCGAACTTCTCCGTCCGCCCCAATCCCACACAGGACCGTTGGGAATACTTCGGCAACAACAACTGGCTCAAGGAAGGGATGGACAAATACAACGCCATGCAGAACCACACGCTCTCCGCAAGCGGCGGCAACGACAAGATGAACTACCTTGTCTCCGGCAGCTATTACAAGCGGGATGGGGTATTGCGCTACGGACCCGATGACAACTCGAGGTACAACCTCCGGGCCAACATCAACGCCGAACTCAATAAATACCTTAGCGTAGAAGTGGTCGCTGGATACATCGGTTCCATCGTCAATGAAAACGCGTATGGCACGGAGCAAATCATCAACCGCCTGTACCGTAGCCGTGCGCGCCAAAGCCTGTACGTGCCCGACGAGGACATCACGGGACAGCCGTACAACGGCGACCTCCAAATCAATGCCGTGGATATCGAAAAGAATGCCGGACTGGAGCAGCGCATGTACGAGTCGTTCACCGGTCGGCTCAACCTCAAGGTACAAAACCTGGTTAAAGGGCTGACGTTCGACCTCTCCGGCTGGCGCAACCAGGACTACTACGCGATGGAAAACGACAGCCGCACCCTGCTGTGGTATGGCCGGACAACCAATACCGTGCGCTTCCGCATAAACGACCCGAATACCAAAAGCATGGCCAAGAACCGCGGATACCACAACAACCTGCAAGGCGTGCTCACCTACAACCTGTCGCTGGCCGATGCGCACAACTTCACCCTGCTCGGTGGCGCTTCTTTCGAAGAATATCGGAAGGACGAATTTTCGGCTGGCGCGCAATCCATGATCACGAACGATTTCTTCAGCTTCAACTTTGCCGATCCGCTCACCAAGACCAACGGCGATCTGGTCGAAACATGGGCCATGGGATCTTTCTTCGGCCGTTTGAACTATAACTTCCGCGAAAAATACCTCGTTGAGGCTTCCTTCCGCTACGACGGCAGCTCGCGGCTCGCGCCAGAGAACCGCTGGCAGCTCTTCCCCTCCTTTTCCGCGGCATGGCGCCTCGACCAAGAAAACTTCATGCAGGGCCAGTCCGTGCTCTCGGCGCTCAAGCTGCGGGGCTCCTGGGGTCAGTTGGGCAATGGCGCGGTACTGGGCCTGTACGACTACATCGCGCTCTTGACAAGTGGCCTTACGCAAACCAGTAACCTGGTCCTCAATGATATCAGGACACAATATTTCTATCAAAACCAGTTAGCATCTCCGCAGAAAACGTGGGAGACCGTGCAACAGGCCAACATCGGTATCGATGCCGGATTCCTTGGCGACCGCCTCTCGCTGACTGCCGACTACTACGTGAAGCGCAACAAGGATATGCTCGCCCAGTTGAACCTGCCCAATATCATCGGCGTGGCCGTACCTTCCATGAATATCGGCGAACTGAAAAGCTGGGGCTGGGAGTTCGACATCCGGTGGCGCGACCGCATCAACACGTTCAACTACCGCATTGGCTTCAACATCTCCGACAACCAAAATGAACTGGTGCGCTACGATGGCCGCAACTCCATCGGCAACGGCGGGGTGGTGGAACTGCTAGAAGGCTATCCGCTAAACAGTGTCTGGGGCTACCGCACCGATGGCTTCTTCCAGTCGCAGGAAGAATACGATGCGTATAAACAACAGGTAACCACGCCGTTTTTCCCCGGCAATGCCGGGGCCGGCGACATCAAGTACCTCGATCTGGATGGCGATGGCAGCATCAATGCGGGCGAAGGAACGCCGGAAAACCCGGGTGACCTCGTTTACCTCGGCACCACCAACGCCCGATATACCTATGGATTCGACCTGGGCTTCGATTGGAAGAACTTCGACTTTTCCGTGTTTTTCCAGGGTGCTGCAAACCGCCGCTTCCTCATCAGCGAAGGTACGCTGTCGCCCATGCTGGGCACGGCCGATATGCCGTGGACCATTCACATGGACCGATGGACGCCCGAAAATCCCGACGCCTACTTCCCGCGCATGTACCAGACGAGTGCCCACAACTACCGCTCCTCCGACCGGTGGGCACAGAACGGGAACTACCTCCGACTGAAAAACCTGCAACTGGGCTATACCATCCCCTTCCGGTCCAGCCATATCCAGCGGCTGCGGGTGTATTTCTCCGGTCAGGACCTGTGGGAGGCTACGGACGTGATGAGCGTGTTTGACCCCGAAGTAGGCAACAATGTCGGTGCCACCACCTATCCGTTCTACCGCTCGTATTCCTTTGGCTTGAATGTCACCTTTTAACCCGAACAATCATGAAAAATACTCATAAGACCAACATCCTGATCAAGCTGGCCCTGCTCTGCTTGGTAGGCATCGCAGGCAGTTGCAGCCTGGACCGCTTTCCGGAAACCCAATTCAGCGATGTGGATTTCTGGAATACGGAATCCGATCTGATCAACGCTGCCAACCGGCATTACCAATTGCTGGTCGGCTTCCAGTTGGACGCGCGCGGCGATGACAATGTCAACCAGACGGCCAACAGCGTCAGCAACGGCACACGCACTATCCCCAACACCAGCGGCGACTGGAACAATCCCTACCGGGATATTTTCACCGCCAACAACATCCTTGAAAAAGGGGGCAAGGCGCAGGTTTCCGACGAGATTAAGAACCGCTATTTCGGCGAAGCCCGCTTTTTCAGGGCCTATGCCTATTTCAGTCTGGTACAGAAATACGGCGATGTGCCCCTTATCCTGAAAACGCTGGATACCGATTCGCCGGAACTGACGATGCCGCGTACGCCGAAGGCAGAAGTCATCCAAGCCGTCTATGACGACCTGGATTTTGCAGCCCAGTGGTTGCCCAGCCGCCAGCAATTGCCCACTGCGCAATATGGCCGTGTCACCAAAAGCAGTGCCTTGGCACTCAAAGCCCGGGTGGCCCTGTATGTGGGTACCCGAGCCAAATTCCACGGCGATGGCGATTGGCAACCGCACTTGAACATCGCCGTACAGGCCGCACAAGCGGTCATGGCGCAGGGCCATCAGCTGTATCCGACGTACGACGGGCTCTTCCAGCATGAGGCCGAAGGCCCTGCCAATACCGAGAATATTTTCGTGAAAACCTACGGCGTAAGCCCATCCAACCTCATCGTGGGCCACAATTACTCTCGCGACATGGAAAACGGCCGGAATGCCCCCACGCGCAACCTCGTGCGCCAGTACCTGTATGCCGATGGCCTGCCAGCATTCGACGGCCAGAACCAACCGTCGGCCACACGATCGGCCTTTTTTGTGGAAGAAGGCGACGAAGACAGTTACAATGCTGTTTTTGAAAACCGCGATCCCCGACTGGCCATGACGCTCTTCCAAGCCAGAGAGGAGGCCTATAAAGGCCCATGGGTGCCTACCACCACCCTCGGCTCACGCTCAGCCTACGCTGCCAAAAAGGGGTTCAACCTCTTCGATTGGCAGACCAACAATGCGGGCACGGTGGATAAAATCCTCATCCGCTACGGCGAGGTGCTCCTCACCTATGCGGAGGCAAAATACGAGTTGGATGGTGCCATCAGCGATGCCGATCTCGACCTTACCGTCAACGCGCTGCGGCAGCGGGCCGGCTTTGAAACACGGCTGACCAATGCCTTTGCCGAGGCCAACAACCTGGACATCCGGGAGGAAATCCGGCGGGAGCGGACAGTGGAACTCGCGCTGGAAGGATTCCGCTATGACGACCTCATCCGCTGGAAAACCGCCGAAGTCCATTTGGCCGGCCAGTTGCTCGGTGCAAAATTCGATGCGGACGACTGGGTCGGGGCCGATCCATCCACCTTGAACATCAACAGCGATGGCGTACTCATCGTGGAAGACACGAACGTACGGTCATTTAACCCCGGCCGGGACTACCTCTACCCCATTCCATTCAACGAAATCACCTTGAGCGGCGGCAGCGTCGTCCAGAACCCCAATTGGCAATAACGATAAATTTGACGAACAATGAAGACGCAATACTTATTGATTACGATCGCCCTGTTGTTCAGCGGGCTATTTTTCGCCTGCGAGGACAAGAGTTATCCTGCCGGGCTGCCGGAATACGAGCATCACTATTACATCGTGTATGTGCCCAACAACAACAGCGGTATCACCGCAAGCAGGAGCCAGACCGGACTGGTCAAATTCCCGGTCCAATTCTATTCCGAATTCACCCGAAGCTACGATGCCGTAGCCCACTATTCGGTCGTCACGCCCGATGTACCCAATCCGGCTGTCCCTGGCGAAGACTTCCAAATCGTAGACCGCAATGGGAATGCCCTCCAGCCGGACAATAACGGCAAGTATTCGATGGTGTTCCCACAGGCCATAAAAGCCAAGGATACCGTGTACGTGAAGCTGCTCAATAACCCCGAGCCGGGAATACGCGTGGTGGAGATCAACTTCGAGGACCACATCACGCCAGACTACCGCGTGGATATCTTCTCCACGGCGTTCCGGCGAACGTTGACTATTGAATAGACGGTTATCCCTTGTTCCACCCCTGGTGCCGTCCAGGAAACCGGGGTGGAACTGGTCATCCGCTTGGGTGAGGTGCGGGTGGCCACCTCGCTTGGCAAAACCGAGGACGCGGCCACCGAAGAGAAACAGTTGGAATAAACCGATTAATTTTCGATATTGCAGTTGCAATTATTACCTATTGAGCGATCATGCATCGATTTGTCCTACCGCTAATATTGACCGTGATGGCGACCTGGCTTGTGATCACGGCTTTCGGACAGGATTCCGAAAAACCCGTGAAATTCACGCGTATCGGCTTGCGGGAAGGATTGTCGCAGAGCAGCGTATTCTCGCTTTGCCAAGACTACCTTGGTTTCATGTGGGTCGGCACGAGGGATGGGCTGAACCGCTATGACGCACGCAAATTCGTCACCTACCGCAATATGCCTTCCGACAGCACATCGCTTACGGACAACTACATCCTTTCGCTGCTCGAAGACCGCAAAAAGCGGCTGTGGGTAGGTACCAGTTCAGGCATCAACCTATACGATCGGCAACTCGATCGTTTCCACCGTTTCCCGTTGGCCAACAACCAATCGGGTAATATCCAGTCCGAACCCATTGTGTCGGCGATTGCGGAAGACCGTCAAGGACGGGTATGGTTCGCGACCTCGCAGGGATTGTACTGCTTGGACGAACAAGTCAATCCTAGGCAGCTTACCTTGGTGTTCGACGCTACGATGTACAGCGAGCAACAGGTGCCGTTGGGCTGCAACAACGTGCAGTCATTCCATGAGGACCGCAAAGGTAATATTTGGCTCAGTACGGTCAACGGTGTACTGGTATTCGATCCCTACCGGGCTGAATCCAGGCTACGGTTGACCCGGCATTTCCGGCAGCGTCCCGGCGAACTGAACAGCGACGATGTGCGCGTGGTGCAGGAAATAGGCGACGGCATCTTTTGGTTCGGCACCAAGGAGGGCGGCATCAATGTGTACAACGAACGCACCGGCAGGTTCGATTACTTGGTCCACCAGCCCCAAACCGGTGGCAGATCGCTGGCCAACAACGATGTGCGATCCATCATCAAGGATCGCTTCGGCGGTTATTGGATAGGCACCATCAACGGCCTCAATTACTATACCGAAAAAGATGGCTTCCTGACCTATACCGCCAACGATTACGACCAGTTTTCATTGAGCAACAATTCCATCAGGCCGATTTTCCAAGACAAGCGGGGATCGGTATGGGTAGGCACCTATTACGGTGGGGTATGTGTCTATGACCGGCATATCCCCATCTTCCGGAACTATGCGCACAGCCCTTACGTGAGCAGCCTGAGCTACAACGTGGTGAGCGGTATCCTGGAAGACAGCGACAAGCACCTGTGGGTGGGCACCGAGGGTGGCGGACTGAATTACATGGACCGTTCCGGCCACGTAATCCGCCATTTCAAGCACGACCCCAAAAATCCAGGCTCACTGAGCCACAACCATGTGAAGTCGCTCCACCTTGACCACGGGGGGAATCTGTGGGTGGGTACCTACAACGGCGGGCTAAACTTGTTGAAAAAGGGGTCACACGTATTCCAGCATGTAAAGCATGACCCGTTGGTTTCCCACTCGCTTTCCAACAACAATGTCTATGTCGTCAGGGAAGACGAGGCGGGCAACATGTGGTTCGGCACCTACGGCGGTGGGCTCAACCTCAAGCAACCAGGATCCGCTATGCATTTCGAAAGTTACCGTGCTGGCAAAACGGGCCGCTACCACCTCAGTTCGGATTTGGTGCGTACCGTCTTTATCGATAGCCGCAATAACCTATGGGTAGGCACCGAGGACGGGCTCAACCTCAAGCGTGCCGGAACGGATCAGTTCGACGTATTCCGGTTTTCGCTGGACAATCCCAGAAGCATCAGCGGCGACATCATCATCAGCATCTTTGAAGACAGCCAGCACCGGATATGGTTCGGTACGTACAAGAACGGATTGAACCGATACCATTACGATACCAATACATTCAGCCGGATTACCGAACACGATGGGTTGCCCGGCAACAACATCTTTGGCATACTGGAAGACGCGGGGAAACTATGGCTGAGCACCAACAACGGCATCTGCTCCGTTGACCCCGAGACAGGTGCCATCAAATCCTACAACACCAAAGATGGTATCGGTGGCAACGAATTTTCTATCGGTGCCTATTGCAAGACTACCGACGGCGAGTTGATCTTCGGCGGCACGCACGGGCTCACGTGCTTCGATCCGAAGGATTTCAGCTCAAGCGCCTATGTGCCGCCGGTGGTATTCACCGATTTCCGGCTGTTCAACGAATCCGTGATCCCCGGCAGCGATGGGGTATTGGATAAGCCGATCTCGATGACCGATACCGTCATACTCAGCCATGCCCAAAACATCTTTACCGTGGAGTTCTCGGCCATCAACTACGTGTTGCCCGAGAAGAACAGGTACGCATACCGCCTGGACGGACTGGAAAACCAATGGAACTATGTCACCAATCCATCAGCTACCTATACCAACCTCCATGCCGGTACGTACACCCTCCTGGCCAAAGGTTCGAGCAACGATGGCATCTGGAACGAAATCCCCGCTGCATTGACCATCAAGATATTGCCGCCACCGTGGAAAACGTGGTGGGCATACCTGATCTATGTCGCATTGGTTGCAACCGGCATCTACATGATCATCCGGTTTACCAAAATCCGAAGCCGCTTGGAACACGAGCTGCAACTGGAACACCTGGAAAACGAACGGCAACGTGAAATCAATGAAATCAAGCTCAACTTTTTCACCAGCATCTCCCACGAATTCCGTACGCCCCTTACCCTGATCCTCGCTCCGGTGCAGCATCTGCTGGCCAATACCAAGCTGGAAGAAAATGCCCGGGCGATGATGACGACCGTAAAAAACAATTCCCTGCGATTGCTCAACCTCGTCAATCAATTACTTGATTTTAGGAAGCAGGAGAGCGGCAATTTCCAACTATCGGTAGTGTCCCACGATTTCGTGGCGTTCATCGACCGGATAGCCCTCGAATTCGGGCACTATGCCGAAGAACAACATATCCACTTTGAATACAGCAAGCCGGCAGCGCCGGTCGACGTATGGTTCGATGCCGATCAATTGGAAAAAGTGGTTTACAACCTGCTTTCCAATGCCTTCAAATTTGCACCCGTAGGCGGCAGTGTGCGGCTCACGGTCGAAAAAATAAAGCCTTCGGCAACCCACGCCCTTGGATCCGCCATCATCCGGGTATGGGACAATGGACCAGGTATTCCCGACGACAAACTGGAATCCATCTTTGAGTTTTACTACCAGCTCCACACCGCCAGCGAAAAAAATCGGGGGATTCTGGGGTCCGGAATCGGGCTGGCATTGGCCAAAAGCCTGACGGAAATGCACGGCGGCGAAATCACGGCCGAAAGCTACCACGGTGAAGACAAACCGACGTACACCTGCTTTACCGTCATGTTGCCACTCGGCAATCGGCATTTCGACACCAAGTATCTGGCTTCCTATCAACCGGACACGATGGATCATATCATCGTTGCCAATCGACCGCCGGAACCGGCCACTACCTTGCACCGAGCGGACGATGCGGATATACCACCCGATGCGAATCGTCCACTCATCCTCATCGTCGAAGACAACGCGGAAATCCGGGAAATCATCGCTAAAACCCTACATGGCGATTACACCGTGCTGGAGGCCGCTGATGGGCTGGAAGGCTGGCACCTGGTCAAGTCGCGGCTGCCCGACCTCGTCATCACCGATATCATGATGCCAGAGGCCGACGGCATGGCATTGCTGAAGAACATCAAGCAAAGCGTCGCTACCGACCATATCCCCGTACTGTTGCTTACGGCACGTTCTTCCGTGGAAAATGTCATCACGGGGCTGCAGTCCGGCAGCGACGACTACATCACCAAACCTTTCCATCCAGACGTCCTCACGCTCAAGATACGCAACATCCTGGCCGCCCGCGAGCGCTTCCGCAAAAAATTTATCCGGGATTATGTGCTCGCCCCGCAACAGGCGGCCGAGGGTCCGTCCGCCGATCAGCAGTTTCTCCAGAAAGTAATCCGGATCATCGAAGAAAACCTCACAGAAACCCAATTCAATGTCGGCATGTTGGCCGGTGAACTGGGCATGAGCCGCCCGGTCTTATACCGCAAACTCAAGCAGCTGACCGACCTCAGCGTCATTGAATTGATCAACATGATGCGGCTCCGCAAAGCCGCCCAACTGCTGGCACAGAGCGACCTCCCGGTCAGCCAGGTGGCATATCACGTAGGCTTCAGCGACCCGAAATATTTCGGAAAGTCATTCAAGAATCATTTCGGAAAGTCACCCAGTGAATATGCGGCATTGGATACAATGACCCAAAAGGGCTTGCTGGCACAAGAGTTCCAGCTATAAGTGAAGAGCAGCGGCCAACTGCTGACGATTGCATCCGTTTGAACCCGTAACACCAAACAAATCTTAACACATGCAAATGAAGTAAAAGCGGTAACCCACCTGTTTGCGGAATGTCAGATTATATGGAGCCTCATGCGGCAGGTGCCGGGAATTTCAATATTAATCCCTAACTTTGCCTTATGATCGAACTTCCCGTCATCCCTGCGCACCAGTTGCAACGTAAGCCGGATTGGTTGCGCGTGAAACTACCTGTAGGCAAGGAATACAGGCATGTGCGCAGCTTGGTGGATGAGCATAAGCTCCATACCATCTGCGAGAGCGGCAATTGCCCCAATATGGGCGAATGCTGGGGAGCGGGCACGGCTACCTTCATGATCCTGGGCAACATCTGTACGCGTTCCTGCTCCTTCTGCGCAGTGGCCACGGGGCGGCCGTTGGCCGTGGATTGGGACGAGCCCAACCGGGTAGCCCGGTCGGTGAAACTCATGCAGGTGAAGCATTGCGTGATCACTTCGGTGGACCGCGATGACCTGAAGGACGGCGGCTCCACCGTCTGGGCGGAAACCGTGAATGCCATCCGCCGCGAAAGCCCGGAAACCACGTTGGAAACGCTTATCCCTGACTTCAAGGGTATCTGGGAAAACCTCGATCGTGTATTGGCCGTGCGCCCGGAAGTCGTATCCCACAACTTGGAGACCGTGCGCCGCCTTACCCGTGAAGTGCGCATACAGGCCAAATACGACCGCAGCTTGGAATGCCTGCGCCGCATCTCCGCCGCTGGGCTACGCACCAAGTCTGGCATCATGCTCGGTTTCGGCGAGACCGAAGCCGACGTCATCGAAGCCATGACCGACCTCTACGAGGCAGGGGTGCACATCCTCACCCTCGGCCAGTACCTCCAACCCACCAAGGCACACCATCCCGTGGTGGAATGGGTTACGCCCGATCAATTCAAATACTATCAAGAGATTGGCATGCGCATGGGCTTCAAATACGTGGAAAGCGGCCCGTTGGTCCGTTCTTCCTACCACGCCGAGAAGCATTTGTTTGATATGCAGTAGGCTGCTATTGCATGGAGACCCAAGAAGCATTTATCCAGACACCGCTCGGCATCACCGCCATCAAAGGCGACGAAAACGGCTTAAGTTCCGTTTCGGTGCTGGACACCAAGACGGTTGAGCCTTCAGCGACCCTCCCCGACTGCTTGATGCCCGCCGCGGTGCAGTTGCAGGAGTATTTCGCACATCGGCGAACAGCCTTCGACCTCCGACTAAACATCAAAGGGACGGACTTCCAGAAAAGCGTCTGGCTGGAACTGCTCCATATTCCCTATGGAAAGACCATCTCCTACCTCGAACTGGCCAGACGGCTGGGCGACGTGAAATCCATCAGGGCCGCAGCGGCCGCTAATGGCCAAAACCCATTTTGGATTGTCATACCCTGCCATCGGGTCATCGGCAGCGACGGATCGCTGACCGGTTATGCCGGTGGCCTTTGGCGTAAAAAATGGCTGCTTGAACACGAAAGCCCCTACAAGCAGCAAGCGCTGTTCTGATACAATAAAAAATTTTTTTGATTGTAAAAGTTAGGAATCCTAACTATATTTACCCCCGGCGATATTGCCGTTAACCATTTTAATTTCTTGAGTCATGAGCAAATCCATTTTTTATCATGCCGGCTGTCCGGTCTGCGTAAGTGCAGAACAGGACATCATCAGCCTTATCGGCCCTGCCAATGTCGAGGTCGTCCATATCGGCGAAGACAAATCCCGCATCGCCGAGGCCGAAAATGCAGGGGTGAAATCCGTCCCGGCATTGGTGACGCCCAACGGACATGTATTGCACATCAATTTCGGTGCTTCCATGGCCGAGGTAAAAGGTTAAAAATTTGCCCCACATAGTTAGGAATCCTATCTTTGTGGGGCATTTATAACACCGAATCCATGGAAAAATCGCCTTTCGACCTGTTTCATCAAAACCAAAGCGTGGACGGCAAACTCATTGCCGCCTTGGAACGCGTTTCCCAGGCATTCCGGGTGTTACTTTGGAACGAAAGCAAGGAATTTTCACTCAGTCCCATCCAAGTGCAGGTGCTTATCTTTTTGCTCCACCATACCGAAGAAAAAAGAAAGGTCAGCTACCTGGCCAATGAATTCAACATGACCAAGGCCACAATCAGCGATACCATCAAAACGCTGGAACAAAAGGGACTGATTTCCAAGGCTTATGCGCCGCACGACAGCAGAAGCTACACCATCCAGCTGTCACCAAAGGGAAGGGAAATCGCGGGGCAGACGGCATTGTTCACCAAGGAGCTCCAGGCTCCCATCGATAGGCTGCATCCTGACGACAAGGAAAACCTCCTGCTGAGTTTACTCCACATCATCCGCCACCTCAACCAAGCGGGGATCATCACGATACAGCGGATGTGCTTTACCTGTGCTTATTACCGTTCCGGTCGTGACGGAGAACCTCATTTCTGTCGGCTTTTGAACAAACCCCTGGAACGAAGGGACTTGCGCGTAGATTGTCCGGAACACACCTTCATAGGATGAATCTTGTTCCTACGGACGGAAGGTGCATCACTCGAGCATACCACAGTACACGCTGTCGGAGATTTCATCGCGCATGGTATGCCGGAAAGCGGCGTACACGTGCACCGGGTTTTCCATGAAGCGCAACAGCTTTACCTCCAGCACCTCCATCTGTTCGCGCCGTTCGGCACCCATCTGCCGGAAATAGCGAAATGAATAGCCGTCATACAGCAGCACCATCAACCGGTCGGTCAAGCCGACCCGACCCGATTGCTCCCAACGGAGGGTCAGCCGATCGCCTTCGCGCTCCACCGTGCAGTTAAGCGGGGGTTCCAACTTCCCTCGGGAAATCAATACTTTCGCCGGATTAACAAACGGCTTCCGCTCATCATCCAGCTCGACTGCATTTTTCCGAACATAGGATTGTGCCAATTGGAATGCCCCGACCCGGCTGCCCGGAGGTGCTTCGCGCTGGTATCCGAATTTCACAAACGGGTTAATCGGGCCCAAAAACTCGGAAACGACTTTCATCTTCGCTTGGTTCAGCAGTTCCAGTTCAGAGAACGGCTTGGTACGTCGGCCCACCGAACGCATCACCGGCTGTCCGTTGAGTTCGTAGCCGATGATCGATCCCACCTTTCCACTGAACGGCCCATTGATGCCTTGCTTCGCTATTGCCATGGTCAATCTATTTTAGTTCAAGACTGGTTCTCTACTTATTCAGGTTAAATATACGGTTAAAAAATTAAAAACATAGTATTTATAGGGAGTTAATAAAGGATAAACCTTTATTAACCCTATGTTAAGCCCCTGTTAATACTATGTTTAACCTTTATTTAAATGGAACAATACCTAACCGAGTCTCGAATAATACCAGACGATGTCGAAAAACCGATAGTGGCTCAGGAAGTAAAAAATGAATATAATCGCTAACTTCACCCTTCAAAATAAAGGACGATGCCCACCATACCTCCACTCAAAATACTCAAAGCTTCTGCAGGGTCCGGCAAGACCTTCAACCTCACGGCACACTACCTTTCATTGCTGTTTTCGGGTGAAAACAAGTACCGGGAGATTCTCGCCATCACCTTCACCAACAAAGCGACAGCCGAGATGAAAGGCCGTATCCTGAAGGTACTGGAGATGATGGCTACGGGGGATGGTCTGCAGCACGATGCCGCTACCGGCTACCGTGAAATCCTGCTGGAGGCTTACCCGCAGTGGGATGCTGTCACCTTGCGGCAACGCGCGGCGGAGGTGTACCGAAAAATCCTGCACGACTACAGCCGCTTTGCTGTCAGTACCATCGACGGCTTCACGCAGAAAGTCATCCGCGGCTTCACCTTCGAACTGGGCATAGACGCCGGATACAAATTGGAAATGAATATCCGCAAGGTAAAAGCAGACCTCGTGCTACGCCTCAACCGGCTGCTGGACGAGCGGCCGGACCTGCTGCAATGGATCATGGACTATGCGCAGGCGCGGATAGACCGGGATGAGAACTGGAACTACCGTTGGGCGCTGAATGACCTCGCTTCGGAAATCTTCAAGGAGGACTTCCAGGATTTCGACAAGGCCGTGTCCGATATCCCCGAGCAGGAACTGTTCGCCAGCCTCGACAGCTACTGCAAGGAAAGCATCCAACAGTTTGAAACGGCCTTCGAGCAGTTGCTCAAAACGGCTGCCGACACCGTTGCTTCCTCCGGGGTGGACGTGATGGACCTGGCGGGGAAATCACGCAACCAACTGGGCAAGCTGGGCAGCCTCTCCGCCCAAAACCCGCATGACGTGATCAAAAAGCTGGAGAAATACATCCATGCGCCGGACGAGTGGCAGAAAGGCGGGCTGGTTGGCCAAATGGCCTCGCTATATCAGGCATTGAATCCGTTGCTGGAACGGCTGTATAACCTATACATCGAGCGAAGCGCGGATTACTACCTCGCCAGGGCCATCGACGAGAATCTCTACTACCTGCGCTTGCTCAAGGAGATGAGCTCCTTGCTCGCCGAATGGCGCAGGGACAACGGTGCGCAGCTCATCAGCGACGCCCAGATCTTGCTCAACAACATCGGCATCAACGAGTCGGGCGACCCCACCTTCATCTGGGAGAAAACAGGCAACCGCTTCCGGCATTTCCTCTTCGACGAGTTTCAGGATACCTCGCGGAAGCAGTGGGACAACCTGCGTCCGCTGCTTATCAACGCCATGGGCAACGCCACCGGAAAACGGAGCGAGCACCTCATCGTGGGCGACGTGAAGCAAAGCATCTACCGCTGGCGCAACGGCGACTGGCGCATCCTGCTGGACCGCGCGGAGCGGCAAGTCGGGGAGGCATTCCACACGGCGGACACGTCGCAACTCATCCAGCATGCAACGCTGGAAGTGAACTACCGCAGCCATGAAAACATCGTAGCCTTCAACAACGGGGTTTTCGACCGCGCACCCCGATGGCTGCAACAGCGCTTGAACGACCGGATACTGGCCGAGCTAGGCGAAGAAGGCTACGAACATTGGTGGAAACCTTCCGGCAACCACGACACCATCATCCGGGCATACCGCGACAGCCGGCAGCAATTGCCCGCTTCCGCGAAGCAGAAAGGCGGCAGGGTGCAGGTGGATTTCATCGATGTAGCGAGCAACAATCACCGTGCTAGCGCGGTGAAGGAGGAAGCACTCGACCGCTTGGCCGACACGCTCATCGGATGGATATCTTCGGGTACCTATCATCCCGGCCAGGTCGGCATCCTCGTACGCACCAACAACGAAGCCCGCGAAGTCATCCAATACCTGCTCGACCGGCAACGGGAATCCGCCGTAGCATTCGACGTCATCTCGGGCGATGCGCTGGCGCTGACCAGCCATCCGGCCATCCGGCTGCTAATCGACACCCTGCACGCGCTGGTGGGCAGGATGCCAGACGCCGCACTGTATGTGGCCAATTGCATCCACCTGCACAGCCAACTGCTGCACCGTGGGGAGACCATCCTGCCCGATGATTGGGTACGAGTAAGCACCTGCAAGCCCACCGAGCTAGCCGGATTGCTTCCGGAGCCGCTCTGCAGCAATTGGGAAACCTGGTCCCAACTGCCGCTGGCCGAACTCGTCGAGTCGCTTATCGTCGCCTACGGGCTCCAAACGAACGAAGAAAGCCTTCCCTACCTCCTGGCTTTCCGCGACCTCGTCGCCGCCTTCACGGCCAACGGCGAGCGCGGGATACCGGCATTCCTGACCTATTGGGCGGAAGAAGGCATCGACCGGGCATTGCCCGCCGCCGACGGGACGGATGCCGTGGAAGTGCTTACCATCCACAAGTCCAAGGGCTTGGCATTCGATGTGGTCATGATACCGTTTTGCAGTTGGCCCATCGATGGGCGTACCAACGGCAATTTCTGGGTGAACACCGAGGATACGCCCTATGCCCTCCTGCGCAAAACACCGGTGAAATACAAAAGCGACCTCGCCAAGTCGCGCCTCTACAAAGCGTATTTCGAGGAGATGCTCTTCAACTATATGGATGCCCTCAATACGCTCTATGTGGCGACCACGCGTACACGCAAGCACCTGTACATCACCGCACCCGGCAAAAAAGGGGACGGGGAAATCAGTTCGTTGCTTGCCGGCGACCTGCTGCTGGAAGTGCTGCCCGACATTGCCGATGAGTTGAACGTTACTTTCCATGGCGGTATCCTATTGGGAGACGGTACGGATATGGATACGCCCAAGGAGCAAAAGCCAGCGCCAATCGGCTGGTCATTCAACCATTACCCCGCCTCCACCCGGATGAAGGAAGAGTTGGCCCGCCCGGAAATACAGGGTGAACTGGACATCGTGCGGTTGGATGCTGCCAAGCGCCACGGTCAGTTGCTCCACGAACTGATGGCCGAGACAGCTTCCGCGGATGAGCTGGATGCCCGATTGGATACCTTGCAGGCACAGGGTATACTTCGTGAAGAAGAACGGGCAGACGTGCTGGCGCTCGCCTTGAACACCTGGAACCACCCGCAGTTGGCACAATGGTTCAGCGGTGATTACGAGCACTGGAATGAACGGAGCATCATCTTGCCCAGCGGGCGGACACTGCGCCCGGACAAGGTGCTGGTGCGCCCCGGTGAGACCATCGTGCTGGACTTCAAATTCACGCAGCACGAAGACGAAACCCACCTCAAGCAGGTGACGGATTATCAGTTGATCCTCCGTGAAATGGGCTTGCCGAACGTGAAGGGTTATGTATATTACGGAGCGTTAAAGAAATTGGTAGCCGTATGAGAACCGATCCATTCCTCCGACAAGTTGCAGTTGATTTACTGGCCCGGTTCGGTGACGACCTGAAGGATGTGGCCGTGGTGTTGACCAACAAGCGTCCCATCGTATTCCTGCGAAAGCACCTGGCCGACCTGTCGGGCAAGCCGCTGTGGAGTCCCTCATTTTTCACCATACAGGAGTTTCTCCGCCAATCGGCCGCTGTGCCAGAGGCAAGTCCACTCACCCAGTTTTTCATCCTGCACCGGCTGCACAATGCACTGCTCCGCGAAGAGGGCCGGCCGGAGGAAACACCGGATGAGTTTTACCCGCTGGCAGAAACCATCCTGAGCGATTTTGCCCAACTGGATTATGACCTGGTGGCACCGGAGGAAGTCTATGCCGAGCTACGCGATATGGCCTTGCTCCAACAGCGCTTTCCCCACCTGTCGGCCGATCAGCAACGCTTCATGCGCCAGTTTTGGGAATCGTTTTCCGTGGGCAAACAGACGGCTATCCAGCAGAAATTCCTCCAGCTGTGGGGGCGTTTGCCCACGCTTTACCAACGGTTCAAAGCCGAGCTGGCACGGCAGAAGCTGACCACCACAGCAAGCAGCTATCGCAATCTTGCGGAAAGCCGCGCGGACCATCCCGACTTTATATCGGTATACCAGCGCGTGGCGTTCGTGGGCTTCAACGCGCTCAACCGGTGTGAAGTGAAACTCTTCACGCAATGGCAGGAAGCCGGGAAAGCACTTTTCTACTTCGACGCGGACAGCTATTACCTCAACGACGACCTGCAGGAGGCAGGGCTTTTCCTCCGGAAAAATGTCGCCCAGTACGGGCTACGCAATGCCTTGGGGGAATTTCCTGCAGCGTTGGGTTCGAAAACCAATCGTATCGAGTTGATTGCCGCTTCTGGCAAAGTAGCGCAAGCCAAGTTATTGCCGACCCTGCTGGAAGACCGGCCTGCCGACCGGGAGGCTCCGACGAGTACGGCCATCATCCTGGCCGACGAGAGCCTCTTGGTGCCGGTGCTGCAAAGCCTGCCCGACGGATTCGATTTCAACGTGACCATGGGTTATCCGTTGACGCAATCCACGCTCTTCGGATACCTTGACGGATGGCTGGGTGTCCAGCAGCAATTGGCTGCTAATCAGGGCCGGTCCGTGCATCACCTCGACGTGGAGGCTATCCTCGCCCATCCGCTCAGCGGCGTACGGCCGGGAGAACGGCAAGCACTTCAGGAGAAAATCAACACCAATGAATGGCTGGAAGTACCTGCTGCGGAATTGTTGCTGAAGTCGGGCAGCTATCCCGCATTTTTCATTCCACGTACCGGCAATGAGGCTGTCCTCCAAGCATTGCATGCCCTGCTGGACGGGGTGCTGGAATACCGTCGGCATTCCCATAGCCTCCGGCATATCGAGGCGGTGCTCATCCTTGCCGTCAAGAAGGCCCTCAACCTGCTGCAGGAGGGGCTAATCCACTATCCCGAGCTGTCGATGCCTTTCCTTTGCGCGCTGATCCGGAAAGCGCTTCAAGGGATATCGGCACCCATTGAAGGGGAGCCGCTGAGGGGTGTCCAGATCATGGGGTTGCTGGAAAGCCGCTGCCTCGACTTTGACGAGGTGTACATCATCGGGGCCAACGAAGGGGCGTTGCCCAAGATCACGGTGGCGCCGACCTTCATCCCCGACTCCATCCGGCGCGCCCATGGCCTGCCCGTACTGGAAAACCAAGACGCCCTGTCGGCATACCTGTTTTACCGCCTGCTGCAGTACCCCCAGCACATCACGGTCGTGTACAATGCCGTGGTAGACGACAGCAACAGTGGCGAGGTAAGCCGGTTCGTCCGCCAGTTGGTATTCGAAAGCCGGTTTACTTTCCAGCAACGCAGCCAGCAGCAACCCATCAAGACCGTCCCTGCGTCGCCGTCGCTCAGCTTGCCCAAAACCGGCGTGGTATGGCGCAGCCTGAGCCGATATTTGGATGACACTGACCCAAACCGCCCGAAATTATCGGCATCGGCGCTGACCACCTACCTACAATCGCCTGTCCTGTTTTTCTTCAAATACATTGCCGGCATCAAGGAGCCCCCCAAGATAACCGAGGAGTTTGAAATGAACCGGCTGGGCACCGTTGTACACCAAGCGATGCAAGACACCTACGAACAACTGAAAGCGGAAAACGACACCATCACCGCCCAAAGCATCCGTCAGAAAATCAAGGTGCTGCCGGAAATCTGCTTACAGGCACTGTCAAAGGAGCTATACGGAGAGGCTGGAAAGATACAGACGCCCAACAGCATGCAGCGCATCCTGCTCAAGGTGGCCGAGGAATACGCTGCGGTGTTCCTGCACTACGATGCCGCGCATGTAGCCCCGCTGCGCATCGTGGAACTGGAAAACGAACGGGACTATTCCATGGCATTTCCCATTGCAGTGCAGGGCGAAACCCGGACGGTCATGCTCTATGGCATCATCGACCGGGTGGACGAGGTGAACGGCAAGACGCGCATCGTGGACTACAAGACCGGTCGTGATGAGGTCAGGTTCCATGGGCTGGAAACCTTATTTGCGCCAGCGTCGGCCAAGAGCAACAAAGCGATGATCCAGACCTTGTTTTATACCCATGTGTATGAGCAGGTGACGGGCAAGCGTGGGGTGGAGCCCAACCTTTATATCGCCCGCAGGCTCCGCAAGGAGGGTCCCTTGTTTTACATGGGTGGGCGCGGCGGGTTCGTTGCCGAGGGAGTAGGCCTGGAGGATATCAAGGAAAGGTTCGAGGCATTCCTGCGGCAGACGCTGGAAGAACTGTTCAACCCCGAGGTACCTTTCCGGCACAATCCCGATGCAGTACTGTATCCCAATGAGCCTTACATAGAATTTTTAGGCCAAGCCTTGCCTGTTGACGAGGAAGGCTAAGAAAGGACTTTTGCTTGCGCGATTGCCAATTGCTGCGCGACTTTCCCCGCGATTTCCAGAAAGGCCTCGGCCGCTGGATTATCGTCGTCCATCATCACGGGCAGCCCATTGTCGCCGGAATCACTGATGCTTTTAACCAAAGGGATTTCCCCAAGGAAGGGGGCGTTGAATCGTTCGGCCAGGCGCTTGCCACCATCTTTGCCGAAGATATAGTATTTGTGATCCGGCAACTCCGCAGGTGTGAAATAGGCCATATTTTCCACTACACCAAGCAAGGGGATGTTGATGGAATCCATCAGGAACATACCGATGCCCCGCACGGCATCGGCCAGCGCCACGTTTTGGGGGGTGGTCACCACAATCGCCCCTGAGATGGGAAACCCTTGGGCCACCGTGATATGCACATCACCAGTGCCGGGTGGCAAATCCACCACCAGATAGTCCAATTCGCCCCAATCAGCGTCATTAAACAATTGCTTGACGGCCGTACTCACCATGGGGCCGCGCCAGGGGACCGGTTGATTGGGGTCCGTAAAGAATCCGATGGACAGCAATTTCAGGCCGAACTTTTCTATCGGCTCGATTTTTGCCTTTCCGTTGTCGGTCTTGGCAGCTTTGGGGCGTGCCCCCTCCAGCCCGAACATGATGGGCAGCGACGGGCCGTAGATATCTGCGTCGAGCAAGCCGGTTTTTGCGCCTTTGGCGTGCAAGGCCAACGCCAAGTTGGCCGCTACGGTAGATTTGCCCACCCCGCCCTTGCCCGAGGAGACAAGGATAATATTTTTGATGTCGGGCAATTGGCTGCTTCTTGAACCGATAACGCGGGACGTCATGTTGATATCAACAGCGATATCTTTATCTACAAACAATGCAATGGCATTACGGCAAGCATGTTCAATATGGCCTTTCAACGGGCATGCAGGCGTAGTAAGCACCACGTCGAAACGGATTTTCGACGGGGTGATTTCCACGTTCTTGATCATGTTCAAAGTGACCAGATCTTTCTTGAGATCGGGATCATCCACATGGCTCAGTGCATGCAATACCTGTTCTTTCGTAATCATCTCGCTTCCCTCATTTCCGAAGGGGTGCACGACAGCTTTCCCTTTTTTCATTTTCTCTCAAAGGCGCAGCGTCGCGAAGTGACTTTCCTTGCGTCTTAGCGGCTTTGCGAGAAACTATCTTAAGCCGCAGCGGCTCGCTTCGCAGCTACTGCGTGGTTTTGCCGTACACCCTTCCGAAGTACAAAGCTACGGAAACACGAACACAAACTTGTCATATCTTTGTTTTTAATGAGAATTATCCCGTATTTAGGCACAGAATAGACCGATTTCATGGTGAATCGAATAGTTAGGCAATTTCTCGACAAAATCACGAAAAGGCAGCTCGTCATCGGGGGCATCGTTTTGGGTATATTACTCTTGGGAGCCATCGTCGCCTGCACCATCGCGTACCACAAACGGGAGGCGCTACTGGCAGCCACTATCGCCAGGATGCAAGCCAAGCTGGCCGATGACTACCGAATCGACCTGGCCATCGGGAGAGCCTATTTTTCCGGGCTTACCACCGTGACCCTTGAACAGGTCTCCATCACGCCGCAGGACCGGGACCAATTGGCCAGTGTAGCCGATGTTTCCGTCAGCGTAAGGCTCTTCCCGCTGATCACGGGCGATGTGAAATTCGGGCGCCTGCGCGCGCATAACGCGCGCATCCGGCTCGTGAAGAAAGACAGCATAAGCAACTACGATTTCCTGTTCAGGGAACGGGACACCTTGCGGCAAGTCCAACCTACGGAGCAAGCCAAGGCCACAACCATCAATATGGCGCAAGCAGCGAACCGCATGCTCAACAGCGTGCTCTACAAAATCCCGGAGGATATGGAACTGCGTGAATTCCTGCTGACGTATCGCGATGACAGCATCCAGCAGCGTATCAGTGTCCCCAAAGCGGACATCGATGACGGCAAACTCACTTCCGCGGTATTCCTCAATGACAGCAAGGCAGCTTGGCAGGTCTCGGGCCGATTGAATCCAGGCAAACGCCAACTGTACATAAAAGTACACGCCAACGGGCAGAAAATAGCGCTTCCCCTGCTCGAACAGAAATTCGGGCTGAACCTCAGTTTCGACACCATCGAAACCCGCCTCCGCGAAGTGTATTGGACAAACAATGAGTTCCTGCACATCAAGGGTGAGTGGGCCGTAAAAAACCTCCAGGTCAACCATTGGCGTATCGCCCAGAAAGACGTGACGGTACCGGATGCACATGTCGATGCGGAGGTTATCGTGGGCAACAACCAAGTGGAACTTGCGAAAGAATCGACCATAACGGTAAGAAAACTGGAAGTACATCCCTACATCCGTTATACCACGGCGCCGAACAAAACGTACGCTGTCGGCCTTGAAACTCCTGAGATGGACGCACAGGATTTGTTTGACGCTTTCCCAAAAGGGCTTTTCGAGTCATTGGAAGGTATCCGCGTATCCGGCAAAATCCAGTATAAATTGGAGGCTTTCCTGGACACCAGCAATCCCGACAGCGTACAATTCGACTCGCGTATGGAGCAAAAGGATTTCGTCATCAATGCATGGGGAGATGCCAACGTCCCTAAAATCAATAAAACCTTTGTCTACACGCCCTATGAAAATGAAAAGCCTGTACGTGATATTATAGTGGGCCCAGAAAACCCGAATTTCGTCCCGCTCGCCGAGGTATCCCCTAACCTCAAAAACGCAATCCTCACCACGGAAGATCCTTCATTCTTCCATCACAATGGGTTCGTGGAGGAAGCCATCCGGTCATCCATCGCCATCAATTACAAGGAGAAGGCTTTCAAGCGCGGCGGGAGCACCATTTCCATGCAATTGGTCAAAAATGTATTCCTCAACCGGAATAAGACCATCGTGCGGAAATTGGAGGAAATCTTGATTGTCTGGCTGATGGAGCGTACCAAAGCGGTAAGCAAGGAACGACTATTTGAGGTCTACCTCAACATCATCGAATGGGGGCACAACGTGTATGGCATAGCGGAAGCTGCACGCTACTATTTCGGCAAGCACCCCTCCCAACTCTCGCTTGGAGAAAGCATCTATCTGGCGAGTATCGTACCCCGACCCAAAAGCGGATTGTACTCATTCAACTAGGAGGGCCGGCTCAAGCCCTACATCCCCCCCTATTTCAGCTACATCGGCAACATCATGGCGAGGCGTGGGCTGGCACCGGCCGATTCCACCGGCAGTTACGGCTTTTATGCCGTAAGCCTGCGGGAGGCGCTACGGCCCGAT